>Ga0134127_10002186_pt1 | contig 14239 bp, 14 predicted proteins | sample KB31753_FD_96459 | JGI IMG/M metagenome (GOLD analysis project Ga0134127, IMG submission 96459) | Terrestrial soil microbial communities with excess Nitrogen fertilizer from Kellogg Biological Station, Michigan, USA - KB3-175-3 | ecosystem: Environmental > Terrestrial > Soil > Unclassified ...
AACATAATCACCATTATACGAAGTTGACTGCTACGACGCTGCGCCCTTCGTGAGCTCACCCAGGCGCACCTTCGCTTCCGTCACCATTCCCTCTTTCGGGAAATCCTTGATGATCCGTTTGTAGGCGGCGATGGCCTTGGCGGTGTCCGCGGCGCTCGTCCAGGCTCGGCCGGCATCGGACAACATCTGCGCCTTCTGGAAGTCGAGGCGGCCCGCTGCCGACCCATTCTCGTAGGCCTCAGCAGCCTCCCGGAACCGGCCCGTATTCTCGTAGGCGGCCCCCAGCAGCCCGTAGGCCTGGGCGCGGAAGGCGCGGCCGGCTTTGGGCGCGAAGTCCCGCAGGACCTCGATGGCCTGCTGCGATTGCCCCTGCAGCATCCGCACGTTGCCGAGCAGCAGCTTTCCTTCCTCGGCGGCGTTGGTTCCCGAGTAGTTCTCCGTGATGCGCGCGAGCTCACTCGCCGCCAACGGAAAATTCTGGTTCTCAAACGCGAACCGGGCGCCCTGGAGCTCGCGGCTCGCGATCTCCTCCGTCTTCCGGCCCGTGGAAAGCGTCCACAGGAACAGCCCCACGGCGACGACGAGGGCTGCGCCGATCCAATAGGCGACCTGCCGGTGCGCGTTGAACCAGTCGACGAGGCGATCGCCGAGTGGCCTGCGCGTCGTGTGTACGGGAGTGGCGGTAACGCCGGGTGCGGCGGTTTGAGTTGCCATTCTTGTCGTGTTGCCTTTCAGTGCCCCTGGGGTGACTCGAACACCCGGCCAACGGTTTAGGAAACCGCTGCTCTATCCACCTGAGCTACAGGGGCAGACGCTGGGGGCGTAAGCGCGGAAATCTACGCGAGTTAGGCGTAGTGCAGCAAGGCCTCGACGTGCCGCCCCTGGAGCCGCTGCCGGCCGTTGAGAAAACCGAGCTCGATCAGGAAACTGAACCCCGCCACGGACGCCCCCGTCCCACCCACCAGCTGAGCGGCCGCGTTCGCGGTGCCTCCGGTCGCCAGCACATCATCGACCACCAGGACCCGATCGCCCGCCTGGACGGCATCATGGTGCATTTCCAGGGCATCCGTGCCGTACTCGAGCGCGTATTCCACCCGCTGCGTGGCCGCCGGCAACTTGCCGGGCTTTCGGATCGGCACCAGCCCCGCCCCGAGCTCCAGCGCGATCGGCGCTCCGAACAGAAAGCCGCGCGATTCGATCGACACCACGCGACTGATCCGCGCGCTCCGGTACGGCTCCGCCATCGCCTGCACCGCCGCCTGAAACAACTTCGGCTCGAGCAGCACGGGCGTGACATCTTTGAACACGATCCCTGGCTTGGGAAAATTTTTCACGTCGCGGATCGTGCGCTTCAGCTCGTCGATCAGCTGCGAATTATCGAATTTCAAATGACCTCGGCACGTCACGTTCCAGGGGAACATGAAGCGGCTCGACCGACTCGACGCGCGCGCCGGGGGGTCCACGGCGCAGCCGCTGCTCCAACGTCGCGAGCGCTTCCTCTGAGCCACGAGAAACTACTTCAACCGAGCCGTCGGGGAGATTGCGCACGTAGCCGCCCAGCTGGAGTCGCTCGGCTTCGGACGTGACAAACCACCTGAACCCGACTCCCTGAACGCGACCGCGGATAATCCAGCGCCGAAGGCTCAAACCGCCGAGGCGCGCTTGCGGCGCCGTCGCCACAGATAAAAGCCGATCGTACCGAGGCTCAATGGGATCAGGGCGATGATCGCCCAGGTGACGTAGCGATGGATCTCGTCGGACTTGAGCGTCGCCTCGTGCTGACCCAGGAAGTATCCGATGTAGGTGAGAATGGCGCACCAGACGCCGGCGCCGACCGCGGTGTACAGGATGAATTTCGGCAGCGGCATCTTGTGCAGCCCCGCCGGAATGGAAATCAAGTGACGGATGACGGGAAACAGCCGTCCGATCAGCGTGCTGATCTCGCCGTGCTGCGCGAAGAATCGTTCCGAGCGCTCGAGATTCTTCTCGCTGAGCAGGACGTATTTGCCGTAGCGCTGGATGAGCGGCCGCCCGATCAGCTGCGCCCCGTAATAGTTCGCGAGCGCGCCGATGATGCTCCCCAGGACGCCGCACAGCAGCACCACCCCGAAGTTCATCTCGCCCTTCGCCGCCCAGTACCCTGCCGGCGGCATCACCAGCTCGCTCGGCACGGGGAGGATCGACGACTCCATCGCCATCAGCGCGATGATCCCCGGATAGCCGAGGTCGAGGCAGACTTTGAGGATCCAGGCGATGAACTGCTCAACCATCGAAGCCGTGCTCCCCGACCAGGGGGACGAATCGCGCGTCGCCGATCGGCGTCGTCTGCACCCCGGTGGCGGTGCGTCGTACGACGGTCAGCTTCTGGGCGCCGCGGGCGCCGAGCGGAATGATCATCCGCCCGCGGGGCGAGAGCTGCTCGATGAGCGGCGGAGGAATCTCCGGCCCGCCGGCCGCGACGAGAATCGCATCGTAGGGCGCGTACGCGCTCCAGCCCAGCGTCCCATCCCCCACGAGAATCGAGACGTTGAGGCCCGCCGCGCGGAGTGCGGCCTGCGCCGACTTCGCCAGCGCCGGCACGCGCTCGATCGTGAATACCGGCCCCGCGAGCGCCGCCAGCAGCGCGGTCTGATAGCCCGATCCAGTCCCGATCTCGAGCACCTTCTCAGCCCCCTTCAGTCCCAGCGTCTCGAGATAGCGCGCCTGCGTCGAAGGCTGCGAGATCGTCTGACCGTTCCCGATCGGGAGCGCGGCGTCTTCGTAGGCGCGATGACGCACCGCTTCGGGGACGAAGAGATGTCGCGGCGTGACCGAGAACGCCTGGAGGACGGCGAGATCGCGAATGCCCTGCGCGCGCAACTGGTCAACCAGGCGAGCGCGATAACCGCCGTACGTATCCCGGCTGGGGGCGCCGTCCGCGAAGGGGATCACTTACCGAGATCCCACTTGCTGACGACCTCCAGCAGCTTGTAGTTGGTCAGATCGACGTGCAGCGGGGTGACGGAGATGTAGCCGTCCTTCACCGCCTGGAAGTCCGAGTCCGCCCCGCCCGACCAGGTGACGCGTCCGCCGCCGATCCAGTGCACCTCGCGGCCCCACGGATCTTTCATCGTCGCGATTTCCTCGTGGAAGACGCGGCTGCCGAGGTTCGTGACTTTCACCCCTTTGACCTGCTCGCCCGGGATCGGCGGCAGGTTGATGTTGAGCAGGGTCTCACCTGGAAAGTTCTCGACCTGCACGATCCGCTTGATCAGCCGCTCGAGTCCTTTGCGATGGCTCTCGAGATGCTCGAGGTCGAAGCTGCCGTAGGAGACCGCGACGCTCGGCACCCCGGCGGCGAGCCCTTCCATCGCTGCCGAGACGGTGCCCGAATAGAGCACGTCTTCGCCCATGTTCGGGCCGTGGTTGACGCCGGAGAACACCCAGTTTGGGCCGTCGGGCATCAGCGTGCCGAGCGCGAGCAGCACGCAGTCGGTGGGCGTCCCATCCACCTGGAACGCGCCATCGGAGCGCCGGTGCGCGCGCAGGGGGCGATGGAGCGTGAGCGAATGCGACGTCCCGCTCTGCTCGCGATCCGGCGCCACCACAGTGACCTGCCCTACCGTCGCGCATACGTCGGCCAGCAGCGAGATACCCGGCGCGAGCACGCCGTCGTCGTTGGAAACGAGGATCCTCAAGCCGTCTTGTTTGTCAGTCACGAAGCCCCAATTGCTGCGCGAACGCGCGGACCATGCGCCAGGTGTCGCCGAAGTAGCGAAAATGGCTCGGGGCGCCGTAGATCGTAGGCACCTCGACCGACGTCACACGATAACCAGCCCGCAAAGCCTCGAGCAGGAAATTGGCCTCGAACTCGTAACGGTCCCCGGCAGGCTGGATCCGCTCGGCCAGGGCGCGCGTGAACGCCCGGAACCCGGTCTGGGCGTCGCTGACCCGCTGCCGGCCGATCCGCGACGCCAGGGTCGCAGACAGCCAGTTGGTGAGCCGCCGCGAGACGGGCATCGTTCCATTCCGCGCCCGCGCTCCCAGAACCAGGTCCGCTGTCCCGTTGGCGATGGACTCGAGGAGCCGCGGGATCTCCGCCGCAGGATGCTGTACGTCCGCGTCGATCGTCACGATGGCCTCGGCGCCATCGGCGCACGCCCGGGCGATGCCGCTTCGCAGCGCGACGCCTTTGCCACGGTTGCGCGGATGCGTCACGACGGTCGCCCCCGTCCCCCTTCCCTCTTCCCCCGTCCCGTCCTCGGAACCGTCATCCACCACAATCACCGCCGCATCCGGCACCGCCGTCCGCGTCCGCGTGATCACCTCGCCGATTGTCGCAGCGGCCTGATATGCCGGAATCACGACGGCAACCTGCAAACTCAGCTCCCCTCGAGGATGCCGAGCAGCGACTTGAGCTGGGCGCGGAGCTCTTTGACCGTTTCGGTGGCGAGCGCGCGGCGCGCCTCGGGCTTCAGCTCACCCGAGCGGCGGTACTGCTCGATCTTCTGGCGCGCGCCTTCGATCGTGTACTTCTCCGTGTACAGCAGATGCTTCACGAGCATGATCAGCTCGATCTCGCGCCGCTGGTACACGCGATTGCCCGAGCGATTCTTGGCGGGATTGAGAAAGCGGAACTGACTTTCCCAGTAGCGCAGCACGTGCGGCTTCAGATCGGTGAGCTGGCAGACTTCGCCGATCGAGAAGAATTCCTGGATCGGGGCTGGGACGGGAGCGCTCACCTCGTCTCCGCCTTCAGCTCGCGCTCCATCAAATCGCTGATCGCCTGACGCGGCGGTTTGGCGTGGAACAGGACGTTCGACACTTCGCGCGCGATCGGCAGCTCGACGCCGTGCCGTTCGCCGAGCGCCACGGCGGTGCGCGTGGTGTTGACGCCTTCGACGACGGCGGCCTTCCCGGCCAGCGCCTGCTCGAGGGTCTGTCCCTGTCCCAGCGCGACGCCCAGCGTCCGGTTGCGCGACAGGGCGCCCGTGGCGGTGAGAATCAGGTCGCCCATCCCCGCGAGGCCGGCAAACGTCATCGCCTGCGCGCCCAGCGCCATGCCGAGCCGGGTGATTTCGGCGAGCCCGCGGGTAATCAGCGCGGCCCGGGTGTTGAATCCCAATCCCAGGCCCTCGAGAATTCCCGCCGCCAACGCGATCACGTTCTTGAGCGCGCCCGCCAGCTCGACGCCAATCACATCGGTATGCGAGTACACCCGGAAGTAATTCGTGGAAAACAGGCGTTGCGTGCGGCGCGCGACATCGTCCACGGTCGATGCCGCGACGACAGCGGTGGGCTGACGTTGAAACACTTCCCACGCGAACGACGGACCAGAGAGCACGGCGATCGGTGTGGCGGTGGCCATCACCTCACCGAGCACCCAGGACGGACGCTCGAGCCGGTCGGGATCGAGTCCCTTCGAAGCGCTCACGACGAGCGGACGGGATTCGCGCAACGCGGCTGCCGCCTGCGTCATCACCCCGCGCACCGCGTGCGAGGGCGCCGCCGATACGATGGTTTCCACGCCTCGCAACGCGGCACTCAGATCGGCCTCGGCGCGCAGCGACGGCGCGAGCTCGGCGCCGGGCAGGAACATTTCGTTGCGATGACGTTGGTTCACGCTCTCGATCACTTCCGACTCGCGCGCCCACAGCGTGACCTGCTCGCCTTTGCGCGCGAGCAGATCCGCCAAAGCCGTACCCCAGGCGCCGCCGCCGACGACGGTGACTTTCATGGGCCGGACGGTCTGGTACGGAATCGATTTTCCGTGCCCGCAAGCAACCGGCCTACATTCCGACGGTGAGCAAAGATGATCAGGCCTACCAGCGCGACACTCGCCCAGAACACAACGGGAGAACCCGGCTGAAACAGCGCGACCCAGAGCGGCACCGTGAGCACGGCGAGAATCGAGCTGAGGGAGACGTATCCGGTGAGCCAGAGGCAAAGGCCCCACACCGCGATCGCGATCAGGACGGCAATGGGGGCCAGCGCGAGAAACATCCCCGCCGCGGTCGCCACGCCCTTCCCGCCTTTGAAGCGCACGTACGGCGAGAACATGTGTCCGAGCACCGCCGCCGCGCCGCACGCGACGGCGAGCCAGGCGGGCTGCGAAAAGAGCAGCACCGGCGCCGCGCCCTTGGCGATGTCGATCAGGGCGACCGGAATCGCGTACTTCCAGCCCAGGATCCGGTAAACATTGGTTGCGCCGAGGTTCTTGGAGCCGTGCTCGCGCAGATCGATTCCCCGCCCGAGCTTGCCGGCCACGTAGCTGGTCGGCGTGGCGCCGAGCAGATAAGAGAACAGGATCGCCAGAACGGGGGGGGCGTTCAGCGACGGCCTCGCTTGCGCCGGAACTTGATCGTGAGCGGCGCGCCCGTGAATTCCCACGCTTCCCGGAAGCCGTTGTGCAGGTACCGCGTGTAGGACTCGGGGATCGCTTCGGGCCGGTTGGCCACCACGGCGAAGCGCGGCGGCGCGGTCCCGACCTGCGTCGCATAGAACAGGCGGACCGATTCGCCCACGGGCTGCGGCGGCTGTTGCCGCGCGAGCAGCGCTTCGAGCACGCGATTGACCTCGGCCGTGGGCACGCGCTTCTCGCGCTCGTCGGCGACCGTCACGATCGCATCGAGCAGCCGCGGGACGCGCTGCCCCGTCTTGGCGGAGACGTAATAGAACGGGATGAACTCGAGGAACGGCGCGCGTGCCTTGATGTCCCGCTCCCCATCGCGCGCTGTGTTGGTCTCCTTCTCCTCGATCAGGTCCCACTTGTTCACGGCGATGAGGACGCCCGCGCCCCGCTCCCACGCTTCGTTGGCAATCTTGAGATCCTGGACGGCCATCCCGTCCTTCGCGTCGACCACCAGCACACACACCTCGGCGCGCTCCATCGCGCGTGAGGTGCGCAGCGTCGAGTAGAACTCCAGATCTTCGTCGACCTTGCTTCGTTTTCGCAGCCCCGCCGTGTCGATGAACACGAGCGTGCGGCCCTGATACTCGAATGGCGTATCGATCGCGTCGCGCGTCGTTCCGGGCTCATCGGCGACGATCAGGCGATCCTGGCCCAACAGCTTGTTCACGAGACTCGACTTGCCGACGTTGGGACGGCCCACGACGGCCACGTAGATCGCGGCATCGCCGATCGTGCCCGTCGATTCCGGCAACATCGTGACGACTTTGTCGAGCAGATCACCGCTGCTTTTCCCGATCGCGGCTGAGACCGGAAACGGATCCCCCAACCCGAGCTCGTAGAACGCGAGCTGGCGCGTCTCGTCGGGCAGATCGTCCGCCTTGTTCACCACGAGCAGCACCGGCCGCTTGGCTTTCCGCAAATATTGGGCGATCTCGAGATCCATCGGATGGATGCCGTCCTGGATGTCCACCACGAACAGGAGGACGTCGCTGTCCGCGATCGCCTGCTCCACCTGCCCGCGGATCGCGCGATTCATCGGATCGGTCGAGCCGGGCACGAGGCCGCCCGTATCCACCAGCCAGAAACGCCGCCCATTCCATTCGGCCGGCGCGAAGTGGCGATCGCGCGTCACGCCCGGCTGTGCGTCCACGATCGCCTGGCGCCGACCGATGATGCGGTTGAACAGCGTCGACTTGCCGACGTTGGGGCGACCGATGATGGCCACAGTGGGGACGGTCAGGGTCATGCGGCGACCTCCTCACCGACCAACGCATCAGCGAAGTCATACGACAGCTTTATCGGCATCGGCAGTTGAGCGGCCAGCTCATGAGCCTCCATGTCGTCCATGAAGAGCAGGTCGTCATTCACAGACTCGGCGGGCAAGAGCGCGAGATCGAGATCGCGCCGATCCTTGAGCGCCCCAAGAATGGCCTTGCCGGGCAGCAGGCCCGCAGTCGTGACGGAGGCTCCGAACAACGTGTTCTCCAGCGCGAGAATCTCGAACTGTGCTCCGGTGATCTGCGTGAGATCCGTGACGACCTGTGGGATCAGTGGCGCCATCGCCATGCCGGTGACTACGCCGATCCGCTTCCCTCCCCAGCCCCCTGCCCCGAGCCCCGAGGCCCCCGCCGCAATCCGCGTCTGCAGATAGCGCACCGCCCCGACGCCGTTCTCGCGCTGCTCGAAGTCGCCGTACCACTCGGCGGGCGGCAACGGGAGATCAGCCTGCAGGTAGAGGTCGTCCGCGCCGTAACACCACGGCGTGCCACGATCGGCCACGGCGCGAGCCGCGAAATCACCTACCACACCCAGCGCCGCGCGGCATTCGTCACGCGTCGGCTGGCGCACCAGGGCGTGTTTGCTGAACTCGGTCAACGCGACCGGCACCACCGACACCGAGAGCACCGATTCGCCGAGGCCGTACAGGTCACCGAGCGTGCGCACCAGCTGCGGCCCATCGTTGACCCCAGGCACCATCACGACCTGGGTGTGAAACGTGATCCCCCGCTCCGCGAACCAACGGAGCTGCGGAATCACATCAGGCGCCTCGGGATTGCGCAGCAGCCAGCGGCGCACCACCGGATCGGTGGCGTGCACGGACACGTAGAGGGGCGACAAGCGGTATTCGACGATCCGCTCGAGGTCCCAGGGCTTGAGATTGGTCAGGGTCGCGAAGTTGCCGTAGCGGAACGACAGGCGGTAATCGTCGTCCCGGATATAGAGGACCTGCCGCATCCCCTGCGGATTGCCGTCCACAAAGCAGAAGTCACAGTGGTTGGCGCAGCGGCGGATGCGCGGCGCCTCGAGCGTGACGCCCATCGGCATCCCCTCGGGGCGCTCCACGTCGTATTCGATCTCCTCCCCGGATGGCAGGCGTGCCTCCAGCACGAACTGCTCATCGGCGGTCAAGAATTCCCAGTCGAGAAAGTCCTCGAGGTTCCTGCCATTGACCGTGAGCAGCTCGGTGCCAGGTGTGATTTGGAGAGCGGCACCCAACGAGTCGGGCGCCACCGCTTGCACGCGAATCACTGCTGACCACCTAGAGGTTCAAGGAGTTTCTGAAGCTAACGGCGCAACTTCAACGGGTAATATCGCTTAGGAGGGACGGTAACGCCAGGCAATAATGGCCGTCCCGGGCACGCGGATCTCGATGTCACGCGAACCTTGAGGCGGCAGTGGAGGGATCTCAACGGATTGTGTGACTTGGACATTCCCGTTGGTGTCGAGAAACTCGAACGTGAGCCGCTGGACGGGCGCCGGGGTGCTCGCGGCATTGCTGGCGACGCCGCGCAGGGTGTAGCCGCTCGAATCGGCGTCGAGGCTGCTGATCGCGATCTCGACCGCCTGGCCTCCCGTGGCGAGATCCTGGTACTTCTGGGCCGAGTCGCGACGCCCTTTCAGGTCCCAGCCGGCGGCGAGCAGGCGCAAGGTGGTGCGATTCAAGGGATCGATGCCCCTCAGCTTCTGGGCAACGGGCAGCAGTCGAGCCGAGTCCCGCAGCGCCAGGTAGGCATTGCCCAGATCGACCAGCGCGTCGCGGTTATAGGGACGCTTCACCAACCCACGCTCGAGCAAAGCGGCGCCGGCCGCGTGGGCGTTGCCCCGGATCGCACCCCTTCCCGCTTCGATCAGCAGATCCGGCTCCGTGGTCCGGCTCGCCGGATAGATCGCCGCGAACGCTGGGGTCGCTTCGGTCACCCGGCCGCTCTGGTAGTAGAGGTTGGCGAGCCCAGTGACCGCCTCCGTCGCATCGGGATAGGCTTCGAGATAGGACTGAAACGAGCGAATCACAGGATCGTACACGGGTGCCGCCGCAGCGCTATCCGCCGAAACCGCGCCGGCGCGCGCGGCGATCGCAGCCCGTTTGTCGGCCACCGCCTTCGCCCTGATGCTCGAGTCGCGCGCAAAGCTCTGCTGGTCGGCCGGCGCGAGTCGCGCGCCCCGGGCTTTGCGCGAGGCCGAAGACGCCTCGACCCGCGCGATGATGCTCGAGTCGACCGCGAGCGCGCGCTGCAGCGAATCGCGGCTGAATTTGGTGCGCTGCCAGCGTTGCACGAGCGTGTCGTTCTGGAGCTGCCCGACGTACAGGCGCGCGGCCGTTCCGAGGGCGTCCTTCTTTTGCTCGGCGAACGCGGTGTCGGTGCCGGCGGCGCTCGCCGCCTTACTCAGCGCTGCCCCGGCCGAGTCGAGCTTGTTCTGCGCCGCGTAGATCTGTCCGAGCGCGAGGAACGCGCGGGGATGATTCGGACGCAGGCCCGCAGCCTGGCGCAGCAGCAGCTTGGCCGAGTCGAGCTTGTTCTCCTGCCAGGTCCTGAGCCCGTTCTGCAACACGTCGTCCCACAGCTGGACGCGATAACTGTCGATATCGGCCTGGCATTGCGGCGCGAGCGCCAGCGCCTTGCGGAACGCGCTGTCGGCGCCGGCGCCGTCCTTCACTTCGACGTAATAGCGCCCGAAGTAGTACCACACGGCGGGATTCTTCTCCTGTCCGTCACCCGTGACCGACCGCGTCAGGACGTCGCGCGCCGCTTCGAGCATCCGCTCACGCGTATTGGGGCGCGTGGCGGCGGACTGGAGATCGACGACGGCTGAATTGACGCGGAAATGGCCGGGCTTGATGTCGCACGGCGGCTGCGGCGGCGCCCAGCCGCGGGCCTGCGCGGCAAGCGCGCCCGGTGCGAGCGCGAAGAGCCAGAAGAACGATGTGCGCGACGGCATGGTGGCTACTGAAAGAGCGGGCGGCGGGATTCGAACCCGCGACGTCCAGCTTGGGAAGCTGGCATTCTACCCCTGAATTACGCCCGCAAACTGGGCGGAATGTGCTCGCACATTCCGCCCCCGTCAATTACGACTGTCGCTTGTAACGCCACGCGACAATGGTACTGCCCCTCGCGTGCACCTCGACCGGCGCACTCTGCCCGGGCTCGATCGCCGGCACCTGGACATTCTCCGCCGACACGACGGTGCCTTTGTTGTCGAGGAACTCGAACACCAGCGTCAGCGGCGGACTCCCGGACGACCGCGGGTTGGTGACCAATCCGCGCAGATCGCGCCCGCCGTCAGTCGAGTCGAACTGACTGATCGTGACGTCGCCGACCAGGGTGGAATCGTGCAGCCGCAGGTAGTAGAGCGTCGAGTCCACCTTGCCGTTGGCCTGCTGCGCGTAGGCCATCATCTTGATCGACTGCTTGTTCATCGGGTCGACGGCGATCAGCCGTCGCGCCATCTCGAGCGCGGTCACCGAATCGCGCATTCCGAGCGCGGTGTTGGCGCGATGAATCAGCGCCTCGCGATAGTACGGATTGAGCTTGAGGCTGGCATCGAGCGCCTGGGCCGAGAGCGTGTACGCTTCCTTCGAATTGCTGAGGTACTCGGCGGCCATTCCCTTGGTCACCGAGTCGCACCGTGCTTTGATCCGCGCGGCCGTCAGCGGCGGCCGCGCAGAACGCGCCGTCGCGCGGCAGTTCCCGCCGGCCGCGCCGGTGTCCGGCTCTTCCGGCACGCTCTGCGAAATCCCGGCCCCGACGCGGTACAGCGTGTAGTAGCCCATCGAATCGCCCTTGGCCACAACCTGGCGATAGACGGCGAACGCGCTGTCCTTCTTCCCCGTGTTCATGTACACGGTGCCCATCGCCGCCAAGACTTCGGGATCGTTGGGATAGAGCGACAGATACTCCTGATACACGGCGCCCGCCTGGGCCCAGTGCTCCTGGCTCTGCTCGATCCGCGCGAGGTTGTAGAGCGCGTCCTTGCGGTCCTGGGCGAACTTCGGATCCTTCGCGGCGATATCGGCGGAACGGCGGAAGTAGGCGGCCGCCGAATCGGGCTGGTTGCTATTGAAAAACAGCGTCGCGAGGTACTTGGTGCTGGTGGGCTCGCTCGGCAGCATCGCGGTGGCGCGCCGGAACGACGCAATCGCGGAATCGACATTGTTCGCCTGCCATGCCGCGACACCCGCGTTGAACACCGGCACCCACACGACGCGGCGCCAGCCCGAGATGTCGTCCTTGCAGGCGGGCTTCAACTCTTCGGCCTTGGCGAACGCGGTGTCGAGACCAGTCGCATCGTTGGTCAGGACGTAATAGCGGCCCAGGTAGTACCACGCGGCGGGGTTCTTCTCCTGCCCGCCCGTGGTGAGGGCCTGGTTGAGCACGCGCTGCGCATCACGCAGGTCCTTCTGCCGTTGATCGTCGAAGCGCGCATTGCTCGCGCTCTTCAGATAGAGCAGACCACTGTTCACGAGGAAATGACCTGGCTTCAGGTCGCACTTTGCTTCGGCCCATTTGACGGATTGCGCACTCAGCGGCGCGCCGAGGATCGACAACCCGACAACCAGATTCCGAACCGTACGCACGTTCACTCCTTGGATTTTGCGATGAGAGCCGCGGCATCGCGCTCGACGGCGCGCGCCACGTCGATCGGCGGCCGGCCCAATGCCTTTGCCGCCGCCAGGACATCATCGTATTCCGGTTTCACTCGTACTGTACCGCCATCCAGCACCTTCACCCGCACCGGCACGCCATCGAGCCGCACCGTGAGCTGGTGACGCGGCAACGTCGCCCGTTCTGCAAACCAGCGGCGCACGCCGGCGGTCGTGCTGTGACGGAACAGCTCCGCCGTCACCGCATCCGCCAACGCTTCGGGCGCCATCACTTCGACCCGAAATCCGGACCGGCCTTTTTTCATCTGCACCGGCCAGGTCTGCACATCGAGCGCACCGGCACTGACCAGCGCCTGGCGCAGCGGCTCGACGTACTCGGGACTCATGTCGTCCACATCCGTCGCCAACAGCACCACTCGTCCCGCTTCACTCGCCGATTCGGCGAGCAAGATCCGCAGCGCGTTCGGATAGTGCTTGGGATCGCGCTGACCGGCGCCCCAACCACTTCCCGTCAGTCGCCAGCGCTCGGGCGGCGCACCGGCCGAGAGCACGCGCAGCAATGCGGCTCCGGTCGGCGTCGTGGCCTCCCCTTCAACGGGACCACCAGTCGCGAGCTCCAGCCCCTCGAGCAGAATCGCGGTCGCTGGTGCCGGTACGGGCAGCCGGCCGTGCGCGGCCTCGACCCAACCCTGCCCCACGGCGACCGGCAGGTGATGCACCGCTGCGACACCGAGCTTCTCGAATCCTTCAATCGCACCGACGATGTCGAGCACGGCATCGACCGCGCCGACTTCATGCAGGTGCACCTGCTCGGGCGCCACTCCGTGGACGCGTCCTTCCGCTTCGCCCACCAGCCGAAAGGCCTGCAGCGCCCGTTCCTTGACCCAGTCCGACACCGGCGCTCGCTCGACCAGCCGCAGTAGCTCACCGACGTGCCGCCCATGCGGTTGCTCGGGAATGCCGAATTCCACTTGCTTGCAGGTGACCCCGGACCGCCGGACGTCTCGGACCGTAACGCGAACATCACCTACCCCAAGTCTCGCCGGTAGCTCCTCGAGCCATGCCACGGGGACGCCGAGCGAGAGTAGTGCGCCTAGCGTCATATCGCCGCTGATACCAGCAGCCGGATCCAGGATGGCGATGCGCATGGGGCGAAGTGACGAAATATAAATGGCTTAGGCTCGGTAGAGCCACCCGGCGCCCGTGTTGAAGAGGACGACGCGCTCGGCCGGCTTCAGGATGCCTTTGCGCCGGAGCTCGATGGCGCCGGCCAGGGCAGCCCCACCCTCAGGCGAGGCGTCGATTCCCTCGACGACCTGCAGCTCGCGCGCGGCGACGCTGAGCGCTTCGTCAGTCACGGCCACGGCCCCGCCGCCGCTGTCACGGAGCGCCTGCAGCATCAGCCGGTCGCCCAGGGGCGCGGGAACGCGCAGGCCGGCGGCGATGGTCTGGGGATTGGGCCAGGGCGTGGCGCGCGCCGCCGCCGATTCGAACGCCTCCACCACGGGCGCGCATCCGCTCGCCTGCACCGTGTACATCCGGGGCAGCGACACACGCAACCACCCAGCCGAGCGCAGCTCCTGGAACGCCTTCCACATCCCGATCAAGCCCGTGCCCCCGCCCGTGGGATAAATGATCGCGTCGGGCATCGTCCATCCCATCTGCTCGGCCAACTCGAGACCGAGGGTTTTCTTCCCTTCGATGCGATACGGCTCGCGCAGGGTCGAGACGTCGATCGCGCCGGTATTCGCCCCATGCAGCCGCGCGGCGATACCGCAGTCGCCGATGTGACCGTCGACCAGCTGAAGATCTCCGCCAAATGCACGGATCTGATCGAGAATCGGGCGCGGCGTGTTGCTGGGCGCGTAGATGCGGGCCTGCACGCCGGCGCGCGCGGCGTAGGCCGCGAGCGCGACCCCGGCATTCCCCGCCGTCGGCACCACGAACTCTTTCGCGCCCGCGAGCAC
>Ga0134127_10002188_pt1 | contig 14238 bp, 14 predicted proteins | sample KB31753_FD_96459 | JGI IMG/M metagenome (GOLD analysis project Ga0134127, IMG submission 96459) | Terrestrial soil microbial communities with excess Nitrogen fertilizer from Kellogg Biological Station, Michigan, USA - KB3-175-3 | ecosystem: Environmental > Terrestrial > Soil > Unclassified ...
CGCCTTCACCCGCGCGTACTCGCGCAGTCGCGCCTCGAGCTCGAGGCGCAGCGTGAGACCGTCCTCGTCGAGCTCTTCGTCCTGCGTCTCGTCGGGCGGCACCAGGAGCTTCGACTTGAGGTAAATCAGCGTCGCGGCCATGACCAGATAGGCGCCGGCGGCCTCGAGATCGCGGAACTCCATCGCCTCGAGGTGCGCCAGGTACTGGTCGGTGATGGTGCGCACCGGCAGCGCCGCCAGATCGATCTCGTTGGTGCGGCAGAGATGCAGCAGCAGATCGAACGGGCCCTCGAAGGTCCCGACGCGCAGCGTGAGGTCGCTGGTGCTCGCGCTCTCGCTCATGGCGTCAGATGCACCGCCGCGCGCACCTCGTCCATCGTGGCTTGCGCGACCTTGCGCGCCCGCCGCGATCCCTCGTGCAGGATCTCGACGATCCGGGCCGGCTTCTCCGCGAAGACCTGCCGGCGCTCGCGGATCGCCGCCAGCGGGGGCAGCATGTGCTTGAGCAGCACGTTCTTGCAGTCGAGGCAACCGATCCCCGCCGTCCGGCATCCGGTGGCGCACGCCTCGCGATCGGCCGTGGGCGTGAAGATCTTGTGCAGGTCGAACACGGGGCAGATGTCCGGATTGCCCGGGTCGGTCCGCCGCTTGCGCGCCGGGTCGGTCACCATCGGCCGGATCTTACGCGTGATGGTCTCCGGGTCGTCCGCGAGATCGATCGTGTTGCCGTATGACTTCGACATCTTCCGCCCGTCGGTGCCCGGCACCTTGGGAATCTCGGTCAGCTTCACGTCGGGCTCCGGGAACACCTCGCGGAACGAGTGATTGAACCGGCGCGCTACTTCCCGGGTCAACTCAACGTGCGGCGCCTGATCGATACCGACCGGCACCCAGCGCGGCTTGTACATCAGAATGTCGGCCGACTGCAGCAAGGGATAACCCAGGAGCCCGTAGGACGGCGACTCCAGGTGCTGCTGCTCGATGCGCTCGCGGTAAGTCGGCACCCGCTCGAGCCAGGTTACCGGCGTCGTCATCGAGAATAGCAGATGCAGCTCCGCGTGCTCGGGCACGAGCGACTGGATGAACAGCGTCGAGCGCTCAGGGTCGAGCCCGGCGCCGAGCCAGTCCGCCAGCATCTCGACGGTGTTGCCCGGAACATCGGAAGTGTCGAGGTCGTCCGTGAGGGCGTGCCAGTCGGCGACGAAGTAGTAGCAGTCCAGCGAGTCCTGCAGCTTCACCCAGTTCGCCAGGGCGCCGAGATAGTTGCCCAGGTGCAGCCTGCCGCTCGGCCGCATGCCCGACAGCACGCGCTCCTTCGCCCCTCTCTCCGTCAATGGACGTCAGTCTCCCTTCGCTCCCATGCCTTCACGGAGCGGACGAACACATAGTACGCATAGAGCGTCGCCAGAAGAAAGCCTCGTCGCCCGTCGAGGAAGCCGCGCTGTAACACGTACATCGACAGGAACCGCCCCAGCGGCCGCAGGACGAGGTCGCTGACCCCGATCCGCCGGCCGCTTCGCGCCCACTCCTCGGCGGCGAGCGTCGAGTACCGGTCGACGCGCGTGAAGAAATCCGACACATCGCGGTAGCTCCGGTGGATCAGCGGCGCCGAGAGCCGACCGACACTCCCCGGCACCGCGACCGACTCGTGGACCGCGCGCTCGCCGAACCGTCCCCGGCCCCGGCGGAACAGCCGGAGCTGCCAGTCGGGCCAGAGACCACCATGACGCACCCACCGGCCCCAGAAGATATTGCGGCGCGGCACCCGGTAGCCGTCGTGGGGGCCGTTCGCGGCCAGCACGCGGGCGATCTCCTCGCGCAGCTCGGGGGACACCTGCTCGTCCGCGTCCATGGAGAGGATCCAGTCGCCGTCGGCCTCGGCGAGGCCGAAGTTCTTCTGCGCGGTGAAGCCGGGCCACGGCCGAACGATGACGCGATCCGTGAAGTCGCGCGCGATCTGCGCGGTCTTGTCCTGCGACTCGGCGTCGACCACGACGATCTCGTCCGCCCACGCCACGCTCTCCAGGCACGCGCGCAGCCGGTCTTCCTCGTTGAGCGTGACGATGACCACGGAGAGCCGGGGCCGCGTCATCGCGCGAGGATCTCCGCGATCGACCGCAGCACCGGCTCGACGCCGAGCGCGGCCATGACGCCGTGCGGGGCGGCCAGCGTTCGGTGAATCTGGCCGTAGGGTCCGTTGCGCTCGGCCGAGGTCGGGCCGTAGAGCCCCACGCACGGCGTGCCGAGCGCCGCCGCCATGTGCAGCGGTCCGGTGTCGCCCGCCACGACGACGCTCGCGCGGCGCAGCACGGCCAGCAGATCGTCGAGGTCCGTCGGCGGGGCCAGCGACACCCGGCCGACCGGGCTACCGTGGACGATCGTGCGCGCGTCCTCGAGCTCGTTCGGGCCCCAGGTGACCAGCACCGCGGCGCCCGCGACGTCGACCAGGCTTCGCGCGAGGTCGCGGAACCGCGCGATGGGCCAGCGCTTGTCGGGCCGCCCGGCGCCCGGATTGAGCACGACGAGCCGGTCCTGCGGCTTGAGCCCGGTCGAGGCGAGGAATTCGTCGACCCGGGTCTCGGCCGCGGCGTCGGTGGGCAGCGAGAACTCCGCCGAGCGCGCGCGCACTCCGAGGGGCTCGAGCAGCGAGAGATACTGGTCGACCACGTGCCGCGCCGACGGCGGCGGCGACACGCGCTGGTTGGTGAACAGCGTGCTGCTCGATTCGCGACAGTGCGCGGCCGCGAAGCCGATGCGGAGCGGCGCCCGCGTCGCCGCGGTGACCACGCCGCTCTTCACCAGTCCCTGCAGATCGATGGCCACGTCGAATCGCCCGGCGCGCAGGTGACGGCCGAGGGCGACGACCGCGCCGGCGGCCTCCGCGATGGCCAGCGCGGTGCGCACGCGGCGCCAGCCGCGCGTGTCGATCGGCACGATCTCGCTCAGCGCCGGGTTGCCGCGCAGCACTGCCGCCTCGCGGCGCTCGACCACCCAGGTCAGACGCGCCTGCGGAAGCCCGGCGCGCAGAGCCGCTGCCACCGGGAGCGCGTGCACGACGTCGCCGATCGCCGAGAGCTTGACGAGCGCGATCCTCATCGGAATCGCTCGAGCACCAGCGCGATCAGGTCGCGCGTCGAGTGATTCTTGGGGTCCCCGACGAACGCGACCCGTCCGCCGACGGCGCGCACCGTCGCCTCCTCGGGCACCGTCCCCGGACCGTAGTCGGTTCCCTTCGCGTGGACGTCGGGACGCAGCGACGCGATCAGGCGATCGGCGGTGTCCTCGTCGAACACGACGACGTGGTCGACCTCGCGGAGCGACGACAGGAGCTCGGCGCGCTCGGCGACCGGCATCAGCGGGCGTCCCCGCCCCTTCAGGCGAGCCACCGCGGCGTCCGAGTTGATCGCGACGAAGAGCACGTCACCCAGCTCACGCGCAGCGCGCAAATAGCGGACGTGGCCGACGTGCAGGAGATCGAAGCAGCCATTGGCCAGCACGATGCGTTTGCGCTCGGCTCTGAGACGATCGGCAACCGCCACTGCCTCGTCGAGCGTCATTGCGCCCGCCCGACTGTCTGATCGCTCGCCTCGGCCGGCGGGCCCCAGCCCCGCGACGGCCTGCGGCTCGCCCTGCCGTCATTCGCCAAGCGCTTGCCGGAGCTCCGTGGGAGAGACGGTTGCGGTGCCACGCTTCATGACGACCACGCCGCCCGCGACGTTCGCCAGCGACGCCGCCTCGAGCGGCGTGCCGCCCGAGGCCAGCACGAGGCTGAACGTGCTGATCACGGTGTCGCCGGCGCCGGTGACGTCGGCGATCTCGTCGGTGCCGTGGATCGGGATGAAGCTCGAGGCGCCGTCGCGCTCGAACAGCGCCATGCCTCGGCTGCCGCGCGTCACCAGGACGATCCGCGCGTCGAGCCGCTCCAGCAGCTGGCGGCCCGCCTTCTCCACCGTGCGCTCGTCGTCGACGACGACGCCCGTGAGCTGCTCGAGCTCGGCCTCGTTGGGCGTAGCGGCCGTGACGCCGGTGAACCGGGGCAGCTGGTAGCGGCTGTCGACGCTGACGATCGCGCCGGTCCGGCGCGCGAGGGCCTTGATCTCGTCGAAGAGACGCGGCGTGACGGTGCCGTAGCCGTAGTCGGAGATCACGATCGCGTCGACGCGCGCGGTCAGGGCCGCCAGACGCGCGAGCAGCGCGTCCTCGGTGACCGGCTGCGGCTCGCCCGCGGGCTCGCGATCGAGGCGAACCACCTGCTGGCGGGTGGCCTGGTAGCCGCCGGCCATGATCCGCGTCTTCACCGGCGTCGTTCGGCCGTTCTCGGTCACGATGCCGTCGGTCGAGATCCCGGCCCCGCGGAAGAGCGTCGTCAGCTCCTCGCCGGCCGCGTCGCGTCCGATCACTCCGATCGGCACCACCCGGGCGCCGAGCGCGTGGACGTTGTGGGCCGCGTTCGCCGCGCCGCCGAGCAGCACCTCACGCTCGGAGAAGCTCAGAATGAGCACCGGCGCTTCCCGCGAGATCCGGACGGGCTTGCCGAAGAGATACTCGTCGGTGATCAGATCGCCGATCACGACGATCGTCCGGCTCGCGAACTTCTCGATCGACGCCAGGGACTCGCGCATCGATCCCGTCACGGCCGCCGGCCTTCGAGCACCCACTCGACGGCGTCGAGCAGGTCCTCCGCGACGTGATCCGGCTTGACCGGGAACGAATCCCGCTGGTACTCCCATTCGCCCAGACCGTAGCCCGTGAGCACGAGCACCGAGCGCGTCCCGGCCGCACGACCGGCGACCAGATCCGAGGCCCGGTCACCGACCAGCGTCGAGCGCGAGAGGTCGATGCCGAGCTCGGCGGCCGCGCGGAGCAGCAGACCGGGACGGGGCTTGCGGCAGTCGCACACCATCCGGTAAGGCGGCTCACCGGCGGTCGGATGATGGGTACACGCGTAGATCCCGTCGAGGTATGCGCCCTCGTCCTTGAGCTGCGACACGAGCGTGGCGTGCACCGCGGCCAGCACCTCTTCCGAGAAGTAGCCGCGCGCGATCCCGGCCTGATTCGTCACGACGACCACGGCGATGCCGGCTCCGTTGAGACGGCGAACGGCCTCCGCCGATCTCGGCTGGAGTCGAAGCCGCCTGGGATGGTTGACGTAGCCTACTTCTTCGGTAAGTGTCCCGTCACGATCGAGGAAGACCGCGGGCCTCGGCGCCACTCGAAAAGTGTACGGCCGGGGGCCCAATTCCTCAAGAAAAATCGCACCTTGCGCGCGCACAGCGGCCATAGACCTTCGCGAATCCCTGGACTTGTGCGGCGTAGGTGTACGGCTCGGCCGAGGCCCGCGCCGCCGCCGTCAACTCGCCTGGGCGCCTCTGGTGAAAGCGCTCGAGCGCCGCCGTGACGGCCCACGAGTCGAGCGGGTCGACGACCGCGCCGTTGATCCCATCGGCGATCACCTCAGCTCCGCCGGCGCGCGCGCTCGCGATGACCGGAAGCCCCGAGGCGAGAGCCTCCAGGTGGACGTTGCCGAACGGCTCGTAACGGCTCGGCAGCACGACGACGTCGGCCGCGGCGTACCAGCGCTCGAGGTCGGAGCGGGCTCCGAGCCACACGAGGCGCTCGGCGACACCCGATCGGGTGGCGATAGCCTGATAGGGCCGCCGCTCCCCCTTGCCGATGACGACCAGTCGGCTCTCGCGATCGGAGAGCGCCGCGATCGCCTCGATTGCGGTCGCGAGCCCCTTGCGCGCGAATCCACTGCCCACGAAGAGCGCTGTGAACGCGCCCGCGGGCAAGGCGGCCTCCGCCCGCGCGTCCGCGCGGAACCGGGATCGGTTCTCCGGATGAAATCGCGTGAGATCGACCCCGTTGTACACGACCTCGAGACGTCCGGGCGGCACGCCGTAGAGCGTCTCGATCTCCCGCCGGCCGACCTGGGCGATGGCGACGATCTGGGGCGTTTGCGCGAAGACGCGGCGCTCGAGCGCCAGCACGATGCGGTGATAGAGCCCTCTGGTCTTGCCCCGGTCCTCGCTCGCCAGATAGGCGCGATGACACCCTTCGCCGGCCCGGTACACGTCCTGGCGAAGCGTGCGCTCGTGGCTCTGCACGACGTCCCACGCGCCACGCGCGACGGCGAGCCGCGCGCTCATGGCCAGCGCCAGCATACGCGCCGCCGACGGCAGTGGCGGCAGCGGCAACGTGTGCAGCGTCACGCCACGCATCGGCGCCTGGCCACGCGGGCTCAGCAGGTGCACTTCGTAGCCGTGCTCGACGAGCGCCGCGACCAGTCCGGCGGTCGCCTGCTCGACCCCGCCGTGGAAGACGAACGGCCGCGCGATGATGAGAACTTTCATTGTAGCGGGGGCCTTGAGGCCGGCTTGGACCGGGGGTGGCCTGACACAGATGCGACCCGGCTCCGGGCGCCTGTTCTGGCCCTTCGGACCACCGATGCGACTCGGCTCCGGACGCCCGTTCTGGCCCTTCGGACCACCGGTGCGAGCCGGCTCCGGGCGCCCGTTCTGGCCCTCCAGAGCAGCCTCACCCGGCCTTTCCGGCAGTCAGCCGCTCGATTAGTGGGAACAGGGTCGCCCGGGCGACGCGGAAGCTGTAGTGGGCCTCGCAACGCTCGCGCGCGCGGCGGCCGAGGGCCGCGGCCTCGTCCGGATTGTCCAAGAGCCGCTTGATCGCGCCGGCGAGCGCCGATACGTTCCCCGGCTCGACCACGAGACCGCAGCCGTCGAGGATCTCCGGGATCATCGAGACGGCGGTCGAGACGATCGGGCGCGCGAGGGCCATCGCGTCGAAAAGCTTCGCCGGCACCTGTCCGACCGTGTCCGTCGTCTCTCGCTGGGGCACCGCGACGACGTCGGCGGCGACCAGGTAGCGCGGCACGTCGTCGAACGGGATCTCGGGGGTCACCTTGACGTGCGGAAACCTCGACCAGCGCGGGGCGCCGCCGCGGGCCGGATCGACGCCCACGAGCGCCAGCACAACGCCGGGCCCCAGCACGCCGACCGCGTCGATCAGGTCGTCGACGCCCTTGTGCCCGCGCGGCGTCCCGAGAAACATCACGACCTTGCCCGAGCCGAGCCCCTGGCGCGAGCGCGCCGCGGCGCGATCGTAGCGGGACGGATCCCACGCCTCGGTGTCCCGCGCGTGAGGCAGGAAGCTTCCGCCGAATCGCCGCTCGAGAAATCGCGAGGCGACCGTGATCGCATCGGCGCGACCCACGAGCTTCTCGGCCAGCCACGTCCAGGTGAAGCCGTTGGGATTGGCGAGATTGAGGGCGCGGCCGACGCGTCCCCAGTAGCCCGAGCGACCGAAGAATCCGACCTCCCAGTCGTCGATGTCGAGCACAAGCGGCCGCCGCCGGCTCCGCCGGGCGAGCAGGGCGAGCCCGAAGCTGGTCGGCCTCGGCTTGGACGCGACGAGCAGGTCGCCGTCGATGAGCTCCAGGAGCTCGGGCACCCGACGCGCAAAGCCGGGACCGCGCGAGGCCTTGACGGCGTGATACGCAACGGCGCCGTCGCGCGACGGCATCCAGCGCCCCTCGCCGAACTGGGGCCCGACCACGGAGACCTGGTAGCGCGGCGCGAGCAGACGGGCGAGCAGGTCGGCCCGACCCGTCGCGTTGTCCGACAGGTCGGACGCGACGATCGAGATCCTCACGCCGCGCCGGCGGTCACGAGACGCGCGTAGCGCGACTCCAGCGCGGCCGCCACACGGGCGCCCGAATATCGCTCGTCGATCAGCCGGCGCCCGGACTCTCCCAGCCGCTCGCGCGTGGCGGCGTTGGACACGAGCGGCTCCAGCGCCGCGGCGAGCGCGGCGGCGTCGCCGGCCGGCACCAGCGCCGCGTGCCGGCCGTCGTCCAGCACTTCGGGCACGACGCCCACGCGCGAGGCGACCAGCGGGCGCCCGGCGGCCAGGGTCTCGAAGACCACGCGCGACATCCCGTCGGACTCGAGCGGCACGTAGAGGGCCACGTCGAGCGCGGCGAGGGCAGCGGGCAGATCGTCGACGAAGCCGACGATGCTGAACTGCGCTCCGAGCCCGGCGCGCTCGATCGTGTCGCGAACCATCTTCTCCACGCTCCCGCGTCCCACGAACGCGAAGTGGGGTCGGATCCCGCGCGCCGCCAGCCGCGCCGCCGCCTCGACGACGACCGCGTGTCCCTTCATGACGCGAAGGCCGCCGACCATGCCGACCAGCGGCTGACCCGGGTGACCGCCCAGGCGCCGGTACATCTCGGGATCGCGCGGGAGCGGCCGGTACCGCTCGGCGTCCGCGCCGCCGTGCAGCGCGAGCGCCCGATCGGCGTCGACGAGCCCGGCGGCAACGAGCTGGCCCCGGATGGCCTCGGTCACCGTCACGACGAGCGCCGTGGCGCGGCGATAGAGCCAGCGATTGGCGGCGTGAGGCCGCACCGCCAGCGCGATGTGGCGCGTCCTCACGAGGGGCCGAGGACGGGCGATCAGCCGATTGGCGACCGCGGCGAGCCAGTGCTCCTTGCCGCGGTGCACGTGAACGACGTCGGCGCGCTCCAGTAGCCTGCGCAGGCGCGCCAGGTCGCGCCCGTCTCTTCCGGGACGAACGCCGCTCGCGAATGCCAGCGTGGTGTCGGGCTCTACACCCTCCCGGCGCATGCCGTCGAGCACCCGCGATTCCTTGCCGGCCAGGCACGCGAGCGTCACGGTGTGGCCGCGGCGCTCGAGCTCCCGCGTCGTCCGCGCCGCCCAGTACGCGTCCGACGACCAGCCGCGGCACGACACGAGCTGGAGGATCCTCACCAGATCTCTCCGTACACGCGCTCGACCGTGTCGACCGATCGCTCGGCGCTGAAGCACTGCTCCGCCCGGACGCGGCCCGCGCGGCCCATCGCCGCGCCGCGCTCGGGGTCCTCCAGGATGGTCCCGAGCGCCTCCGCGACACTCTCCGGTCGATCGTCGTCGATCAGGAAGCCGGTCTCGCCGTGCACGACGGTCTCCGGGAGCGCGCCCACCCGGCGGGCGATCACGGGACGGCCGGCGGCCATCGCCTCGAGCGCGGCCCGGCACGACTCGTCCGAGCCGGCCGCCATGAGCGCGAAGCAGTCGGCGGCCGCGAGGACCGCGGGAAGATCGGCGTCGCGATAGCCCGTGAAGGTCACGTGCTTGCCGAGATCGAGCTCGGTCACCAGCTGCTCGAGATGGCGGCGCGTCTCTCCTTTTCCCACGAGCAGAACGCGCGCGCGCGGGAGCCGGCGGATCAGCTGGCGCACGCCCGCCAGCAGGAGCTCGTGGCCGCGGTTCGTTGCCAGTCGCGCGACCGAGACGACGACGGGCGCGTCGCCGAGCGCGAACTCCTCGCGGATCGGCGTCGGGTCGGCGTCGGCCGTGAAGCGGCGAAGGTCGACCGTGCCCGGGATCCAGAAGATCCGGTCCGGCACGATCCCGGCCTCGCGGCAGCGCGACTCGATCTGGCGCGACACCGCGAACACGGCCGCGGTGCGGCGGTAGAGGGTCGAGGCGAGCCGATCGCGCTTGACCGAGCGCAGGTTGTGAAAGGTCCGCACCACCGGCGGCCGGCCGCCCAGCTCCCGCTTCGGCCGCGTCAGCATCGCCAGCCAGTGATCGTGGGAATGGTGCGTGTGGACGACGTCCACGCCCTCGTCGCGAATGACGGCGCGCAGCCGCAGCACGTCGCGCGCGAGCGCGCGCGGCCCGAAGCGAGCGTCCATCTGGAGACCCTCGACCAGATCGATTCCCGCCTCCTTCGCCTTGGCGGCGAATCGGTCGCCGGGAATGATCCCGAGGAGAACGCGGTGGCCCCGGGCCCGCAGGCCCGATACGAGCTGGATGACCGGATCGGCGCTGCCCGTCCACCAGCGGTTCGCGGCGAGGTGGAGAATCGTGAGCGGGTTCACGCGGTGCGCGACAGCAAGGCGTCGATCTCGTCGCCCACCGCGTCGGCGCCGATCCCGCGCATGCACGGATGGTCGATGGGACAGGCCCGGTAGAAGCACGGCGCGCACGGAACGGAATGCCGCATCACCGCCACGTTGCCGAGCGGGGCGCTGAGCGCCGGGTCGGTCGGTCCGAAGAGCGCCACGACCGGCGTGCCGAGCGCCGCCGCGAGATGCGCGACGCCGGTGTCGCCCGAGACCAGGGCGGCAATCTCCGTGAGGACGGCGGGCAGCAGATCGGGGCTGTCGCGTCCGACGAGGCTCGCCACGCGGACCTGCCGCATCACGTCATCGGCGGCGGGTACGTCCGACGGCGCGCCCAGTAACACGGGCAACACGCCCCGCTCGGGCGCGCGCCGGCAGAAGTCGACGACACGCTCGCGCGCCCAGACCTTGGCCGGCCCGTAGGCGGCGCCGAGATGCACGCCGATCCGGGGCCTGTCCTCACCGGCGCCGCATTCGCGCAGGAGATCGCGCACCCGCCGCCGCGAGTCGGCATCGGGCTTGGGAGCAGTCAGGCGCGGCTCGCGCTGCGCCGTGTCGGCGCCGAGGCGCGCCACCAGGCGCAGATACTCGTCGACCTGGTGCAGGCGCGGCGACGGCAGGGGCAGCGCGTCGGTGAGGAGCCAGCCGCGAGTGTCCGTGGCGTAGCCGATCCGGCGGCGGCCGCGCCAGTACAGGGCCGCCGCGGCGGCCTCGAACGAGCTCGGCATGAGCACGACGGCCTCGCCGCGGAACTCGCGTACCGTGTCTGCGACGCGCAGGCGACCGCTCCACTTTCGTGGATAGCCCACGAGCACGTCGCCCAGACCCTGCCCCGCGAGCAGATCGACCCACGGCCCCGCGAGCAACACCTGCGCCTCGGGAAACTTCCCGCGAATGGCGCGGAGCGCCGGCACGGCCATGACAGTGTCGCCCATCCAGTTGGGCAGCCGGACGGTGATCTTCACGGGCAGGCGCGGCGGAACGCCTGCCGCCAGGCGGGCTCACCCGTCTGCAGCACGAGCCGAACGCTCAGGACGTAGAGGGGCCGTTTCGGCAGACGAAGCCGGCGCAGCCGCACCCAGTCCTTCTCGGTGGTGATGAGCGCCTCCACGCCGAGGTCCTTGGCGCGGGCGTCGAGTCGCCCGACGTCCTCCGCCGAGTACCAGTGGTGATCGGCGAACTCCGCGAGGTATTCGACGGCCACCCCGCTGCTCTTGAGCGTGGCCGCGAAGGCCGAGGGGGACGCGATGCCGGCGAACGCGATCAGCCTCCGCCCGGCGAGCTCGGCGAGACCGAGGGGCTGCATGCGCCCTGCCTCCCAGCACTCCGACGGCACGAGCGTGGCGGTGATGACGGGCACCCGCGGCGCGTGCTCGTCGACGGCGTCGACCACCTCGCGCGCGTCGTCCAGGCCGAGGGCGCCGGCGGCGACGACCAGATCAGCCCGCGCGAGCGAGGCGAGCGGCTCGCGCAGCGGGCCCGCCGGCAGCAGTCGTCCGTTTCCCCACGGTCGCCGCGCCCGCGCCATCACGATCTCGAGGTCCTTCGCGAGGGTCCGGTGCTGGAACCCGTCGTCCAGCACGATCGCCGTCACGCCGAACTTCTCGATGGCCGCGCGCGCCGCGTCGTAGCGATTGGCGCCGACCACGACCGGGATTCCCGGCAGCCGGCGCGCGAGCAGGAACGGCTCGTCACCCGATTCCTCCGGGTCGAGGCTGATCGAGGCCGCGTCCGCCACGATCTGGACGCCGCGCGTCGTGCGCCCGTAGCCGCGGCTGACGACGGCCGGGCGATGGCCCAGCGCAACCAGCGTCTGAACGGCCACCTCGACCGCCGGCGTCTTGCCGGTTCCGCCCACGGTGAGATTACCGATCGACACGACGCGACACGGCAGCGCCCGGGACTTCAGGAGCCCGCGCCCGTAGAGCCATTCGCGGGCTCCGAGCAGCCCGCGGTAGCCGCCGCCGGCCACGGCGAGCATGCGCGCCGAGCTCGGCTTGAAGCCTTCCTCCCATCCCCGGATGAAACGCTCACGGGAGGTCACGCGCGCGCCGCCCCCGACCGAAGATAGCGGTCGACGAGCTCGAGCGTCTCCCGGACGGCGCCCTGGCGCGACACGATCGCCTCGTATCCCAGGTCGCCCATCTTCGCCCGTAGATCTGGATCGGCCAGCAGTCGGCGAAGCTCGCGCGCGAGCTCGGCCGCGTCGCGCACGACGACGGCAGCGCCGACCGACTCGAGCAGGCTCGTCGACTCGCGAAAATTCCCCACGTGGGGCCCGACGAGGACCGGCCTGCGACGCTGGGCAGCCTCGAGCAGGTTGTGGCCGCCGACCGGCACGAGGCTCCCCCCCACGAACACGACGTCGGCGATGGCGTAGAGGGCCGCCAGCTCGCCGACCGTGTCGAGCACGATCACGGGTGGCGCCGCGGACGCCTCGGTGCTCGTGACCGCGACCGGAAGCTCGCTGCGACGGATCGAGGCCCAGCCCTTGCGAGCCAGAAGCGCCAGCACCTCGCCCGTGCGCTCCGGATGCCTGGGCGCGATGACCAGGACCAGCTCCGGCGACTCGGCGAGCGCCGCGCGATGTGCCTCGAGGACCAGCTCTTCCTCTCCCGCGTGCGTGCTCCCGGCGATCCACACACGCTGGCCGGGACCGAGCGCGAGGAGGCGTCGCCACAGGTCCACCGCGCCGGCCGTGTCGGCGACGGCGGCATCGGCCTTCATGTTGCCGGTGACGACGACGCGCTCGGGATGCGCGCCGAGCGCGATGATGCGCCGGGCGTCCTCGTCCGACTGCATCGCGAACACACGCACGTCCGCGAGGACCGGCGCCAGGAAGCGCCGCACGAGCCGGTAACGGCGATAGGAGCGGTCCGAGATGCGGCCGTTGGCGATCATCACCGGGACGCCGCACGCCGCCAGCGCGCGCAGCGCGTTGGGCCAGAGCTCCGTCTCCATGCAGATCAGAAACGCCGGGTCGATCGCCGCCGCGAAGCGCTTGACGGCCCAGGGAAGATCGAGCGGGAAGAAACGGTGAGTGGCGAGCCCGGCGAATCGCTCCCGGACGATCTGTGCTCCAGTGTTCGTCACGGTTGTCATCACCATCGGTAGCTCGGGATAGAGACGCCTGAGCCCCTCGACCAGCGGCGCGGCGGCGATCGCCTCGCCCACCGACACCGCGTGTAGCCACGCCACGGGCCGGCCTTTGCCGGTCGACGCCCCGTGTCCGAGACGCGCTCGGGCGTTGATCGCCACGCCGCGCGTCAGACGCCTCCAGAGCGCGACGGGAAGCCCGAGCGCCACGAGCCCGATCAGCGCCAGCCCCGTATATAAAGCGTACATCATGCGCCTACCAGCCGGTCGGCCGTCGCGGTGACCTCGTCGAGCCGGCGCTCGACGTCCTTGCGGGCGAGCTCGAAGTCCGCGTCGCGGGCAACCGTCGTCGCGGCGCCGAACACCGCGGCCGCGCGGGCGAACGGCACCGGCACCATGAACGCGTCCCACGTCGCGAGACGGTTGGCGGGCCTCGCTGCGAATCCCAGCGGCACCACCGGCGCGCCCGTCAGGCCGGCCAGCGCCACCACGCCCGGTCCAAGCTGACCGCTGGGACCGCGCGGCCCGTCGGGCACCAGGCACACGTCCCGGCCGCCTCGGACAGCCGTGACGAGCGCGCGTAGAGCCGTCGCGCCGCCTCTCGAGGACGAGCCGCGGATGACGTCGAGACCGAAGCGGCTCACGTAGCCGCTGACCAGGCTGCCGTCGCGCGAGCGGCTCGCGAGGACGCTGACGGCGCGGGCGCCATGAGTACGGCGCAGGCGAGCGTTGAGCCAGGGCGTCATTAAAATTCGCCCGTGCCACACGCAGTAGATCATCGGCCGCGCCGCTGCCCAGAGCGGCACGAGAGCATCGGTGCCTTCGACCCGCAGCCGAAGCGTGCCGCCCAGGAGCCGCACGAGCGTGGCGGCGAGCGGAGGCAGAAACGCGGCGCGCGCATCGATCACGGTCAGAGGCTCGCCTGCGCGAGCACCAGGCGCGCCGCGCGCGCCCCGACCCCCGGCTCGCCGAGCATGCCCGTCAGCTCGCCGAACGCGGCCCGCTGCGCATCGCGCGCGCTCGGGTCGGTCAAGAGACGCAGGGCTTCGCGGGAGAGCCTCTCGCTCGTCGTCGTACGGCGATGGAGCTCCGGCACGACGGCGTGCCCGAGCGCCAGGTTCGCCAGGCTCATCCATGGAACAGTCGCCAAGAGACGCAGGACCATCTCGCTGAGCGCCGACAGGCGATAGCAGACGACCATGGGCGTGCCGAGC
>Ga0134127_10002189_pt1 | contig 14233 bp, 14 predicted proteins | sample KB31753_FD_96459 | JGI IMG/M metagenome (GOLD analysis project Ga0134127, IMG submission 96459) | Terrestrial soil microbial communities with excess Nitrogen fertilizer from Kellogg Biological Station, Michigan, USA - KB3-175-3 | ecosystem: Environmental > Terrestrial > Soil > Unclassified ...
GGCTACGGGCGCCCGCGGCCCTGAGCGGGGCGAGCGATTCGTCAGAACGCGGACGTCATCCCGCGAGTTTTCAACGTGTGCCGAGGGTGACGCTATGTGCCCTGGATTGACGCACGTTTGTAGACTTCCGGCGGGCCAAGTCTTCGAATATACTCACCCACCAATCCCCATGGCCCAGGCCCGGGGAGCTGATAGCGCGATCTCGATCCTGAATCCCGAGAGGGGCGGCGGCGTTGCCGATTCTGAAGGTCCGTGACCTGGGCGTGCGGTTCGGCGGCATCGTGGCGCTCGACGACGTCTCCTTCGACATCGAGTCCCAGCAGATCGTGGGCCTCATCGGTCCCAACGGCGCCGGCAAGACCACCCTCTTCAATTGCGTGAGCCGGCTCTATCAGCCCTCGGCCGGCTCCGTCGACTTCCAGGACAAGGACCTCCTCAAGGCCGAGCCCCACGACATCGCGCGGCTCGGAATCGGGCGCACCTTCCAGAACCTGGCCCTGTTCGGGACCATGACGGTGCTGGACAACGTGATGGTCGGGGCCCATAGCCAGACGCGCAGCGGCTTCGTGGCCTGCGCGCTCCGCGTGCCCAGCGTGGGGCGCGAGGAAGCGGCCCAGCGCGAGGCGGCCATGGAGGCCATCCGGTTCATGGGACTGGAGGCGGTGGCGCATCTGCCGGCGGCGGGGCTGCCCTTCGCCACCCTCAAGCGGGTGGAGGCGGCCCGGGCGCTGGCCGCCAAGCCCAAGCTGCTTCTCCTGGACGAGCCGGCCGGCGGCTTGAACCACGAGGAGGTCGCGGTGCTCGGGACCCTCATCCGCACCATCCGTGACCGGCTCGGCATCACCATCCTCCTCGTCGAGCACCACATGAGCCTGGTGATGGAAGTCTCGGACAAGGTGGTGGTGCTCGACTTCGGCAAGCGGATCGCCGAGGGGAGCCCGGCCGAGGTCCAGCGCAACCCCGAAGTCATCAAGGCCTATCTCGGGGAATAGCGTGGGCGCCATCCTCGAGGTGGAGAAGCTGGAAGCTTTTTACGGGCGTACGCAGGCGCTGCACGGGGTGAATTTCGCCATGGAGGAAGGCGGGATCACCACCGTGCTGGGCGCCAACGGCGCCGGCAAGACCACCATGCTGCGCGCGATCTCGGCCATGGTGAAGACCAGGGGCGCCATCCGCTTCGGCGGCAAGCCCATCGACGCCAAGGCCACCGAGCAGATCGTGGCCATGGGGATCGCGCATGTGCCGGAGGGCCGCGGCACCTTCGTGGATCTCACCGTGGAGGAGAATCTCCGCATCGGCATGTTCGCGCGGCGGGACAAGCGCCATGCCGCGCGCGACATGGACCGCGTGTACGAGCTCTTCCCCATCCTCCGCCAGCGGCGCCGGCAGCATGCGGGCACTCTCTCCGGCGGCGAGCAGCAGATGCTCGCGGTGGCGCGCGCGTTGATGCTGGGCCCGCGCCTCCTGCTCCTCGACGAGCCGTCGCTGGGGCTGGCGCCCCTGGTGGTCCGCGAGATCTTCCGCATCCTGCGCGCCATCAACAAGGAGTCGGGGGTGAGCATCCTGCTCGTGGAGCAGAACGCCTCGCTCGCCCTCGACCTCGCCGACCATGTGTTCCTGCTCGAGACCGGCCGCGTGGTGCTGTCGGGCACCTCGGACGTCCTCAAGAAGGACGACGCCATTCGCCGGTCCTATCTAGGGTACTGAGGAGCGCATGGACATCTTCGTGCAGCAGGTGATGTCGGGGCTCGCCACCGGGGGCATCTACGCCAGCCTCGCGCTGGCGCTGGTCATGATCTACCAGGCGACGGACGTGGTGAACTTCGCCCAGGGCGAGATGGCCATGTTCGCGACCTATATCGCGTGGTCCATGATGCACGCGGGGCTGCCCTACTGGGGCGCCTTCCTGGCCACGCTCGTCATCGCCTTCGTCGGGGGCGTGGTCATCCAGCGCGTGATCATCCGGCCGGTGGAGAACAAGCCCATCCTCACCATCGTGATCGTGACCCTGGGCCTGCTCGTCATCTGCAACAGCATCGCGGGCTGGGTGTGGACCTATCTCCAGAAGCCCTTCCCGAGCCCGTTCCCCCGCGAGCCCATCCGGGTGGGCAACGTGGTGTTCGGCGCCCACGACCTCGGCGAGATCGGCGTGACACTGGTGATGCTCGCCTTGCTCTTCGCCTTCTTCCGCTTCACCCCGCTGGGCCTCGCCATGCGCGCGGCCGCGCAGAACCCGGTCTCGAGCCGGCTCGCCGGCATCCGGGTGAGCTGGATGCTGGCGCTGGGCTGGGGGCTGGCGGCGGTATTCGGCGCGGTGGCCGGGCTCATGGTGGCGCCCATCCTCACGCTGGATCCCAACATGATGGGCGGCATCCAGATCTACGCGTTCGCCGCCGCCACGCTCGGCGGCTTCACGAGCCCGGTGGGGGCGGTGGTGGGCGGTTTCATGGTGGGCATCGTGGAAAACCTGGTCGGCACCTACGTGTCCTTCATCGGCACCGAGCTCAAGCTCACGGTGGCGCTGGCCATGATCATCATCGTGCTGCTGGTCAAGCCGAGCGGGCTCTTCGGCCGCACCCACACCCGCCGCGTCTAGCCATGTCCCTGACCCGTCGCGCCAGCCTGGTCCTGGCAATCGCGGTGATAGCGCTGGGCTTCTCGCTGCCCTTCTACATGAGCGGGTTCCGCCTCTTCCAGTACACCCAGGTCTGCATCTACGCCATCGCCCTGATGGGGCTGAACCTCCTCACCGGTTACAACGGCCAGTTCTCGCTGGGCCACGGCGCCTTCTACGCGGTGGGGGCCTATATCTCGGCCATCATGATGGACCGCTGGAACATCAACTACGCCTGGACCATCCCGGTGGCGGGGCTGCTCTGCCTGATCGTCGGGTTCGTGTTCGGGCGCCCCGCCCTCCGGCTCGAGGGCCTCTACCTGGCCCTGGCCACCTTCTCGCTCGCCCTCGCCGTTCCGCAGATCCTCAAGTACTTCGAGCACTGGACGGGCGGCTCCCAGGGCATCGTGCTCACCAAGCCCAAGGCGCCCTGGGGGCTCAAGATCACCGAGGACCAGTGGCTCTATCTGGTGACGTTCGCCATCACCGTGGTCATGTTCATCCTCGCCGCCAACCTCGTGCGCAGCCGCGTGGGACGCGCCATGGTGGCCATCCGCGACAACCACATCGCGGCCGAGACCATGGGCGTGGACAGCGCGCTGTACAAGTCGCTCACCTTCGGCGTGAGCGCAGGCTATACCGGCGTGGCGGGGGCGCTGTCCGCCATCGCGGTCGCCTATGTGGCGCCCGACTCCTTCAACGTGTTCCTGTCCGTCACCTTCCTCATCGGCATTGTGATCGGCGGCCTGGGGTCGATCTGGGGTAATGTACTAGGAGCGCTGTTCATCCAGTTCGTGCCCAACTGGGCCCAAGACATCTCCAAGGCTGCCCCCTGGGCCATCTTCGGGGTCTTCCTCATCAGCTTCATGTACGCGATGCCCTACGGCATCGCCGGCGCGCTCAAGAAGCTGTGGATCTCCCGGGTGGTATCCCGAGTTTCTCAGAAACAAGGAGGTGAGAGGGCTCCCTCGAAGCAGGCGCAGTCTCAAATTCGCTGACCAGGACAACAAAGGAGAACATCATGAGTGGACGTAAATTGACCGCCCTCGCGCTGGCGGGTGCCCTGCTGGGCGCCGGGCTGGCGTCAGTGGCCGGGGCCCAGACCGTGGTCGGGGTGACCGCCACCGAGATCAAGATCGGGAATACCAACCCGTACAGCGGGCCCGCGTCCGCCTACGGAACCATCGGCAAGACCATCACCGCCTACTTCAAGAAGGTCAACGACGAGGGCGGCGTCAACGGACGCAAGATCAACTTCATCACCTACGACGACGCCTACACGCCGCCCAAGGCGGTGGAGATGGTCCGGAAGCTCGTGGAGCAGGATCAGGTGGCGGCCCTCTTCCAGACCCTGGGCACACCCACCAACACCGCCATCCACAAGTACGTGAACCAGGCGAAGGTGCCGCACCTCTTCGTGGCCACCGGCGCCACCAAGTGGAATGACCCGAAGAACTTCCCCTGGACCATGGGGTGGCAGCCGAACTACCAGACGGAGGGCCGGGTCTACGCGTCCTATATCCTGAAGAACCATCCGGACGCGAAGATCGGGATCCTGTTCCAGAACGACGACTACGGCAAGGACTACGTGAAGGGTCTCGAGGACGGGCTCGGCGCCGCGGGGGCCAAGCTCATCGTCATGAAGCAGAGCTACGAGACGACCGATCCCACCGTCGACTCGCAGATCATCAACCTCAAGAACTCCGGGGCCAATGTCTTCTTCAACGTGACCATTCCGAAGTTCGCCGTGCAGGCCATCAAGAAGGCGCATGACATCGGCTGGAAGCCGACGCACTTCCTGAACAACGTGTCGAGCTCGCTCGCCAGCGTGCTCAAGCCCGCCGGGCTCGAGGCTTCCCGCGGCCTGATCACCGCGCTCTACATGAAGGAGATCACCGATCCGCAGTGGTTCAAGGACAAGGCCTATACGGATTGGGTGGCCTTCATGAAGAAGTACTATCCGGAGGGCGCGCTGGATGATCAGTCCAACGCGTTCGGCTATACCGTGGCCCAGATCATGACCCAGGTCCTCAAGCAGTGCGGCAATGACCTGTCGCGCGAGAACATCATGAAGCAGGCGGAGAACCTCAAGAACGTCGAGCTCCCGCTGCTGCTGCCCGGCATCAAGGTGAATACCGGACCGGACGATCACGCCCCGCTGGAGCAGGAGCAGCTGGCCAAGTTCGACGGCGAGCGCTGGGTGCTGTTCGGTGACGTCTTCGACGCCTTCCGGAAGTAACGGATAGCGGAAGTGAAGGGATAGCGGAAACGCAAACGGGCGGAGCCGGCAGGAATCGCCGGCTCCGCCCGTGGTCTTTTCCGGGACGGCTTACTTGCTGGGCTGGTAGTAGGGGTTGCTGCCGGAGGCGTGATCGGTGGTGTCGAGCACTTCCTCGATCTCCGGGATCTCTTCCTTGATCAGCCGCTCGATGCCGGACTTGAGCGTCACGTCGGCGGCCCCGCAGCCCTGGCAGCCCCCGCCCATGGTGAGATACACCTTGTTGTCCTTGACGTCGATGAGATCCACGAAGCCGCCGTGGCCCGCCACCGCGGGATTGATCATCGCGTCGATCAGCTCTTGCACCTTGGTCTTGAGATCTTCGCTCATCAGGCAGCCTCCTCTGGCGCGTCGCGTCTACAGCACTACTGTACTCGAATATCCGGTAAGGGCCAACTGGCCCTTGGTGGGCTCCGCTCAGCAGAACCAGGGCTCGGTGAGCCGGGCCGGGCGCCTGCGGTCGGGGGCCAGGCGAGGCGCCAGGGGCTCAGGGGCGGGGGTGCCCGCCGCGCGCGCGGCGAAGGCGCGCACGCGGTCGAACGTGGCGGCCGGATCCTCGGCCCGCGGGGCGGAATCGGCGATGAGGGCCGCCACGCCGGCCTGCAACGCGTCCATTCGCGGGTCCGGGTGCCGCCACGGGTAGGAGAAATCCGCCGCCACCAGCGCGCCCAGATAGGGGCGCATGCTCTCGTGCTCCGCCAGCAGCGAGCCCGGTGGCACCAGGAGCCGCAGGGAGTACTGCACCGGGTCCACGTGGTCCACGAGGTCGTGCGCGGCCACCCAGTCGAGCATCTCCACGAAGTCGGCGAGCGTGGTCCAGGGGGTGAACGCCACCCAGGTGGGCCGCAGCGCGATGCCGGCCCCCCGGGTGGCCGCCAGCGCGACCTCGACGTCGGCGCGCGTATGCCCCTTGTCGAGATGGCCGAGCACGGTCTCGCTGAGCGACTCCACCGCGGATACCACGAAGAGGCAGCCGAGCGCGCCCAGCTCGGGCAGGTCGCCCGCGCGCCGGAGGAGATGCTCGATCTTGGCGGTGAAGTCGAAGGTGATGGTGGGGAAGTCGCGGTGCAGCCGCCGCGCGACCTCGAGGGCATGCCCGGGCCCGTTGAGGAAGTCGGGATCGCCGAAGGTGATGTGTCCCGCGCCCGCCTCCACCTGCTGCGCCACGTCGGCCAGGACCACGTCCGCCGGCACCACGAAGAAGCGCCCGCCGTAAATGGGCGGGAGCGGGCAATGGCGGCAGAGGTGCTTGCACCCGCGGCTGGCCTCGACATAGCCCACGGGCAGCTGCCGCCCGTCGCGCTCGAGCCGCGCATAGGTCTTGAGCGCGGGCAGGGCGGCCCGGCTGGGCCGCGGCAGCGTGGGCCGCGCGATATGCGGGCCCGCGGGCTGGCCCGCGCGGCGCACGCCGGGGATGGGGCCGGTCCGGTCGGCCTCGAGCGACTCGACGAGCGCGGCCAGCGGCTCCTCGATCTCGCCGCCGATCACGCTGTCGATGCCGCGGGTGAGGAGATGCTCGGCATTGAGCGTGGCATAGAGCCCGTAGAAGCACAGGTGGGCGCCGGGATTGAGCTGCCGGACGCGCTCGGCCACCGTGATGCCCACGCGGAGCGCGGTATGCATGGGGACGGAGATGGCGATCAGGCGCGCGCGGCGCACCTTCTCGGGGTCCAGCGGCTCCACCGAGATGTCGAGGACGGCGGGGGCGAAGCCGCGCTGCTCGAGCACCGCCGCCGGCCAGGCCACGGCCAGGGGCTGGTGCCCCAGCTCGTAGCAGGCGATCAAGAGAACGGCCCCGTGATCTCTCACGGGGCCCAGTCTACTCCCCCGGGATCAGGAGTAGCTGGGCTCGGCCGGCAACCCGTGCGGCGCCATCGGGGCGCGCAGCCGCGGGACCGCCTCGTTCAGCACGCGCCCGAGTCCGTCGGCGAGAAAGTCCGCCAGCTCGGCGCGCTCGCGCCGGAGGCTCTCGTTCTCGCTCTGCAGGGCGTCGAGCTCGCGCCGGAGGTCATTCACCTCCTGGAGGAGCCGGTTGGAGGCGCGCTCGGTGGCTTCGAGGCGCTCGCGCAGGCGCTCCTGTTCGGTGAGCAGGCCGGGCACGGTGCCGAGCAGCCCCGCGCCCTCCTCGATCCAGCGGCTGATGCGTATCCGGGCGTCGTGGAAGTCTCGGTCGTCCATGGCCGGCAGTGTAGCACGGATGGGGGTCGCGTGGGGTTCCGTCCACCGTATCTTGGGGCAGACCCGGCTCTCGCGGAGGAGTGTGCCGGGGAGCGGGCGAGGGGCGGCGCCGCCGCCTGTGCTAGCCTCGAGGCTCATGGCCGCCCGCCCCGCCGCACTCACCTTCATCTTCGTCACCGTGGTGCTCGACATGCTCGCGCTCGGCGTGATCATTCCGGTGCTGCCGCGGCTGGTGGTCACCTTCCTCGGAGGCGACACCGCGCGCGGAGCGGAGATCTACGGTGTCTTCGGCACCGTGTGGGCGCTGATGCAGTTCGTGTCCTCGCCCGTGCTGGGCGCGCTCTCCGACCGCTGGGGCCGCCGGCCCGTCATCCTGCTTTCGAATCTCGGACTGGGGCTCGACTACGTCCTGATGGCGCTGGCGCCATCGCTCGCCTGGCTCTTCGTGGGCCGGGTCATTTCCGGCGTGACCGCGGCCAGCGTCAGCATCGCCGGCGCCTATATCGCCGACGTGACCCCGCCCGAGCAGCGCGCGCGCGGCTTCGGCATGATCGGCGCCGCGTTCGGCATCGGCTTCATCCTCGGCCCCGCGCTGGGCGGCGTGCTGGGGGTGATGGATCCGCGCCTGCCCTTCTGGGTGGCGGCGGCCTTGAGCCTGCTCAATGCGTGCTACGGCTACTTCGTGCTGCCGGAATCCCTGCCAAAAGAAAAGCGCGCGCCCTTCCGGTGGCGCCGCGCCAATCCGCTGGGCGCGGTCGGCCTCCTCCGCTCGCACCCCGAGCTCGGCGGGCTCGCCATCGTCCACTTCATCGGGCGCGTGGCGCACGAGGTCTTGCCGAGCGTCTTCGTCCTCTACGCGGGCTATCGCTATGGCTGGGACGAGCGGGCCCTGGGACTCTTTCTGGCCCTGGTGGGCGTGTGTACCATGATCGTCTCCGGCCGCCTCGTGCACCCGATCGTGGGCCGGATCGGTGAGCGCCGGGCGCTGCTCCTGGCGCTGACCTGCGGCGCGGTGGGCTTCGCCATCTACGGTGTCGCGTCGGTGGGAACGCTGGCGCTCCTCGCGGTGCCCATCCACGCGCTCTGGGGGCTGGGCAGTCCGGCCGCGCAGGGCCTGATGACCCGCCGCGTGCCGGCCTCGGAGCAAGGGCAGCTCCAGGGCGCGCTGTCGAGCCTGGGCGGGATCGCCGGGCTCATCGGGCCCGGCCTCTTCACGCTGACCTTCGCGTGGTTCCTCGGCGCGCGCGGCGGGTTCGCCCTGCCCGGCGCGCCGCTGCTGCTCGCCGCGCTCTTGATGCTGGTCTCGCTCGCGGTGGCGTGGCGCGCGACCCGCGCGTCCGAGACGCCGCCGGTGCCGGAATCGACGCGCGCTAGCTGAAGAGGTGGCAGGCCACCTCGCGCCCCTCGAGGGGCCGGAGCTGGGGCTCCTCGGTCGAGCAATGCGCCATCACCTGGGGACAGCGCGGATGGAAGCGGCAGCCGGGGGGCGGGCGCAGGGGACTCGGCACCTCGCCGGGGAGGATGATCTCCTCGCGCCGCTCGCTGGGATGCGCGGGTAGCGCGGCCGAGAAGAGCGCCTTCGTGTAGGGGTGCTTCGGGGCCCGGCTCAGGTCGCGCGCGTCCCCCATCTCCACCAGCCGGCCGAGGTACATCACCGCGATGGTGTGGCTCATATGCGCGACCGCGGCGAGGTCGTGGGCGATGAAGAGATAGGACAGCCCGAGCTGAGCCTGGAGATCGCGCAGGAGGTTGAGGATCTGCGCGCGGATCGAGACGTCCAGCGCGGACACCGGCTCGTCCAGCACCACCAGCCGGGGGGACAGCGCCAGCGCGCGGGCGATGGCGATGCGCTGGCGCTGGCCGCCGGAGAACTCGTGCGGGAACAGATCCGCCGCGCGCTCGGGCAGCCCCGTCAGCTCGAGGAGCTGCGCGATGCGCTTGCGCACGTCCGAGGCCGGCAGGGACTCGTTGGTGACGAGGGGCTCGGCGATGATGGCGCCCACGCGCATGCGGGGATTGAGCGAGGCGAAGGGGTCCTGGAACACCGCCTGCACCGACTTCCGGTAGTGTCGCCGTCCTTCCCCGTCCAGCTCCTGGAGATCCTTGCCCTCGAAACGGATGCTCCCGCCCGTCGGCACCTCCAGTCCCAGCACGAGCTTCGAGGTGGTGGTCTTGCCGCAGCCCGACTCCCCCACCAGCCCCAGCGTCTGCCCGGCTTCGATGGTGAAGGAGATGTCGTCCACCGCGCGCACGACGCCCGCGCTCCGCCCGAGGAAGCCCCCCTTCACGGGGAAGAGCTTGCTGAGCCGGCGGGCCTCGAGGACGGGAGTGCTCACGCGCTGGAGATCCTCCGGGCGGGTTCGGGATGCACGGCGAGCCAGCAGCGGCCGGAATGGCCCGGCGACACGGGGATGTCGGGCGGGGCCTCCTCGCGACAGCGGTCCATGGCGTCGGGGCAGCGCGGGTGGAAGGCGCAGCCGACAGGGAGCGCGGAGAGGTCGGGCGGCTGGCCCTCGATGGCGGTGAGCCGCCGGCGCGAATCGCTCATGCGCGGGATCGACTCCAGGAGGGCGCGCGTGTACGGATGCGCGGGCGCGTCGAAGATCTCCTTCACCGGGCCCGATTCCACCATGCGCCCCGCGTACATCACCGCCACCCGGTCGCACATCTTGGCCACGATGCCCAGATTGTGGGTGATGAAGATGAGGGCGAGCCCGTGGGCCTTCTGGAGATCGCGCAGGAGGTTCAGGTACTGCGCCTGGATGGTGAGATCGAGGCTGGTGGTCGGCTCGTCCGCGATGAGAAGTCGCGGCTCGCAGGAGATGCCGATGGCACCCACGATGCGCTGGCGCATGCCGCCCGACATCTGGTGGGGGTACTCCTTCACACGCGCCTCGGGGGCGGGGATCTTCACCGAGCGCAGCAGCTCACGCGCCTGCGCCCAGGCGCTCTTGCGGCTGGCATGCTCGTGGGCGCGCAGCGGCTCTCCCACCTGGTTCCCGATGGTGAAGAGCGGGTTGAGCGAGGCCATGGGGTCCTGCAGGATCATGGCGATTCGCTTGCCCCGCACCTTCCGCATCTCCTTGTCCGAGAGCGTCAGGAGATCGCGGCCCTCGAAGCGCATCTCGCCCGAGACGAAGCGTGCCGCGGTGGGCAGGAGCCTGAGCAGCGAGAGCGCGAGGGTGGTCTTGCCCGATCCCGACTCGCCCACGATGCCCAGCGTCTCGCCCGCGTCGAGGGAGAAGGACACTTCGTCCACCGCGGGCGTGACGCGGGTGCCCCGCGCGGTGACGTAGTGCACGCCGAGGTTCCGGATCTCGAGGAGCGGGCTCAATGCGAGATCACGAAGGTGACGATGAGGATGGCGATCCCGATGAGCATGTCGAGCGCGAACTTGAGGCTCATAGCGCGCGGAGCTGCGGATCGAGCTTGACCCGCAGCCAGTCTCCGAGAAGGTTGGCCGACAGCACCATCAGCATGATGCAGACGCCGGGCAGCACGGTGAGCCACCAGTAGCCGGCCATCAGGCCCTTCTTGCCGTCGGCCAGCATGAGGCCCCAGGCGGGCTGCGGCGGCGGCACCCCCACGCCGAGGAAGGACAGCGCCGCCTCCGTCACGATGACCACGCCCAGCATGAGAGTGCCTAGCACGATGGCCGAGTTCAGCACGTTAGGCAGGATGTGCTTGCGCATGATGGTCCGCTTCGAGCAGCCCGCCACGATGGCCAGGCGCACGAAGTCGCGCTCCTTCAGCGAGAGCACCTCGCCGCGGATCACGCGGGCATAGCGGGTCCAGTAGATGGCGGCCAGGATGATGACGATGTTCCAGACACCCGGGCCCCGGATAGCGGCCAGGAAGATGGCGAAGGTCAAGGCGGGCAGCGCGAGCCAGGTGTCGGTCACGCGCATGATCACCTGGTCCACCCAGCCGCCGAGATAGCCGGAGAGAATGCCCAGCGAGGTGCCCAGCACCCCGGCCACCAGGACCGCGGTGATGCCCACCATCATGGACACGCGGGCGCCGAAGATCAGCCGCGCGAGCACGTCGCGCCCGAGGTGGTCCGTGCCGAGGAGATGCGTGGTGCTGCCCCCCATCTGCCAGGCGGGGGGCTTGAAGCGATCGCCCAGGCTCCCCACCTCCGGATCGAAGGGGGTGATGACGTTGGCGAAGATGGCCACCAGCGCGAGAAGGACCAGGATGCCAATAGCGATGTAGGGGAAACCGCTGGCGCGGAGCGCGGCCACGGGCATGGCCACCGGGAGCGGTTCGGCCCTGTTTCGAAGCGCGGCCTCGGTGGTGCTCATCGGTCGTACCGGATGCGGGGATCGATCACCGCGTAGAGCACGTCCACGAAGAGGTTCACGAAGACGATCATGGCGCCCCCCAGGAGCACGGTGGCCTGCACCACCGGGAAATCGCGGAAGGCAATGCCCTCGTAGAGCAGCCGTCCGATGCCGGGCCACGCGAACACCGTCTCCACCACCACCGCCACGTTGACCATGATGACCAGATTGATGCCGGCTAGGGTGAGCACGGGAATGAGCGCGTTCTTGAACGCGTGCTTGCCGATGACGAGCGCCTCCGGCAGGCCCTTGATGCGCGCGAGCTTGACGTATTCCGAGCCCAGCACCTCCAGCATGGACGAGCGGGTGAGGCGCATGTGGGCGGCGGCGAAGTACCAGCCCAGCGCGAAGGCGGGCATGATCAGGTGCAGCGCGGTGCCCGAGCCGGAGGAGGGCAGCCAGCCGAGGTAGACCGAGAAGAACAGGATCATCACCAGGCCGACCCAGAAGGAGGGGAGCGACAGCCCGAGCAGGGCGAAGATCTTCCCCGCGCTGTCCCACCACTGGTTCACCCGCACCGCCGCGATGATGCCGGTAGGAATGCCGATGAGAAGCGACAAGGCCATGGCGGCGCCCGCGAGCAGCAGCGAGTTCGGCAGGCGGGAAAGGTAGAGCTCGAGGACGGGGGTCCGGTAGTAGAAGGACTGGCCGAGGTCGCCCCGGAGGAGGTTCGACATGAAGGCTCCGTACTGCACCCAGATCGGCCGGTCCAGTCCGAGCTGGCTCCGGATCTGCTCGAGGTCCGCCTTGCTCGCCCCCGGCTCGACGAGGAGGACGGCGGGATCGCCGGTGAGTCGGACGAACAGGAAGATGGTGAGGGAGAGCAGGGCCAGCGACACCATCGCATAGCCCAATCGTTTCACGATGAATCGCTTCATGTGATCACCGCTTGCTGAGGCGAAGGTCCTCGTAGGGCGCCGAATACGCGTGATTGGCGATCATGCCGAGCCCGTGTACCTCCAGCCGCGGTCCGACCCCGTTGAGAAAGGCGGGCTCGATGACCGGTCCGAACATGACCTGCTCGTGGATGACCTGCTGCATCTTGTGGAGGATCTGCTGCCGGACGCGCGGGTTCATCTCCTTCGCCTGCTCGGCGTAGAGTCCATCCACCTCCGGGTAGGTCCCGTAGACGTACCGCCCTCCGGTCACCGCGTACTGCTCGAGCCGCGTGGGGGCGTTGCCGGGGGCGCCGCTGCCGCTGAAGATCACGCCGCGGAGCTTCTTGTCGCCGTATTCCTGGAAGAAGGCCGCGCGCTCCATGGGCCGCAGGCGCAGCCGGATGCCGACCTGCTGGAGATAGTTCGCCACCGGCTCCCCGATCGCCACGCCGTAGATGGTGTCGCCGGTGAGATCGCCCCCCTCGAAGCCATTGGGGAAGCCGGCCTCGGCCAGCAGCGCCCGGGCGCGCTTGACGTCGTACGGGTAGGGCGGCGGCGCCCAGAAATACTCCATGCCCTGCGGGATGAAGGAGTGGGCGAGCTTGGAGAGCCCGAGGTAGACGGCGCCGTTGATGCCCGCGCGATCCACCGCGAGGTTGGCGGCGAGCCGCACGCGCTTGTCGTGCCAGGGCGACTTGGGATCCCACTGCTCGGTGAAGAGCATCCAGGTGGTGAAGGTGAAGTAGGTGGGCACCAGTCGCAGATTCGGCGTGCGCTTGACCTCCTCCGCCAGCGCCCCCGTGATCGAGTACGCCACGTCCACCTCCCCGCGCTTGAGCGCGGCGAGGCGGGTGGACTCGTCGGGGATGACGCGGAAGACGAGGGTCTTCACCGCGGGCGCCTTGCGCCAGTAGCCGTCGAAGGCCTCCACCGTCAGCTCCACCCCCGGCTTGAAGGCCACGAACTTGTACGGGCCCGCGCCCACCGGCGCCTTCTTGAATCCGTCCTCGCCCACCTGCTCCACGTACTTCTTCGGCACGATCCAGCCCGCGCCGGTCGCGGGGGTGGCGTAGAAGGTCATGAAGTCGGGCCAGGGCGCCTTGAGGACGAAGCGCACGCGCTGGGGGTCGAGCACCTCCACCCGCGCCACCTTGCCCTTGAGGAGGCCCGCGCTGGCGCCGCGATAGCGCTCGAACGAATACTTCACGTCCTCCGCCGTCACCGGCTCGCCGTTGTGGAACTTGATTCCGTTGCGCAGCCGGAACTCGTAGGAGAGGCCGTCCTTGGCCGCGCTCCACGACTCGGCCAGGCTCGGCGTCATCGGATTGCCCGGCATGGGCTTGATGAGCGCGTCGTGCAGCGCGTACAGGACCATGAAGGGCGTGATGATGCCGGAGGTCTCGCCCGGGTCGAACCAGGTCGGCGCGAGGGTGACGTGGACGGCCCAGGTGGCCTGCCCCTCGGCGGCGTCAGCGGGGGCCGCGCGGCCGCCCGGGCCCGCGACGGCGGTCAGCGCCAGCAGGAACGCCAGGGCGATGGCGCCCAGGGTGACGCGTCTCGGCATCCGGGAGAACCGGCGGGCCGTTGAGGCCGTGCAGCGAAGCGGATGCCATCGGCGCATGTCCTTGACCCGTCCTCCGCGTCGTTGCGAAGCGCCCCGGCGTGATGCGGGGCCCGAGTAGCGGTAAGCGTATTCCCGAAAGTTCACGCGATTATCGTCGATACCGTCGCCTTGTCAATCCCCGGCCGGGGCCGGCAGTTCCCTCGGGGAGCGGACCCGTTCCGCCGGGGGTAATCAGCTCCGTTGACGCAGCACGCCACCGGGCCAGGCCCCGGTATGGGTGCCGTCCCGGTACAGCACCTGCCCGCCCACCAGAGTGGCATGGATGCCCCGCGACCGGGCGACCAGTCGCTTCCCGCCCCCCGGCAGGTCGTGGACGTA
>Ga0134127_10002190_pt1 | contig 14226 bp, 11 predicted proteins | sample KB31753_FD_96459 | JGI IMG/M metagenome (GOLD analysis project Ga0134127, IMG submission 96459) | Terrestrial soil microbial communities with excess Nitrogen fertilizer from Kellogg Biological Station, Michigan, USA - KB3-175-3 | ecosystem: Environmental > Terrestrial > Soil > Unclassified ...
TCCGCCTCTACGCCCGCTGAAGGTCCGCCTCTACGCCCGCTGAAGGTCCGCCTCTACGCCCGCGTAATTTAATGAAGATCTGAGCGGCTGTAGATCTCCACGTTCGGCCCCGGTCGCGTGACGGCACGGAATCCTGACAGCGGAATGAAGAACGCATCGTCTCTGTCGTAGACGAGCGCTGGATCGTCCACGCGGGCAGCGACGAATGCGATCAGCGGCACGTAGTCAGTCAGTGCGCGATTCACGCCTGCAGGGACATCGCAGTACCCGAGGGAGCATCGGACCACGACGATGAGATCGGGAGCAGGGGTCGCATCGATTGGCACTTCCACGAACCGCGGGTCTCGTACGAGCCCTCCCTTCTGCATTTGCAGATGTCCATAGCTCGAACCGGTTTGAAAGAGCGACGCTCCATCCTGGAAATTTTCGCGCACCCAGGCGGCGGCGAGCAGCCGGTTATCGACGCGGGCGAGCAATCGATCCGTTTCAATCGCGGACCACAGCGAGGGAGCAGCGACGAGCGACGCCATGATTGCTGCGAGCGTCGGCGCGGCGGTCGGCCGACCTGACCATCGACTGATGGCTCGCGCAAGCTCCGTGATCAGCAACGCGCCACTCAGGCACAAGAACGGAATCGTCGGCAGGATGTAGCGCGCAAACGCGGTTTGCCCGGCGCCAATCAGCGCAAAATACGCCACAGGGCAGAGGAGAAACAGCGTGCCCTCGCGAGCGCTGCGAAATACCAGGAGGCCCATGCCGCCGAGACCGGCAACGAGCATCGGCAGGCCGAGTCCATAGCGGAACGACGAAGTGAGATGGATCTGCCAGGCATACCCGGCGAGCGCCATGTGCCCGCCGCGGAGGTGTCCGGCGACGTCACGAAGCGCAGCCGCGAAGTGCGACGCATCGAGCACGGCGTAGGGCGTCCCTGCAGCAAATGCAGCCGCCGCCGCGACGGCGCATATCGCCATCAGGCGCACGCGACCCGCCCGATCATCTGAACGCTCTCGGGAAGCGATCGCCCAGAACAACGGCAACATGACGATGCCCGCGTTGTACTTCGTCGAAGCCGCGAGCCCGCCGAGCAATGCGGCGGGCAGAGCATCGCGACGGGAGCCGGACCGCCAATATCTGACGATGTACAGAAACGAAGCCATCAGCAGGCACGTCGCAGAGACGTCGGTCAGGCCGAAATGCGATTCCCGGACGTGGAGCGCGGCGACCGCGAGAAACAGCGCCGCCACGAGCGCTGTCGTGCGATCGAACAGATGGACGCCAACTCGATACGTGACGGCGACGGTCGCGATTCCGGCCGCCGCACTCAATGCGCGCGCGATGAGAAACAACGGCGTCGGGTGCGTCGTTGCTGCGGCGATGAACGACACCTCGCGCCCGAACCAACCAACGATGCGGCCGATATTGAAGTAGACGACGAACGCAGCGGCGACCGCGTACATGAAGAGGGATGGCCAGTCGAAGAACACGGGATTCAGGTTCCGCCCGAAGAACCGGAGAGCCACTGAAAACACCGCTTCTTCATCGGGGCGGGCAGACGTATTCGGCAGACCGTAACCGATGCCCCAGATACGGAGGGCTGCGGCTGCGATCATCACCGCCAGCAGCGGGAAGTCAGCTCGTCGTCCTATCAATCAGCCTGCTCATCGCCTGGTTGTAGCGGGCGCCGGCCGCGGCGTCGAGCGTAAAGGTCGATTCGAGCTCGGCGACTTCCGATTGCGACAAGCGGACGGCCGCAGCGCCGGCGTTTTCTTCCACATATTTCACCCGTTTGGTGCCGGGAATCGGCACGATGTTATCGCCCTTGGCGAGCAACCACGCCAGCGCGAGTTGCGCGGGCGTACACGGGTCAGACATGCGGGACCTCCGCTGCGCCATCTCCTCGAGACGCGCCACGAGTATGAGGTTGCGGCGGAAATTGTCGCTCTCGAAGCGCGGCAGCCGCCGCCGCATATCGTCAGCGGCAAGCGAACTCGTATCCTTCAACGCACCGGATAGAAAACCGCGCCCCAGAGGGCTGAACGGGACGAAGGCGATGCCCAGCTCGCGGCATACCGGCAGCACGTCCTCTTCCCGCTCGCGAAACCACAACGAATACTCGCTCTGCACAGCGGAGATGGGATGCACTTTGTGTGCGCGCCGAATCGTCGCGGGAGCCGCTTCGGACAACCCGACGTGCCGCACCTTGCCCTGGCGAACGAGTGTCGCGAGCGCGCCGACACTATCCTCGATTGGAACCTTCGGATCCACTCGGTGCAGGTAGAAGAGGTCGATCACGTCGGTGCCGAGACGCCGCAGACTCTCATCACACGACGAGAAGATCGCGCTCGGCGATCCATCAGCCTCAATTCCGGGGCCGGGCTTCGCCGGAACGATACCGCACTTGGTGGCGAGGACGACGCCGCTGCGCCGGGTGCCAAGGCCGCGTCCGACGAGCGTTTCGTTGTGCCCCTCGCCGTAAATCGCGGCGGTATCGAAGAAGGTGACGCCGAGGTCGACCGCCCGGTGGATCGCGCGGATCGATTCCTCGTCATCGCGCGCCCCGTACGACTGGGACATGCTCATGCATCCGAGGCCAATCGCGGATACGAGCGGACCACCGGTTCCGAGATGCCGTTGCTCCATATGAAGTCTCCGTGCTCAATGACCGGACTGGGGCATGATACTCAGGTGGTCCTCAAGCAGTTTTATTTGAACTGTCTCGCGCATGCCTCCTACGTCGTTGCCGACGAGGAGAGCGGCGCCGCCGTCGTCGTCGATCCTCAGCGCGACATCGATCAATATCTGACGTTCGCGGCGGATCACAACCTCCGCATTACCCACGTGTTCCTGACGCACTTTCATGCGGACTTCATCGCCGGTCACCTCGAGCTGCGCGACCGCGCCGGAGCCACCATCTGCCTGGGGCGGAAGGCGGTTGCCGAATACGAGTTCAAGCCGGTCGGCGATGGAACGGTGAGCAACCTCGGGTCCGTTCGGATCGAGGTGCTCGAAACCCCGGGACATACGGTCGAATCAATCTCGCTCGTCGTCTACGACCAACCATCGGATCCCGGATCCCGGCTCCCGGATCCCGCCCCTGTCGCCGTCCTCACCGGCGATACGTTGTTTGTCGGCGATGTCGGGCGACCCGATCTCCGCGCATCGCTGGGATGGGCTGCCACCGAGCTGGGAGCGATGCTCTACGACTCGGTGCACAAGAAGCTGCTGCAGCTCCCCGACTCGACAAAGGTCTATCCGGCGCATGGCGCCGGATCGCTGTGCGGCAAAGCGATCTCGAAGGAAACGGTCTCGACGATTGGCGATCAGCGGCGTGTCAACTACGCCCTGCAGCCGATGTCGAAGGAACACTTCGTCGAGCTGGTCACGGCGGATCAACCCGATGCGCCAGCGTATTTCAGCTATGACGCGGTGTTGAACAGCCGCGAGCGGCCGACGCTCGATCAAACGCTCGCGCGCGAGTTGAAACCGTTGACCGGCGAACAGGTCGCCGCCGCTGACGAAGCAGGTGCGCAGCTCCTCGACACACGAGATCCGACGGAATTTGCCGCCGCGCACCTGATGGGGAGCATCAACATCGGACTTGGAGGGCAGTACGCGACGTGGGCAGGTACGCTGCTCGACGCGGCGCGCCCTATCGTCATCGTCGCCGACCCTGGCGCGGAGGCGCAGTCGGCACTTCGACTCGGAAGGATTGGTTTCGACCAGGTCGAGGGATTTCTGGATGGAGGCCTGGCGGCTGTGGATCGCGGACCCACAGGGTCCGCGCCGCATACATCCGGAGTCGAACACGAGCGGCGCGAACCTTTTGGGTTCGCGATCACGTCAACCGACCGTCTTAGTCCGCAAACTGCCGCCGAGCGGATCGCCGGCCCGAATCCGCCGCTCGTCATCGACATCCGTACGCCGCGCGAACGCGCGGACAAGTCGATCGACGGCAGCCTGCACCTGCCGCTGAACACGCTGCGCGACGGGCTGCCCGACGTCGCACGCAACCAGGCGATCATCGTCCACTGCGCCGGCGGATATCGATCGTCGATGGCGGCGAGCCTGCTTCAGCGCGACGGGTTCACAAACGTGAGCGAACTTGCCGGTGGCATCGCCGCATGGGAGGCTGCGGGGCTGCCGCTCCATGGATCCGGCCAGTCGACGTAGCTGCGCTCACGTTCGCGGATTCCGCGGTAGCGCCTGAACACATCGCGCGGCGATTCGAGCCCCACGAGCGATCGCCAGGTCGTTCCGCGGAACGTATGGGCCAGCATCTGGCGCCCGTGCCGAAGCACGAACCACGGATCGTGACGCACCGCGGCCGGCATATACCGCAGCTTCATCCAGCGTTCAGCCTTCCAGCGTAGAAATTCAATCTCCTCGGCTTCCAGATGCGCGCTGCGGGTGACTGCCGTGGTGCCGTCGTATTCTTCGACCCGCTGGTTGACGACGAGGCCGCGTTCGACGAAGTCGCGAGTCATCGGCGTCCCCGGATACGGAGTGGGATGCTGAATGTAGGGCCAGTCCACGTACTTGCGCGCGAAGGCGAGGTTGGCGGCAATGGCGTCGGGCGTGTCGTCGGGATTGCCGACAATGAGGCCGCCGACAACGACCATGCCGTGGCGGTGCAGGACATCGATGGCCTGGATCGACGCGTTTCCTGTGCGGCGCCCACCCTCGCGAGTCCTGTTCTTCGCATCCGCTTTGAGAAACGCCAGGTCGTCGTCAAGGACGTTTTCGATTCCAAGAAACACGTACCTGAATCCGGCGCGCTGCATCAGCGGCGCGAGCGTCTCTCCATGCGCCGCGATTGCGGAGGTCATCCCCTGCACCAGATAGTCGATGTCCGTTAAACCGGCCGCGATAATCGCTTCGCACAGTGTCTTGAAGCGCTCGACATCGAGCGTGATGTTGTCGTCGACGAGGAAGATCGCGCGGGCACCGCGCCTGCGGGCGTCGGCAATGTCGTCGATGACGCGCGAAATGGGAAAACGGTGGAAGTTGCGGCCGCGCATCTCGATGATCGAGCAGAAGCTGCAGTCGAACGTGCAGCCGCGCGATGTTTCGACCACATCCACCTGCCGTCCGAGCATCGTGTAGCCGGCCAGCACACGAGCCTCGCGCCGCGGAGGTGCGACCGTGCCGTTCTCGATGGACGTGACGGGCCGCGGCCGGGTCTGCCGGAACCCGTCGCGATCCCGGAACCAGAGGCCATCAACCCGATCGAGCGGTGCGCCCGCATCGAGGGCGCGTACCAGCTCCCGGAGCGTCATCTCGCCTTCGCCGCGAACGATCGCGTCGACACCGATGGCGGGGTTGGTCCACGCATCCGGGGCAAGGCTCGGGTCGTAGCCGCCGACGACGATGAAGGTTGTCGGCCGCAGCGAACGAACGAGCGAGATCACCCGGCGAGCGGTTGAGCGCTGAAAGGTCATCACCGACAGCCCGACCACATCGGGCCGGTGATCGCGGACGAGCTGTTCGACCGTTGCGCGTACTGTTGACTGCGCCAGGATGAGATCGGCAACCGCGACCTCATGCGCCGGATCGAGATTGCCGGCGAGCGACGCGAGCGCACCGTTCGGCATCCGCATCGCGAGGCTGGGCGTGTGCTCGAACGAATCTGGCATCGAGAACAGCAGAACTCGCACGGAGAAAAGATAGCACTGGTGGCTCCTGGTACGCGTGATGCTCTCTAAACGCCGAGGAGGACCTATGCACCAGAGGTTTGCAATCCTGTTATCAGCCGGTGCGCTGGCGGTTACCGTTGCGTGCTCGCAGACGGATGCGGGCATCACCAGCGCTGTGAAATCGAAGATGGCCGCCGACGACACGGTGAAGGCGAGTGAGATCAATGTGGATACGCACGAGCACGTCGTCACGCTCAACGGTACCGTCGGCTCTCAAGCCGAAAAGGACCGCGCGCTGATGCTCGCGCGCAATACCAACGGTGTGAATTCCGTTATCGACGATCTCAGGGTCGGCGCGGTTGGGACATCGGGTTCCGTGGACCGCGATCGCGATGCCGATCACGACCGCGACTACAGCGAGGCGGCAGAGCAGACGGCGCGCGATGCGAAGGACAAGACCGAGAACGCCGCGCATGACGCGAAAGTGAAATCCGAGCAAGCCGCGGACAAGACAGGCGAGGTCGTGACTGATGCGGCCATCACCTCGGCGGTCAAAACGAAGTTCCTCGCCGAGCCGGGCGTCCCAGGCACGAGCATCAACGTCGACACGAACAATCACGTCGTGACATTGACGGGCACCGTGAAGACCAAGGCTGAATCGGCGAAGGCCGTGGCGATCGCACGTGACACCAAGGGGGTGAAGCGCGTCGTCAACCATCTCAAGGTCGCGGCGTAAGCTTTACGGTACGTTGTTCGCAGAGAGCCGGCTCGCATGCCGGCTCTTTCTATTTACCAGCCATTCCGGCACACTACGGTTACGTCTCGCGAAAAACATTTCCCCGGTCCGTGTATCGTCGCGCTGACGCTGACGCTGACGTTGGCGGGGGCGGGGTGCGGTTCGACGCCCGCGAGTCCGACGCCACCCTCGCCTGCCCCGGCGCCGGCCCCGTCTCCTTCACCAGCACCGGGCCCCGCTCCGCCTCCCAGTTCCACCTCGGTGACAATCACGCCGTTCGGCTTGATGCCGTTTGAAGCGACCGTCGGCACCGGCGGGCAGGTGACGTTCGTCAATCGCGATCTCGTCGTTCACGATATACAGGGTGGTGTCGATCCCGATCACCGCGACTGCCCGGAAATCGACGTCGTGGGCTTCTTGCAGCCAGGGCAAAGCCGCGCGACCAATCCACTGCCGACCGCGCGCACGTGTGACTATCACGATCACACCGAGCACGATCACCATGGGTTTAGTGGAAAGATTGTGATCCGTTAGTGGTTGGTGGTTGCCAACTACCAACCACCAACCAGCAGTCGGGTCGTCACCGTACTCCGACTCGGTTATCTATTTAATTCCGGTTGGCACCGGAATGATGACGTACGGGTTGTAGGTATTCGTCTTGGTGATCGTCAGATCCGTGATGGTCGTGTTCCCGCGCTTGGAGACGATGCGCTTGGGAAACATGACGTCGCTGAGATAATCGGCGCCGTTCCAGTCGCCGTATTCCGCATAAGTGGTCACGGTCGTAGCACCGCCCATGCTCGATTCGATCTGTTCGATGTGGTTGTCTTTGCCCAGCGTGAGCTTGACGTCGGCCTTGAGCGACGCAATTGGATAGGTGACGACCGTCTTGCCGTTCTCCGTGGCAACCTTGGTTGCCGCGCCGGCATCGTTGGCGGCTTTGATGGCGCCAGCAGGCAACGTCCACAACATCAGCGCGCGCTCGCTGGCCGAGGCGGACACCGCCGTTCCGCCTTTGCCGGGCTCCGTCTCATTCCACGCAAGGTTGTCCTTGACGACTTCCACGTGGCGCTGCGGTGACCCGTCGCATTTGTAGTCGACGCGCATTCCCTTCAACAGCCAGTTGACGCTCGCCTTGTAGTCAACGACCTTGCAGGGTTGACCGTTCGAGACGATCGTGCCGGTCGCCCAGTAGTTCATGCTGCCGATGCGATCGACCTCGTTGGCGTTGCGAAGCATGCCGATGGCGTCGGCCATGTCGTAGAGCGTCTGCTTCAGTTGGTTCGGCGTCGCGCCGCCGCGGGCCCCGCCCCCGCGCGTCTGCGCTGCCAAATTCCAAATCCCAAATCCCAGGATCCAAATCCCCCAAAATGCCCAAAACCGAATCCCAACTCTCATTCGCGCGCGACCAATTTTTGATTTGGAACTTGGGATTTGGGATTTGGGATTTAACCGATCAATCACCATCAATTCGTGCCTCGATCGACGTTGAAGGTCTGCCATGTGCCGGCGAGCGGCTGCTGTTCGACTCCGGGTTTGCTCCAGTCGCAAACCCCCGACGGGAAGATCTTCTTCAGGCGCGCCATGTCATCGGAGGACATCGCCACCTTGTAGTCGGATGCCGTGATCGGTTTCAGCTGGCATTTGATGACCTCATTCGTGATCGGCGCGCCGGCCACGGCGCGCGGGAACGAATGCGATGGGTAGAGCTCGTAGCACTTGCCGGCCAGATACTGCTGTTTCTCCACGATCTTCTGGCCGTCTTTCGTCCAGCACGCATCAACCAGGCCGGCAGGTTTCGCTCGACGAATCTTCTCGATTGCCCGATCGTTTGACCCGTCCTTCGACAACGCCGTCAGCCACTGATCCATCTGGGTCAGCGCTTCCCGAAGTTGCGGACTCGTCAGTCGGAAATCGCCGTACTGGCGATCCTGCGTGAGCATCACACGGTTGTCCGTCGTGCCGCGTGCCTTCATCAGCCGCGCGTCGGTCGTGAAGGTCTGGAATCGCATGTGCACGTCGCCACCGGGGAGGTCGTCGTAGAACGTGCGGTAGTCGATGATCGGCAGGTCGCCGAGGCCGCCCTGCGCCTGATTCAAACGCCCTGTCCGATACGCGGCTCGGACAGCGGAGGAATCCGCGACCATCCGCTGCCCCACCATGTTGCCGTCGATATCGAAACCGCCAATCTTCTCGTTGATGTCGAGGAACTGCGCGACGGTGATCGCGCCGGCGTTGAGTGCGCCAAGTCCGTACTGGATGCCGACATTGTCGAGCGGCCGCCGCGCGAAGCCCGTCTTCGAATCGCGGCCGTAAACGTTGACGCTGTGATCCCACAGGTCGCATCGCGCACCCTTTGGGTTGGTGGCGGCGTTGTAACGCAGCTCCTTCGAGAGTTCATCGGGACACGCTTCGGTCGCACTGAACCGCGGCGCGCGAACGCGTGACAGGTTGTGGATGGTCGCGGCCACCGGGAACCCCGTGACCGCCATCACTTGTTCGTCGGAATACTGACCGGGCGCGAGCTTGTCGAAGTAGCGCTCGAACAGCCGCCCCTCGCCGCTGCTCGTGCTGCTGGCAAAGGTCCCGTCGACGAAACTGCGTCCGGTCATCAGACCGTCGAGGAGCCCCGGATAGTTCTCGGCGATGTTGTGCTGCTGCGTGGAACCTCCTGACGAGCCCCACCCGATGGTGAACGCCGGCACTCCATACGCTTCGATGAAGTGCTCCTTGGTCATCGCCATCGTTTCGGCGGTGCTGACATCGCCGCAATTGTTGCCTTGAACGTTCAGCGAGTTTGATGCGATCGCGTAGCCGCGCGAGAGCATGACCGGATCGGTCACGCCTCCCGTCTCGTTACCCTGCTGATACCAGCCCGGCTCGCAGCCGCCGCCAAACGTGTAGATCAGCCGCCCGTTCCATCCGCCTTCGACCATCGCGATCTGATAAATGCCGCGATTGATGGTGCCGGTCTCGATCCGTACGCGCATCGCCGCTTTGGTGTCGGGCTGCGGCATTTCCACGTAGTCAACTCGCGTCGCGACAGAGCAGTTCGCATCGATCGGCGGACCAAGTGTCCCGCCTCCCTGCAGCTTGAACTTGTCGGTCGTGCAGACAAACGGCTGTTCCTGCGGTCCGGAGAAGAGTGGTCCGGTGATTGGATGGTTGACGACGGTCAATTTCGCCGACGTCTTCGCCGCGCTCGCGGTCAGCGTGTTCGATCCGAGCGCAAGTCCACTCACGAGCCCGGTCAGCGAGCGCCCTGACGCATCGGCCTTCAGCCTGCCGGTCGCGTCGGTTCCATTGACCGTGAGCTTTACATCGGAGGCGGAAACGCCAACGGGCAACTCGACGCGCACCAGAGCGTCGCCGCCCGTCACCATCTCGGGACGGCTCGACAACACGCGAACCTGCAACTGGTCCGCGGCACCGCCGACATGTGGAGCCGCGAGTACAACGACACTGATCGCGGCGACGACCTTGAAACAGCGGAGCATACGCTTGTCCCTTCGTGTGTTTCGTGCGCGTTTGAAGCGACAGATTATAGATCGCAGGGAGTAGAATGGCCGGCCGGTGAAATCCCGTATCCCCTCCGTCATCTTCGGCGCGATCGTCGTCTTTGCGGTGGGGCTCGCCGCCTCCGGATTCAACCCGCGCGAATACGCGCGCACGCATGGCGGCACGATGCGCCTCTCCATTGCCACGGGGAATACCGGCGGCGTCTATTACCCGTACGGCGGCGGGCTTGCGCGCGTGATCAGCCAATCGATCCCGCGTGTCGACGCGACCGCCGAGGTCACCGCGGCATCGGTCGACAACTTGAAACTGATTCAGCTCGGCAAAGCGGATATCGCCTTCGTGCTCACCGACACGCTCGACGATGCGATTGCCGGACGCGGTCCGTTCGCGAAGATGCCGGTGAAGGCGCGCACCCTTGCGGTGCTGTATCCGAACTACACGCAGGTCGCGACCGTCGAAGGCAAGGGCATCAATCGGCTGGCCGATCTGCGCGGACGCGTCGTGTCGACCGGCTCGCCCGGCAGCGGCACCGAAGTCATCGCCTTTCGCGTGCTGCGCGCGGCCGGCCTCGATCCCGACAAGGACATCCGCCGGCAGGGGCTCACCGTGAACGCGTCGGTGGACGCGCTCAAGGACGGGAAGATCGACGCGTTCTTCTGGAGCGGCGGTCTGCCAACCGCGTCGCTTCTCGATCTGGCGAGCACGATCGGCGTTACCGCGAAGCTGCTCTCGAACGACGAGGTGCTGCCAAAGCTGCAGGAACAGTTCACCGCCGGCCTCTACTTCCGCCTGGTCATTCCCAAGGGGACCTATCCCGGCGTGAACTACGACAGCGGTTCGGTTGGCGTCGCCAACGCGCTCGTCGTCAAAGACACGATGAGCGACGAGCTCGCATACGAGCTGACGAAAGTGCTCTTCGATCGCCAACCGGATCTGGCAGCGATTCATCCGGAAGCGAAAAAGCTGAAGCTCGAGACGGCGGTCGACGGATCGCCGGCGCCGTTTCACCCCGGCGCGATTCGGTACTACCAGGAGCGTGGTGCGTGGAGGCAGTAGCGACCGACGTTCCAGTTCCAACCGCACCTGACGACGAGCTCGAATCTCCAACGCGAACGCTGACCGGCTGGACCGCGCGGTTGGCGACGGTGCTCGCAACCGGCCTCGCGCTCTATTCGCTGTACTGGGTCGTCGGCATCGTGCAGCCGCTCGTCTATCGCGCGAGCTTCCTGCTGATCGTCCTGGTCCTCAGTTTTCTGTTCTACCCGGGTTCCGAGGGTGGGAGCGCACGGAAGCGTGTGTCACCGCTCGACTGGCTGCTGGCCGCGCTGGCGGTGGCGGCGCTGGCGTGGCCGCTCATCGATTTCGACAACTTCATCTATCGCGCCGCCGATCCGACGACACGCGATATGGCGGTCGGCGCGATCTGCATCCTGCTGGTGCTCGAGGCGACGCGCCGCACGGCGGGATGGGTGCTCCCGGTCACGGCCACCTGCTTCATCCTCTACACGTTCTACGGACCGCTGCTCGATCTCGTCGGCCTCGGCATCGTTGCCCACCGCGGCTACGACCTGGCGCGCATCGTCGGCACGATCTACATGACGCTCGAGGGAATCTTCGGCGTGCCGCTCGACGTCGCGGCGAGCTACATCATTCTGTTCTCGATTTACGGTGCGATCCTCGGCGCGTCCGGCGCCGGGAAGTTTTTCCTCGACTGGTCGATGGCCGCAGTCGGCAAATCCGGAGGCGGGGCCGGACCTGGTCGCGCAGTTACTGTGGCGGGTCTCCTGCTCGGCACGGTTTCTGGAAGCGGAGTCGCAAACACCGTCACGCTGGGCTCGGTCGCGTGGCCGATGCTGCGGCGGGCAGGCTACAAACCGGAGATGGGTGGCGCGATCCTCTCGGCGGCAGGCATCGGCGCGATCATCTGCCCACCCGCCCTCGGCGCGGCGGCATTCATCATCGCGGAGTTCCTGCACATCACCTATCTGAAGGTGATCGTGATGGCGGCGATTCCGGCGCTGCTCTATTTCTTTTCGATCTTCCTGATGATCGAGGCCGACACGCGGCGGGCCGGCGCGCGCCCCGTTCCGATTGCCACACCGCCGCTGTGGCAGCTCACCAAACGCCACGGCTATCACTTCCTCGCGGTCGTCGGCATTCCCATCATGCTGATCTTCGGCACGTCGCCGTTCCGTGCGGTGTTCTTCTCGATGCTGATCGCCGTCGCCCTCAGCTTCGTCGACCGCGAGAATGCGCTCTGGCCGCGTCGTCTGCTGCGTGCGCTCTATGCCGGGGCGCGCAGCGTGCTTCCCGTCGCTTCAACAACCGCGACGGCCGGCATCATCGTCGGCACAGTGACGCTTACGGGACTCGGCCTCAAGATCTCGGGGCTCATCGTCGACCTCGCCGGCGGCCAGCTGTTCTTGACGGTGCTCTACTCCGCGTTTGCCATCTGGATGCTCGGCCTCGCCGTGCCCGTCACGGCGTCGTACATCATCGCCGCTGTCATGGTGGCACCGGCGATGACAAAGGTCGGCGTGCCGGATCTCGCCGCCCACATGTTCATCTTCTATTACGCGGTGCTCTCGGAAGTGAGCCCGCCGACCGCGCTGTCTCCGTTTGCCGCCGCCGCGATTACGGGCGCCAGGCCGGTGCCGACGATGATGCTGACCTGGAAGTACACACTGCCCGCGTTCGTTTTCCCGTTCGCGTTCACGCTGAGCAAGGAAGGAATGGGATTGCTGTTGCAGGCACCGCTGAGGGACGTGCTGACATCGACCGTCACGGCCGTCGTAGGAATTCTCGCGCTCGGAGCTGGACTTGGCGGGTGGCTACGGACGGCCGCAAACACCGCGGAACGCATTCTTGCGACCGCGGCCGGGCTGTTGTTGTTCTACGCCGGAACGGCGTCGGATGCTGCGGGGTTGGTGCTCTTCGGAATTGCGATCGCGCTTCATCTCGGACGCATCAAGACACGGATGGCTGCGGCCTGAACACCGTCGAGCCCGCCATTACTGCGACGATGCGTAGTAGCCCGAGCGCGTTCGAACGACGACGTGGGGATCGGTCGCGCGAACCTGCACCTGGTGCCACGCGCCGTCACGCATCGATCGGGACGGTATGTATCCGACGCGATACAGGTTCCTCACATCCGCGGCAATCTGCTGATAGATGTTGGTGAGATCGCCGGCGTGGTGTGCGGCGACGGATTTGCCCCCGGTATCGAATGCAAGCTGCATCATTTGCCAGGGTGTTCCGCCGCCTGGTGCATCGTGCGGCGGAAGCACAACGGGGTAGACGAGGATGCTGCTTCGGCGGGCCTCGTCGAGGACGTGGTCGAAATCCACACGGTGCCTGGTCTCCTCGCCGTCCGTGAGCACGACGATCACTTCCCTGTAGGTTCGGCGCCGGGTTCGTTCCGCGCGCTGCTGTCCACGAATGGCGACGAGCACGGCATCGAACAGTGCCGTCCCGCCGACTGGTGTGACAGTCGAAAGCGCCTGCGCCGCCTCCTGATGATCGCCGCCCATCGGATACAGAACAGCCGTGTAATCGTTGAAAGAGATCACCTCCACGAGCGAATCATCGGGAAGCTGGTCGATCAATGCGGTTGCCGCGGCAGTCGCCTGGCCCAGTAGGTCGCGATACATGCTCCGACTGCTATCGACCAACAGCGTGACCGCCAACGGCACCTGGTCGCCCGGGGAAAACAGCGCAACCTGCTGACGAATTCCGTTATCGAACACCATCAAGTCGTCCGGACTAATGTGAGCAGGACGTCCGGAACGGTCGGTTGCACAGAGATCCATCGCGACCAGATCGACGCTCGTCGTAAATGGCGCCTGCGTGGCGACAACCACCGATGCTGTAATCAGGATCAGAAGAGCTGCAAGGGGTACGGGATGGACACGCGACACGTCTCGCCACTTTGTCGCAGGCGTCGCAGCGTGGATGATTAGTTTTGTGGTTTCACGTGAAGATTTGTCGGCTGCACCGCGGAGCTCCTTGACAAATCTTGACATCAGGTGCGGTCGGCACCGCAGATACTCGCTCTTCGGCCTCGACGCGGCGCGGCCCACATGCTCAATGTGACTGGATATCCATCGAATGCCGGCGTCACGCCGGCGACACGCCATTTGCTCGTCGTCGATGACGACACCGAGCTCTGTCAGCTGTTGTCTGAGTACTTACTCCCCGAAGGGTACGACGTGGAGTCGGTGCACAGCGGCTTGGAGGGAGTGGAACGGGCGCTGTCCGGCGATCACGCGCTCGTTGTCCTCGACGTCATGCTGCCGGACGTGCGCGGCTTCGAGGTACTGCGGCTGCTGCGCGCGCACA
>Ga0134127_10002191_pt1 | contig 14220 bp, 19 predicted proteins | sample KB31753_FD_96459 | JGI IMG/M metagenome (GOLD analysis project Ga0134127, IMG submission 96459) | Terrestrial soil microbial communities with excess Nitrogen fertilizer from Kellogg Biological Station, Michigan, USA - KB3-175-3 | ecosystem: Environmental > Terrestrial > Soil > Unclassified ...
CAACTGATTAATTAATCGATATCCAGATGACTTTGGTATTCGCGCTGCTTCTAGAATATCAAGTATGACTGAAGGATTGATGAAGGCTACCTCCAGGATGGTTCTCTTATCCTTGTCTCCATAAGTTGCAAGGATAAGCTCAGCCAAATCTCTATTCTCTATTGTTATCCAATGCCGTCCCTTTGATGGCGTATTAATTGAAATCAATTGATTAGCAAAATCTTCCTCAATAGCATCGGCCCCAGAAGAGAAAAACTCTCTAAGTGTGGCATCTAATGTATAAAAGTCATTTATGGACGCTGCCAAGTCCAGGCTATAGCGCTGGCGCAATCGAGCCTCAATTTTCTCACAAGTTTTTTGACCTAGCTTTTCTCTTATCATCGATTCAAGTGCCTGTCCAAGCAATCGGTCTAATGCAGAAGGCATTAATTTTCTCTAGTATATGAAGGAGCATAACTAATATTATTTCCTTATTCTCAAAAAAAGCTAGTTTATTTGCGTAAATAAAAGATATTCTTGAATTTTAGACTAATCAGCGATATACTTAAATTAAATATCGTCGTTTTCGTTCAAACGTTTTTAACTTAGAAAAATCTTATTCTCAAATATGGGAATAACTGATACGCAAGTTAGTCCCAGTCTCAACGAGGCAACAAATTCCGAATTCAGCCAGAGAGAAAACATTTCGTTTTCGGAAAAATCGTCCATGTGTTGCGTCGGATTCGTCGATATGGTAGACTCTACTAGAATTACTGCCGGTCTAACCACTCATCAGATGAGCAAGTATTATTCTTTATTCATTAATTGGGTAAGCGGCATTATAAGAGGATACAGTGGTAAGGTAGTAAAGAATACAGGCGACGGTCTGCTTTTCTACTTTACTTCCCTTGGTGATTCGCCCATTAAAAGTGTCAGAAATTGCATTAACTCTGCAATTAGATTATCAATTCTCCATCGTAATGTTAACAGGAAATTTATTTCTGAATCGCTGCCAGAGCTAAATTATCGTATAAGCCTGGATTATGGGGAAGTCTCTTTTGCCCAAACGGTAGACTCGACTACTTCTGATATATTCAGTACGACGGTTAATCTTTGTGCTAAAATTAACAAAGTAGCAGACCCTAATAAGGTCATAATCGGTGGGGATTTGTACCAAATTGCAAAGAACCTAGATGACTATGTATTTCAGGAAGTAAAGGAAACAATTTCAATCTGGAATAGAGCATACCCTCTCTATTCAGTCTCAGAGGCAAAGACCAATTGGTGACTACTGGTAGATACCTTTACTCCATGCAGTTACGATGACCTGTCCTGAAGAAATTGTGTATTGACTTAAAATGACTTATTCACCATTTCAATTTCGATGTTGAAAAATATGTATTTACATTTTGATTATCTTTGGTTTAATGAGAAAAGAATTCTTCATTAACGATTCTTGTCATTTCCATAAATAGGATACAGTTGAGAAGACTTGAAAATTGTTGCCTTTTCATATAATTCTATTGCCTCATTACCATATGCCTGAACCAAGTAATCGCCACCGTCAATTGATTTTATTTCTACACAGCAATAATTTAGTCCGTTACTAAGTACATAACCTTTGGGGGAAATTTTTACAATATCCTTATCATCCGATTGCATTAGTTCTCCAAGCGCATTAACACTATTAAGACCGCTCAATATACATCTCCTTTATTTTAAACCTGGTCATGGTAAAAATTGGGTAAAGGAATCTAATAAAATTTGTTTACTATCTGATCACTTATCCGAGTATAAGCAATACATTTAACGAGTTACCATAACATCATACTAGTTTTAATAAGTGAGATTTACTATTTCTTGCCAAGAGAAATTAATTCTCTGTCAACGAATTGTTGAAAATCAGGATCAAACCATTTTTCCATTTCAATCTTATTTTTCCAAATGTCCTTTATCATTCCTTGGTCAAATGCACTTTTCATCCACCTCAACCAGCCAGTCCATTCATTGTCGCTTAAGACATTTCTTTCGCGCATGTGAAGCACATGTGCAAAGGTGAATAATATATGATAGGAGTATGCAACATCAGATGACCAATCTGATTCAACTTTGCTTACTACCTTTATCAGTTCTGGTCGGTCTATCATCAGATGGGTAATTTCACGAAGTCTTAAATCTAAATCACTCAATACTTTGGTTTCGATATCAACGGAAAGAGCTTGCATTTGTTTCCTCGAAAAATACAGAACTACAAACATTGTAGCAATAATCCCTATTGCTTCACCCATGCCGAAATACTGCTCTAAACCAACTTCGACCATTTTTCTTAAAGCAACCCTTTATGTCTCATACATATTAGGCAACACCTACCATCTTCGTCGTAAAGATGTAGTTCTCTTGTATGTTTACACTCGCTGGTTTTCTGCGATTTTATAGACACTGAATTCTAAGTTTCTACTCAGGATATAACCATTAAATAGTAATCTTCTAGACATTCAGTTTCGAAAAATCCTCGGACTTTTTAATATCAAAGATACGGAACCTACAGATGAAATGGTCTGAACTAGCAGACAGATTCGCCAAAGCAACAATTGAGGCCTAACCAACGTAGTTCTTTATGTTAGAATAAAGTTATAGTAGCTGCAACTAAATCTACATTATCTCGAATTGAAATTGCGAACTCTGGAATTGACTTTTCGGTACCGAACTCTGGAATTATTAATTACCTTCATCGGGATTTTTGAAAACTTGAGAAAAGCAAGGGTAATTATACCTAAACGTGGTACAACTTCAATGTGCGAAGAATAATACAAGCAGTGGGTACCCCAGGAGAATTTAGATGTCGAACATGCGATGTATTGTGGTCAAGTTTTATGGAGAGTAATATCCCATGTATAGATAAAACAACAAGGTCTGGATTGCACAACTTTGACTTTGGAAAACCCGTTGCAGTCGAAAAACCACAACCAAGTCTGCTTTAAACCGGCTGTTTGCAATTTATGAACATATTTAACATTACATATAGGGCGTGTAACTGTGAACTCACTAGAAGTGATCTATTTACTCTAGGTTATCATGATTATGGCACAAATCATACAAGTTATACAAGTAAACGGCTGATAGTATTGGAGATTAACTGAATGGAAAAGCCAAAACCGAAAGTTACGGCAATTGTCGTTGAACCTGATAAATTGGAATTTCTAAAGAAAAAACTAGATGATCCAGATATATCACAATCGGTCAAAAGAGACTTTGTCAAGGAAATAATGGGCGGCGAATGTGCAATGTGTCAAGGAATGCCCACTAAAATAGCGAAGTATGACATGGATGGAATAACTTTAATTGAAAAGTATTGTGATAAATGCTTTGAATTGTCCAATCCTTGATAATATTTTATTTTCATGATTTCCTACGCTGCCTGTCTTAATGATGTATTCTCAAGTACGAAAATGCGATGTTTATGATTACTCTAAACTAACAGAGGGTAACTCTCAGTTATGATCTCATTTATGAACATGAATTTTATTGGTTTGGCTCAATGCCACACATTAAAATTATCTAAAATATGCTAATCAAGAATTTTGAATCGTCTTAACTGTGCACTCTTTGTTAGCAATCTTTCGGCATTTGTCACTGTGTCGCCACTGTCCGTTATTAAAATATTCAAGGTGTCTAACATTATCTCTGTTTGTAGTTATACGCTGTTCTCCATTCTTGGTAGCCTTTGACTTTGGCATTAGCTCAACTCCTCTTCTCATAATAATCAAACATTGTTGGGCATTACATAAAAACCTTGGCCATAATTCTTAAAAAATAATACTTATTCTAGGTTCTGTCGAGTTTTATCAAAATGATATAAACCTACACAAATTGATCTTAGCAGAGGAAATAGTATTAATTAAAGTATCAAATAGGCTATTATTTGTATTTATTTCAACGTTTCACCAATAAAACGAAATTCATCCTAAAAGTTTGATACAAATGAACAATGATATATTATTATATCCAAATATTGAAGGTTCCTTGAATGGAAAAACTATGTCAAATATGTAACAAAAATAAAATTGAGGTTTATCAGTTTGAACTTGAAGTATGCTTTGACTGTTGGATGAATAAAACTACCCCTGAAATTTATTAAGATATGTCCAAATTCTAAATATTAATAGAATCGAGTTTAACATAACTTATGATTTGTATCTTATGAAAAGTAACGTTTCTAGAAAGGAACTAAAAATCTATTTTTTTGTAGTTGTTGTTGATAACATTATACTAGCTTATCGTAACGACATCGGTTAAAGTAATACATCTTTAACTTTCAGGAAAACTATTAGAATTCTTTGCCAACGATCGTTTTAGAACTAACTTATAAGTCAAATAAGTTCGAATAGATTCGAAACTAAATTTTAAAAAGGTAAAGATTAAACTGGGTCACCAATATCGCCGTGGCTCTTATCTCTCTTGACCGCAGTTGGTTCGTGTTCGGCAATATCCTCAGGGTTCATCGGTTCCTTTCTTTCGTTTTCGTAGTCTCTATTTTCATTTAAATTGTTGGAACCTCTATAGTTTTTAGGATTAGCGACATTCTCTGCGGAATCTGCAGTTTTCTCTGCAGTGTCTTTGAATGCCCTTTTGATTCTGTCAAATGTTGCTCCCATATTAACAGGTCCGCCATAACTTATTTAACACTATGCAGTATACTTTTTTCAAAATGTGGGAATAATTAACCAGTGCTGGAAATTTGCACAAAACTCACTTAGAATCCTCAGATTTGATCATCACGATAAAATATTTACCTGTTTACCTGACTCTTCTGAATCTGAATTGCTAACCTTCAGATTCGACAATGTGATACTATTAGTAGTATTTTTGCTTCAAAACGTAAGAATATTGAGATTCACATTAGGTAGAAGCTAATTACGTTCATTCATATTACGGAAAAGACAACCACATCCTTACAATGAGTTATAGAAGTGGTTTTGGGGGTCCAAAACCAGTTGAAATGGGAAAGGAATACGAAGTCGAAATATCAGAAGTAAGTAGAAGAGGCGATGGAATTGCTAGAATCCAGGGATTTGTAATCTTTGTTGAAGGCGGAAAAACTGGACAGAAAACAAACATAAGAATTACCAGTGTCGGAGATCGCTTCGCAAAAGCACAAGTTGTAGAACAAGGAAGTTAAAAAGTCCCATCACGAACATAAGTAAGTTTGCCAAAAGGGCACATTAAGACTGACGGTTTATCCTTAATTTGCTGCCCGTTTTATTTTTGCTTTTATAATAAAACTAAGAAACTCAATAATTCATAAGTTCAGCAAAAGCCTCATGATATTGGACGTTTACATTCCTTACACTAGGGATGTTAATGAATGCAGAATTCAATCAGACTAATTTAGCTTTTTTATACTCGCTATATCTTCTTGAAAATTCTTTATCAATCTCTTCGTTTTTTATTGTCTCGCCCCTGCGTCCAGGAGTTCTTATGACTTGTTGGTTAACCATTTTTCTTTCATCTTCCAACTCGTTGAATCCTAGGTACGTATCATAAATTCGTTGTTTCATTGTCCTCAGGTAAGTACTATATCTGTCTCTAAAATCATCCTCTAATCCCGATAAAATATTAACACTCAACTCCGGCTTCCTTCCACATTTGATGTACTCACTCTCACATATAAGTATACATTGTTCATCCATGAAGATTAGAGATCATGACTTCTTTTTGGTAACTTTAGCTGAAAAGATGGACTCTTACATTAAATTAGAATATTCTAGTACATCATGAACTACTCTATTGACAAGATGAAGTCTATATTAATTTTCCAATAGAGGGGGACTAGCATTATCAATAATCGAATTGTAGAGCAAGATATGTTTTTTGGCTACTTCCTTCCACAAAAGATGTTTTCTAAGGTTTAGAACCGCATCTTTGTGTTGCTTGTAATTCTCTTCAAGTTCTCGAAGTGAATTTGAGAAGTCAACTGGATTACGGTTTGCCGTCAATCCCACCTTCATTTCAGAGAATTCCTTGAAAAATTCTAAATTACTTGAAACGAATGGGAGTCCATGAGCTAATCCATCGTACATTACACCTGAACCAGAAGTAACTTTGTAAGGCAGAATCAAGGCATCGGCACAATAGAATAGCAATGACAAATCTCTATCACTTAGAAACCCCTTGTTCAAGTTGATGACACCTTTATTTTCAAATTTGTCCCTTAATTTTTCCCTTCCATAATGATTTCGTGATGTATTTACTACAACTTTCCAACCATCAGGTACATTCATCCTTCCAATAATATCCCATCCCTTGGTTGCAGTCATGAATCCCACAGCTAATGCTATGTTTTCTCGTTCCGGAAGAGAGAACATTCTTCTTGCCTCATTTCTATTTAAAGGAGGCGAAGTGCTGGGTTCTGCTCCATGATATATCAAAGTACTTCCGGGGATAATTTTGGCTAAATATTTAGAAAATACGACTCCTGCCTTATTGGAGCCTATTTTTTTCCTGTTTAAGGAATTAAAAGATTCATAATTCAGTAGATGGGTCCAATAGTCATAGGCCATTTTAATCCAAGTCCCAAGAGGCCCAAATAATTTATTTTTTAAAGGAACAACCAATCTCATCCATTGTGTGAAAGTGTAGGCCGAATGGAACGTGGTAACTATAGGAACCGTGCATTCATCGTAGAATGATTCTATATTTGTGTGTGTTTTTCTTGGATTTAGTGGATCTAAATGAATTCCGTACAGTCCATGTTCATATTGAACGTGAACAACATCTGGTTCAACCTCTTTAACTATTTTTAAGAGAACTTTGGAATTATCCTGATTATTTGGAGAAATACCATTGAAATCTCCCTTTCCATCCTTATTGCATACTACAAATACCTGCATGCCTTCGTTCTTTAACGAATCGACAAGCTTCTTGCAGTAGCGTCCAACCCCACCCTGCATGGGCGGGTATTCAGTTGAAATCATCAATATTTTCAAAAATCATACACTCAGTTTAACAAACAATAACCTAATAGACATCATGCTATATCAGCCTTTGTGTTTGCAATTGACATAATGCGTCACCATATGACCATTATTTAGTAACAAATTCTAAAGATTATTATCATCAACTTTCGAAAGTCTGTAATATCATTCGAATGTATCTAAACATTCTTAAGTCTTTGTATCCATATTATAGTAATTAATGACGAATACGACATATCTGATAAGCTTGGTTGAAAAGTGCCGTGAGGAGAATGATATAGGACAGCGAATTGCAATTTTAGAATTTATTAACGGTTTATTGCCCACAGATACGAAGTTATTAATCCCTTCTCTTATCACAAATAGCTGTATTGATAACATTTTGAGTGCTTTAGAAGTTGAATTATTACCACCGATTTACACTCACTTGTGATAAGATAATACACTGTACGCTGAAATATAATCCAGTAGACCTGATTCAACTCGCCAAACAGTTCAACTTTTGTAGATATTTGGCAAAGTAATTGCACTTAGAATTTGCTGTTACTGATATAGAGTTCAAATTTAGTTTATGTATTCATTATACCATTTCTTGGTTTTAGTAATTATATCTGCCAAATGTGAAGTAGACATATCTGGTCACAGACCAGAGACATTTAGGTTTTTATTTGATATTCCCATAGGTAGACATTAATAGCTTGGTGTCGTATATGATAGCAGTTTAATACATATGCCTATGTTGATGCTAAAATGTAAGGAATGTGGCGAAGTGTTTGCCGGTGTCTACAAACCTGAAAATTCGATAAAAGATTCCAAATTAAAGACTGATTCTACAACCTCACACGTGTGTTCTAGGGGACACAAAAATGATTACCTACCTGATGATTTTATGGACTGGTCCGGACCTGAGACATTCTGAAAACAAATCAAAGTGTTATACTTGTAACTTATCCTGATGATTTCAGTAAACAGGAAGGAAAAGGCCTTGTGGAATCATTAGGCAATGTTAATATTGTAAAATACTTTAGCCAAAGAAACCTAAAGCATACGAAATACGGTCTAGGATCTGGCAAGGTCGAAGAAATTAAAGAGTTTCTTCAACATACTAAATCTGATCAGATTATAGTTGATGAACACATGACAGCTAAGCAGATCTTCAATTTAGAAAGGGAAACTGGGGTGAAGGTAATAGACAGAGAAAGATTAATTCTCGACTTGTTCTACATTAGATCTACAACGACTGAAGCAAAATTACAGATCCAGCTTGCTGAAATTAAATACGAATTACCACGGATAAAAGAAAATGCTAGGCTTTTAATCGGTGACGAAAGACCTGGTAAAGGTGGCAGTGGAGAATACATCGTTGACGTAAAATTTAGGGATCTAAAGAGGCGAATGGGATTCATTATAGAAAAGTTAGCAGAATCGAAAATAAAACGCGATCTTTACCATAATCAAAGAATAGAGAACAAAATGCCGATAGTTTCCCTCGTTGGCTATACGAGTTCGGGTAAAACTACACTCTTCAACTTGTTAACTATGGAAAGTAGGCAAACATCTGAAGATTTATTCACGACCCTCTCAACAACTACAAGATCCTTTATTATTAACGGACAGAAAATTTTGCTAAGTGACACAGTTGGTTTCATAAGACGGCTCCCAACCTATATGATTGAGGCCTTTAAGTCGACTCTGGAGGAGTCACTTCAGGCGGACATAATTCTGCTTCTTATTGATTCATCAGATCCTGTGGATAAAATAAAAATAAAGTATTACAGCTGCATGAACGTTTTGCAAGAGTTGAATGTAAACAAAGAAAAAATTGTAATTGTTTTTTCAAAAATAGATAAAGCTGAATTGGATGATGTTACTAGGACTTTTCAAGAGTTAAAGATAGAGCATCCAATAATTGTATCGCCTATGTCTGGCTATGGCATAAACAAACTTAGAAAATCAATATCACAAAAAATTGTCTCATAGAAGGTAATTAAGGCAATTTTTTAATATATCAATTAACTATTGTCTGGTAACAGCGATATTCCAGTTAAAAGATAATGGCGGAGTTGATTCTTTATAATACGACTGTAATTCATTCAACCTTTCCGTCGAACCTTCACAAGCCATAACTTCAATGTATACGGAATCTGTCCGCACCAGTTGCAAAAATGAAAGGACTTGCTCATTTGTAACACCGTGCTTCACGTCATAGTCAATCCTCTTAAGTACTTTGCCTATTTTCCCATATTTGTTATTCAATTTTACCTCCCATCTCGTCGCATCGTCAGATAATCCTTTCACAAACCTGGTCACAGTTTGTTTCATATGTGTAACATGCCATTCCCGCATAGGGAAATTATTTTGTTTCAAAAGAACTCATATAATATACTCTATTGCCCTATATAATGTAGCGTATTGATTCTACAATTTTAACATTAAAATTCCTATTTGTCTCAATCTCACGATTCTAACTATGGTAATTCAAAAATATTACCAATGTACAGAAATAAAATGTCTCCATATGCTCTGGTAAACATAAATTATAATCAAGTCTCACTTATCTAGGTATTACATATGATATAGAATCTCTTCTATCAATAGGTCGAAACAGCCGACCATAAACGTTTTATATCTAGTTCCGTAAAGTCACTTTAACATTGGTGGGTTGAGATCCCTCTTTTCTCATCAATGTTTTAATCAGTTCTAGCTATTAGAATCATATAAAATATCTGAGAATTTTTCCAATTCTAATCCAAGAAAGATTCGAAATTTTTAGTAATGTATTGCCTGTATATTATGAAAAGTAACGACTCGAATGGAATTAAGAATCCATTTTTTGTAATGTCTGTTCAGTTTTAACTTTGGTCTTTGCCTTGGTCATGCGTTGGGCTACATAGGTAATGCCGTGATCCAACTCTAGGTGACTCAGAAAAGCAACTCCGTTATTTACATTGTCTTTGACTATCAAGTTTCTTCCACATTCGCTACACCGAATTATGTGCTCATCTTCAAATGCCATGTACTATATTGTATGGTGAGCCAATATAATTAAAATATCTTTTCTTCTTTTGTATTGATTACTTCTAACCTGGTTGAGAAAAAGATAATCACCGAGCAATAGTAATCTCATAAATAATTAGCTCGAATCCTGATTAACTATGAGAAAAGTTATTAAAAAAGTCGTTATATTTGTCAATAATGTCTTCAACCGAGCAACTACGACAAGTAGTACAAAATCTTGCAAAAACATTCAATGACCCCAAGGTTAGAGAATCATCATATTTTGATTTCTATGATGATTCATTGAATATTCATGGTTTTCCTCCAAATCTTCCTACAAATAAGGAAGGTTTCAAGCAGTTTATTTATCTACTGTGGAAGGCTTTTCCTGATATCACAATTATATTTGAAGATATCATTATAGAAGGTAACAAGGTTGTATGCAGGTACTACCTAACAGGCACACACAAAGGTAATTTTGGTAATCTGCAACCAACTGGTAGACAATTCAAGGTCAATGGTATGACAGAATTTTCCTTTAGTAATGGAAAAATCATAGAGCGTTGGAACCTGGTGGATATGGTTTCATTAAATGAACAGCTGACACAGTCCTAAATTATTTGATTTTAACATGCAACAAGACTGTCGAATCGATTAGCAACACTCAACACTTTCAAAAAGCAATAAATCTGATAAATATCATTATGTATAGTGAACAATTCTAATGCCCGAACGATTTATTGATAATTTTTCTTCTCAATCAAAACAATATTCTTTTTCAAGACCAACTTATCCCGATTCTCTATTTGAATTCCTTTATACAGTAACTCCCCAAAAGTATCTTGCTTGGGATTGTGCAACTGGAAATGGACAGGCGGCCATAGGTCTGAGTAAATATTTCAATAAAGTAGTTGCGAGTGACGCAAGTAAGAATCAGGTTCAATATGCCTTTCAGAGAGAAAACATAGAATACAAGGTATTTCAAGCTGAAAATGCAGAATTAGAAAATGATTCTGTTGACATTATTACGGTAGCTCAAGCATTACACTGGTTTGATTTAGATAAATTTTATTCTAATGTAATGCGAGTTGGAAAAAAGGATGGAATCATTGCAGTTTGGAGTTACGATATGCACAAAATAAACCCTCAATTAGACAAGATTACCGAAAGGCTTGATGTGGACGGGGAAATTCTTGGTAGTTATTGGGACAAAGAAGCAAAATATGTTAAAGAAAAATATAAGACCATTGCCTTCCCATTTGAGGAGATTTCTGTTCCTGTATTTAAAACAACGTTACATTGGAATTTGCTACAACTTTGGGATTATATGAAAACTTGGTCTTCAGTGAAAAAATATTATTCTGAAAATAAACTGGATCCCTTAGATCTAGTCAAACCCGAAATAGAATCCCTCTGGGGAAATGAGCTTGACAAGAAAAAGGTTACTTGGAATATAAACATACGGTTAGGTATCATGAAATAACCTAAAAAACTGTTTTATTGTGTCGCCAGCGGATGTCTTTAGTAAACTAAAAGAAAAGAATTTGAGTGAATTTGAATTTTTCATACAGATTTGAGAGACGCCATATCTATAGAGAAACGATACTTTACATCAGACCGGAGCATTCTCTCATATGCTTCGTTAACTTTCTGGATAGGAATAACTTCTACGTCAGCAGTAATGTTATGCTTGCCACAAAAATCAAGCATTTCCTGCGTTTCAGATATACCTCCGATAATTGAACCAGAAATACTGCGGCGCTGAAACAAAAGTCCAAATGCAGACAAGGCATGAGGCTTGTCTGGCGCACCCACTAGGGTTATATTTCCATCACGGCGAAGTAGTTGGATGTAGGCATTAATATCATGTTCTGCAGAAACAGTATCAAGTATAAAGTCAAAACTACTTGTGTGCTTTTTCATCTGATCAGGATCTGTAGAAATGATAATTTCGTTAGCACCAAGGCGAACCGCATCATCCTTCTTGCTTTTAGAGGTGGTAAAAACAACAACGTGAGCACCAAGTGCATGAGCAAACTTTACGGCCATGTGTCCTAATCCACCAAGACCGATTACCCCAACTTTCTTACCATTAGCAACCTTCCAGTGTCGCATAGGTGAATATGTTGTAATTCCAGCACAAAGCAGTGGCGCTACTCCAGCAAGATCCAAGTTGGTAGGAACATGAAGAACAAAATGATCTTTAACCACTATATTATCTGAATATCCTCCATAGGTAACACCACCCAAATGCGGATCAGGCGAGTTATAAGTAAGAGTCAAATGAGGGCAAAACTGTTCAAGACCAGTTTGGCAATCAGGACATGAACCATCCGAATCAACCAGGCAGCCTACTGCTGCTAAATCTCCTGGTTTGAATTTGGTGACTGCAGAGCCTACCTTCGTAACCCTACCAACTATTTCGTGACCCGGAATGCATGGATATACGGTAGGCATCACACTCCACTCATTGCGGACTTGGTGTAAATCAGAGTGGCAAATACCACAAAAAAGAATTTCGATCTGGACATCATGATTTCCTGGCTCCCGTCGCGAGATAATTGTCGGGGCAAGTTGGGAGGCAGTACTCGTCGCAGAATAAGCCTTAGCTTTGAATTGACCTTGGGGTTCAGGTGTAACTTGTGTGGTAGACATGATAATTTATTTGATCAAAATTATTGTATTTAAGGGTTAGAAATGAGGAAATTCATTCTTCTTTCGACATATCAAGATTATGTTCAAAGAAAGTACCGCTTTGATTAAGAATGACACATTGCACTAAGCTGATGCCATCTCACATCTTTTCAGGATGTCTAGAGCGACATCAATATTATAAAGTGGACTATTGATAATTTATGATTTCGCGAGCGTTTATTTTATTGAATCAATATTTATTAAATATCCTGGAAAGAGGAACATCATAATTTATCAAATATTAATCAACATTGAATCATGTAAGAATAAATTAAGTTTAATTATGATACAATGTTTATAATTATCATAAACAATTGGAGCCTCTAGTAATATCTTCATTAATCTTTTCGGTAGTTGCAATGGGATTGTCACTGGCCAGAATATTAAGATCCCATAGAGAGGGTAAACGCAAGAGACAATCTGATCTCTTTTCGAACATCACAACTATCACCAAAATAATAGAAGACGAAAAATTTGTTCAATCCAGAAGGGCACTCAGAAAAAGTAAGCTGCTAAATGAGATAAGAGAAGGAAATCGAAACGAGCAATTAGTTTTTGAACTTGATATGGCAACGGAAGACGCCGCTAGAGATGTAGCGTCTAACTACGAAAGATTGGGCTTTATACTAAAACATGACAAAGAGTTGGAAGATGAATTTATCCAGTGGCAGAGTTATGTCATTGCAGATATGTGGCTATTAATAAGAGAGCTCGTAATCAAAAAGTGGAGGTCAAAAAACCAATCATATCTGAAGGAATTTGAGCGAATTGGCAAAAAAGCACTAGATATTGAGACAAAATAATCGTCATTTAGTCTTAAATGGTTTAATTTGATAAATCAATAAAAAAGATAAAGGAAAACAAGTATTTGTTGTGAATTTAGTCCTCATCCCAACCACAATATTCAATTTCATATCCCTGCAAGGCCTTTTCACCGTCATCAGGGGATTTGAAACCTTCTTCTTGACATTCTTTTTGTTCCTTATTAGAGGTTTGATATACTTCCGACTTTTGGTAATCGTCCCAATTTTTGACTTCTCCCTTTATCTCCTCTTTATCATGTCTTTCAGTGAATTCACAAAGTGAATCTTGCTTTAGAGATTTCTTGAAAGCTTTTTCTGATTCTTTATTGTCATCATGACCTTCAGAATTGTATTTGATCTCCTTGTCAAGTCTTTACACTCTCTTTTTTCTGCGTATGAAATTGGAGTGTTACTATCTGTCAATGCTACTTCTGTAAGTATCATTCCTATAACAAGAAACATATTATGATTATACATAAATTTTGTGTGATTTTATTCTAATTTAAATCATGTTGTTTGATATCTTTTATGAATTTCCGATAACCTTAGAGACTCTTAATAATTATGTATGATATATCGACGTTCTAAATCAAGATCTCAAATCATACTAAACAATTTTTTCCGTTAAATATTATTTAATCATTGGTTGTACAATTCAATCCTTTTCATCAATGTTTGTTTGCAAAAAAATTGCAAAAACTATTAGACGCTTTCGAAGGAGGACCTGTTCTTAGCTCTGATGGAACTATTAATTCTTTTAATTTTCATTTCTA
>Ga0134127_10002192_pt1 | contig 14220 bp, 13 predicted proteins | sample KB31753_FD_96459 | JGI IMG/M metagenome (GOLD analysis project Ga0134127, IMG submission 96459) | Terrestrial soil microbial communities with excess Nitrogen fertilizer from Kellogg Biological Station, Michigan, USA - KB3-175-3 | ecosystem: Environmental > Terrestrial > Soil > Unclassified ...
TCCGGCCACAAGCACATCCGCGCGTTCGACGTGCGGCCCGACGGCACGCTGACCCGAAGCCGCATCCTCCTGGACATGGCCTCGCCGGATCCCGGCGTGCCGGACGGCCTCAAGGTGGACGTCCAGGGCAACGTGTTCTGCACCGGGCCGGGCGGCGTCTGGGTGTGCCGGGCCGACGGCACGCTGCTCGGCCGCATCGTGCTACCGGAGCTGCCGGCGAACCTGGCGTGGGGCGAGGACGGGACCGTGCTCTTCCTGACCGCCCGCACCAGCGTCTACCGGATACCGACGAAGACGCGAGGAACGCTCCTGGGCTGAGGGCCCGGCGCTATCAGACAGGGAGGAACACCATGACGCGCAAGCCGATCGCCTACGTGCAGGCCGCATGGCACACCGAGATCACCGATCATTGCCGGACGGCGTTCATGGCCGAGATGGCCAAGCACGGGTACGGGGCGGCGGACGTCGAGCGCTTCTCTGTGCCCGGGAGCCTCGAAATCCCGTTGATGGCCAGGAAGCTCGCGCGGACCGGCCGCTACGCCGCCGTGTGCGCCAGCGGCCTCGTCGTCAACGGCGGGATCTACCGGCACGACTTCGTCGCCCAGGCCGTGCTGCACGGGATCGTGCAAACGTCACTGGAGACGGAAGTCCCCGTGCTCTCCGCCGTGCTGACGCCGCATCACTTCCACGAGCACTCGGTGCACGAGGAGTTCTTCAAGCAGCACATGCACACCAAGGGCAAGGAGCTGGCGGAGGCGTGCGTGGCGATCATCGGCCAGCTCGCCGCCGTCGCCTGAAATGGCCGGCTATACTCGACTCGAGCCATGCTGAACGCGCGTCCCCTCGCTGTCGCCGCCTTCCTCACGCTCGCCCTATCGGGACTCGCCGGCGCGGTCGCCGCGGACGAGAAGGCGCTCACCCAGCAGGAGATCGAGAAGATCGTGCGCGACTACTTGCTGCGAGAGCCCGAAGTGCTCGCCGAGGCGCTCGGCCGGCTGCAGCAGCGCAAGGCGGCGGCGGCCGCGATCAAGGCGAAGCAGGCCGTCCACGACCACCAGCAGGCGCTCTTCTCGGATCCGACCTCACCCGTCGAGGGCAACGCGCAGGGCACCATCGCTATCGTCGAGTTCTTCGACTATCGGTGTGTCCACTGCCGCCATGTCGCGGCCACCCTCGATCGCCTCGTGAGCGGGAACGCCTCGGTCCGTGTCATCTACAAGAATTTCCCGGTGCTGGGCGAGCCCTCGGTCCTCGCGGCCCGAGCTGCGGTCGCCGCCCAGCAGCAGGGAGGATGGGCGAAGCTCCATCGCGCCATGCTCGCGTTCCAGGGAGACTTCACGGTCGAGAACATCCTGACCCTCGGCAAGTCGGTCGGGCTCGACGCCGCCAGGCTGAAAACGGACATGATGTCGCCCGCGACTCAGAAGACCGTCCGCGAGAATATGACTCTCGCGGCCGCGCTCGGGCTCGACGCGACACCAAGCTTCGTGATCGGCGACCGCGTCATCCGGGGCGCGCTCTCGCCCGAAGCGCTGCAGGCCATCATCGACGAAGAGGGCCGCAAACAGTAAGCGCGAACGTCCCTCCGGCACGGTCCGGCCGATGCGCGTCCACCTGATCACTGCCGAGTCGCCCGCGTGGGAGCCGGCCGCGGGCAGCGGGTCACGGAATCGGGACCGGGCTCTCCATGACGACGTCGACCAATGAGGGGCCGCCGACGTCGATCGCCTTCCTCAAGATCGGCCCGAGATCGTCGGGCTTGTCCACGCGAAAACCCGGGACGCCCATCGATTCCGCCATCCGGTCGAAGCGCAGCTCGGGATCGGTCAGGTCCATCGCGGTGAAGCCCCGCCCGCGCGCGGCCTTGCCGAGGTACTCGACCATGTTGAGCTTGAGGATCCGGTAGGCGGCGTTGTTCAGCATGACGTAGGTGACGGGGATCCGATGGTGAGCCGCCGTCCACAAGGCCGAGATCGAGTACATCGCCGCGCCGTCGGAGCAGACGCCCACGACCTTGCGATCCGGTAGCGCCAGCTGGGCGCCCAGGCTTCCGGGCAGTCCGGGACCGATCCCGCCGCCGCGCACGCGCACGAGGCGTCCCGGCTCGTCCGGCATGAGGGCCTGCGTGAGATGCGCGGAGTTCGTGATGGCCTCGGCGAACACCAGCGCGTCGTCGGGCAGCGCGTGGCGGATCTCGTGCATCAGCCGCGGCGCGCTGATCGGCGCGGCGTCCCAGCTCTTCTTGGCCTGCTCCCAGTAGCGCGCGCGGGCCGCCTTGGTGCGCTCGCCGATCTTCTCGGCGCGCTCCGCGGCGACGCGGGCCTGCTGCGGGGTGCGCTTCCTACGCACCTGGTCGACCAGCTCCGCGAGCGCCGCCTTGGGGTCGGCGAGAAACGCGAGGTCCGGGCTGACGTTCTTGCCGATCTCCCAGGGATTGATGTCGATCTGCACGATCTTCGTGCCGGCCGGCACGGGGCTCTGCACCTCCGGGAAGATCAGCTGGAACATCGGCGCGCCGACGACGAGGAGCAGGTCGCACCCCTCGAGCGTCGCCCGCAGCGGCGCGGGCGTGACGAAGTTCAGCGCGCCCTGATTCAGCGGATGGCTGGCGGGCATGGTGAACTCCGAGGCATAGCACTCGAACACCGGAAGCCCGGCGGTCTCCGCCAGCGCGACGACCTCCGGCTGGGCGTCGGCGAGGGCGACTCCATCGCCGACCATCAGCATCGGCCGCTCGGCGCCGAGCAGGAGCGCCGCGACCTCCGCCATGCCCGCCGGATCGACGCGCCCGCGCCAGCGGGTATGCGTGGTCGGCTGGATGTCGACGTCGGCCTCCTGGTCCAGCGTGTCCATCGGCAGCGAGAGGAAGACCGGACCCTGCGGCGGCTCCATCGCCACCTTGAAGGCGCGGCGCAGGGCGCGAGGGACGTCGTGGGCGTGATGGATCTGCGCCGCCCACTTGCAGACCGGGCGCGCCATGTCGACCAGCGGCCCGGAGAGGTGCGGCTCCTGAAGCAAGGTGGCGCCCGGCGACTGGCCGGCGTAGGCGATCAGCGGCGTCTTGCCGACCGCCGCGTTGTGCAGCATGCCGAGCGCATTGCCGAGCCCCGGCGCGATGTGGACCTCGACGAAGGCCGGCCGGCGCGTGACGCGCGCGTAGGCGTCGGCCATGCAGACCGCCACGCCCTCGTGCAGCGCCAGCATGAATTCCATCTGCGGATAGTCGCGCAGGGCGTCCATGAACCCCTGCTCGGTCGTGCCCGGGTTGCCGAAGATGCGCCGCACCCCGTCGGCCATGAGCTGCTCGATCATCGCGCGCTTACCGGTCATCCTCGGCATGGTCGGTCTCCAGAAGTCAATTGAGGGATTCCGTCGCGACCTCGCTGCTCAGCCTTGCGCCCGAGGTCTTGTCGAACACGTGATATCGCTTGAAGGTGAACCAGATCCGGTCACCGGCGACACGGCGCTCACGTCCCTCCGTCTGGGCGTGAACCTCGTCCTCGCCCACCCGAATGCTCATGTATGAAGCATTCTTGAGCGGGAGATTCAGGTGCGCGGTGACAGTCCCGCTCATGGCGCCCTCGCGCGCCGCGCCGAGGATCTCCACGTCTTCCGGACGCACGCCGACCCGCACATTCCCGAGCCGCTCCCCCTGCGGAAGCCAGCGTGGGTCGAGAAGGCTGATCGGGGGAGCGCCGACGTGGAGATTCAGGAAGCCGGCCACGAAGAGGTTCTTCGGCGCGTCGTAGATTTCCTGCGGGCTCCCGGCCTGCTCGATCCGGCCGCGGTTCATGACGGCCAGCAGATCCGCGAGAATCAGCGCTTCGTGATGATCGTGCGTGACGTACACGGTCGTGATATCGAACTGACGCAGCAGGACTTTCAGGTTGACCCGATATTTCTCCCGCAACGCTTGATCCAGATTGGCGAACGGCTCGTCCACCAGGAAGACTTCCGCGTCTCGGGTGATGCAGCGCCCCAATGCGACTCTCTGCTTCTCGCCTCCGGACAGCGTGGGCGGCTTGCGATCGAGGAGGTGCGCGAGTTCGACGCCCATGAGCTCGCTGGTTCTCTGATACTTGGCCGCCGCCAGTGCATTCAGCTCCGGAGTCTTCTTCCTGAACAGGAAATACGAGAGGACGTTCGTGCGCGCGGTGTAGTGCGGATAGAGCGCGTAGTTCTGAAAGACCATGCCGATGCGCCGGGCCTCCGGCGGAACGTCTTTCATCTCCACGTGGTCGTAGCGCACGACGCCCGCATCGAGCGGGACCAGCCCGGCGATGACCTTCAGCAACGTGGTCTTGCCACACCCGCTGGGGCCCAGGACGACCATGGTCTTCCCGTTGGGAACGGTCAGGCTCAGATCCTGTATGGAGAACGTCGCCTGCGAGCCCCCTCGCGTCTGGTCCTTGAGCGTCTTGCTGACTTTGATCAGGTCGATCCGCGCCATCCCATTGGTCCCGGTGTCTCCCGTCAGGCGCGCACGCCGATGATCTTGTCCCAGTCGCTCGCGTGCTGATAAGCGTACGCGACGCGCATCAGGAGCGGATCGTCGAAGAAGCGTCCGACGAGCTGCATGCTGATCGGAAGGCCTGCCGACGATTTGCCTACGGGCAGGGCGAGCGCCGGATGCCCGGTGAAATTGAAGGGCAGCGTGTTGCGGTTACCGCCCCGGCTTGCCGAGTTCAGGTTGTCCTCGACCGCCTCGATGTAGCCTTCCGGTCCGTGGTTCCGCGGCGCGGTCATGAGGCAGGTGGGCATCACGAGCACATCGACGTCCGCCAGGGCGGTGTCGTAGGCCTTGATGTACGTGGGCCGCACGTTCTGGGCCTTGGCGTACACGCCGCCGTGGTAGTTGCGGCGGCTCAGCTCGCCGGCGATGAGCGACAGCTTGGTGCGGGGCGCGAGCACGTCGGCCTGCGAGGCCCACAGCTTGTTGATGGCCGCGATGACGGGCGCGGGATAGTAGGTGCGTGTGAAGGCGCCGAAGAAGCCTGACTTGAACAGCGCCAGCGCGCCCTCGTTCGAGAGCGCCCCCTGCGCGGTCTTGATGGCATGGTGCGCGGGGATGGAGACCTTCGCCACGCCGGCGCCCGCCTTCGCGAGAACGTCGACGGCGGCCAGGACCGTGTCGCGCACGTCGTCCTGCGCGTCGTCGAAGCCCTCCTGGAGCACGCCGATGCGCAGCCCGGCGACTCCCTCCGTCAGCCGGCCGAGCACGTCCATGCGTGCGGGCACGTCGCGCGTCGAGCGGGGATCGTAGGCGTCGTACCCGGCAGTCGCCTGCAGCGCCGCCGCCGCGTCTTCGACGGTGCGGGTCATCGGACCGGTGTAGTCGATGGACTGGTCCGAGCCGAAGCCGATGCCGAAGTGCGACACCAGCCCGAACGTGGGCTTGTGGCCGATGATTCCGCAGAACGCCGCGGGGATGCGGATGGAGCCGCCCTGGTCACCGCCGAACGAGATGTCGACCTGGCGAGCGGCCACGGCGGCGCCGGAGCCCGACGACGATCCGCCGGTCACGTGCTCCCGGTTGTGAGGATTCAGCGGACGGCCGTAGTCGCCGATGCCGCCGCCGGTCCCGAAGCCGCCGCTCAGCCCGTTCATCACGTTCTTGCCGATGATGGTCCCGCCCGCTTGCAGGACGCGCGTGACCACGGTGGCGTCGAAGTCTGGAACGAAGCCGTCGAGCGCGAAGGAGCCGAAGCTCATCGGCATCCCGGCGATCGCGATGTGGTCCTTGAAGCTGATCGTCTTGCCCTTCAGCAGGCCGTCGGCCGCGCCCTCGATCCGGCACTTCCACATCCACGCGTTGAGCGGGTCTTCGTCCGCGCTCGGCCGCGAGCCCGGTTTCCGGCCGGCCGAGACCATCGGCGGCCTGGGCTCGTCGATCCGCGCCTGCACGAACGCATCGAGCTGGCTCAGCTGCTCCATGAGGTGCTTTCGGTAGAGGACGGCCTCTTCCGGACTCAGGTGGATGCCGAGCTCCCTGGCCACCGCCACGACTTCGTCGACGTCGGGCACCGCGTACATGGTTTCTCTCCTTTTCATAGCCGCGCCTCGGCCGGCGGGGCCCCAGCCCCGCGACGGCCTGCGGCGCGCACTGCGTCGCTAGTACGTGTTCAGAACGCTGGGCGCCGCAACACTCGTGGATCGATCTTGCGGGCCACGAGCTTTCCGTCGGTAGGCGCGCCCAGCAGCTGGCCGTTGGCCACCATCACCTTCCCTCTCAGGATCACCGTCGTCGGCCAGCCCTCGACCTGCCAGCCCTCCCAGGGAGAATAGTCCCGGACGTGCAGGTCGGCCATGCGCAGCGTCTTCTTGACCGCCGGATCGATGATGGCGATGTCGGCGTCGCTGCCCACCGCGATGGCGCCCTTCTGCGGATAGAGGCCCAGCAGCTTGGCGGCGTTGGTGGAGGTGACGGCCGCGTAATCCTCGAGCGACATCCGCCGCCGCACCACCGCTTCCGTGTAGTTGACCCCCATGCGGATCTCGATGCCGATGTTGCCACCGCGGACATCGACGACGTTGCGTCCGGCGATCTTGTCGAGATACGTCGTGAAGCTCGAGTCGGTGGCCGTGAACGAGAGATCGCCGCGCAGCAGACCGTCCCACAGGAACCGCTGGTCCTCGGGGTACTTCAAGGAAGGGTACGTGTGGTACTTCATCCCGTCGGCTTCCTTGTAGCGATCGCAGGTGAAGGATAGCGCCAGCGTCAGCACCTCGCCATAGACCGGCAATCCCTTGCTGCGCGCCTCCGCGATGGCATCGAGGCCTTCGCTGGCCGTGACGTGCACGAAGTAGGTGCCGGCTCCCGTCCGCGATGCCAGTCGCACCACCTGCTGGAAGGCCAGCTCCTCGACCAGCTTGGAATGGATGAGATGAACGTTGTGCCAGTCCCACTGGCCCCGCTGCTGCGCCAGGAGGTAGTTGTACATGACCAGCTCATCGTCCTCGCCGTGGACCGCCACCACGCCCCCGTGCCGCGCGACCTGCCGCATGAGGTCTTCGAGGCGCCCAGTATCGATCTTGCCGATCGGAGTGAGGCTCGTCTGCCGCCCCTCCGGAGGACGGATGTCGGTCGTGAAGATCTTGACGCTGGGAAAGCCCGCCTCCGGGAGCTCGTGGTACCGGGCGATCGCGTCGGGAGGCGTGCGGTTGGTGTAGATGCAGTGCGTGGAGTAGTCCGTGTACGCCTGACCGCGCCAGGGCGCCAGGTAGTCGTGGATCCCCTGGGCCAGGTCACCTAGGTGCGGCACCGGGGCAAAGTCGATCACCGTCGTCGTCCCGCCCCAGATCGCGCCCAGCGAGTGCTCGAGTGGTCCGGCGTTGGGCACCCCGGACACCAGCGTCCGGGCGCCGGGCTGAACGTTGGCGACGGCGTGGGCGTGGGTCTCGATGCCGCCGGGCACCACGATCTTCCCGCGTGCGTCGATTACCCTGGCCGCCTCGACAGGAAGCACGCCCGGAAAGGACACGGACACGATCTTCTCGCCCGCGATTCCCACGTCCCAGTCGCCGGCCCCGGCCGGAGTGACGACACGACCGCCTTGAATGAGCAAGTCGAGCATGGCTTCCCTCCCCTAAGGGACTCGCACGTGAATGATCCGCGGAAACTCGGCCATCATACCGTCCGGCTGACCATCCGCGCCGACCAGGTATCGCATGGTCAGCTCGGCGGGTCCGACGTCGGAGACGACCACCAGCCCCTCACGGGTCGCGATCTCGGCCGCCTGGCGCTGACTCCAGCCGGTCAGCAGCGGCTCGCCCACCGAGGCCACGTACGCGGCCGCGCTCTTCGCGCCGTAGATGCCGCCGCCATCGGGGCGAAGCGCCGCGTCGAGCACGTAATCGTAGACCACCGAGCTGCCGGATGCGGATCCCGACCGGATGAATCGAAGCGTGCTCAGGTTGGCGGCCTCGGGCAGGTACATCGTGACGCCTTCCCAGATGAAGAACGTGCGTTGCGCCCGATCGTAGCCACCCTCGCGCAAGACGAGGTCGAGCGGACGTGCGGTGAAGTCGGTCGGTAACAGGACGACCCGGTCCGGCACAGCACCGAAGATCTTGACGACGCGCTCTCGCTTGGCGGTGATCATCGCCGGAAGATCGAGCTCGAAGAACCTTACCTGAGGGAACCGCTCGCGGAAGCGGTAGGCGCGGCTGTCGAGTCCGGCACCGAGGTTGACGACCTGCGTGGCGCCCGCGGAGAGCGCCTCGACCAGCAAGGCGTCCATGTGATGGGTCCGCGCGTTGACCCAGAAGTAGCTCGGGTTGTGCCGCGCGCGCTCGGGATCGGCGCGGAATGGCGATGTGCGCCAGAACTCCGCGCTCACGAACTTCTCCGCCAGATAGTCCGGATTGCGGATCTTCGGGTCGGGGTGTTTCGCGGCGACAGCGCGCAGAACGCACACGGATTCGGCCGTCGCCGACACTCGACCCGATGTCGCCAGGGTCTGCGCGTTGACCGAAAGCGCCACTCCGAGCAGCAGCCCGCCCGGAGACATCAGTAATTTTCGGCCAGGCGGCATGGTGCGTCCCTCCAGCTCGTCGGCCGCGTGCACCTCCGTGCCGGGGTGCACGCGGCCCTCTGGCTCGACCCGCCGGCGGGGCCGTCTAGGCGGCGGCGGTCTCGCGCTGCGCGCGCGCCGCGGCGCGGGCGAGCATCGCGGCGGCGTTGCCGTTCAGGATCTGCTCGCGCGCCTCCTCGCCGATCTGCGCTTCGGCGAGCGCCTTCCGCGTCCAGTCCACGCCGAACTCGGTGCCGTCGGTGCCGCAGACGATGCGTTCGGCGCCGTACAGCCCCACGGCCGCCTCGATCGCGCGCGGACCGAACGAGTTGCAGTCCACGTAGACCTTCGCCTTCCGGAAGCGCGCGGACGGCAGCTCCTCACTCGGCGTGTCGAGCAGACAGCGATGGTCCATGCGCTCGACCTCGTAGGGAATGTTGCCGCCCAGATTGTGGACGTGAACCATGGCATCGGGATAGTCCGCGAGGTAGTCAGTGAGGCACAGCGTCACCATCACCGAGGACAGGCTCGCCTGCATGTCGAGGGTGCCGTTACGCCGGCGGGCGTTGTCCGTCTCGCCGCCGACCTTGGGGAACGAATCGCCCGGCCGCGGACCGTGGTGCACGAAGAGCACCGCGTGGTGGCGGTTGGCGACTTCCAGCAGCGGACGCATCGCGTCGGCGTGACTCCGCGTGAGGAAGGCGTTGCCCGGGAGCTGCGCGCCGATGAAGCCCGGCAGCCCGAGCGCTCGCTCGAGCTCGGCAGCCGCAGCCGGGATGTCCGTCAAGGGCAACGCGGCGTAGGCGGCGAAGCGGCCGGGATGCTCCTGGCAGAGGGCGGAAAGCGCGTCGTTCACCGTCCGGCACAGCGGCAAAGCGACGTCCAGGGGCTGCGATTCGATCCAGCAGAACGAGCCGAGGAGGGACAGCACGCTGATCCGGACCGCCTGGCGATCCATCCGATCGAGATGGAAATCGACGTGATCGAAGGCCTTGGCGATCGGCTCTTCGCTCATGCGTGGCGACTTCAGCACCTCGACTCCGTCCTGGTTCTTCGCGATACGCGGTTCCTTGCTCCGGGCGCGCAGGGCGTCGGCGAGCTCGGCGGGTCTCCAGTGGGCGTGCATGTCGATCATGGCCGCTACCTCCCATTTAATAGGCGCGCCTCAGCCGGCAGGGCCCCAGCCCCGCGACGGCCTGCGGCGCGCAATACCAGGGTTGACGGGAGTTTACCCCACGACCGCGCCCCGCGGGCCGCTAGAATAGGGCACCCTTTTCCCTACGGAGGCACTGATGCCCAAGGTACTGGTGATCCACGGCGCCGGCATGAACATGCGCGGCAAGGTCCAGCTCGAGATCTTCGGTCCCATGACGCTGCCCGAGTACGACGAGCGCATCCGCGGCTACGGCAAGGAGCTCGGCGTGGACATCGAGATCTTCCACTCGAACGTCGAGGGCGAGATCGTCAACCGGCTCTATGCCGCCAACGATCAGGGCTTCGATGCCGCGATCTTCAATCCCGCGGCGTTCGGCACGGGCTACCCGGCCCTGGTGGCGGCCCTCTCGCAGGTCAAGTTCCCGACGACAGAGGTGCACATCTCCAACCCGATCCGGCGCGGTCCGGCATCGCAGACTGCCGCGGTCAGCCAGAGCGTCGTGGCCGGTTTCGGAATCGCCGGCTATGCGCTCGCTCTGCGGGGAATCCGCGACATACTGGCGGCGAAGAAGTAGCTCAAGCGGTCATGGCGTAGACCACGCCGAGAGCCACCAGAGCGGCGGACAAGGCCAGCTCGTAGCGCATTCGCAGCGGAGGCGCCCACTTGTAGAAGAGGACGATGACGCCGAAGATCACCGCCCACCACAGGCTGGACATCCCGAGCAGGACCATGGCCACCATGAGCGCCGCGCTGCATCCGATGCAGCTGAGCCCGTAGCGTACGCCGGCGACCGCGGCGCTCCGGATGAGGTTGAAGGGCAGCGGGCCATGCAGCGCGCAGAGCTCGCGGCAGCGGGCCTGGCTCGCCCGCTTGATCGGGCTCAAGGAGTAGACGCCGGCCACCGCAAGCGCCACTCCGATCACCATGGGCTGGTTGGGCCACGGCATTCTCAGCGCGGTGTAGATCGCGTAGCAGACCACGCCGAAGACCAGCCACACGCCGAGGTACGTGATGGCCAGCACCGCCGTGGCAACCGGCCATCTCCGTCGCCGTTCGGCCGATCGCGCGAACTCGAGGACCACCGGCACCGCGGAGGGCAACATCATCGCCGCCATCATCACGACCCAGGCCGCGGCGAAGGACTCGATCGTGCCCAGGCCCATGTCCATTCCGTCCATTCCCGCCATGGCGCGCGATTGCTGGACCATGGCGGCCCACGCAATCGCGGCGACGACGAGGACGAGCAGCGTGGCCACCACGGGCTTGCCCAGCTCCTGTCCGCCCTCGAGGGCCTTCAGCACCACTCGGCACGCTGGACAGAATCCTCCCGGCCTCGCTTGCCTGACCAGCCCGATCGTTTGAAGGAGGCGGCCGCCGTCCATCAGTCCCGGTACTCGTCGCGACGGCGAACCCACGCACCCGCGCCTTCGTCGCCCTCGTCGCGCCCCTTCGGGACGAGGTCCATGTAGTGGTAGGCGACGTTCAGCATGTCGAGCCCGCGCTCATAGGTGGAGTACGTGTGGTAGATCTGGCCGCCGTCCTTCAGGAACACGCTGATACCGGGTGCCTCGGCCAGTCCCCACGGGCGGAGCCGGTAGTTGTAGTCGACCTTCTCGGCCTTGGGGTCGGCGAACGAGACGCCGTAGTCGAAGTTGAAGTCGGTGCCGACCGATGACAGCCACGGAAAGCTCCAGCCCATCCGTTTCTTGTAGGCGGAGAGCTTGGGATAGGGCGCCCGCGAGACTGCGACCATCGTGATGTCCCGGTGATTCAGGTGGACGGTGATGCCGTTGAAGTTGTCCATCCAGAACGAGCAGACGAAGCAGGGTGCCTCGGCCGTCCATGGCGTATGCGACCCCGCGGTCTCCGGGTGAAACATCGCGTGATAGATGACCAGCTGTCCGCGTCCGGCGAAGAGGTCAGCGAGTGTCTGCGTTCCCTGCTCGCCCTGAAAGGAATATGGCTTTTCGACGAGCTCCCAGGGCAGCTCGCGCCGCTCCCGGCTCAGCTGGTCGCGCATCCGGGTGAATTCCTTCTCCTTTGCCAGGTGCTTTTTCCGTGCCGCGAGCCATTGGTCGTGCTTTACCACTTTGTGGGTTGGCATTGGATCTCTCCTTCTCGTGATCGGCTCATGCCCTCATCCTAGTCAGCCGCCAAAGGCCGGGGGGGTAACAAGTTGGTCGTGAGAAAGGGGGTGACGTGAGGGATAGACTGGTAATGGGGGGCGGATGAGACGCCCACGCTGGGCTGGTCCGGCGCCATGAAGAGTGGCGCGGCGGCGGCGGCCGCCATAAGCGGAGCCGACCGGGGGATCTCGGGCGTGGACTCCGTCTCGTCCGCCCTTCCAACTCACTACCACGACTCGCCGTAGTACGCTCTTCTCCCATGGCGATCCAGGGAGTCCGGCTGGCGTCCGTGAGCTACACGAGCGGAGACGGCGCAACGACCGTCCCGTCGTACCTGGCCGAGCCCGAAGGCCAGGGTCCTCATCCAGCCGTGTTGATCCTGCGCGGCGTGGCCGGGCCCGACGACGGCTATACCGAGATTGCGCGTCGACTGGCCGAATGGGGATACATCGCGCTGGTGCACGGCTGGAAGATCAGGGGCACCGACCCGCCGGACGCGCACGTCTACGACGACCTGGTGGGAGCACTGACCTTCTTGAAGTCGGTCAGCTCGGTCGATCGAGCGCGTGTCGCCGTGTTCGGGTTCTGCCGAGGCGGGGTGCACGCGCTCATGGCCGCCCGGGCGCACGCGGAGCTGCGCGTGATCGTCGTCTTCCACGGCTTCGCCTTTCGGCCCGCGAACGCTCAGCGCGGTGTGGAGCCATTGGATCTGGCCGAGGGCGTGAACGTGCCCACCATGATCCTGCACGGAACCGAAGACGAGCGCGCCCCGATCGAGGACATGCGCCGGATGGAAGCCCGGATGCGGGCGCTCGGCAAGGTCTGCGAGTTCAAGTTCTACGAGGGCGCCCGACACGGCTTCGCGGTGCGCACGCATCCGGGCTACGAGTCTCGTTCCGCGGCGCAGAGCTTCGTCGAGGCGCGGAGGTTTCTGGCGACGCACCTCCGCTGAAAGTCACCCCTTGGGCGCGAGCTGCTCCATGACAGCGAGCACGCGGTCGAGCTTGGCGCCCCCGGGCTGGAAGTTGGGCTCGAGGAACAGCTCGGTGAGGCCGGCCTCGGCGTAGCGCTCGACGTCCTCGCGAATCTCGGCGAGCGAGCCCCACAGCGGGCGGCGCTCCTTGCCCTGCGGTGTGTCGTGAACCACGTAGGAGCCACGGCTGACGACGTGCAGCGACTCGGGGTCGCGGCCGATCGCTCGGGCCGCGTCCTTGACCTGGGCCACCAGCGGGGCGACCTGGGCGAGCGGGACGTTGCCGCCATTGAAGCCGTCGCCGAGCGTGACCGCGCGCTTGATGACCGTCGGACCGTAGCCGCCGATGGTGATCGGCGGGTGCGGCTTCTGCACGGGCTTGGGCTCGACGATCGACTTCGGCAGCCGGTAGAACTCGCCCTGGAACTCCGAGGTCTCGTTTTCCCAGATGGCCCGAAGGCAACTGATGAACTCGTCGCCGCGCCGGCCGCGGCGCTCGTAAGAAACACCTGAGGCCTCGTATTCGTCGCGCGACCAGCCGATGCCGAGGCCGACGTCGAGCCGCCCGCGGCTCACGCGATCGAGCGTGGCCAGCTGCTTGGCCAGCATGATCGGCGTGTAGTACGCGGTGATCAGTACGCTCGTGCCCAGCCGGATCTTCGTGGTGGCGCCGGCCACATAGGAAAGCGTGACGATGGGATCGGACACCCGCCGGAAGCCCGCCGGCCACGGCTGTCCCGGCATCGGCGGATAGTCGTTCTGCGGAGCGAGGGCGTAGAACAGGCGCTGGAAGACCCACAGCGAGTGATAGCCGAGCGCCTCGGCGCGCTGGGCGACCGTGATCTGATTCTCGGGCGTGGCCCAGTCACCGGCCAGCGGCAGCGCGACTCCGAGCTTCATGGCGTTCCCCTGTCTCCCCTGCTCTCGATCATGTGCCGGTGGCGCCCTGGAATTCCTTGGGCGGCGGCGTGTAGATGATCCTGGGGCCTCCGGAGCGTACGTGCTCGAAGCCGCCGCCCGCGTCGAGCCGGCGCCGCTGATGAGCGCGAGCCCTGGCGTCCACCGCCTGGGCGTCCACGAGGCGCGAGAGCTCGGCTTCGCACGCTTGGCGCACACCGTCGTGACCGGGATCGAGAGCGAGGTCACGGAGCTCGTCCGGATCCGTGTCGAGATCGAAGAGCTCGGGCGGCCCGTCCACATGGTGAACGTACTTCCAGCGACCGAGCCGCAGCATGAACATGCCACGGCTCGAGAAGATCGCGTGGTACTCGCTGAACGCGTGCCGGTCGGTGTCGGGCTCGCGGGCGAGCGCGACGAGGGACCGGCCCGGCAGGTCGGCATCCTCGGGCGACGGCACGGCACCCACCATCTCGAGAAGCGTCGGATACACGTCGACCAGCATCGCGTTCGCGCGGACCACGCGATCGACCGGGACGTCCGCGCCGGCGACGA
>Ga0134127_10002194_pt1 | contig 14214 bp, 14 predicted proteins | sample KB31753_FD_96459 | JGI IMG/M metagenome (GOLD analysis project Ga0134127, IMG submission 96459) | Terrestrial soil microbial communities with excess Nitrogen fertilizer from Kellogg Biological Station, Michigan, USA - KB3-175-3 | ecosystem: Environmental > Terrestrial > Soil > Unclassified ...
ATTGGTGCAGTCTGTGTCATTGATGACGAAGGAAGACTGCTCGGTGTGTTTTCCGAGCGCGACGTCCTTAATCGCATTGTCGTCGCACACCGTGACCCGCATACCGTGAAGGTAGGAGACGTGACCAGTGAGTTGCGGGCTGTGATTCAGTGCGATGAGACTCCGCATCAGGCCCTCGAACGAATGGAGCTGATTGGCAGTCGACATCTCCCAGTTGTCGACGGGGAACGCTGGGTAGGAATGCTCTCGATGCGCGACCTGCTGCGCGTGGAAGTTGGCGAGCAAGGTGACGAGCTCAAGCTGCTGCACGAGTACATCCAGCATTAAGATCTTAGTACTTTGTACTTAGTACTTTGTACTTAGTACTTTGTACTTTGTGCTTAGTGCTTAGTGCTTAGCAAAGCACCAAGTACAAAGCACCAAGTACAAAGTACAAAGCACCAAGCACCAAGCACCAAGCACAAAGCACCAAGCACAAAGTTCAAATATGAAAATATTCTCATCAATAGCGCTGTTGATAGCGCTGTGTTTCGCGTGTAGCCAGCCGCCGGCCCCGCAGACAGGAATACGTTTCAAGATCGAGAAGGTTGTTGGTGGACTCGAGGTGCCATGGTCCATCGTGTGGGCGCCTGATGGACGAATGATCGTCACTGAGCGTCCCGGGCGCGTGCGTGTAGTCGAGAACGGCACGCTGAAACCGCAGCCTTTGTTCGTCGTTCCGGATGTTGAGAAGTCAGGCGAAAGCGGTTTGATGAGTGTGGCGCTGCATCCGCAGTTCAGCACTAATCGGTTTATTTATCTTTCGTACGCGTACACGAGCAGTCGTGAAGTGCGTGTGCGCGTGGTGCGTTTTCGCGAAGCGACGGAAGGGCTCGTCGATCGCAAAGTCATTATCGAGAATATTCCAGCAGCGCAGTTTCATGCGGGCTGCCGGATTCGGTTTGGGCCAGACGGGAAGTTGTATGTGACCACTGGAGACGCGACGCGTCGCGAGATTGCGCAGAAGCTTGATTCGCTCGGCGGCAAGACGCTGCGGCTGAATGACGATGGGACAGTTCCGAAAGACAACCCGTTTGTTGGACAACCGAATGCGCGACCGGAGATCTGGACGCTGGGTCATCGCAACGCGCAGGGAATGGATTGGCAGCCGGAGTCGAACCTGATGTTTCAGACTGAACATGGACCAAGCCGTTTCGACGGGCCTGAAGGCGGCGACGAAGTCAACATCGTCGAAAAGGGAAAGAACTACGGTTGGCCCATCATTCATCACACAGAGACGCGACAGGGCCTGGAGTCACCATTGCTCGAATACACACCGGCGTGCGCACCGGCGAGCGGAATGTTTTACCGTGGTTCGGTGTTTCCTAAGTTTAAGGGAAACTTCTTCTTTGGTTGTTTGCGCGGAGAGATGTTGATCCGCGTGGCGTTGGATGGCAGACGCGTGTTGGGCCAGGAGGGAGTTGTTAAAGATTACGGGCGGATTCGAGATGTGGCTGAAGGACCGGACGGGTTTTTGTACTTCTCGACTTCGAATCGCGACGGGCGAGGTAAGCCCGCTGAAGATGACGATCGGATCTTGAGGCTGGTGCCGCAGTAGATCACAAAAAGCACAAACCTAAACCTTCTGGGCCAGGATCGCCGTCTTGCTCCAGCCAATCGCCTCCTGTGGCGCGAAGCGATATTGATGCACGATCCGGAAGTGTTCCTCGGTTTTGCCAATTACTTCCGCCGGCGGATGGCTCTTAAACCGAAATAGTATTTCAAGCAAAACGCCGACAACTCCTGGATGTATCGGGAAGTGCAATAAATGTCCACCCGGCGCGATCACACGCGCCAACTCCGAAAGCCCATCGCCCAATGGCACATACTCGAGCGCTCCAGACGTCACCACGAGATCCAGCGACTCATCAGCAATCGGCAGCGACAGAAGGTTCCCCTGCGTGAACGTCACGTCGCGCTTCCTGCCTGAACTGTAGTAAAGCGACTTTCGCGCGGCGACGACCGAAGTCGACGACAAATCGAGCGCCGTTATCGAGACTGGAAAACGTATCGCACGCAGCAAAGCCAGCGTCAACAACCCGGTGCCGCACCCGGCGTCCAGGATGCGAGCGCCTCTCGACACCGGCAACGGATGAGTTTCAAAGTATTGATCCAGAGACCGTCCATAACCGTTCACCTTGAAGGTGAGATCATACAAACGCGCGATCCGGTCGTAATATGATCCGGCGCGTGCCTCGGTTTTGGTTGCAGTTAGGGCATACTCCATGAGTGTCGCTGATCCTCAGTTAGTGTTTAAGCACGATAATTGTCGGTATTTCATCGCCGGAGTGGCGCGCAATTGTAGCCTCCCCGGCAATTTTACTCAACCGAAAAGGGCCCAGCAAAATGCGGGCCATTTCGGCGAGCCCGGCATTTATGGCAGAAATACGGCCCGGTCGGCGCAAGGAAGCCGGACACCTCCGTTCTTGTTTTCAGGAGGAAGATCATGAACCGAATCCGCGTGATACTGAGTGTTACAGCATTTCTTTTGGCGATCCTGTTGGGTACGGGGACAGTCGTGTTGCTCCGAGGCGCTCATGCTGCCGTGCCGCAGGATTCAACTTCAGAGCGCGTCATCGCGCCGCGGAAACCGTATTCGGGGTTCTCGATGGAGGTCGTCGTAAGCGGGCGCCCGTTGACCGAATACAATTCCCGCGGCCGTACATACGTCGAAGCAATCGACGGCGCCGAGTACGAGTTACGGGTGCGAAACTCGTCTCCCGATCGCGTGGCGGTGGCGCTTTCGGTCGATGGTCTCAACACGATCGACGCTCGTCACACGTCCGCATCGAATGCGAGCAAATGGGTGATCGAGCCGTATCAGACGATAACGATCAGCGGCTGGCAGATGAGTTCGGAAAGGGCGCGACGTTTCTACTTCACTAACGAACGAGATTCGTACGGAGCAAAGCTCGGGCAGACCGCGAACCTCGGCGTCATCTCGGCAGTGTTCTTTCGAGAGAGACGCCGCGTCAGCACGGTGACTCCGCCCCCGCCGTATCGCGGCGACAAGGATTCAGAACAATCCATGCGGGCTGAGGAAGCTCCCAGTGCAAAGTCGAAGGGCTCTTCCGCAGGGCGTGATTATCGTTCAGCTCAGCCGGTGCCTGATGACGATTACGCTGCGACGGGCATTGGCCGATCTGTGCAACACGACGTTCGCTGGGTGAACATGGATCTGGAGTCGAACGCCGCAGCCGAGGTGACGGTGAGATACGAATATTATTCTGCGTTGCTGCGATTGGGTGTGGTTCCGAGACCACGCGAGCCGTATCCGCTTTATCGACGTGAAGACTCGCGAGGGTTCAGCCCCGAGCCGTAAAGGAGCCGCGGATTTCACGGATTAACGACGGATACGAGGCGATCTGTCTAAATCCGTGAAATCTGTGGTTAATATCGTCTTACCAAATCGGCCGTGTAGAGCGTGCGATACACGCGGTAGTTCGACATCACCTTCTGCACGTAGCCCTTCGTCTCGTCGAACCCGACCTCTGAAGTGAAGACGCCCGGGTCTTTGCGTTTCGCGCGCTTCAGCCAACGCGCAACATTGTCTTCACCACCGTTGTACGAAGCGGCAACTGGTTCGAGCATTCCGGGAAACATGCTTGTCAAATGCTCGATATACTCAGCGCCCAGCATGATCGAAGTATCGGGTTGATAGAGCTGGCTCTCGCGCACTGAGTTGAAGCCTGCTCCGGGGCCGTACTTCTGCGCCGCATCCATCGTCAACTGCAACAGCCCACGCGCGCCCGCGGGTGATTTAGCGAGTGGCTTGAAAACACTCTCCTGCTTGATGAGCGCGAGAATGAAACGCGGATCCAGTTTCCGAGATTTCGCAGCACTGAGTATTGCCGTTCGATACGGCGCAGGGTAAGAATCGGCGACTGCTGCAATCGCACTGTTCACTCGCTCCTCGCGATCCGCAACCACCTCACTGCGTGACTTTCCTGCAAGCGCTGCGAGACGCTGACTCGCAAGCCAGCCGTAGTACGACTCGATACCGTCGGGCACAGCCAGATACGCGGTGAACGCTTCGTTCTTCCTTCCTGCCTGCTCAAGACTGAAAGCTTTCAGATATGCGACTTCCGAACGACTCGTCAGCACTGCTTTGGGAAAGGATCGCTTCAATAACTCGTCGGCCATGAGAACGGCATCGGGCCATTCTTCCTCCGCCACGTACAAGCGCAACGCGGCAAACATCGCATTCGTTTCCACAGCCGAGCCGGAGAATCGTTGTCTTGTGCGCGTGACCCACCTGAGTGCCTCGGTGGGTTGGCCAGCTTCACGAAGCGTGTCGATCACGTTCAGGTGCGCTGTGTCGATGCGTTCGCCGTTTGGAAAGCGATCGACGTATTCCGCGTAACGTGTCGCCGCTTCGGAAAACCGTCCCATGCGCAGCAGGGAAGCAGCACTGAAGTTCAACGCCTCGCGACCTTCCTTCGTTGGACCATACTCCTGGACCAACTGGTTGAAGACGTTGTATCCGTTTTCGTAAACCTTTTCGAGAAAGTAAGAACGGCCGATGCCGAGGAGCGCTTCGGGGACGCGCGGATCCTGCGGGTAGTTGTCGATCAACGTCTGCCAGTGAGCGCGTGCTTCCGCGAACGCACGAACGCTCAAGTAAACGGCGGCGCGCCGCATGTGCTCGGCTTGCGTCAGCTTTCTGAGTTTTCCTTGCGCGTCTCGATCCGCCGCATCGCTTCGACGTACAGCCGCCAGCGTGCTCTCGCTGGCCGCCTGTTTGGCTGGAGCGTTGGTTGAGCGAGTAGCCGCCACACACGTGACCGCAGACACACAGCAAATGAAAAAGGCAACGACGTTCTTTAACACTTCCCTCAATTACTCCTGAGTTTGTGGTGTCTCTTCGATGATCTCGAAGCTTGATTGGATTTCTACTGTCGGTCGCAACGTTGCCGCTACGCTGCAATACTTCGTTTCGGAGAGTTCGATTGCATCAGCGACGGCTTTTGGCGAAATCGATCTGCCGGTGAGTATGTGATGAACCTTCATCGACGTAAACGCGCGCGGGTGTTCGTCGCGACGGACGCCGGAAACCTCGACGACGTAGCTCGTCACCACTTGACGCTTCTTCTTCAGGATGGCTGCGACGTCGATGGCCGTGCACGATCCAAGAGCCACGAGCAAAAGTTCGACGGGAGAGGCGGCTGACGAACGTTCTTTGTCCGTGTCGAGTGGGATGGCATGGCCGGAGGGCGTTGTCCCGAGAAACAAATCGTCGATGACGAACCGCACGGTCGCTTTCACGAATGTGAGAATATCACAGTCGACTGTGCTATCATCCCATGGCCCAGTGACCTCAGTACACAAATAACACAAAAAGCGTTTCGCCCAGTAAACGCCCTGGTGAGTTAACTGAAAGGACCATCATGGCAGATATCCTGGTCGTTGACGACGACGATGTGATCCGCGACACGCTCTGCGAGTTGCTGTCATTGCAGTACTCGTGTCAGACGGCGGACACCGCGGAGGAAGCGCTGGCGAAGTTGGAAGCGCAATCTTTTGACGTGGTGTTGACTGATATTTCTATGCCGGGCTTGAGTGGGATGGAGTTGCTCAGCCGGGTTTTGAAACTGTATCCAGGCACGCCTGTGATCGTGATCTCAGGCCTCAGCGATCAGGAGCAGGCGCAGAGCCTGATTAGTCTGGGTGCTGCTGATTACTTGTTGAAACCGTTTCGATTGGAAGTTGTGGAGGAGAGTGTGAGGCGCGCGCTCGCTTCGTGATCTCAGGCAGCGGCACTGCGAGTGGCCGCGGCGAGCCCGCCGATCTCATGGACCAGCTCGGCGATCCGGTCGGCGGTGAACGGCTTTGCAACTACCCAATTCACGCCAGCCGCTTTCTGTTCATTTGATCCGACAGCCTCGCCCCAGCCCGTAATGACCGCGATTGGGATCTGCGAGTTGATCTGACGGATTTCGCGCGCCAGCTCCCAGCCACTCATCCCGGGCATGCCGACGTCGGTGAACATTCCGTCAAACTCCATCTCAGCGAAAAGCAGCAGCGCCTCACTGCCACTCTCCGCGACGTACACATCACAGTTCTCGCATTCCAAAATCTCGCGCAACAGTTCTCGGACGAAGTCTTCGTCGTCGACGACAAGCAGCCTGGTCCGGCTGCGTTCGTGTGGCGGCGCCGAACAGTTGGGAATCGGCGGCGGCAATGCAGGACTCTCCGATTCAACTTGAACCACGCTCTTGTCCGCGATCTTCGCCAGCGGCAGTGTGATGCGAAACTCGGTTCCGCTTGCATACTGCGATTCAACCTCGATGTTCCCCCCATGACGACGAATGATTCCGAAACTGACCGCCAGGCCAAGACCCAGCCCCGCTTTGCCCTTGGTCGTGAAGAACGGATCGAAGATGCGCGATCGAACCTCGGGATACATTCCCACACCCGTATCGACGACCGTAATAACAACGGACTTGTTCACGATGCGCGTCGTCAACGAGAGCGTTCCACCTTCGGGCATCGCGTCGATCGCATTGAAGACCATGTTCACGAGAACTTCCCGTAACTCCGAATCATCCCCCATTACCAGCGCGTTCGATCCGATTTGCAGATCGACCGTGATATGAATGTTGGAAGCTTCGGCGCAGTTCTTCCAGCGCGGACGCGTGATCTCACTCGCGTCCATCAGTATTTGATCGACAGATACCAGCTCGAAATCGTGATCTCGACGCTGTCGCGCGAAGTCCTGAATGCGTTTGACTGTCTTCGCACCGTCTTCAGCAGTCTTAATGATGATGTCGAGCCCGCGCTGGATTTTCTCGAGGTCGTTTGTACGCTGGAGCAGCTGTGCGCGACCAAGAATTCCGGAAAGCGTGTTGTTGAAGTCGTGTGCGACTCCCGACGCCAGCTCGCCGAGCGCCGAGAGTTTTTCCACCTGCGAAAACTGCTCCCGAATGCGTTCCTGCTCGGTGATGTAGTGTGAGAGTTCCTTGACGTGCTTCTCCGCCTGCGCTGCCTGCGCCGCTGACGTTTCGACGTTGCGCAAATAGGTGCGATAGGTCAGGAAGATGATGCCGATGATTGGCAGTGTGATTACAAACGCGTAGACGCCGATGAAGTACACCAAACCGGCGATGACTCCGGCGGCACACGCGCCGGCGAAGTATGTGATCGAAGTCCAAAGATAATGCTTGCGCCACGTTGGCCAGATCGGCTGGTCGGTCTTGAATGCCGTGCCGATTGCGACGATGCCTGAGTTTACGCCGTACTGCGTGAGTGCCATCGTGCAGATTGCGGCCACGAAGGTGGTGGTTATCGGTGTTTGGCGCAGCGCGGCGACAGGGCCGAAGATCAACTCCATCACAGTGCTGGTGATGAAAATCGAAAGTGCTGCTGAGGCCCAGTTGAAAGCGATAGTCCAGCGTTTGCGGCTGAAGCGGAGCGACGAGAGTGTGGCTTCGAGTGCGCCGATGACGACTGCGGCCGCGCCTCCGTAAAGAAGCAGGACCAGAAAAACGAAAGTGTCGGAGACTGAAATTTGCGAGCTGAGGCGGGGAATCGGAATGCTGATGCGTGAAGTCAGCAGCAGCGCCATGCCAATGACCAGCGCGAAGCGGGAATCGATCCCGCCGAAGTCGAGCTGAAAACCGGAATAGATAAACGCCAGGCTACCGCATCCAGTTACTACCCAGAGGAATGGCCGAAAATATTTATTTGCCATGGTGCCGGGGTGACATTGTCCATGAGGTGGGCCAAGATGCGCCCTTTATCAGGGCCGATCGGGGGTTGAAAAACACGCACTTAGTTTTGCACTTGCTCCTTCCGTGGCAGGAAGATCGTTTCGTAAGTCGCCCGGAAGTGAAAACCACACTTACGATAGAAGCCCTGGGCCCACTCATTCGTTTCATTCACAAGCAGGCAGATCGATTTTGTGTCTTCGAGCAAGCGTCGCATCAGCTCTGACATCAAACGCGTGCCGATGTTTTTCTGGCGGCGGTCTTCGCGCAGCCAGATTCCCTCGAGGTAAATGACATCAGGTGTCTTCGAGATAACATCAGCTTTGAAGACCAGTAAATCATTTTCAACAACTACCCAGGTTCTTCCTTGTTCGATTCGTCGCAAACAGCGCTCACGAAAACCGTGCGCGTCGACGAGCATTGGATTCACTCCACTTTCCGCGAACGCAAGCTCGGCCTGAACCGGCATCATCAACGCGAGCTCTTCCACTCTCGCGGGCCTCAGCTCCGCGACATGTTCACGCGCTTCGACGGGCCAACTTAATTCAAACAACCATTCGCGGCACGCCAAACGTTGCCGGCGACCCGCGTCGGCATAATGACTCCAGAAATCCGCAACTCTTTCTTTCTCGCCCATGATCAGGTGCGTGTTTGGACACTCGCGCGCTACTTGAGCGAGCGCCGCCAACGCACGATCGGAAACCGTCTCGAGCAACGTCGCATGGCCCACCAGCGCGACTCCTTCGAGCTGTCCATGCAAATCGCGACAGCCGTAGAAGACGCCACGATTGAATGGGCTCACGATGCCGTTGTCGTTAATCAAACTCATCATCGCCACCGTGTGAATGGGACGCTGCGACAGGAACTGCAGAACTTGCGATGCGTCACTGTTCGCCAGTCGCTCCACTCGAACGGCTGCGCGCAGTTCTGACTCTCTTAATCTCGGTACTGTGCTGGTGTGCAACATTTGGTTTACTTGTCAGTCTGGAGACGAGTACTGACGCGGCATTACCGCGCACGGCTCTGGATTCGTGGTATTGCCTAGTAACCCAGGTAGTCAGTGTAGTCATCGGGCACAACCGTCATCGAGCTGGTCGCATCCCCGGTCGTTAGGGCGTTGAACGCCAACAGGATTGCATCGCTGATAAGCACGCCATCACTGATGAGCACGCCATCGCTGATAAGCACGCCGTCGCTGATAAGCACGCCATCGCTGATGAGCACGCCGTTTCCAAGTAGAAACGCGACGTCGCAGAACGACTGGCCTTCGCTCATCGTCGAGCCGTTGCTCGTGAGAAGCGTGTCAGAGATGAGCACTCCAGTTGAAAACATCGTCGTATCGCTGATCAAAACACCATCGCTAATCAACACCCCATCACTAATCAACACCCCATCGCTGATCAGAACACCATCGCCGATCATGACGCCGTCACCAAGCAACACACCCTTCGCGTACACGCGCTGGTATTGATTAATCAGTGCCGCGCCGGTTGCAAAGGTTTGACCAACGATTGCTCCCTGCGCCCATTTGAAGGTGAAAACGCCACCCTGGGACGTGATGCTTGTGTGCGGTGCTGGTGCTGGACCAGTCAGCAAAGGAGATCCGAGTGCAGTGGAGCTGTTGATAGTGGTGCGAACAAGCTTTGCAAGACGAACAGCGCCGTCGATGTTCAGTTCGCCCGCTCCCTGTTCCAGCATATTAAAGTTGGGAAGCTGTTGGGCGGTGTACATCAACAGGGTCTTAAGCAGGTTGGGGGTGAGAGTCGGATTGGCTTCGAACATCAACGCCGCAGTACCCGCGACAAGTGGCGCAGCCATCGACGTTCCGCTCAGCATCATCTGCTTGCGCGTGGCAACGCTGCTGACGCCGGCGTCGAGTGCAGGGTTCTGCGACAAAAGGAAATTGTTTGGCGACTCTGCAAAGATCGTTTTGTTACCGGGTGCTGAAATCTCCGGTTTGATCACGTGGTCGTAGTGTCTGATGCCACTTTCGTCAACCCACGAGCTGCGCGTTGGTCCACGCGAGCTGTAGGTGGCGATTGAATCGTCGTCTCTTTGATCGGTTCCTTTGGTATCAACTGCGCCAACGGTGATTGCGGAAGGCTCGTTGCCTGGCGAATGAATGTGGCCGTAGAGCTTCTGGCCTTCGCTGTTCTTTCCGTTGTTACCGGCGGCCGCAACCACCACGATGCCACGGTCGACGAGTGCACGTGTGGCAACGCAGAGCGGATCGAACAAGTAAGAATTAACAGCCGGCATGCCCAGGCTGAGATTGGCGACGCGCACGTTGTACGCGGAACCATTGCTCATCAACCAGTCGAACGCCGCGAGAACGCTAGACACCGAGCCGGTGCCTCGCGAATTCAAAACACGCAGGTTTAGAATCTTCGCGCGCGGAGCAATGCCGATGTACTCACCTCTTGCAACAACTCCGTTGCCCGCGGCTGCGGCGGCAACGTGAGTTCCGTGACCGTATGGATCGTCAGTACGGCCTTCGCCGGTGAAATCGATATTGACGACGATTCGTGATTGACCAGTCTGACTGTCGGTGAAAGATGTGTGCGCGCCGTAGATGCCGGAGTCGAGAATCGCGATTCCGATTCCGTTTCCGTCGAGTGCGCCGTCAGTGCTCATTGAGCGGACGTTGTCTGCGCCGGAGGTGTGAGCAACGTGACCACCAAGCGTCATTACTTCGCTATCGATTGATATGAAAGCAACTTCAGGAAAAGTAGATAAAGCATCGACCACGCGGCCGGGCAATTCGAGGGCAAAAGAGTTGAGGTGGGTGAAATGTCTACGGATCTTGACGCCGTTTGCGGCTAACAGTGCATTGAGTTGACCACTCGGCTTTTGATTAAGTTGAACGATTACTTTTACTTGCGCTTCGCTGCTCTTGCTGCGGAGCAGGTCACCGAGGTCGGAGGCTACCTTGTTTGGCTTCTGGGTCCCCTGCGTCGGGCCTTTACCTTTCGCGGAAACGCTCGTCAGCAGGTGGCCGCCGAGGAGGGTTGGTCCTAACGACAGGGCCGTCAATAGGGCCAGCGCCAGATAGCGTTTTGTTTTGTGGCTCGATGTCAACTTAATCATCTCCGTGAACGTTGAGGTTTTGCCGGGCCGGACAGCAAACCGGCGAAACCCCATGTGCAGGGATCGTGCCAAATCCGCGAAGATGACTCAGATCATTCTGGTCCAACAACTTACGCCACTTCGGTCGAACGTGAGAGTAGCCTTTGACCGTGACCGATCTACTCAGATTGACTGCTCGGCCAATTCACTTTGATAGAATCCGCCCATGCTGCCGGAAGAGATCGAGGTTTACCGGGATCGCATGTGGAGACGCGATCCTGAGAATCGTGTCGAAGACGTTTTCGCGGCTGAACGCTTCATCGAAGACGTTGGTTTTTGCGAAGCATTGACCGACTCACGGCGGCCTGGACCGTCGCTTTATGTCGCTGTTTGTGGCCGTCGCGACGCCCACATGCCTCGTAACGTCCAGAAAGATCCGGAGAGCAGCCTGGCGTGGACCATCAAGGACGACGTGATGCGGCGCGGCCGGTGTTTTTATGGGAAAGTGCTGCGCGGGCGCTCTACGTTCATTGCGCCGCGGTTAATTCCGTTCTTTAACTCGTTGTGGGGAATCCCTCCGAGAATGGAGAAAAAGGTTCTTTCACCGGATTCGCTGACGATTCTGAAGATCATGCGAAGTGAGTGGGAAATGGCGACACGCGACCTGCGCGAGGCCAGCGGCATTGCCGAGCGCGCTCGTTTTGACAAGGCAATGACTCAGCTTCAAAAGGGCCTGAAGATAATTCCGAGTGAAGTGCTGTACGAGCCAACGTTTACCTACATCTGGTCGATTCCGGAAGCTCGTTTTCCTGAACAACTGAAAGAAAATGTGAAAAGGGAAGACGCGCTGAAGGAGATTGCGCGCGCGTATCTGACGGGCGCCGGGATGACCGTGCGCAGGGAACTTGCGCGGGTTACGGGTCTCAATGCACCTGAAGCAGGTTTAGGAAACTGGGCATTGGTGGATGAGGGTTTTGCGCAACGACTGGCGCCCGGCGTTTATAAAATCCATAATTTATCTGTGTAATCTGTGGCTACTGCTGAGGTAGCCGTTTCAGACCTTCATCAACAGTCGCTTCTCGAAGCGCCTGTTGTTCGAGTTGTTCGAGCTCGAGCACCAACGGCAGTTGATCGGTTGCACGCCCGAGACGTTGCATCATCTGATCTGTTTCGCCATGGCTCAGTTTTCGGCTCGCCGTCGCTTCAATAACCTGCAATCTCGTCTTTGCCTTGGCCAGGTGCTCACTGGCCTGCCGCCGCACTTGATCCAACCGGTCGCGGTCGTCCGTCAGTTCCTTTTGAAGCGCTTGTGATTCGGGTGTCCGGACGGTTCGTGCGCGGTTGAGCTGCCTTTCGACCTTCAGCATTTCCCGTTTTGAGCGCGAAATAACGCGAGATGCGGTAAGGCGGTTGGCAAGTGTTTCCATGTAGGCATCGGCCAGAACCGGATTACTTTGCTCGATTTCCGCCAACGCTTTCCGCTCCGCGGACGTCAATTCTGAACGGAACCATACAACCTCATTCGCCGTGATTCCATCCGATGCTAACCGGTCTCGCAATTTTGAGAGCCATCTCCGGCGGTAAACCAGGAGAATGGCGGCAATCACCACCCCCAAAGCGAACCCGAAGGTCAGCGAGAGACCGGCCAGCAGTAAATAAACCGCAGCCGATTCTGTGGTTGAGGACATCAGAAAAAGTACCAGTAAAACCAGCGGAACCGGGATCGAGGCCGCCGGCACCGCGATCCACGGGGCAATTTTCAGCAGGCTCGACGTCCTTGCATCTTTGTCTGAGAGTTTGCCTGGTAACTGTTTCATGGCGCCGTTCGTCTAATCAAGTGTTCGGGATCTTAGCTCATGCGGCAGGTGTCTGTATAATGTCCGCCAAGTAAAGGAATGAAGCGATGAAGACGCTCCGACGATTCCAACCTATTCTATTCCAGCTATTCCTGGCATTGGGCTTTGCCGTGGCGAGCGAGCCCGCTTTCGGACAGCAACAAAGCATCAACGGAGCAGCCGCTTCCGGTACTCCGGGACGTCCTGTCACCATTCCGGTTACGATAAAAGTAAACGACAAGACCGAAGTACAAACAGAATTACAAAACATCGATCTGGCAGTCAGCGAGGACGGCCAACCACAGACCGTCATTTCCGTTAGAGGCTACGGAAACTCACCCGTCACGCTCGCCATTTTGATTCAGGAAGACGTCGTTCCGTCAGTCGGAACAGAGATCAAGTCGCTGGCGGATTTCATCAGAGGCTTACCGAAAGGATCGAGAGTGATGGTTGGATACCTGCGAACAGGAAGTTTGCAGGTGAAACAAAGATTCACGACCGATCTCGAAAAGGCTGCGAAGGCTTTGCGTCCGCCGAGCGGCTTTGCCAGTGCGGGTCCTTATAATCCGTACGTCGAAGTTATCGAAGCGTTGAAGAAGTTTGATTCGCAACCGTTGGGCCGTCGCGCGATCTTGCTCGTGTCTGACGGTCTCGACATTTCGCGCGGTGTTGATTCTTCGTCGCCGACTCAAAGTATCGATTTGCAGCGCGCAGTAAACGAATCGCAACGTCGCGCGGTCGCGATTTACGGTTTCTACGCACCGACGCAGGCTGCAGTCGCTAACCCGTTGTTGAGTGCGAACGCTCAGAGCTCGTTGCTGCGTTTGTCGAACGAGACTGGCGGTCTCGCATTCTTCCAGGGCACAGGCGCGCCTGTGAGTTTCGAACCCTTCATTCGCGAGCTGGATGTTTCACTGGAGAAACAAGCGGTGCTGACTTATCTCTCAACTCATCTCGACAAAGGGTTCCACCGGATCGAGATCAAATCTTCGACACCTGGTGTGAAGGTCGCGTACCCTTCGGGCTATGTGAGGTAAAGCTACTGAACTGTTGCGGCGAGTAACGAGCCGCGATGGTCGCTCGCAATGGCCCAACCATCCGCAAGCTGTCCGATCATTCCGTGGAAGTGAATCTCGCTGCCGCTCAGTACCACGAGCACATCACCTGCGTGATACTGCGGATCGGCGAGTCGAAACCGAATCACCGTCGCCTGCCCGTTCTTCTGTTCCAGGGTTTCAAATTGAAAAGTATCAGCGTCTGCTACGTAAGTCTGAGAGTTATTTGCTACGCGTTGCTCATCAGGCATTGGAAATCCTTCTTCGTTTTGGTGATCTTGTGGCGGAACCTAAGAATGGTGATGGGGCGGCTAGTGGGACTCGAACCCACGACCTCTTGATCCACAATCAAGCGTTCTAACCGACTGAACTATAGCCGCCATATTTGGTTGTGGTGCCCCCGGCAGGACTCGAACCTGCGGCCCTCTGCTTAGCTTCCAGCATCAGGCTTTCCCTGACCGCCCGTCAAAGCTGGGGTTGCTGGCTGGACTATATCTTGGACATCACAGTCCC
>Ga0134127_10002195_pt1 | contig 14210 bp, 10 predicted proteins | sample KB31753_FD_96459 | JGI IMG/M metagenome (GOLD analysis project Ga0134127, IMG submission 96459) | Terrestrial soil microbial communities with excess Nitrogen fertilizer from Kellogg Biological Station, Michigan, USA - KB3-175-3 | ecosystem: Environmental > Terrestrial > Soil > Unclassified ...
CCCGCACACCCATGTAGTACGAGCGGCCGAGCACGTCGAACACCGCCGTGTCCGTGCCCGTCTGCGAGCTCGACACCGTGACCGGGCCTTCGTCCGTCAGATTCGTGACGCCCATGCGCAGCTGCCAGTTCGTGTTGAAGTCGTACGACGCGAAGAAGTCGAACAGGTTGTACGTCGCGACGCCTTTACCCGGCGTGGCCGGCGTGGTGACCGAGGTGACGTCTTCCATCGCATCCTGCCAGCGCCAGCGCACGGACGTGGACAGCGGCCCGAAGCCGATGCCCACCGTCGTCAACGCCTTCCACTCCGGGAACGAATTCGACACCGTATGATTCGCGGCGATCGTGTTCGTGCCGGTGAAGTCCTGGAAGGCCGAGCCCGGCAACGACTGCACCGAGTAATCGAGCAAGTAGCCGACAGCGGTGTTGAAGTGTGCGGTCCAGCGGTCGTTCAACTCGACGACCCAGTCGAGCTGCAGGTCCACGCCCTCGGTCTTCAGCCCGCCGAGGTTCAGGTACGGCGTCTCGATCAGCTGCAGCAGGCCGTTCGCGTCGCGCGTCAGGAGCTGGCAGAACTGGTTGTCGGCGGAGTACTGCGGGTTCGAGCCGTCGAGGTTGTAGCACTTGCTGAGCGCCGACAGGCCCGGCACGACGGAGATGACGTCCTCGATCTCGATGCTGTAGTAGTCGACCGACGCGGACAGCCCACCCAACCATTGCGACGAGGAGCGCGAGGTCCACGACAGGCCGAAGTTGTAGGTATTGGCAGTTTCCGGCTGCAGGTCTGGATTGCCTTGCGTCACGCCGGCTGTTGCCGTCGTCGGGAACACGTACGTGTCAATGACAGCCCCGGGAATACCCTGCGCCAAGCACAGGCCGCGGACGCTCGCGCCGTTCGCGCCCGTGCGTGCCGTCGAACGGATGTCGCATGGATCGCCGATCGCTGCCGGCGGCGTGCCGAACGCGATCTGCGCGCCGCTCGCGGCCGCAAACAATTCACCGATGTTCGGCGCGCGCACCGCGCGCTGATATCCGCCGCGGATCAGCAAGCTGTCGATCGGCTCCCAGCGAAGGTCGCCTTCGTAGCTGTCGACGCTGCCCGAGGTCGTGTAGTCGGAGCGGCGGAACGCTCCGCCGATGTTCAGCTTGTGGATCAGCGGCACGTCGGCGAGCAGGGGTACGTCTATCTGCGCCGCGTACTCGTCGACCGAGATCTCGCCCGTCGTCCCTTGCGAGGCAATCACGGCCTCGATGTTCTGCGAGGCCAGCTGCGAGTCAGGCTGATACTCGTACGTGTTCTTGCGGTGATCGACCAGCAGCGCCACTTTCACGGGGCCCGCCGGCAGGTTGAACAGCGAACCCTGCACGACGCCCTGGTACGTGGTCTGGCTGAGATCTTCCGTGCTGTGTGCCGTCGTCGTCATGTACCGCAGGCACGCGTCGGAAATCGTCGCGGAACTATTCAGGCCGAAGGGATTGAAGCCGCCGGCGCAAATCGAGTTGCCGCCGTCGGGTGCGTTGAGCAGGTTCTGCACCTGGCTCTTCAACACGGCGTTGTGATTCGTCTGCACGTGCTCGGTCGTGTCGTACGCGGCGAACACGTCCCAGGTCCAATCCCCGAACGGCAGCGAGCCGCGGACGCCGCCGAGATACTGCGTGGTCGTGTATTGCTCATCCCATGACTTGAACGGCACGCCGACATAGCGGCCGTTCCAGGTGAACGGCGCGCCGGGTGTCGGCCGGGTCGCGAGCAGATTGCGCAGGTCGTTCGGAATGAACGGATTGGTCACCGGGATCGTGGTCAGGTTGCCGAACTGAGTCAGGCTGTTGCCCGAGTTGGTCGTGACCGTCGAGTCGACGTACAGGATCTGCCCGTAAGTCGTGACCGGCCCGACCTCATAGTCGAATTTGCTGAAGACCGACTTGCGTTCGAGCGGATTCTGGACGTAGAAGCCTTTTTGCACCGGCATGCGGACGTTGCCGCCGATGATGCGATAGTCGTCGGTCGTCGGCCCCTTGTAGTTCTTGGCGCCGGTCTGCGTGAACAGCGTGCCGTCGTCGTTGAATCCGAGGTTCAGTGAATTCGCGACCGGCGTCGTCGCGCCGTAGCTCGCGAACAGGTTGTTGACGGCGGTCTGGTTCGGCAGGTTGGTCGCCGCCGGGACGAACGTTCCCTGGCCGATGAACGACGACGGCGTCAGCAAGTCGAAGAACGGCATGCGGTCCTTGCCGAGCAGGTTGCCGCGATCGGTGTAGCCCGCCGACAGCAACGCGTGTCCGCCGCCATCCGCGAAGGTCGTGCCCAGCGCGAGCGAAGCCTTGGTCTGCGCGAGATCGCCCTGCTCGGTGTTGCCGTACTGCGCATCGAAGCTCGCGCCTTCGAAATGGTCCAGCGAGATGAAGTTGACGACGCCGGACATCGCATCCGAGCCGTAGACGGCCGAAGCGCCGCCGGTGATCGTCTGAACGCTGGACAGGATCGAATCCGGCACCAGGTTGATGTCGACGGTGCCGAAGATGTCGGCGAGCGGCAGCCGGCGGCCGTCGAGCAGCACGAGATTGCGATTCGCGCCGAGCGCGTGCAGGTTCACCGTGGCGTGTCCGCCGGTGCCCTGCCCGCCGTTACCGGCCGCGCCGGCCGGTGCGAACATCGGCAATTGATTGAGCGCGGCCTCGATCGTGGCCGTACCGCTCTGCTGCAGGCTCTCGATCGTCGAGATCAGGATCGGGCTCGGCGACTCGCGGTTCGGGTCGGTGATCAGCGATCCGGTGACGATCACTTCCTCGAGCCGTGTTTCGTTGCGCTCCGCGTCATCCTGCGCGGCCTGCGCCACGCCGAACGACAGGACCGTGGAGACACCGACTGCCCAACCCCTCGCCGCGCCGATTCTCGCTGAACGCTTCATCTCGCCCCCTTGCCCTACGAAGTTGTGTTCTTGTGTATCTATGTACGAACTAGTGTGTGCATACAATAAGGCTGGCCGCCTCCCCGTTGCAAGCGCGCCGCGCGCGCCTCACTGAACTCTCTCGGAAGTGCCTGGCAGCGCTCGGACCGCGATGCGCTCCCCCTGGTACGCCGCCAGCCACAACTCGCTGCCGACGATGCGCGCCGCGGAAACTCCGTTGAAGCCGGCGTTCGGCGTTGCGTAGGCAATGGTCGTGAATTCGAGGGTTTGCGGATCCAGTGCCGCCACGGTGTAGCCGCGGTGGCAGCGCATGTCGTCGGCTTTGCCGTCGACGATCTTGCGAGTGCCGCCACAGGCCGGCTCGTCGAACTGCATGCCAGCAAGTATCAGCCGCGAGCCATCCCAGTGGATGTTGTCGGGCATGAACCCTGGCGCGATCGCCTTGCGCAACGGCTGCGACGTGTCGTCGCGCGCGTAGATGACTACCGCGTGCCAGCCGAATGCGACGACGTAGAACTCGCGATCGTCGGGCGAAGTCTCGATGCCGTTGTTGCCGGGCAAGCGTGTGCCTGGCAGCAGGCGAAATACCCTCTCCCCCGGCCGCCACTCATAGACGCCGCCGGTCGCGTCGCCGCGCACGAAATCGGTGATCGACGTTCCGGGATGCGTCAGCACCGATGCCAGGACGGTGCCGTCGGAGTACGTCGCGACGCTGTTCGCCGGCGTCGCGGCCGGCATTTCGATGCAGCCGATCCAGCGGATCTGCGGCTCGTCGCGCGCGGCATCGATGCGGAAGATCTCGATGCTCTCGCGCCCGCCGTGATTGACGACGTACAGTTCGTGCTGCGACTCGCCGAGCGTCCGCAGACTCAGGCCTTGCGTGTTGAGCGTTGTCGGATCAGGTGGCGACGGGCAAAAGCCAAAGCGCTGTCCGTCGAACGCGAGTTGTGCGGGCTCTGCGGTGTAGAAGCGGCGCATCGTGCGCGCGCGCGTATCGACCAGCTTGAGCCCGGCGCCATTGCTGAAGCCGCTGAACACGAGCCAGCGCGTATTCGGAATGCGTGCGAGATCCTCGGGACGCTGCGCACCGCAGATGAAACTGTGTCCGTCATTCGGCTCGCATTCGCGGGTCGGCTCGAGCGTGCAGGCTGCACACAGCACCAACGCAGCGATGAGAGTGGCGTACGGTGTCACGCGCGCGGCAGTGTACTAACTGGTACATGTGTGTCAAGCTGGTGCGGTGCCCTTACATATATATGTGACCGCCGCGGCCCTGCTGTGCGCGGCGGCATTCGGCCCGGCCTCGGCGCAGGAGGTCTGTCGCGGCACCGATCCCCGCTGTTATCACGATTGGGCGAAAGAGCAGCGCGAAGGCAATCGCGTGCTGATCTACACGCGCACAGCCGGGCCGCGTCATCCCAATCTCGGCCCGCCGCTCGCGGCCGGTCTCAATCCCGTGCTCGGCCCCGGCAATGTCGTGCAGAGCTCATTGCGTGCTTGGCTCGCACGCGCGGGCATCGAAGCCGATTGGACCGAAGACGTGACGCGTCTGACCAACCTGCATCGCTACAAGGCGGTCATCTTCGCGAGCACCAGTCGCGACGCGCTGTTCGCGCACGGTCGAGCGATCGATCCGGCGTTGGCGCTCAACACCTCGACCAACGCTCACCTCGACGCGGCTCGAACGGCGCTGCGCCAGTACTTGCGTGCCGGCGGCGGGTTCGTTGGGATCCACAACGCGTTCGGCACAGAGTACAACTGGCAGTGGTACGAGGGGCTGCTCGGCAACACGAATTACTACGACCACGGCGAGCATCAGAACGGCACCATCAAGGTCGTGGCCCGCAGCGATCCAAGTACTGACGGTCTGCCGAAGACCTGGCCGTTCCGGGACGAGTGGTACAACCTCGAGCCCTTCCCGACGCACGTCAAATTTCTCTTGGCGGTCGACGAGAAAACGTTAACGACGCATGCGAAGCTTCACCCAGGTCACGCCGACCTGCATCCGGTGGCCTGGTGTCAGTACTACGACGGCGGCCGCGCGTGGCTCACGACGCTCGGCCACGACCCCGCCGCCTTCACGGAAGACGCGGATTTCCCGGGCCAGCGCGAATTCGAACAGCTCATCGTGAGCGGGATCAAGTCCGCGATGGGATTGATCCCGTTCTGCACGAAATGACCGAACGTGTGCTCAGCGAACGCTCAGCCAGCGTATCGGATCGCGCCGCTCGCCCTCGTCGTCGCGCTGTGCTTTGGCCGCATCGGCTGGTGCTTGCACCACGCATGGGCCGTCGCACTGACTCGAGTCGATCGGGACAGCACCACGCGTGATGACACGGATGAAGCGCTCGATGAAGGAACCGTTGCCTGTGCTCATGTGATCCTCCTGGGCGATGGAGGATAGCGCCGCGCCGCCGCGATGGAGCATGGAATCAGAGTCGTGACTGGGCTTCAGGATTGAGGAAGTCAACGAGCTTCGGAATCACGTAGCCGGGGGCTTCCTCCATCAGCCAGTGGCCGGCACCCGGCACAACGGCGCTCTGCAGGTCCGTAGCGATCAGCTGGGCCTGCTTGATCAGGAAATCGCCGGAGCCCTTCTCGCCCGTGAGCACCAGCATCGGCATCGTCACCGGCTTCGCTGCGTAGTCGTGAAACTCCTTCGCGTCCTCATCGAGCACGCGAAACCATTCCATGCCCGCGCGCACGTGATTGGGCCGCGCCCACTCCGCCGCGTAGATCTTGCGATCCGCCTCCGGGACCGACTTGCCCTGATCCGCGGCGAAGTCGTTCCAGAAGTGATCGAGATAGATCCGCTCACGCCCTTGCACGAGCGCCACCGGCGTCTTGCCGAAGAAGTGAAAGTGCCACTGATCGCGCACCAGCCCGACGCGCGTCCATTCGCCGACGCCCGGCAGGAACGAATCGAGCAGCGCGATGCGCGTGACTTCGCCGGGAAACTGCACGGCGTACGCGTACGCCACCATCATTCCCATGTCATGCCCGACCACGCTCACTTTGTCGTAGCCGAGCCCGGTCATCAGCGCACGCACGTCACGCGCCATCGACGATTTCGTGTAGCCCTCCTCCGGCGCATCCGACTGTCCGGCGCCTCGAAGGTCGGCCGCTATCACCGTGTGATCTTTCACCAGCTCACGCATCAGCGGCCGCCACATGTGGCTCGATTGTCCAAAGCCGTGCAACAGCAGCACCGGATCGCCCTGCCCTGCCACGAGGTAGTGCAACTTGACGCCGTTCGCCTCGACGAACTTGCTTTCGATCGGCAGCTGCGGGACCTGTGGCTGCTGCGCCAGAACGACGCCTGGAATCAGCAGACAGGCCGCCAGATACGCGAGGACCGCTCGAAAGCGAGCGGTCCTCTTTGCTATCTCTACATCAATCACTAGTTACCAGCCTTGGGTACCGGCGCAGCGGTCGCATGCACGCTGCGCAAGACCAGGTTGTCGACCGAAACGCCGCAGACCGGCCCGCCGCCGACGTCCAGGCAAATCCCAGTGCCGTCCTGCGTGTATTCGAACCGCAGCTGCGCAATCGAGCCGGCCATGCCGGGCAAGCGCATGTGGACGTGTTGCACGCCCTGCGAGTCGCCCGCCCAGACGGACATGTCCTGCAGATACGCAGGATTGTTATTGCGCGGCAGATGCTTCGGGAAGTGCTTGAAGCCGTTGGTGGTGAGCTCGTCCGCGTACGCCTCCACCAGCACGGACCTCGCGGTGCGCCCCGGCGTCGTATCGAAGATACGCAAGGTGAGCCCATCGAACGCCTGGATCAGGAAATTCGGATCGTCCTCCGTGTCGGTGCAGACGTCGAAGTCCAGCGTCACGTAGTCCGAGTCCGCCGGAACGGCGAACAGCGGGCTGAACAAGCGCTCCCAACGCGTCGGGTCGCCCGTGCCGTTGTCGTTCGCATTCTGGTGAAACGCTGCGTTGCTGGTCCCGCAGAACGTGTTGCTGGTCACCCAGGGAACGACGTTTGCGCCCCCGCCGTGCGACGAAGTCCAACCCGCGGGCAGCGTGCCCACAGGCGCTGCGTCGAAGTTCTCGCTCAGCACTGTGGTGTTGACTGGCGTACCGGTGAACAGCGTGTGACGCAACCTCGCCAGATCCAACCCGCCGCCGCCGAACTGGCCAATGACGTCAAGCCGCAGCTCGATCGGCGTGCCGGGATCGAAACTCGGCGACAGCCGCAGCTGATACGAGAGAACGTTCGTCTGCGTGTTACCCGATCCGATCGAGCCGTACACACCGAGAGGCTGACGGACCTGTACGCCTGGAGTCTCCGATACCAGCAGCGCGATGACGCCCTTCGCGGTCGCATCCGAAAGCGGATTGACCGTGTAGTTTTCGAGCGGCACGCGCACGCGGATCGTCTCGCCCGGATCCACGAAGCCATTGCCGTTGCCGCTGCTATCGTCGACCGTCACGCCGTTGACGTCGATGCTCAACGGCAGCGAGTTCAGGTCGAGCTTCGAGCCCTGCGCGTGACGCTTGAATTCGACGTCCGGCACCGTCAGCTGCGTCGTCGGTTGCCCATCGACGAAACCTTCCGGCGGACGGTTCGCCACTGCGAACGCAGCAAAGAGCTCACCGTGCTGGGCTACCGCCTGATTGTAGTCACCCAGGTTCGGCTGCCCGGTGTCGTTACCCCAGCCTGCATGGAAAGGTCGCTTCGTCAGCGGCACTGGCGCCGACCAGTGCCGGCCGCCGTCGTCCGAAGACACATAGCTCACCTCGGACAGATCGCCGGTGCTGTCGATACCCTGGTCGTAGTAGAAGACATGAACTCGTCCGGTCGACGAGTCGACCGTGACCCATGGGAACCACTGCGGCCGGTCTTCGCCCGGTGCAGCGTTCAGCTCGAGAGGTGCGCTGAACGTCAGGCCCTTGTCGGTGCTGCGCTGGAACACGATATCCGCGCCGTCGCCGCTGTTGTTGTTGGCGTAGACGAGATAGATCGAGCCCCGCCGCGGGCCGTGTGAATTGTCGACAGCCAGCGAAGGCGACGTATTGACGCGGTCGTTGCCCAGTACCTGGTCCATCGTGAAGAACTCGTTGCTGGTGTTGAGCGGCGCCTGCCACGTCGCACCGTTGTTGAGCGAGCGTGCGAAGCCGATCGTGTTACCGAGCCCGCCGAATGTTCCCGGGAACGGGAACCGTCGCCACGCGACATAGGCGTTGTTGCTGCCGGCGGCGAAGCGTGGGACAGATGACTGGCCGTCGGCGTCGGTCGCCGCGACGATCGTGCCGGCCGACCACGTTGGCGTCGCGCCGTTCTTCGCATTGTCGGAGAACGCAGTGCGGATCTCGACACCGCCCGGCGCTGCCGGCGTGAAGTTGGACCAGCTGATGATCAGCCGCCCCGTGTCGGGATCGACGTCCATGAACTCCTTGTCCGCGGCATCCGCCGGCTCGTTTTCTTCGACGATGTGGTTCGGGTTGGTCGCGGCAGTGACCTCGAACGGCCCTTGCCACGTCTTGCCGCAGTCCGTCGAGCGATGCAGGCTCATCGTCTGCACGGCCGTGGTAGCGGAGAATTTCGCGAGCATGATCGACGAATACACGAACGTGCAACCGCCCAGATACTTCACTTCAGGATCGCCGAAGACCTGCGGGAACCGCGTCGTGCCGATCACGTCGGTGCCCGGTGTGGGCAGCCGGCCGCCATCGACGAACGTGCGTCCGCCGTCTGCGGAATACAGAACGCCCGACAGGCTGATCGGGTTCTCGCTGAACCCGCGCGTGTCGTTGTATCCAATGACGATGTGCTGACCGCTCGCATCCACTGCAATCGATACTTCGGCCTGTCCGCCTGGCGCTTCCTCGGCGTCGCCTTCCTCCTCGCCTGGACAATCCGGTTCATTGACGCAGCGGCCTTCGTCTTCCTCCTCTTCCTCGGCGACTGCGGCCGCCCGGCGCGCGCCGGCGTTGGCACTCTCGCGCACGATCTTCGCGGCGACGGCAGCAGCGCGCTTGCCGTTCGCGGACATCATGTTGTCTCGTTCCAGATGTTTGTCGGATTGCGCGAACGCTGCTGGCGCACAGGCCAACAGCAATGCGCATGCAATGCTGACTGACGTTTTCATACCCCCGAGCCTCCTGCCTACCAGAAATTGATGTTCGATTGACGGACCGGTGGACATCCGTGGATCGGGGATGTTACGCCGCGTGTGTCGCGCCGGCAGACACGCGCAGCGAAATATTCGATGACGATTTCGACATTGTAAATTCCGCATGGTCGCCGGCTCGCGCTACCATACGCGCATGGAAAATCTCGTACGCGCGCTCGAGCTCTACGGCCTGCAGATCGTGTTCGTCAGCGTGTTGCTCGATCAAGGCGGCTTGCCGCTGCCCTCGTTTTCCCTCGTCATCGTCGCAGCCGGCGTCGCGACCGCGGCAGGCGCGCCGGTGTGGCCGATCTTCGCGCTCGCCGTGATCGCCACGCTCATTGCCGACTTGATCTGGTTTGCCGGCGGTCGCCGCTTCGGCGCCGCGATGCTGCGCATGATCTGCCGTGTCTCGTTGTCGCCCGACTCGTGTGTCGGCACGACACGTCGCATCTACACGCAGTGGGGTGCGCCATCTCTGATCTTCGCGAAGTACGTGCCGGGCCTCGCCGCGGTCGCCACGACGCTCGCGGGCGAGACCAGAATCCCGGTTGCACGCTTTGCTCTGTATGACGGCATCGGGGCAGCTCTGTGGGCGGGAGGCGGTGTCGTTCTCGGCGTCGTCTTCCATGAAGCGATCGACGCCGTGCTCGATGAGCTCGAGCTGCTCGGCAACTCTGCGCTCCTGCTGCTCGTAGTTGCGGTGCTGGTTTTCATCGCCGCCAAGTGGTGGCAGCGTTGGCGCTTCAGGATGCGCATTCGGATGGCGCGCATTTCCGTCGCCGAGCTCGTTGACTTGCTACGGATGCAAGTGAAGGTCGCGATCCTCGATGCGCGCACCGCAGACCGTCGCGAGCGCACCGGCTGGATTCCGGGCAGCGTGTGGGTGTCGGACGTCGAGCAACTCGCACTCGAAGTGTACGAACAGGTCGTCGTCTATTGCGATTGTCCGAATGACGCGACCGCGGCCCTGGTTGCGAAGCGGCTGCACGCAAAAGGCGTTGCGCATGTCCGCCCGCTGGCGGGCGGACTCGATGCGTGGCTCAAGGGCGGCGGGCTCATCGAAGGGCTGCCGTAGTACGGTTGTACTCTGCGTTGATCGACGTCCACGCCTTGGCGACTTCCTGCAGCGCCGAGCTGAACGCCTGGCGCTCCGTCTTCAATCGAGCTGCGTCGACCGCTTTCGTTCGCCAATAAGCAGGTGGTTGCGCATCGGCGGCGCTGCCTTCGGCAACTCCATACACGTACCCCGTACGCACGTCGACGAATGCGGCCGCACAGGTCGTGGCCAGCCGCGACTTCTCGAACCTGGTATCGATGGTATAGAGCAAGATGATGTCGCCGCGCAGATGTGCAGCGGCCTCGCGCAGTTCCTGCGCCGAGTGCAGATCGACCGGCAGCAGAATGCGATTGATCGGACCGACTCCGGCAACTCCCGGCAGCGAGGCGAGCTGCGTGAAATCCTCGTCGGTCTCGATGTCACGCGTGGTCAGAACACTGTATCTGCCGTTGCCGAAGCCTCGGCCGGAAGCCGACTCGTAGCCCGCAGCCTGCACGCGCGCCACGATGACGTGCGCTGGAAACTGCGCTGCCGGCTGACGCGCCAGCGCTTCTGCTATCGGCGAATCAGTGATCGCTGGAATCGATACGCCGCCGCCCGGCGTTTGGTAGTGAGCACAGCCACAGGCAAGCAGCAGCAAGCTGCCGGCGGCAACCAGTTTGCGCATTGAAAACTCCCCGACAATTCACGACACAGCGTGAGTGTCTGCGAGGGCGCGCGGTTGTTCTCGGGCGTATTGAATAAATGCAGCGGCCTGTTCCCGCCCCATGTACTTCTGCAGAACCTTCGGCTCGGTTCTGAGCAGGTCGACCACGATCAAGCCGTCGACGACGCCGCTGAAAGTCTCGTCGACGTTGAAGCACGCCAGACGGCCGCCGAGCTTGAGGTACTGGCGCAGCAGCACCGGCGCGCCCTTGCCATCCGGCTCGATCTCTTCCAGCAGCTGCGAGACATCGTCCAGGTCCGCGAGCCGCGCGAGATCGCCATTGAGCGCAGCCAACGAATGCGTGCGACGGAATGCACGGCGCGGCTTGATGAGCCTGGCGAGCTGCGCATCGAAACAATGCCGGCGCAGGAAATCGATCAGCAGCGCATGCGACGCAGGCCGATACTCGCGACTGATACTGACCGGGCCGAACAGCACGTGATAGCGCGGATTGCAGGCGACGTACTGCGCGATGCCCTTCCACAGCAACAGCAGTGCACCGAAATCCCGCTGATACGCAGCGCTGACGAACGAACGTCCGAGCTCGAGCGCCGGCCCGAGCGAGCGCAGGAAAGGATCGCCGTAGGCGAACAGCGAATGCGTGTACAAGCCGCGCTTGCCCCGCTCGGCGACGATCCGATCGACGTGCCCGATGCGATACGCGCCGACCACTTCATTGCGGGTCCTGTGCCACGCGATCAGGTGCACGTAGTGCCGATCGTAGCGATCGATGTCGCTGTCACTGCCCGTGCCTTCGCCGACGGCGCGGAACGTGATCTCGCGCAGCCGGCCCAGCTCGCGCAGAGTCCACGGAATCTGCTCCGCCTGCGCGAAGACGACGCTCATGTCTGCGACGCTGGCGAGTGTATTGCCTTCCGGCAGGCATTCGATTTCCGCGGTCAGCAATCGCGCTGGCGTGCTCGCAGCAACTGGCACCGAAGGTGCCGGCGTAACCTCTTCCACCGCAGAGCGGCTGCGCGCCTCGAGTGCGTAGGTGCTGAGGCGCAGGAACGACGCGAGCTTCGCGTTGTCGGGCTGCTTCGCCAGACGCTCCGGCCCGATCGGCCGGCCGACGCGCACGGGAATCGTGCGATGACGCTTGTTGAGCAACTCGCGCGTGAGCATCACGGTGCGCATAGTCGGATGCAGCAAGCCCAGAGCCTGGAAGATCGCGCTGTTGCCGCCGCCGAAGTACACAGGAACGACAGGAGATTCGCAGCGGCGCAGTAGACCCGCAGCAACCGGCTGCCACGGCGGATCGCAAACCCGGCCCGCCGACAAATGCAGATGCGAGACTGCGCCGGCTGGAAACAGCACCAGCAAGCCGCCGCTGCGCACATGCTTCAGCGCTGCGCGCAGCGACTTTGCATTCTTGCTCGCCGCTCGCGGGCCGCCAAACGCATCGACCGGCAGCAGCACCTCGCGAATCTCCGGTATGCGCGCCAGCAACTCGTTCGCTATGAACAGCGAGTCGCTGCGGTAACGTTGCAGCTGCGCGATGAGGAACAGGCCTTCCAATCCGCCGTAAGGATGATTCGCGACCACGACGGCCGGGCCGGTGCGCGGAATCCGTTCCAGCTGACGCTCGTCGAGCTCGAACCTCACCTGCAGAATGTCGAGCGCGTGTGCGGCGAACTCTGCGGGGGAAGTCGCGCGGCCCCGGGCTTGGCGGTAGATGTTGGCGAGCCGCTCGAAAGCCAGCGGCCCAAAGGGTGTGTCTATGTGAAACGGCGTTCGGTCATGCTGCATGCGCCGCGAAAGCTAATGCAGCGGCATGACAACCAGGTTGCACAGGGTTGTCACGCAAGTGACATACCAAAGAGCTACGTCGTCGGAGTTTCCTGCGGAGCGGGACTCGTCGGCTCCGCTGCGGCCGTCGACACAACTTCCACAGGGGGCGGCTTCGGTCGAGCGGGACGCCTGGCTGCAGCACGAGCCTTCGGCAGTGCGGACGGCGTCGCCTTCTTGGTTGCAACTTTCTTGGGTGCAGCCCTCTTGGGTCCTGCCTTCTTGGGTGCTGCAACTTTCTTGGCTGCCGCCTGCGCGCGTGGCTTTTTCCGGCGCCCCGCAGCGCTCATGAGCGAGCTTTGCAGCTTCCTGGCCGCGGCCAGCATCTCATCCTTGGCGCGCTTCACGACCTTCTTCGCGTCCTTGAACTCGCGCCGCGCCGCCTTGGCGGCCTGTTTCGCGCGCTTCGCCGTCTTCTTCGCGGCCTGCCAGTGCTCGCGTGCCAGATCGACTGCACCTTGCAACTTGTTCGGCGACTTGCGGGCCGCACGCTTCGCTGGCGTCTTCATGATGTTCTCTCCGCTTCGATTCTCGTCGATCGAGGATAGCCGGTCACAACAGGCGCCGCCAGAACAACAGCGCGAGCGTGATGCCGCCGCTCGCCAGGATCAGCAGCATCACCAGCGGGAAGGAATTCGCACCGGGCAGGTGCGTCACGTTCATGCCGAATACGCCGGTCACCAGCGTCATCGGCAGCAGCACGGCGGTAAGCAGCGACAGCACATAGAGATTCCGGCCGGTGTTCTCCGCCAGGCGCGATGCCAGCTCTTCCTGCAGGAGCTTGGCGCGCTCGTAGATCTCCGCGATCTCCTCGATTGCGAAGGCGAGATTCTCGATGCTGGACTCGAGCACGCCCCGATCCGCGTCCGCGAGCGGATGCGCGGAACGATGCAGAGCGCGACCCAGATCGGCGCGCTCCGGTGCGTATTCGCGGCGCAAGCGTGCGCACAGACGCCGCGCTCGACCCAGTTGCTCGCGCTGTTGCCTGATGTTGCCTGCCAGGATTTCGTCCTCGATGTCGTCGAGCTGATGCGTCATCTCGGCAGCGAGCTTCTTGATGCGCGCAGTGCGAATGTCGAGAAGTTGCGTTGCCAGCGCGATGCCGGAAGCGGCTGTGATGCCGGTCCGCATGCGCTGGCGCAACTCGTCCGAGCTCTTCAACGCGTGCAGCCGCGCCGTGATCAATAGCTGGGGGCCGGCGTAACCCCACAGCGTCGCGACCTCGGAAGGATCCGACTCGTCCTCGTAAGTGAAATCGCGGATCACCAATAGCAAACCGCCGTCCGTCGCCTCGACGCGACGATTTTCGTCGTGCTCCTGCAGCACTTCGCGCAGCGCGGTCGGTACGAAGGCCGCATCAAGCAGCCAACGTCGCGCGCGCGCATCGGAGAGATTGAAATGCAACCAGGTGACCTTGTCGGTCTGGGCAATTGCCTGCACGATGCCGTCCGCAGTCACTTCGCGCGCCGGACCCCGCGATTGCAGCTGATAGCCGCAGATCAACCCGCGGTCGGCGCCCGCGGTTTCGTTGAGAAACAACGGCATGGGTTGCAACTGTGGCATTGGGACGAACGCGCTTGCGAATTACGTACGTTGTCGGGCGATGGTCTTACGGTTTTTTGACGTGGCA
>Ga0134127_10002197_pt1 | contig 14207 bp, 9 predicted proteins | sample KB31753_FD_96459 | JGI IMG/M metagenome (GOLD analysis project Ga0134127, IMG submission 96459) | Terrestrial soil microbial communities with excess Nitrogen fertilizer from Kellogg Biological Station, Michigan, USA - KB3-175-3 | ecosystem: Environmental > Terrestrial > Soil > Unclassified ...
ATCAGGAACCCACCTCTGACGAGGTGGGTATGTGGTAAGGGGCATTGTGGGCAGGACATGCTGGGCGGCCGCTGTAGGCTGAAGCATCAGGAACCCACCTCTGACGAGGTGGGTATGCATCGGATTTACGCTTTCTCTGCGTTCGAACTTGTCACCGGCATTCGTCTGACTCATCGCGGTTTTCGCTGCAAGTCTCGCAGCGCGCGATAGCCAATCCGCTTTACTCCCTGCGACTCGAGTATCCGGCGAACCTCGGGATCCCTGGTGAACAACTCGTATTCCGCCGCACGGTCCTGCCACGAGTTGGTGATGTGCTTTATCTCTTCGCCCGCGACCGACGCGTGAATATAAAGCTCGGTCACGCCTGGCTTCAGCGCGCTGATCGAACGCTTCCAGTAATCGCCGATCGGCTCTCTCGGCTTGCGGTCGCCGTGAATCAAGTAGTCCGGATAGATGATTCCGTCCGAGTCCAACTGCCCGCGCTGCTGCCCGCCTCCCTGCGCCGCGAGCAACTCTTGAGAGCCCATCCTCAGCGGCAGGTTAAACTCTTTCGCTAGCCGTCGATAGACTTGAAAGTACGCTTCGTTGTATTGAAGCGTTCCCATGTGCGAATCCAGGTGCGTCAGATCAACGCCGGCGTCCAGCGCTTTCTTGATCTGGGCTCGAGCCTCGATATAGGCCTGCTCGGGCGTCGAGTTCTTGTAGACGCTCATGATATCCGGCCATAGATAGCCTTGCGGATCGACGAGCCCCGGAACTTCGGACTTATTTGCAACCGGCCCCCACTTGAGCGTCTTCCATTCGCTGGTGTGAGCGAGGTGCACACCGAAGTCTGGATTGGGGCGCGCCTTCGCGTACGCAGCGATCTCCGGAAACCACGGGCCCGGTACGATGATGGTCGCCGAAGTGGCAAGCCCGTTTTCCATCGCGTCGATAGCCGCTGCGTTCGCTGCATGGCTGTTGCCTACATCGTCTACGTTGATGATCAGCAACTTGTCGGTGGATTTGAATCCCAATCGTTCGGCGAGCGCCGCGCCGCTGCCGAGCGCAACGGTATTCGGCTGGGCGTTTCCCAACAATGCAGTTGAAAATAGCAATATCAATAGTGCGTTTCTCATTTGAAGTTCCCCTCTCCCACCTGAATAAACTGGATGATCGCGGAGGTACGTTCCTTAACTAGACCGACCGACCGCATGGCGCGCGAAATCTCCGTGTTGCGCATGAACCAGCGCCAGACCATGCCGCTGCGCAGATTCTCAGCGCTCAACAGCGTGATGCCTGCGTTGATCCCTATTACGTCTCGGTCAACCCATCCGGTATTTGGATTGAACGCATCCACGAAACCATAGCGGTCCCAAATACTTCTGCCAAGCTCACCAGACCTGGCGCGCATTGAAAGCAGAGCCGCGAGACAGATGTCCGGCGTGAACATCAACGAGCCGGCCGCCGCGGACGGGACGACGGTTCCGTCGATGCTAGGATCACGCGGCGGACCGCCCCACGCCACATACCCTTTCTCGCTATCCGAGGCGGTGATACCCCAGATGGTTTCAGAGTATCCAGGGAACTCCTTTGCTAAATCGATGCAAAAGGCCCTATGCGCGCGGGTCGCTTTGATCGAGTTGTCGAAGTAATTGATATGCGGGAGCTGCTTTTCCCGCCGGCCGCGATAATCAACCCAGGCTTGCGAGTACTGATGTATGAATAACGGCGCTGCTCCTGCCATGTACGAATAGCCTGCATAAGTGGTCCAGTCACGCTTCCACGCCCACCACGAGCGGGCGGTGATCGGGTGACTGGGTGAGCCGATTGCTAAGAGGTATAGAATCGTGTGTTCGCTGTAGGTGTCCCACATCGGCGCGAGAAACCCGCTCTCGGGTTTCCAGCCGTGTGACAGGAGCGCGGGATGACCGTTTTGCATCCACGGAAAATCGACATCTTCATAGATTCTGGTTGCGAGTCTGACTATCTCTTGATCGTCTCGAAAGAACTGACGCGCAGTCAGTATGCCACCCAGCAGCAACGCGGTATCGATCGACGAGACTTCGCTGTTCCATTTTCGCTCGCCGGTGCGTGCATCCATCCAGTGATAGAACCAGCCGTGAACACGCGGTGCACGCTCGGCGAAAAAGCGGAGCGTTGCGATGGTACGGTCGCGAGCAGCGTATTGTTTGATCCAACCCCGCGCGGCCGCGATACACAGCGCGGTCAGGCCGAACCCGGTTGCCGCAATACTGGCCACGCTCCGATGATTCTCGTCGTGTGGCGTTCCGTCTGCTCGCACGCGATCCAGCACTAGCCCGGTCGTCGGATCGGTTTGTTCCCAAAAGTACAAAAAGGCGCGGTGCGAGAGATCTTCTAGAAAAGCAGCCTCGACCTTAGAAAGCGAGTAACGCTCCGCCGCCAATGCGACGGTGGAGTTGGCAAACGTGCAAGCAGCGAGGACGAGAATGACGACCGCGCTCAGGATCGGAGAGAAAGATCTTCCGTGAGAGTTGGTATGATGGATCGGGTTCGCGCGTTCAGAACACCTGTGACAAGTTGACCTCGCCCGGCGTGTCTGGTTGCCCGTCGTCATTGGCTGTATTGATGTCAAAGGAGATTGCGGGTATCAGAATGCGCTGTACTCTAAGCACTGTCACTATTCTAAGACTCGAAAGCTTGCTTCGAGACCCTCAGCTGAATTTGTGCCGACGAACACTCGGAACTCGCCGGGTTCGACGACGAATCGCAAATCGCGATTGTAGAAGCCAAGTTGCTCCGATGCCAGCGTAAACTCAACGCGTCGCTGCTCCCCTGGCTTGAGCGCAATGCGCACAAACCCCTTCAACTCCTTCAGCGGACGCGTGACGCTTGCAACAAGGTCTCTGAGGTAAAGCTGCACGACTTCATCGCCCGCGCGTCCACCAATATTCTCAACGTCGACGCTCACCTTTATTTGGCCGTCCGGTCGGATGCTCGGCGCATTGAGCCGCAGATTGGTCAGCCGGAAAGCCGTATAGCTCAGTCCAAATCCAAATGGATAGAGAGGAGTGACCGGGACATCAAGGAACTTCGATGTGTACTTGTTGGCCGGATCCGGCGGTCTTCCGGTGTTCTTGTGTGCATAGTACAGCGGTACCTGTCCGACCGCGCGCGGAAAGGTTACCGGCAGCTTTCCGCCGGGGCTTACGTCACCGAACAGCACGTCGGCTATTGCGTTTCCTGCCTGAGTTCCCCCGAACCACGTTTCAAGAATCGCAGGCGCGTTATCGGCGATCCAGTTGATCGTCAGCGGTCGGCCGTTGATTAGGACTATGACCACCGGTTTTCCGACCGCGACTACTGCTTTTACCAACTCCAGCTGCCGTCCCGTGAGATCCAGCGAAGCGCGCGAGGCCGCCTCGCCACTCATATCAGCGGATTCGCCCACGGCGACGATCGCCACGTCAGACTCGCGTGCTGCTCGAACCGCCTCATCGATCGAGAGCGTTTCATTGGTTTCATCAGTGCCGGACACGGCGCAGCCTTTGGCGTACGTAACTTTTGTTGTCCGCGGGACCTTAGCGCGGATGCCTTCGAGCAGGGTCACCGCGTCTTCCTTCCTCCCGTCGCCTGACCAGGAGCCCAGCATATCCGCCTGATTCTCCGCGAGCGCGCCGATCACTGCTATTGAGCGAACCTCTTTACCGAGCGGCAGGACCTTGCGTTCATTCTTTAGAAGGACTATCGAACGAGCGGCGACTTCGCGCGCGGCCGCGAGGTTAGCGCTACTCAAGAGTGTCGCTTGTTCGCGGGTTTCGTCCGCATAGGGCTTGTCGAAGAGCCCAAGGCGAAACTTGATTCTGAGGATTCGTCGCACCGCGTTGTCGATGGTCGCCGCCGAGAGCTTGCCATCTCGAATAAGCGCTGGCGTGTGTTTTCCGTAGAGACGGCTGACCATTTCCATGTCCACGCCTGCGCTGAGCGCGGCGCGAGCCGCCTCGGATTCGTTTGCAACAAGACCGTGGTTTATCATCTCCTTTATGGATTCGTAGTCGCTTACGACGAAGCCGTCGAACTTCCATTCGTCGCGCAAAACCTTTGTGAGCGTAAACGGGTTCCCCGATGTGGGAACGCCGTTAAGATCATTGAAAGCGCTCATGAAAGTGCCGACGCCTGCGTCTAAGGCCGCCTTGAAGGGCGGAAAATAAACCTCGCGCAATCTGTTCTCCGACATATCGGTTGTATTGTAGTCACGTCCGGCCTCGGCTGCGCCGTAGCCAACCCAATGCTTCGCGCAGGCTACAACTTTGTCTGGAGCGCTGTAATCGCGGCCCTGGAATCCGCGTACTCGCGCCGCAGCCATCACCGCGCCGAGATAAGGATCTTCGCCGGCTCCTTCGACTATCCGACCCCACCGCGGATCGCGCGCAATATCGACCATTGGCGCAAATGTCCATCGTACTCCCGCAGCAGCGGCTTCCGCCGCTGCCGCGGCCGCGGCCCGTTCGACTATCACCGGGTCCCAGCTTGCAGCCTCGCCGAGCGGGACCGGGAATATCGTGCGGTAACCGTGAATTACGTCGAAGCCAAAGATGAGCGGAATCTTCAAACGAGATTGCTCCACGGCAATCCGCTGAAGCTCGTTCGTTCTACGCGCGCCTCGAACATTAAGGGTTGAACCGAGTAAGCCGCGGCGGACGAGTTCTATGTGTTCGGGGCGATAGTTGCCATTGGCTTCGCCGTCGAGTTGCTGAAGCTGCCCTAGTTTCTCTTCCAACGTCATCCGCGCAATCAGCGCATCGATTCTGTTTTCAATCGTTGACTGGAAAGGCGATGCGAATGCAGGAAGAAGTACAAAGACGACGAGACATAAAGGTAAAAAGCACTTCGCCCTTCCAACTTGGACAACTGGCTCGAGTGATCGTTTTCGGCGCAAGGACGCGACGGCGCTAACGAATATCCATCGCGTCCTTGTCGTTTTTATTCTTCTTTCCCCCATGAGCTAAAAGCTGAATCGAGCTTGCAGTTCAACTACTCTCCCTGAGAGCCCGGTCAACGAACGCCCAAAGTTCGGGTCGGTCACGATCGTGCCCGCATCGAAAAACTGGAGAGGCTGAAGGTTGAGCTGATTGAACGCATTGAACATATTGACGCGCAATTCGAGATTCGCGCCTTCGCCAAGCCAGCGTACGGGACCAAACCGAGTTTGCTTCACAAAGCTCAGATCGACCGCCGAGTACTTGGGGCCGCGAAATGAGTTTCGGCCGATGCCCGGTGGTCCAACTGTAGTCGTGTCGAAGTACACCGCTCCACCTCCAGGGAAGTTGCCGCCAGGGCGCGTAAACGCGATATCCGAGGTATCGTCGAGGGCGCCGCCAAAGTATTTGGTGGGACGGATCGGCCCGAAGAATTTGCCGCTTGGCTGCCGAAGCGATTGAAAGATCTTCGGTGTCCAGGGCAGCCCGGAGTGTTTGGTCCATATCCCGTTAATCTGCCAGCCACCCAACAGTCTTCCCACCCAATCGGTGCGCGTTCGAAAAATAGGCAGGTCCCAGATCCCCGACAGATGGTACAAGTGTCGTACGTCGTAATCGGAGGGACCGCGCTCGGAACTCAAATCGCCCGGGTTCGTTTGATTTGTTACTGCGCCAGGCCCCTCGAACGAGAGCGTGTCGATGCTCTTGCTCCAGCGATACACGCTGTCGATTCGGAAGCCTTGAGCGAGCGAACGTGAAACTCGAAACAGCATCGCATGATAGTTGGCATTCACATCCGGCGTCAGGAAGAAAACCGGATCGAACCTCGGGTTGGTTGCGAGTATCAGCGTTTCGTCGACGATTCGAATAAGCTTGTGACTGCTGCTCCCTTGATAGCCGAGCCCGGCGATCAAGTGATAGGGAAGCTGGTACTCTGTGTCCAGCGAGAAGCTGTAAATGTAAGCGTTCGGAAAATTCTGAGGAGTGGCCCAGATCTCCACAGTGTTATCTTTGACCCCGCCAGTCTCGGGATCAATACCCTGCGCTAGAGCAGGGTTGATGGGGTAACTAAACGGTGAATTTGTGGCTCCAAGCACGTACGCGATTTTCCCGCCCACGAACGGGGTTCCAAAATCGCTCTCAGCAGTGCCGCAGCATATGTTGAATCGCGCGAAGAAGGGAGGATTACCGCGGGTGTTTCCAAACAGCACCTGAGGTGTGCGATTGTAGGAAATCCCAAACCCTCCGCGTACTACAAACTTTTCTTCAAGCGCCGTTGGACTCCACGCGAATCCAAACCGAGGCCCGAAATTGTTGCGATCGGGCTCGAACAATTCATCGCTCGTAACAATCATGGCGTTTGCGAGGTCGCCCGCTGGGAAAGAAAGGTTGGCGATTCGGTCCTGCGTCTCTCGCAACGGCGTGAAGTATTCGTATCTAAGCCCGATGTTTAGCGTGAGGTTCGGTCTCACTTTCCAGTCGTCTTGCACGAAAAACGCGTAGGTGCTGGTCCGGAAGTACCGCTGCGCGTCAGCCGGCACCCCGGTGCTAGGATCGGCGTTTATGGCCTCGAAAATCGGAGTCCCGTTGGCCAGGTTGAAAAGACCAGCAAACGAGTAGAGGGGCCGCGCGCCGCCCACCAGCGAGTTGTTGTTCTGCTCTTTTCGAATCTCTCCGCCGATCCTCAATGAATGGACCCCCAGAATCTTGCTGAGCGTGTCCCGAACCTCGAAGGTGTTCTCGGCGAACTTTGCCGGGGTCGTTTCCGAGCGGTTGGCCCCGAATCTTATGCGATCGAACGGCAAGCTTTCGACCTCGATTCTCGGGATTCCAAAGTTCACGTCTTGATTTGTTGACACCTGATTAAAAGTAAAGCGCGTAAAATTCGCACGAGCCTCATTGAGCATTGACGAAGAAATCGTGCGAATCCACGTGACGGTTGCCGTAGAGCTGAACGGCTTTATGCCCAGGTCAGCCATCGGCCGGCTCCTCGCTCCTGCGTCCGCTGAAAAATCGTCATGAGTCGTGAAGTATGTACTGACCGCAAACTGGTCGGCTGACCGAGTGTAGTCGATTCGAGTATTGTACTGATTCGGTCGCCGGAAAGTCGGGACATCCAATCGCACGAATTGAATGTCGGGGATGCCGTCAAACCCGCCACCGGTTGCATTACCCAGGCTCACATATTGTCCGGTTGCTCCGGTTAGCGAACCGATGTCCAGTCCGCCCGTTACGACGCGGCAGCGGTTCGGATCGTTACCGAAGACCGAGCAGTCCGATGGAAGCACGGCTGCAATGCGCGGCTCAATACCTTGCGAGCCGAACACCTGCGCGGTTACCCCTCCTGGCCGGTTGTTTATAACCAGACTGCGGAATTCGGGTGTCTCTACCCATGCGTCTGAGGTGTTTGTGCTGCTATCGCGAAGCCCCTCATATGAGAAGAAGAAGAACAGCTTGTTCTTGATGATGGGTCCGCCGAGACTGCCGGCGAATTGGCGAAAGAGCTGATTCACCCGCACCGGTGCAGCGTCCTTTGTCAGGTCACCGGTAACCCCTCCGAACGTGTTGAAGGCATTAAGGTCAGGGTCGTTGTATTTGAAAACAGCGCTCCCGTGGAACTCGTTTGTTCCATTTTGCGAGACTACTTTTATCTGCGCGCCGGAGTTGCGCCCGTCCTCCGCCGAGTAGGTGCTCGCCAGGACTTGAATCTCTTTTACTGATTCCTGATTGGGCGTTATGACCGCCGCGCCGCCGTGCTCGAGACTGTTTACGCTAACGCCATCGATCTGAAAGTTATTCGCGGATACGCGTTGGCCGTTAGCGGATACCGGCACCTGGTTCTCGACTTGAAAGATGGAACTGTTCGAGCCCCCCGGTCCGGTAGTGTTAGGGAGATTGACTGCCTGTCCGGTGCCGCTACGCGCCCCGTTGCCGAAAACACCCGGGGTTATCCGAACCAACTCGTAAGGATCACGGCCGTTTTGCGGTATTCGAAGGATCTCGCGAGTTGTGATGGCCCGACCGACATTACCGTTCTCCGTATGAATCTGTGCAGCTTCATCAGTGGTCGCCGTGACAGTCACCGACTCGCTTACCTGGCCGGCATCGAGCGTGATGTTGACCGCTTGCGCTCCTTCCGCATGTAGCGCGATGTTCTCGACAGTTTTCTTCTTGAAACCGCTCGATTCCACAACAACGTTGTAAGTGCCCGGTGCAAGCCCATCAATCCGATAAAACCCTTCTTCGCCGGTAACGGCATGCTGAGTCTTGGCGGTTTCTACACTGACGGCAATGACGGTGGCGCCGGAAACGACGGCGCCGGAGCCGTCCCTGACCGTGCCCTGAATGCTGGCCTTGAATTGAGCTTCCGCGGTGACGCCGAATGCCGGCGCGATGAATGTGCACACTAGCGCTAAGAGAAATCTCGTGAACTGGTGGCTCATGTCTTATCCCCCATCGCCGAACCTGGCAGGTTATTAGTCGGGGCACATGACCGGAAAGGCAGCGAGGTAGTGGTTACCAATCCTGGTCGTCGCTATGGCGATCTACAGTCAGAATTAAGTGTCCGGCGGTCAATCTCGAAGCGTTCTTGGCTGTAATGTTGAACCCGGTACGGAACGCTGTCAAGGGAGAGCCAAGAAGCGTGGGTCAGTTTGAGTTCAGAGTTCAGGCTTTTAGCTTGCTCGTTTAGGCGCACGAACCTATGAAGCAAGCTATAGCTTGAACTCTGAACTCAAACTGACCACTAGCCCACGAAGTATTAGCCCGGCGGAGTATCAATACAAAAACATGGGCTTGCCCAGCACGCGTCTCACCTTCGGCAGATATTCGTCGATGTCGTACAGCTCGTCAACGTCGACTCGTTTCAGCCCGCTGGTGATCATGCTGATAGGGACGTGAGTGTAAGTTCCATCGCGCAACGCGCACATGCGCCCGCTCACCCCTTCCAGAATCATGTCCATAGCCATATGAGCATAGTTGACCGAGACCATCAGATCGACGGCGTCCGGCGCGCCCGAGCGCATCAAGTAGGCGATCTGCTGATAGACGATGTCTTCGCCGGTTAATTTCTTGAGTGCCTCGCCCACGATCAACCCGATGCCGCCGAGCTTGCGATGGCCGTATGCGTCGGCCTCGCCGAACTCGATCACTTTGCCGCCGACCATGTGAGCGCCTTCGCTAATGGTGACCATGGCGTAGTTGCTCGGATTGGCTCGCTTGTCCTGCATCACCAGCTTGGCGAGTCTCTCAGGGTCGAACGGCACCTCTGAGATCAGCGCGCGATCGACACCGGCGAGGTAAGAGCTGATTAAGCTGGTCTCGCCGCTGTTGCGGCCAAAGAGCTCGACTACCGCAATGCGTTCGTGGGAGCCGCTGCTGGTTCGAAGCTGATGGATGAACTGGACGCTGCGAGTCACGGCGGTGCTGAAGCCGATGCAGTAGTCGGTGCCGTAGACGTCGTTGTCCATCGTCTTGGGAATGGCGATCACTTCGACTCCCTCGCGATGAAGCCGTTCGCCGTAACTCAACGTGTCATCGCCGCCGATGGGCACGAGTATCTCGATGCCGAGGTTTTCAAGGTTCTTGAGCACGTGAGGCGTGAAGTCACGAGGACGCGGGTCTGCTTGTTCGGCCTTAGGATGCTTGGGGTCGCGCAGGAATTCCGGCTCGTCTTCGAGCTTGACCCGGGATGGATTAGTGCGGCTGGTGTGCAGGATCGTTCCGCCGGTGCGGTCGATCGTACGGACGGTTTGTTTATCTAGCGGCAGGAAGTGTTCGCTAAAGGCGCCGGGTTCATCAGGATTGAAGTGGAGCAAACCGCTCCACCCTCGTCTAATGCCGAGCACCTGGTAGCCTTCATCAATGGCCCGATAGACGACGGCTTTTATGCAGGGATTCAAGCCTGGAACATCTCCGCCCCCGGTTAAGATTCCAATTGTTTTTGGCACTGCGTGGTCCCCCTTTGAGTGTTGGTGCCTCAAGAAGAGTAACTCAAGCAGGCTGCGAGGAAAACTGGCGCTAATCCCGGTTGGGTTGAGCGTCGGATGGATCACCCAGGGAGGACAGACTCTATTCTCTCGGTTTGGGTCTGATTGAGAGCGCCAACAATCGTTTGCAAAACAATGGGATCATCGTACGCCACAAGCTATGATCGCGACGTTGAACGTCTTGCGGTTCGGTGGCCTTTGATGACGATAAGTACGCTTTCAACGACATGCCGAAACCCAACCGTCTTAGACTCTCGGGCGATCGCAGGTAGTAAGTTTCGAAAGCGACGCGATAATCACGTGATAGATCGCCGTTCAAGTAATCATCAATCAGATCATCTTCGGCCGCTTCGAGTTCCTCAAGTAGACGATCGTCAGCGTAGAGGTAAGCCTCGAACCTCGCATGTTCGATTCTCGGCATTAGTCCTAGTAGATAACGGACCACGATTTGTTGAGTGTAGTTTTCTTCCACTTAGCTGGCGCGGCTTCGATTTGGCTTTCTGGACAAGGCCGCGTTGGCTTGCTCGACATAGTTGCTCGAACAGTGTGCTCCTCTGTCGTTAATGAGCTGGAAGTCGAATCCATTTCAGTCTTGTTGCGCCAGGTATTCATTCACTTCAGCTTCCAGCCTTTTTCTAATTCGATGCACTTTTATTCTTAGGGCGTTGACTGGTATTGCTAGTTGTCTCGCGAGGTTCTTGCGATTTCGGACCTTGTCCCCCTTCTCGCCCTGGTAATACTGGAGGAGCGCGTCACGTTCTTCCGGGGAGAGTTCCTGGATACAATGATCAAGTGCTTGAAGGCGACTCTCCATACTGCGTTCCGACTGCAATGAATCGATGGATGGCGGCTGGCCTGCGGTATGAGCTACGGTTGTGAGAGAATCGAGCGGCAAGAAGTCTCGATCCGGCGAGCTCCAGTACTCTTTTAAGACATAACGGGCGACGCCATAAAAGTAGCTCGCTGGATCGCTCGTCCAAATCTCGCATCCATCGCTGATTTTTCTGGCGACTCGATTGATTGTTTCATCGGCTTGGTCCTCTGGGAATTGGCAGCGCCGGCACTCAAAATACTTTATCAACCGCCGTCGAATGTCTTCGTACTTCTCTGCGGCTCGGTCGCGGTTGTGGTTAAGACTGCAAAGGAGACTATCAAGTGCCTCTGGTGTCAAGTTCCACGCTTTCCTTTGATGAGCCAGTGCTTGCCGACTCTCTTCACCGATAGTCACTGGTGACGTGGGTCTCGACATCCGGTCCAGGAGAAGCAATTCCAGTTTCTGCTCAAGATTTTGTTTCGAGGATGAGGATGGGACCCTCGGTGATATTTTGAGGCAGTTTTCCCAAGTCTCCTCTGTAGCAGGTGTCTTTCTCAGAGATAAGAGCGAGTTGAGGCAGATTAGGGCCAAGCCATCTGCCGACTCCGAAAAATGTACCGTGCCGGCCTCGATAGCTTGAAAGACCGCGCGCGAAGTAAGGCCCGTCCCCTTCACAACCTCGTCTGGTGTTACCATTCTCGTCGGTTGAGGGCAATCCAAACACCAGCCTTGGGGTGGCGTCTTGCGCTTACTAATGACGAAGACCCTATCTGTTTCGATAGTAATTCTTGTTTTGCTCTTTCTTTCCATTCCGCCTCCATTAATCTCTTTGCTTGCTCGCATATGACGTGGTAAATTGAGCACCCTTTCAGTTGGTATCTTGAGTAATGCTTTCTCAAAACGGGTCATATAATCTGCTGGGCAATGGATGAAAGTCCTTAAGGCGACCGTTAAAGTTCCTTAAGAGTTCTTAAAGTGCGGCCTATGCCTCTGGATACAAAGCACCTTTACGAATTCGGGCCTTACCGTTTGGATCCGGTAAAACGGATTTTGGTGAAGGAAGGTGAGCCGGTTCCTGTTACCCCCAAAGCCTTCGACACGCTCCTTGCGCTCGTTCAGAACAGCGGGGATGTTCTCGATAAGGACGAATTGATGAAGACGGTCTGGCCGGATAGCTTCGTCGAGGAGGGCAACCTGACTGTAAACATTTCGATGCTGAGGAAGGCGCTAGGGGAAAGTCCGAACCAGCACCGTTACATCGTAACCGTTCCGGGACGAGGTTATCGGTTCGTAGCGGAAGTTAGGGAGCTGTTGGATAAAGGTGATCTGATACTGGAAGAACACACCCGGTCCAGAATACTGATCGAACAGGACACGGACACCCGGTTTCAGGCGCTCCATGCATTCGCTGCGATTTACAGGCAGCTAGGAACGAAATGGAAGATAAGCCTCGGAACCCTTCTTGTTCTTGTAGCGGTCGTCATAGGACTCATTTGGAGGAATCCGCTTAGATCCGTCCCCGAGAAGTCCTCGGTTGCCAGCTTTGTTCAGGTCTTCAGTTGGAAAGCTGAACCCGGTGAGGAGATAAGTAACGGGCTTTGTGCGGTTTCACACGACGGAAGGCTGATCGCCTTTTCGTCGAAAAAGGAGAACCAGCAGTCGATATCAATCAAACAGATAGCGGGCGGCGAGCCAATACCTGTGAACGCAGGCAAATGGAATGACACGAGCGTAATCTGGGCCCCAGATAATGAGCACATCGCGTTTGTTTCAGATCGTGGAAATCAAGTGGGGATCTGGTCCAGCCTGAGTCTCGGCGGCGAGGTTAAGCTTTTGGCGACTCTCGAAAACGTGGGATTCAGCCCTCTTTTGAAGTTGTGGTCGAGCGATGGCCGCAGAATTTACTTTGAGCGCCGGTCTAATCTTTTCATGGTAAACGTCGACACGGGTGTAACGACTCCTCTGACGAGTTTTGATCCTTCCAAGAGTTATGCGAAACACTTCAGCGTATCTCTTGATGAGGAGCAGATTGCGTATACGGATAGCAAGGACGACCAGAGTGACATTTGGATCATGCCGTTGCGAGGCGGGCCACCCACTCAGGTAACTAAGGACTCGGCGCGGGAGTCGCTTCTGGCCTGGCATCCCGATGGGGAGCGCATTGTATTTAGTTCAAAGCGGCAGGGGACCTATCAGATCTGCGTCGCATATTTGGATGGACGTGAGCCCGTACAGATAACCGTTGGGGAGATCGATCATCAGGTGGCAGCAGTTTCATCGGATGGCAAGATCGTCGATCTTACGACGAAGGACGAATCTGATCTGTGGACGATCGATCGTGAGACGGGTGACGAAGCCGAGCTGCCTGCGCAGGCCGGAGTCAAGTTATGGCCTGAGGCATCATACAACGGCGACTTGCTGGCATTTCACCAAGCTAGCGCGCGTGGCAAGGCACTGTACAGCTCGATCCTCGTAAGACCAATCACCGGTCAAGGCGAGCAAACTCAAATCGCCGCGGATGCCTTTATGTTGAATTGGTCGCCCGATAATAATCACATCGGCTTTCTGAGGTACCTGGACAACAAGACTGATATCTGGGCCGTTAGAGTCATCAGCGGCGAGCAGCGACAAATCACCAAGGGCGGAGTGATTTGGGGAGGATTTGATCTGCTTCCTTGCAACCGAGCTCAGACCCAGGAATTCGACTGGTCGCCCGACAACACTATGATTGTCTATTGTTCCAGGAAGACCGGTCCGGCAAACGTCTGGACTGTTTCTGTCGATGGTGCGGATGACTTTCAAATTACGGCGAATACCGACTCGAACCTAGATTTCAACTGCCCGTTATGGTCATCGGATGGAAAACGCATAGCGTTCACTTCACAGACAAAAACACCAATAGAAGGCGGCCACAATGAGTGGAGCATCTCAATTATAGAAAATGGGGTTAGCGAAATTGTCTTCAATTCGAAGTCTGCCTTGCGGTTACTTGGTTGGTCCGAGTCTGGAAATGAGTTGATCGCAGCTTCGGCTAAAGTAGACCCCCCCGGTGCTTGGGAGCCGACCGATATCGAGTTGTTCGCACTCGCACTGCCGACGAAAGCCGTTCAGCCAATTGCCAGCCTCAAGTCCACTTACCTCTCGAGCCTGAAGTTGTCGCAAAACAAAAAGGCAATTGCATTCGTTTCCCGGACCACAGGCAGAGATAACCTGTGGATAACTGCGGTTACCGGAGGTCAGCTCAGGAGCCTTACCCAGAACACAAATCCGAGAGTGTACCTCTCCAGCCCGTCCTGGTTGACTGACGCTAAGACGATCGTTTTCAGCAAGCAGACAACCTGGAACCTGATTTCGACGATTAACAATTTCAAATGAAAGGAGAATAACTTATGGCAACGGTACTGGATGTTGCAAATGATTGCGGGGGAGTGGAGATGTCGACCGAAGATCTTTTAATGTACTTGG
>Ga0134127_10002198_pt1 | contig 14202 bp, 11 predicted proteins | sample KB31753_FD_96459 | JGI IMG/M metagenome (GOLD analysis project Ga0134127, IMG submission 96459) | Terrestrial soil microbial communities with excess Nitrogen fertilizer from Kellogg Biological Station, Michigan, USA - KB3-175-3 | ecosystem: Environmental > Terrestrial > Soil > Unclassified ...
CAGTCGGGCTGGTCGTGGACGACGCGATCGTCGTCGTGGAGAATGTCGAGCGGCATGTGCGCCTGGGCAAGTCCCGGATCGAGGCGGCGCTGGCCGGTGCGCGCGAGCTGATCGGTCCGATCATCGCCATGACGATCACGCTGGCCGCGGTCTACACGCCGATCGGTTTCCAGGGCGGCTTGACCGGCTCGCTGTTCCTGGAGTTCGCGATGACGCTTGCCGTGGCGGTGGTCCTGTCGGGGATCGTGGCGGTGACGCTGTCGCCGGTCATGAGTTCGCGATTCGTGCATTCGCAGGGCAAGGAAGGCCGCATGACCGCCTTCGTCAACAGAAGGTTCGAAGAGGTGCGCCGTGTCTATGCCTGGCTGCTCGACCGTGCGCTGGAGATGCGCTGGGCGGTCGTGGCGGCGTCACTGCTTATCATGGTTTCGGTGTGGCCGTTGTACATGTTTTCGCGGCAAGAACTCGCTCCCGTTGAGGATCAAAATCATATCAGCTTGTTTTTTGAAGCGTCGCCGGACTCCACAGTGGCCGCCACCAACCGTGAGCATTTGCAGGTCGTCAAGACCATCACGTCCTTTCCCGAGACGGAATTCACGTGGTCGCTGACGGCGGCATGGGGCGGATTTGGAGGCCTGGTTGCGAAGGACTGGCATGGACGGGCACGTTCGACCGAGCAGATGTACGGCGAGGTGTTCGGCGCAGTGTCGCAGGTCCCGGGCCTTCGCGTGTTCCCGCGCTTGGATCCGCCGCTGCCCACTCCCGGCCAGTATGACGTCGAACTCGTGTTGCAGAGCGATGTGCCGCCCGAGCAGATGCTCGAAACGGTCGGCGCCGTGCTCCGCGCCGGTTGGCAAAGCGGCAAGTTCATGTATGTGGACACCGATCTCAAGATCGATCTCCCTGAGGCGCGTGTGGTGCTTGACCGGGAGCGTCTTGCCGATCTCGGACTCGATCTGGCAGGGGTCGGCCGCGAACTCGGAACACTCCTCGGCGGCGCGTATGTCAACCGGTTCAACTATTTCGACCGCAGCTACAAAGTCATTCCACAGATCGGAGACAAAGACCGAGCGACGGTTGATCCGCTCCTCAATCTCAAGATCAAGACTCCAAGTGGCCAGCTTGTGCCGGTCTCGACGTTCACGCACATCGAAACGAGCACCGCGCCGCGCACCCTGAACCGCTTCCAGCAGCGCAATGCAGTGCGTATATTCGGCGGCGTCATCCCAGGATTCACGAAGGAAGAAGCGCTGCGCGTCCTCGAAACCGCAGCTGCTGCAGCAAGCGGATCCGGCGTCGCCATCGACTACGCGGGCGAGTCACGGCAGATCCGTCACGAGGGATCTGCGCTCATCGTCACGCTCGGGTTCGCGGTCGTGCTCATCTATCTTGTGCTTGCGGCGCAGTTCCAGAGCTTTCGGGACCCGTTGATCGTTCTTGTCGGCTCGGTTCCGCTCGCGATTTCCGGCGCGCTGATATTCAGCTTCCTGGACCTGACCACGATCAACATCTATTCCCAGGTCGGGCTGATTACGCTGGTCGGACTGATCGCGAAGAACGGCATCCTCATCGTGGAGTTCGCCAACACGCTGCAGGCCCGCGGTCTCTCGAAGGCTGCCGCGTTGCGCGAGGCGGCGTTGACGCGGCTGCGTCCGGTGCTGATGACCTCGGCGGCTACCGTCTTCGGGCACCTCCCTCTGGTGCTGGCTTCGGGACCGGGAGCCGCTGCCCGCAACAGCATCGGCATGGTGCTGGTCACCGGCATGACCGTGGGCACGGTCTTCACGCTCTTCGTCGTGCCGGTCTTCTACTCGTTGATCGCGGCCCGACACCAACCGAGCTCATCGCACGAAGAAATTGAGGGCAATGAGCTGCTGACGGAAGTGAACGGTCGGTCGCTTGAGCAGACCGCATCAGTTGGGTGAATGGCTGCCGGTGAACGCCGTTAGGAACGCCGGCCTGTGAGTAGAAAAAAGTCCTGGCAACCCACTCGGTGGTCCATTCTGTCGTCTCCTGCCGATGGCTCGGCGAGTGCCGGGATATCGGCAGAACAACCTCGTCAGTTAGATGTGCCGATACTAAAGACCTCGAACCATTCCTCTCAATAACAATGTGTTATGAAGATCAGATCGCTCGTGACTACTGGAATGTCCCTTGCCATTTCAAATGGGTGAGGTGAGGATCCATGCTGAAAATTACGACAGTTGCAAATGCGGAATCGACTGCCCTCAGGCTTGAGGGACGTTTGGCCGGACCCTGGGTGCAGGAGCTGGAACGGTGCTGGGACTCTGTCGTCGGCACGACAACGAACCACCCTCTGACTGTAGACCTCTCAGCCGTCACCTATGTTGATTCAGATGGAAAGGATCTGCTGAAGAAAATCCATCGACGGGGAGCCAGGCTTGTCGCCTCCGGCTGTCTGACAAGCTGTATTGTGAATGAAATTGCGCATGTGGCTCGAAGAGGTGAACGTGGGAAGTGACCGGATGATTGTCGAAGGACGACGGATGTCAAACATCACGACACAGAATCGAGCACGGAGACTCACGTTCAGTCTGCTCGGTGTCCTGCTCGTTCTCGGCCTTATTGGATTGCCTGGCTGCAAGCAGGAGGCGGCCTCCACGCCGGCGCCTCCCGTCCCGGAGGTGCCGGTGGTCATCGTGTCGTCTGGCACGATGCCGGACGAACCGGAGTTCATCGGTCAAACCGAAGCGTCGCGACCGGTCGAAATCCGTTCCCAGGTGACAGGCATCCTCAAAGAGCGGTTTTTTACTGAGGGGCGCGACGTCAAGCAAGGCGATCGGCTCTATCAAATCGACCCGATTCCGTTCAAGGCGGCTATGAGCAGCGCCAATGCTCGTGTGGCGCAGGCAGAAGCCAGACTGGTGCAAGCCAAGCAAAACTCTGCTCGCGTGAAGCCGCTGCTGGCGGAACAGGCGGTCAGCCAAAAAGATGTGGACGATTCGGTGGCAGAAGAAATGGCTGCCAAGGCAGCGCTGGAGGGAGCCAAGGGCGATCAGGTGAAGGCCAAGTTCGACCTCAATAACACGCTCATCACGGCGCCGATCAGTGGTCGGATCGAGCGGAGCAGGCTCTACGAAGGGCGCCTCATTTCCGCGCAGACCGATCTGCTGACCACGATCCACCAGTTAGATCCCATGTATGTGAATGCGAGCGCCCCGGAAACGTTTGTGCTCAAACGCTTCCGGGACCGCGCGACGAATCGGATCCAAGGCGCGACACTCTACGAACTGCGGGGTGTCATCACATTTACGGACGGCAGCACATATGTCCATGAAGGCAAGTTTGACTTGCTCGAAGTCGGCGTCCGCTCGGCCACCGGCACCAGGGATTTTCGTGTGATCTTCCCGAATCCGAACAACGTCCTGTTCCCGGGGCAGTTCGTGAAGGTCCGCATTTTGGGCGCCGTGAGAACCGGCGTCATCCTGATCCCCCAGAGCGCCGTCCAGCAGGGACCCAAGGGACCCATCGTCTTTGTCGTCGGCCCCGACAATAAGGTAGAGATCCGACCTGTTCGGGCCACGTCCTGGCGCGGCAACCAGTGGTCCATCGAAGACGGGTTACGTGAGGGAGAGCGGGTGATCGTGGCAGGATTCCATATGATCGCGCCGGGCGCGCCGGTGAAAACCGTTCCATATACTCAATCCGACCCAGCCGCCTCCGGCCAGCCGGCAGATGTGAAGCCGGAGCAGGCGCAATGATCTCGCACTTTTTTATCGATCGGCCGATCTTCGCGTCGGTTCTGTCCATCGTGATCGTTGTCGTAGGACTGGTCGCGTTGCAGGGCCTGCCCATCGCTCAGTTTCCGGAGATCACGCCGCCCGTTGTCCAGATCGACGCCGACTATCCAGGCGCGAGCGCGGAAGTGATCGCAAATTCAGTTGCGCGCCCGATCGAAGTGCAGCTTCCCGGCATCGACAAACTTCTCTACTACGATTCCACTAGCACCAATGACGGGCACATGACCATCAAGCTCACGTTCGAGATCGGGACGAACGTGGACATCGCGCAGGTGCAGACCCAGAACCGCCAGAAGCTGGCGGAACCCCAGTTGCCGCCCGAAGTCGTTCGCCAAGGCATTTCAGTCAAGAAAGTGTCGCCGGACCTGCTGGCGGTCGTCGCGCTCAGTTCCAGCGATCCCACGAAAGATACGGTCTTTGTCTCCAACTACGCGCTCCTCAACGTGATCGATAATCTCAAACGATTGCCTGGTGTCGGAGACGCGGTGGTCTTCGGCGGGCAGAATTACTCGATGCGTCTGATCCTGGACCCGACCAAGATGGCGCAACTCAACCTTACGCCCACCGACATTGCGAATGTCGTCCGTGAACAAAATCGTGACTTTCCGGCCGGGACGATCGGGCGGGAACCGGCGCCGAAAGGCACCGAACTGACGATTCCGGTGATCACACAAGGGCGTCTCACGGACGTGAAAGATTTCGAGGAAATGATCGTCCGGGCGCTTCCCGACGGGTCGATGATCCGTCTCAAAGATGTAGCCCGGATCGAGCTGGGCGCTCAATCCTATAGTCTTGAGGGCCGGTGGAACGGCAAACCCAATGTGTTTCTCTTGACCTTCTTGTCGCCAGGCGCCAATGCCCTCGAGACGGTGAAGCGAGTTCGGAAGGAAATGGATGCGGTATCGAAGAGCTTCCCACAGGGGGTTTCCTACGATATTCCGTACGATACGACCAAATTTATCGAAGTGTCCATCCAGGAAGTGGTGAAGACATTGGCGGAAGCGATGGTGCTGGTCATCCTCGTCGTGTATCTGTTCCTGCAAAGTTGGCGCGCGACGTTGATCCCAGGCGTGGCTGTGCCGGTCTCCCTCATAGGAACCTTTGCCGGCATGCAGGCGCTCGGTTTTTCGATCAACACCCTTACCCTCTTTGGAATGGTCCTGGCCATCGGGATGGTGGTTGACGACGCCATCGTGGTGGTGGAGAACGTCGAACGCCACATGGGAGAGGGCCTTTCGCCGAAAGAGGCCGCCAAGAAGGCGATGGATGAGGTGACGGGCCCTGTGATCGCGATCGTGCTGGTGCTTTGCGCCGTGTTTGTGCCGGTGGGTTTCCTGGGTGGCATCACAGGCGAGCTGTACAAACAATTTGCCATCACCATCGCCATCTCCGTCATCATTTCAGGGATCACGGCACTCACACTGAGTCCGGCCCTCTGTTCCCTGGTGCTGAAGCCGGGCCACGGCCTGCGCAGAGGTTTTTTCGGCGTCTTCAATCGATTCTTCGGTTGGACGCAGGCTCGTTATACCACCGTCGTGGGGACGATCCTCAACCGCTCGGTCTTATCCTTAGTGCTCTTCGGCATCATCGGCCTCTTCGCCGCCGGGTTATTCAAGACGATTCCTACCAGCTTCTTGCCGGAGGAAGATCAGGGCTACTTCATCACGATCGTCCAGCTGCCGGACGGCGCGTCGAAGCAACGGACTGATAAGGTGCTCAGTAAAATTGAAAACTACTTCCTCTCAGTTCCTGCGATCCATTCGACCGATGCGTTGGCCGGCCAGAATTTCGTCTTCGGCACCAGAGGGCCGAATTCGGCGACGATGTTCTTGCCCTTGCATCACTGGGACGAACGGCAGGGACCGAAGAACCATGTGAAGGCTCTGATCGGCGCCGCGTACGGAGAGTTCGCAAAAATTCCTGAGGCGCTGATTTTGGCCTTTAATGCGCCTTCTATCAGAGGTCTCGGCGCCACGGGTGGGTTTTCTCTTCAGCTTCAAGATCCCAGCAGCGGCGATTTCAATAAGTTCGCCGGCGTGGCTCAAGAGTTTCTCGCCAAAGCCAGGCAGCACCCGGCGATCGGAGCGATCGGTTCCAGCTTTCGCGTGAGTGCGCCACGCATCTTTGCCCATGTGGATCGAGAGCGAGCCAAATCGTTGGGCGTGCCGATCTCCGAAGTGTTCGACACACTGCAGGCCTATTTCGGCAATCTCTACATCAATGACTTCCTCAAATTCGGTCGTGTCTATCGGGTGCAGACGGAGGCCGAGGCGCAATTTCGATCTACGCCCGAGGACGTCGCGAAGATCTATGTGCGCGCCGTGAACGGACTGAAATCCACCATGATCCCACTCGACACAGTGGTGACGACGGAATTCACCAGCGGACCGGATCCGGTCACCCATTTTAACGGATATAATACGGCTCTGGTCTTGGGAGCAGCGGCTCCTGGGTATAGTTCCGGGCAGGTACTCGATGCGCTGGATCAGGTCGCCAAGGAGGTGTTGGTTCCCCAGGGATATGGGATCGATTGGAGCGGGATCTCGTATCAGGAACGCATGGTCGGGCAACAATCGCTGTTTGTCTTTGGCTTCGGCCTGTTGATGGTGTTTCTTGTGCTGGCCGCGCAGTATGAAAGTTGGGCTGTGCCGTTTGCCGTGCTCCTCGCCGTGCCCTTTGGTGTGTTCGGAGCCTTGTGCGCCGTGTGGGTGATGGGGATGTCCAACGACATCTACTTCCAAATAGGATTGGTGACATTGATCGGACTCTCCGCCAAAAATGCGATTCTGATTGTCGAGTTCGCGAACAAGCGATATGAAGCCGGACATTCCCTGATCGATGCCGCGATGGAAGCCGCCAAGATTCGGTTCCGGCCGATCGTGATGACCTCCATGGCCTTTATTCTGGGCGTCGTGCCGTTGGTCCTCGCCAGCGGCGCGGGCGCAGCCAGCCGTAATTCCATCGGCACCGGCGTGTTCGGCGGCATGCTTGCCGCGACCTTCTTGGCCATCTTCTTTGTGCCGCTCTTTTTTGTGCTGGTTCGGAAACTGAGTCGGCGCGGCGCCGGTCAAGCGAGTCCCCGTCCCGGGACACACTCAATTCCGTTAGTGACAGAAGGAGGAAAGTGACATGCGCAGCCTTATCCTCGCAGTTTTTTCGTTGTTCCTGTTCGCCTGTGCGATGGGACCCGACTATTCTCGTCCCGACATTTCCACCTCCGATTCCTTTCGCATGGCTGAGGAGCCGAAAGATCTGCCTTCGCTGGCGAATATGCCGTGGTGGGACCTCTACCGGGACGAAGAGCTCCAACGTTTGATCCGCATCGCACTCGAAGAGAACAAAGATCTCAAACAAACGGTCGCAAGTATCGACGAATTCCAGGCGCGCCTGTCCACGGCGCGAATGGACTTTGTTCCTCAACTCAGCGCAACGGGCAATGTTCCCGCTGCTCGACTGGGTGGTGTGAGGTTCCCTGGATTTGCTAGTCCCTTTAACTTCTACGGGCAAGGATCCCTGTCCTGGGAACTGGATATCTGGGGGCGAATCCGCAGGGCGAATGAGGCGGGCTTGGCGGATCTCTTGGCCAGAGAGGAGAACCGGCGAGCCGTCACGCTGCAGATTGTGGGCGGAGTGGCGCAGGCCTATTTCGATCTTCGGCAATTCGACATGCAGTTGGAGATCTCCAAGCGCACATTGTCGGCGTGGGAGGAGTCGGTGAGAATCGGTCAAGCACGGCTCCGGCAGGGCCTGATCAACAAGCTGGATGTTGACCAATTTGAGGCGGAGCGGGAAAATGCCGTTGCCCGCATTGCGGAACTGAAGCGTCAAATGATTCAAAAAGAAAACGAACTCAGTGTGCTGCTGGGAAGGAATCCCAGTCAAATTGCCAGGGGGCGATCGCTGACCGAACAAATGATGCCGCCTGTAGTGCCAGCCGGTCTTCCCTCGGAACTGCTTCAACGCCGCCCGGATGTTGTGCAGGCGGAGCAACAATTGATTGCAGCCACCGCGAGGATCGGGATGGCGAAAGCCGAACGGTTTCCTAAACTGTCGCTCACAGGATTCCTCGGTGTGGCGAGTCCAACTCTATCGGATCTTGTGTCGCCGGCAAGCAATTTCGGGGTCCTCGCTCCGGTACTGACCGGCCCCTTGTTGAATGCCCAAACGTTAGGGTTTCAACAGCAGGCCGTCGAAGCTCAAGCCAAACAGGCTGTGGCCCAGTACGAACAAACAATTCTCGTCGCGTTCAGGGAAGTTGAAGACGCGTTGGTGGGAGTCAGCACGGCCCGCGAGCAAGCGGCCGCTCAGGAAAGGCAGGTCAATGCCCTGCGGTCGGCCTTGCATCTTGCCAATTTACGATACAAAGGCGGCTTAGCAAACTATTTGGATGTCCTCATCGCGCAACGGAGCCTTTTCGTGACGGAATTGGCGCTTGCCGCCACCCAAAGGCTCCATCTGGTGTCGGTCGTACAACTCTACAAGGCCCTTGGTGGCGGCTGGTCGCCGGGCGAAGCGGGTCGCGAGCGCCCGGGTTCGTCTGTGCCGCCAGGGGGCCGGGGATGATGTGGTGCAGAGCAGGGAGTTTCCACCGACGGTCGATTCACGACCTTCATGAAGGAGGTAGCCATGCCGAAACGCACGACACAAAAAGAGGACACGCCGAAAATGAAGCGTATCATCTTCGGAAAAAGAGCGTCTGCTTCTCGGGGGCCATCGCAAGGTGAGATTGAGCAGCGCGCCTATCAGATTTTCCTCGAACGCGGTGGTACGGACGGCCATGCCGAAGAGGATTGGCTGCAGGCAGAAGATGAGCTTCGCCGAGAAAAAGGACAGGCTTGAGGGACGATGATGGAAAAACCGGCTGACACGCAGCATCCTATTCATGACCTGCTCAAGCGGCGATGGAGCCCGCGCGCCTTTTCTGACCAACCGATCGAAGCGGAGAAGCTCCACATGCTCTTTGAGGCCGCCCGGTGGGCGCCATCCTCCAACAACGAGCAACCCTGGCGATTCATTGTCGCAACTAAGGACCATGAGACGGAGTGGAACCGGCTCCTGGCTTGTCTGGTGGAAGGCAATCGCAAATGGGCCTACCGCGCGCCGGCTCTGATCCTGTCCGTAGCGAGCCTGAACTTTCAGGAAGATTCCACACCGAATCGGCATGCCTTTCACGACACCGGCATGGCGGTCGAGAATCTTGTGCTCCAAGCCACCGCGCTTGGGCTTTCGACGCACCAGATGGCGGGCTTCGACGTGGAGAAGGCGCGCGCAGACCTCAAGATTCCGTCAGGCTACGAGCCGGTTGCGATGATTGCGGTGGGCTATCCGGGCGATCTCGCTTCCCTTTCCGACCGGCTGCGCGAACGAGAATTGCGACCACGAAGCCGCCAGCTCATTTCAGAGTGGACGTTTTCCGGGCAGTGGGGAGACCCTCTGCAGTAGCAGTGTCATGAAGGAGATAGGCAGATGGGATCCTTGAACGGAAGAGTGGCGATTGTGACGGGGGCCTCCAGTGGAATCGGTCGAGCGATCGCGGAGCGATTGGGTGAAGATGGCGCTATTGTCGTGGTGAACTATAATCAAAGCGATGACAAGGCCAAGCAGGTCATCAAGGGTATTCAAGCCAAAGGTGGCAAAGCAGTTTCCGTCCAGGCTGACATGAGCCAGGTGGCCGATGCATGCCGCCTTGTAATCGAAACGGTGAAGCAGTTCGGTCGGCTCGACATTCTCGTCAACAATGCCGGGCGATTTATGCCCAAGGCGCTTCTCGACACGACAGAAGCTGACTTCGACCAGATCATCGCCTTGAACGCCAAGGGTCCCTACTTCGCGATGCAGGAGGCGGCCAGCGTGCTCAAAGAGGGTGGCCGCATCGTGAACATTTCGACTGATGGAACCCATTTGAGTTTTCCCGGTGCAACGGCTTATCTTGGCAGCAAAGGAGCGCTGGAGCAGTATACGAAGGGATTGGCGCAGGAACTTGCTCCACGAGGCATTACCGTCAACACGGTCTCGCCGGGCTTTACCGAAACGGGCATGATGACGGATCAATTCCGCCAGATCGGCATTCAGATGTCGCCGTTGAAGCGGCTCGGTCTCCCCAAAGATATTGCCGACGTGGTGGCATTCGTCGTCAGTGAAGAGGCGCGGTGGTTGACGGGGCAGAATATCCATGCAGGTGGCGGCATCGTCATGTAGCAGGATGCTGAAAAAGTCCGCCAGCAGGGGAGGGAGTGGCCAGGTGCCCTTCTTGCTCGCAGAACGCGCACGATCAGAATGTGCTCGTTCGATGCGCGCAGTAAAGGGCAGCCTTGGCCGCTCCCTTTAAAAGGTGTAGATGAAGTAGGAGAATCATCTTTGAGCATACTGCGGCTTTGTTACCGTCACAGCCAATATGGAAAGCTTCAATCGTCTATTGCGCGTAAACCGAATTTTTCCTTAGCCTGATAGGAGGCCACGAATGGGGCGGCAGAATATTTCTACTGGTGGTCCGTGGGAGGGCAAGCTAGGGTATTCGCGAGCGGTACGAGCCGGCGCGTCGATATCCGTATCCGGTTCGACGGCCATGACGGCGGAAGGCCTTATCGGCAAAGGGGACCCCTATGCCCAGACGATTCAGACATTGAAGACCATTGAAGCGGCGCTCAAGCAGGCAGGCTCTTCGCTTGCCGATGTGGTCCGAACGCGCATGTATTTGGTGAACATCGATCAATGGCAGGATGTCGGGCGAGCCCATGGGGAAGTATTCGGCTCGATCAGGCCTGCGACGACGATGGTGGAAGTGAAACGATTGATTGATCCGGATATGTTGGTCGAAATCGAAGCCGATGCCGTGCTGATCCAAGAAACATCGTAGAGGCAGGCGCGTGATTTCTCAGATGGATCGACAGACGCCGGAGATCAGGCATCTGTCCAAGGCTGATCCGGTCATGCGACGGTTGATCCGTGAAGTGGGTCCCTTCACCTTAACTCCACGAGCGAAGCGATCACCGTTTGAATCGTTGGCACGCGCTATTGCATATCAACAGCTGCACGAGAAAGCGGCTGAGAGTATTTTGCGCCGGTTCGTCGTCTTGTTTTCCACGGTGCGGTTCCCTCGGCCAGCCGATTTGCTTGCGATGAACGAGCAGGCGATTCGCGGCGCAGGCTTTTCACAAGCCAAGGTTGCGGCGCTTCGCGATCTGGCTGCCAGAACGCTCGACGGTACCGTGCCGACAGGCGCTATCGTTCGAAAACTCGACGATGAGGCGATCATCGAGCGGCTCATCGCGGTCCGTGGCATTGGTCGTTGGGCGGTTGAAATGCTGTTGATCTTTCAATTGGGGCGCCCGGACGTCCTGCCGGTCGACGACTTCGGCGTGCGCAATGGATTTCGCATCGCCTATAGCAAGCGTTCGATGCCGAAGCCGAAAGAGGTGCTGCGATACGGAGAACGCTGGAAGCCCTACCGCACTGCCGCAGCCTGGTATCTCTGGCGGGCGGCGGATCGCGCGAAGGAATCAGGGTGCTGAAAAAACCGCCAGCAGGTGAGGGAGTGGCCAGGTGCCCTTCTTGCTCACAGAACGCGCACGATAAGAATGTGCTCGTTAGATGCGCGCAGTAAAGGGCAGCCTTGGCCGCTTCCTTTAGACAGGTAGTACGATGGCCGATGAGCAGAAACGACTCGATTCCAATGTCGTGGGCAATTTTTTTGTCGATGCGACCTGTATCAACTGCGATACCTGCCGGCAATTGGCGCCGATGAGTTTCGAAGAAGTCGGTAATTTTTCCGCCGTGACCAATCAGCCGACCGATGAGGGGCCAATTCACCAGGCCTATCAAGCGCTCCTTGCCTGCCCGGTCGGTTCGATCGGTACCGAGCACAGCAACCCTTCCCGGCTGAAAGAAGCCATGGCGAGCTTTCCGCTCCAAATTGAAGGGGAGGTGTCTTACTGCGGTTTTAACTCTGAGAAGTCGTTCGGCGCGAATAGCTTCTTCATTGAACATCCTGACGGCAACTGGCTCATCGATTCACCGCGTTATCTCAAACATCTCGTTGAGGCCTTTGAACGCAAGGGCGGCATCGCGTACATCTTCCTTACGCATAAAGACGATGTGGCTGACGCAGAAAAGTATGCCGCGCACTTCGGTGCGAAACGGATGATTCATCGGGCGGACATCGAAGCGGCTCCTGATTCCGAATGGATTATTGAGGGGATTGATAGTCTGCAAGTCATGCAGCAGTTTCAGGTCATCCCTGTGCCGGGCCATACGGCAGGCAGCATGGCGCTGCTCTACAAGAACCGGTTCCTCTTTACGGGGGATCATCTCTGGTGGGACTCCGTGCAGAAGAGGCTCGGTGCTCCGACCCAGCTGGTATGGAGGAGGCATATACTGATGGACTCCATCAAGAAACTCCTCGACTACCCTTTTGAATGGGTGCTGGCCGGGCATGGCGATCGGACGCGCTTGCCGGCTGGCGAGATGCGCGCACAGCTGCAGGCGCTGGTCGAGCGCCGCCAGACCACCAGGGTTCTGTCGTAGCGATGTCCATGCGTTTCGCCCGGTGGATCGACCGCAATATTCTTTCCCTCGGCCGTGAGATGCGGCTCTCCTATCTGCCGCCTCTCATGGTCTACATGGCCTACGGCATCTCCGGCCTCACCGGTATCGTCGGAACCTTCTTCGTCAAGGACTACCTCGGCCTCTCCGCATCCTTCCTTGCAGCTCTAGGATTTTGGGCCGGTATTCCCTGGGCGCTCAAGATGCCGATCGGACATCTCGTCGATCTCTTATGGCGCTGGAAAGGCTGGCTTGTGGTCCTTGGAGCGGGACTGTTGGCCACCAGTCTTGGGATCATGGCGGCATTGATCGGAAGTCGGGAAGCCATGACCGCCATCCTGCCGGCGGAAGTCTGGTATGTCATCAGCACGTTGCTCGGGCCGATCGGCTATGTGGTGCAAGACGCAGTGGCGGATGCGATGACGGTTGAAGCTGTGCCACGAGTGGATGAACGGGGGCAGCCGTTCGACCAACCAACACTCAAGCTCATGCATACCACCATGCAGACGCTCGGGCGGGTGGCGATCATCGGTGGCGGGATTCTGGTGGCGCTGGTCAATGTGTATGTCTTCTCGGGAGTCGACGGACTTGCACAAACCGAGATCGTTCGTCTCTATAAGCAAGTCTATCTGATGGCGCTCGTCATTCCGTTTATTTCAGTCTTCGGGCTGGCGATAGCTTGGTGGCTGCGGCGACAGCACAGGCAACAGCTCACTCAACAGGGCTTCTCGCGTGAACAGGCCGGGCAGATGGTGGACGCACGGGAATCGTTGGGTGAACCGACGAAGCCCAACTGGTGGATTCTGGGCGGGAGCCTCGTCTTCGTTCTGTTCACACTCACGGTCGGATTCGGCGGTTTCTCCTATAGCGAAGAGATTGTCTTTGCCGGCTCGATGGCCATCGTCTTGTTCTTGATGGCGAGACTGATTCGAGAGCTGGAGCCGGACAAACAATTCACTCTAGTCGGGACGGCAGTCGTTGTCTTCATCTTCCGCGCCATTCCTGGAACCGGGCCAGGGACGACCTGGTGGATGATCGACCAACTGAAGTTCGATCAGCAGTTTCTCTCCATCCTCTCGCTGATCGGCAGCACCTTAACCTTAGTCGGGATGTTTGTCTTTCGCCGCTTCATGGCCGAGCGGTCGATTGCCTATGTCGTGGGGTTTCTTACGGTGATCGGAACTATTTTAACGCTCCCGATCGTGAGCATGTTTTACGGCCTGCACGAATGGACAGCCAAAATTACAGGCGGGATCGTCGATGCGCGATTCATTGCCTTGATCGATACGGCGCTGGAATCGCCACTCGGACAGATTTCAATGATTCCCATGCTGGCTTGGATTGCCAATTCAGCGCCTGCAAACCTGAAAGCCACCTTCTTTGCCGTGATGGCATCGTTCACGAATCTGGCCCTGTCGTTGAGCCAGCTCGGAACGAAATACATGAATGAAATCTATGTGGTCAGCCGGGAGGTCCGTGACCAGGTTTCCGGCGTCGTTCAAACGCCAGCCGACTACAGCCAGCTCGGACTGCTGCTTATCGCGCAATTGGTTCTTGGCCTGGCTCTCCCCTTCGCCGCAATCGTGTTTGCAAAGGTCACCCGATTCAAGAGTGCTTGACGGTTCCTCTTAAATTCTCCCGGTATGAAGAAGCCTCGTCCCTGGCATCCCATTGACTTGTGCGGTATCATGGGCATCCAGGGAAGGGCATACCGCTTATAACTGATAATTGGTAGCCAGAGCTGGAACCTGCAGGATGATCAAAATGGGTTCCAGCAAGGCCCGAGCGACTGAGCACCCGAGGCGGACAGTTTCACGTACGTCGCAGGGCGCGAAGAAGCGAGAACGCCTCTGGAGACCATTTTCATCATCCTGACAAGAAAGGGGGCGACCGGTTTCGA
>Ga0134127_10002200_pt1 | contig 14198 bp, 15 predicted proteins | sample KB31753_FD_96459 | JGI IMG/M metagenome (GOLD analysis project Ga0134127, IMG submission 96459) | Terrestrial soil microbial communities with excess Nitrogen fertilizer from Kellogg Biological Station, Michigan, USA - KB3-175-3 | ecosystem: Environmental > Terrestrial > Soil > Unclassified ...
CCAGATCGTGCCGGCCCGCTTCTGCAATCTCTCCTGCGCCTACTGCAACGAGTACGACAAGGTTTCTGACCCCGTGCCCACCCCGGTGATGATTCGACGCATTGACGTGCTTGCGCGGCTTGGGACGGCGGCAATCACTATTAGCGGCGGCGAGCCCTTGATGCATCCCGAACTCGATGACATCATCCGGCACATTCGCAGTCGCGGTATTCTCGCTACCTTGATCACCAATGGTTACTTGCTGACGCCCGCGCGGATCAAACGGCTCAACCGCGCTGGACTCAATTATCTACAGATCAGCATTGACAACGTAAAACCGGATGACGTGTCGAAGAAGAGCCTTAAGGTGCTGGACCAAAAGCTGCGGTCGCTTGCCAGGGATGCTGAATTTGCGGTGAACATCAACTCGGTGGTTGGGAGTTCCATCCGCAATCCGGATGATGCCCTTGCCGTTACCCGGCGTGCCCTTGACCTCGGATTCATGAGCACCGTCGGCATTATCCACAACAGCGCCGGCCAACTTTTGCCGTTGAATGAAAAACAGCAGGAGACACATGCCGAGATCGTCAGGCTGGGGCAGAAGAAGTCTTCTTTCACGTTCGCGTACTACAACCAGTTCCAGAACAATCTCGCTCGCGGGCTGCCCAATGATTGGCACTGTCGGGCCGGGAGCCGTTTCCTTTACATCTGCGAAGACGGGCTCGTGCACTGGTGTTCGCAGCAGCGAGGCTATCCGGGCGTTCCCCTCGAACAATATACGCAGGAACATCTGGACCGCGAGTACCGCACCGTCAAATCTTGCGCGCCTTATTGCACTATTTCCTGCGTCCACCAGGTGTCCATGATAGACAGGCTTCGTGACACTCCAAGAGAAACGCTTTCATGGTTCTTCGCCTCAGGTGAAGAGAATGCACCAGCAAATCTGCCTTGGTGGGTGAGAGCCCTTTCGTGGGTTTTCTTGCCGGAGGAATCGAGCAACAACCGCCGTATCCTTGGAAGGGCGGCATTACGACTTCTGGGCGTGAAGTGAAGGAACTGCTACGCAGGGAGGCTGATCTCATTGATGCAGCCCTGAAGTGGGATGACGTCGCGTGTATCTTCCTTCGTAACTTCCATTAGCAGCTGAGCTGATTTTCAAGGAATCACGCTGTTGCGTCTCGCTGGCTCAGTTCGCGTAAGAATTCGTCCGGTGGAACAAAGAATGGATTCTCCTGGAGCATACCGCCAATAATGATCATCGGATGGGTCCTCATAATATCGGTGACGATCTCCCCGCCAAACTTGGCGAGATCGTACGTTCATATGACCGGGTCTTTGTACCTCGGCAGGAGATAGTTTAGGCGCGTTTCATATTCCAACAGGTCATTGCATCCCGGCCGGTCTTCAAGGGCCCACTCCATATGAGCGACCAGTCGAGTCAGCGCGTAACCTTGCTGAACCCCACCATCCAGGACCTCCTGGATCAGAGCCAGCATCTTGTCCTGATCGAAGCAGCCGTCGCGCAGGTATGCATCAGCCCAATTGCGTAATTCAAATTGTCCGTTTTGCGCCGCGGCGCCGACGTCGACGCCGGCAGACTCCAGCCGCCTGCAGTGTTCCTGACGCAATGTTGGATCGACAATGTGGAAAGCCTTCTCGCCGCGCTCGAATCCTTCTGTGATGAATGGAAGCAGCACCGAATACTCTTCGTGGGAACTGTGAAAAAAGGCGGAGACGTGACGCTGCTCGCCAAGCACTGAGCGCGCGAACCGGATCGATTGGGCGCTGGTGGCCATCTGGTTCCTCTTATAGCCGGCTCTGACTACCTTTAGCCGGCTCTGACTACCTTTCAGGTGAGATTCGGACGTCGACGCGGAACCATTATACGCCTGCTTCCTGATAGCCACAAAATTAATGCGTCCGAAACTGAATTTCTCGCCTGGCCCGGTATAAAAATGGCATTCTTGCGAAGTCTTGTAGAATCTGGGTATGCTTGTCGCGGCTATGTTCGTGAGCGTCACACGCGGGAATTTGACCAGCGGGCCGAGGTTCCAGTTTCTCCGCGCTCATTTTGAGTCCAGGACTATTGAAGTGATCGCCTTTCTTGCTTTCAGAAGTGCCTTGACAGGCAACCCGATTCAGAGGACCGATCGGACAAACAACCCCAGAAGGAATCTCCATTCACCGTGAACAAATTCGAGATCGCGGCGGCGCTTCAAGAAATCGGCTTGTTGCTGCGGATTAAAGGCACCGATCAGTATCGCTGGCGCGCTTATGCGAGAGCCGCGCAAGCAGTCGCAGAAACAGGCGACAATTTTCCTGCTCTGGTCGACAACAAACGGCTAACCGAGATTAAGGGCGTCGGAGCATCCCTCGCGGCGGTAATCGAGGACCTCTATAAAACCGGCAGGTCTCCGGTACTGGAAAAACTGCGAGAAGAACTCCCTCAAGGCGTACTGACGCTTTCAAAAATCCCCGGACTCACCGTTACCAAGATTCAGGCGCTCAATCGAGCGCTGGGTATTAGCAGCGTTGCAGATCTGAAAGCAGCTCTCGCGGCAGGAAAGCTCCGCGATGTGCCCGGGTTCGGCGCGAAGACCGAGAACGCGCTTCGCGAGCAGATCTCCCGCCTTGAAAATCGAGACGATCGTATCCTGTTGTTCCACGCATTGAGAGCCGCCGAAAAAGTCGTCGACTACATGCATGACTATGCGGGACTGACCCGCATTGATATCGCGGGATCAGCGCGACGCTGGAAGGAGACGGTTTCAATGATTCGCATTACCGCCGCCGTCTCCAAAGCCCCGGAAGCCGCGGTGCAGCACTTTCTCAGTTTTCCGCCAATCGTCGAAGTCGAAAGCCAGGATCAGGCTTCGGCTATTGTGAAGCTGATGGAAGGGGTCAGAGTTTCATTCTCCGCCGCAGCGCCCGACGAATATTGGAATCTTCTTCATTCCGAAACCGGATCGAGAGCACATCTGGATCGGATCGAGGAGATCGCAAAATCGAAGCGGATTCAGTGGACACCTCGTAAGCTGAAGTCAATCGGCAAGCGCGCAACCCTGAAGGTCGAAAAGGAAGCCGATATTTATCGTCATCTTGGCATGCAATATGTGCCGCCTGAGTTGCGCGAGGACGCCGGCGAAATCGAAGACGCGCTCGCCGGCAAAATCCCGGATGACCTGATACTTCTCGAGGACATCAGGGGTATGGTGCATTGCCATACGACTTATTCCGACGGCCGCAACTCGGTAGAGGAGATGGCGCTTGCAGCTCAATCGATGGGGATGAAGTACATGACCATCACCGATCATTCGCCAACGGCGTCTTACGCAGGAGGGCTTACAGTTGATCGGCTGATGAAGCAGTGGGACGAAATCAGCCGTGTCCAGGAGAAAGTGTCAATCAAGCTGTTGCGTGGAACCGAATCCGATATCCTGCGCGACGGGGCGCTCGACTACTCGGACAGCATTCTCGAGAAGTTCGATGTGATCATCGCCAGCATTCACAATCGATACAAACTTGACGAGGACGAGATGACCAGACGGATAATCAACGCCGTCAAGAATCCTCTTTTTAAGGTCTGGGGTCACCCGCTGGGACGGCTGGTGCAGCGTCGTCCACCAATCGCATGCCGGCTCGAGGAAATCTTCGATGTCATCGCCGAATCCAACGCGGCGATTGAGATAAGCGGCGACCCCCACAGGCTGGACCTTGAACCACGGTGGATAAAAGAGGCGCGCAAACGCCCAATCAAGTTCGTGATTTCAACCGATGCTCACTCAGTTTCCGATCTACAGAACCTGAAGTTCGGGATCGGCCTTGCGCGACGCGCCGGCGTCAGGAAGCGCGAGGTTCTGAACACACTGGGCTTGAAAGCTTTTGTCAGCTCGGTGAGCCCTACCGCTTAACAATACCCTTTTAGACGATAGACCTCGGATTAGGCGGATTTGACGGATGTTCACGGATCAGATCCGCGATGATTACGTCTCCCGCCCAATCCGTTGCCGATACTGTTAACCGCGGCTCGTTTGCGCGCTCGAGCTCAACCGCTGACCCACGGAGGTTTCCAGTTGTGTTTTGAGTCGCCCCAGATCCTCGCTCATTTTTCTCTTGGGGTCGAACCCAAGAAGCTCGCTTATAGAGTGGCCCGCAAACCCGGCGGGCGGATTGTAGAAAAACTCAATCCTGACTATCGTCGAGTCTCCGGAACGGGTGAATTTCACAATTCCCGCGTGGTCGATCGGGGATTCACCAACCGTTTTCCACGCGAGCGTGTTGTCGGGAACAAGCTTTGTGATGACGGCGTCCCATTCGATCGGAACCCCTGCCGGACCGTCGACCAACCATCGTGAATAACCGTCGCCCTTGTCTCTGATCTCGCGAACGTGCGTCATAAATCTGGGGAAGTTTGAGTAATCTCGCCAGAATGCGAACACTTTTTCTATCGGCGCCGCGATATGAATCGTCTTTTCGAACTGCACCGTGTTGCGGCCCGCGCCGACTCCGACTAGCCGGCTAAGATCACGATTCGTGAGGGCGCGCATCAACAGCCCGAACCCCGCAGTTCCGATGCCCATGCCTACGGCATTGCGTCGTCTCATGCAATACAGCATAGCCCCGGCGCCGCCAATCCCGGTAAGCAACCTGGCACTCGGCGACCAGTTCTTCTGAAACAGTTCAAACTTATGGCCGGATCTATGAACACCGCCCTGCAAACCTGGCACGCCCTGAGCAGTCCTGTGGGTCACCAATTCGTTCTTGACCTCGTTCACTCCTGGTACGGCGCTCACGCCGGCGAGCAGGTCACGAAGCTCGTGTTCTAATATTGGCCCGCGAATCGTAACGACTCCATTGTCCGCCGAGACTTCGAGGGACGAGGGATGCGACACCAGTCTGCCGATCTTCGATCGCACTCTCGCGATCAGAACCGGAGAATCAGCAGTCTTGTCGCCAAAGAGGTGCTTTGCCGCGGCGCTTACGCCCTTAGCCCGGTTTTGCAAGTCGCTGGATGTTACCGCGACCGCGGACTCGAGCTGATGCGCCGACCGCTTCAGTTTGTCCCGCATCAATGCACGCCTCCGTCGTCCGCGACTCGGATCGAACAGATACATTGCCGCCCCACCAAGAGTAATTGCCGCTACACCAACACGAAGCCCCATTTCACGCCTCCTTTCATTTGGCTGCTGCGTATTAATCGTAAATCGATGATGGTCTTGATACGGCCGACTTGTACGTTTCAATCGACCGGTTCGCTATCAGCAGATCGCCGGTCGAGTTCCCATCGATTGTGATCTCTTTCGGCTACGCGTTCCTCATAGCTATGAAGTTCTTCGCCATCTTCAGTATCAAGTCCAACCGCCCGTCCAAGCTCGTCAACTACACTTTGATCGGGCGTCGGCGCGTGACCTCCCACTGCCTCGTCACCAACGGCTTCCGCATCCTGCCAATCAGCGTCCAGATCGCCGCCAGTGAGAGCCGGTCCAGTCGAATGATGCTCTTCCAGCTCTTGTTGAGTTCGATGGGCTCCGACTTCAGCCTGGTTCTCCTTTGCAAGCTCTTCCGGATCCGGCACAGTCAAATTGTAGTCGGGAAGTCCCGCGTCTGGTTCTGACCTCTTTGGTTTTACCGCTTTTCCTGCCTTGTTTCGCATCACACTCTCCAACTTCGCGGTCTGGTTCGCGTTAGCCCGCCGCTCGCTGGGCTTCATCCTGAGATGAGGCCTCGTCACGCCCTCGGACGAATCCGGGCGGGCTCGTTGCTTCGACCGCAGTAAACGGCTCGAGTATTTTGTAAGTGTGAGCCGACCCCTTTGGAACCACCCAGGAGTCGCCCTGCTCGAGCAATACCACTTGTCCTTCGATTCGTAGCTCGGCTTTACCCTTGATTACATACCCGACGGTCTCATAGTCACGTCGGGTCGACGGCTTGAAATCATGGGGTTGCTCGTCCGCCCAGAGTCGCATTGAGACAGCGATGCCCGAAGCCAGATACTTCTGCCCCATCGCCCCACGAGGTGAGTTCTCCGAACTTACTTTCGTGACACTTGTGTCGCCCATTGTTTCCTCGCTTTTTCCTCTTTCCCTTCTGGCAAGAGCTTGTCACACGCCGGTTTATCGACTTGCACGGCGCCTCTCTAACTGAGGAAATAATTCCTCGAAGCTAATAGGGTCATTCAAGAATGGGGCCAATCCTCGCGTCGGAGTTCTCCCTCTTACCTTTCGAATTTGAGAATTTACAAGCGCATAGGTACGGTGACTGCGTATGAGTGTGATACATGAATCGTCGCAATTGCGTGTTTCGACATTTGCGCCGTATTCCTTACCCGATCCTTCAATTCCAACGATTAATCGATTTGCTTCTCCTGTACCGTAGACTGTCCAGTCTGCGGTCTTCGCATGAGCTCTACAACGCGCTCCGCAGACCGGACAGTCTGCAGTACAGCATCCGCCGACGATCGCCACCTACGCGTCCGAAGCGACCTTTCTAATTGGCATTTCTCTTGCGTTTGTACAAAAGTGCACAATTGGAAGGATTAGGGGATGAGCACAAAACGCAAACGATGGTCGCAGCGGGTCACTGAAACGAGTAACGCACTTGATCTGGATAAGGGCGTTTTCTCGCTGGCTAACCCGCGCAGCATTGCGCGCTCGCTCAAGCGATCCGCAGAACGCAGCCCGAGGCGCAAGAGCGATCCATTTCGCTCGGCAATGTCGATGCTGACCTTCTATATCAATCGCGCAGGCAGCAAACTTTCTAAGCAGAGACGCGCTCGCCTGGAAGCAGCGAAGAATGAGTTACGGGCGCTATACCGAAAGCGCCAACGCATCGCTTGACGCGCGTGTAAACGTCGGAGTAATTCTGCGAGACGGGAACGTATTGGACGGATACGCGGGCGATGGTGTCGTAGCGACTTTTTACATCGTGACTCAGACCTGGGAGCGCAGGCATCTTGCCTGCTTCCGGGGATGGGCGCATCGAAGAAGCAGGCAAGATGCCCGCGCTCCCAGCATCGAAGAAGCAGGCAAGATGCCTGCGCTCCCAGCATCGAAGAAGCAGGCAAGATGCCTGCGCTCCCAGCATCGAAGAAGCAGGCAAGATGCCTGCGCTCCCAGGACCTCACCTTCGCGGAACATTTGTTGCCTCTGTCAGATTGCGACATTCCGGGCCAATTCTGACCGCCCAAAGGAGGTAAACTTTATGACTACCGATCCGGTTTGTGGAATGAACGTAAGCGAGCAGCGGGCTGCCGGAAAAAGTGAGTACAAGGGCAGGACCTATTACTTCTGCTCGCTTAGCTGCAAGGAGCAATTCGATAAGGACCCGCTTCATTACGCGACACACCATGCCGCGAATGCGTAAGCCGGCAACTTGTGGGTGTCCGAGCTACGACCGAAAGAAGCCATCATCCTAAGCGACAGCAAACGTGGAATCGGGCGAAGGGTACGACATCATTTTAGCTTCGGTAGCTTTGGCGGTCGCGGACCGCGCCGCACAGCTCCGGCTAATTCGACGTAGGAAAGCTCTTCGCCTTTTTCCACACACCTGAGCATCAATCCGCCTCTGCTCATATCCCCGCGCCCGACAAAGTCTGCAGGAAAGCGCAGCCGGGTTTGAAAGGCATCGGCAAGGATGCTGAGATATTTAGACGTGGCTATGCTCCCAAGCAGGACGGCTTCGCAGTCCACCGCTAGAGACTCCGCGATTAGACGCGCATCCCGCTCCAGAGGCTCGCGGTACCGCAGGTTCTTTTCATCGACCTCGACCCCGGCGATCTGTTCTAATTCGTCGATTGCGAGAATCTCATCCGGCGCTCGCAGCCCTCTGCCTGGAGTTATGATCAGAGTTCCCGGCAAACCCACAGGCGGTTTCGCAAATGCTTTCGCGTAGGCGAGCTTGCCCCGAAAGTAGAGCCCGCTCATGAAACTGAAAAGCGCTCCCAGGCTGGCGCCATGTTCGCGCAGTTGAACCGCCAGCTCGAAGCTGCTGCGCTCGGACATCAGCAGCTTCGCGCGGATTCCGCCGCAATAGGCAGGTGAAAGCAGAAAGATGCGGTTTACCGAGTTCGGGTCTGTCTTAAGTCTGATCAAACTTATACGCTCGTCTCGCAAGACCATACGCAAGGTCGCGGGCCATCTCCTCCGCGTCCCCCGTATCGACGATTCCGCGCACTACTAATCCCGCGATCCAATCCGCATCAACTCGCCGTGCGAGATCGTGACGAGCGGGAATTGAGGGAAACGCTCGCGTGTCGTCGTTGAAACCAACCGTGTTATAGAGTCCGGCGGTCTCCATCACCTGATCTCGATAACGCCGCATACCGTTGAAACTGTCATTGAACCACCACGGCGGACCGAGCTTGACCGAGGGGTAGTGCCCGGCCAGCGGCGCCAGCTCTCGTGAGTAGGTCGTCTCATCGAGCGTAAACAGAATCAGCGTCAACCGCGAATCGTCACCGTACTTGTTCAGCAACGGCGACAGATTTCGCGTGAACTCATGAGGGATCGGGATGTCTGCGCCCTTGTCGGCGCCGAACCGCTCGAAGATCGGTCGGTTGTAATTACGAAACGATCCGACGTGAAGCTGCATCACCAGCCCGTCCTCGATGCTCATTCGCGCGCTCTCCATGAGAAGGTGTCCGGTGAATCGGGTCGCGTCGTCCTGGCTGGCATCCCCCTCGAGCGCTCGGCGGAGGATTTGATCCGCGTCCGGCTCTGACAATGCCGCCGTGAACGGAGTTAGAGCGGCATGATCGGTTGCCGTCGCTCCCATCGACTTGAAGTAAGCACGGCGTTCCTCCAATGCCCTTACTAACCGGCTAACGCTGTTTATCTCGAATCCACACACTTCCGCGAGCTTCTCCATCTGCTCTCGCCAGTCGGGCCTGTCGATGTTGACCACGCCATCCGGACGAAAAGTCGGCACCACCCGGCCCTTCCAACCCGATTCGCGAATTGCCTTGTGATGATCGAGCGGGTCGCTTGCAGCATCGGTCGTAGCCAGCACTTCGATGTTGAATCGCTCGAACAGGCTGCGCGGTCTGAATTCGGGTTTCGCAAGCTGCGCGGCTATGTGATCGTAGATCGATTGCGCGGACTCTCCGTTGAGTTTTTCTTCTATGCCGAATACCGAATGCAGTTCCTGAGTCAGCCACATGCCCGTGGGAGTGCCGCGAAACAGGTGGAAGTTATCACCGAAGATCTGCCAGATTCGCCGGTGATCGGTTTCGACCTCCGAACCGTCAACCGTCGGTATCCCCAATCGCTCCATGCTGATCCCTTGCGAATAAAGCATTCTGAAAATGTAATGATCCGGAATCAAAAGCAGTTCCGTCGGAGTTCCCAGATCGAAATCCGGATCGGCGAAGGTGCGCGGATCGACGTGCCCGTGGGGGCAGATCAAAGGAAGATCGGCAGTCGTTGAATATAGTGACCGGGCAATGGCTCGTTGTTGCGGATCAGGGTCGAAGTAGCGGTCCATCTGCAGCGTGCTTCGTGTCGGTTTCGCCATTCATCACTCCTCGGGATTTTCTGCGACGCTTACGAGCTCTCAGCGAGCATCTTTGAACTTCGCATAGGGACGGCCTTTCCAGTGCGCGAGGATTCGTAAATCGCACTAACGAGTCGAACGCTGCGCCGTGCCTCGTAACCGTCGCAAAGCGGCACTCCGTCGGTCGCGATACTCTGTATGAAGTCCTCGATGATCGCGCGATGCCCGCGGGTGTCGGAAACAACCGGTGAAGCCGCGCGTTGGTCCTCACGTTCTCGTTGCTCCTCACAAAGCCCGTCGATTGGTGTCCGCAAGTTTGCGGCGCGAATGCCATCGTTCTCCAGCACCACGGTTCCTTGAGTGAAAATTATTTCTATCCGCCGCGAGAGCCCGGGATATGCGGACGTGGCAACATCGAGATTGCCGATTGCGCCGTTCTCGAATTCAAAGGACGCAACCACCGTGTCCTCGACTTCAATTTCGTGTAACGCGGTAATCGTCCTGCCCCAGCAGGACGAGACTTCTCCAAAAAGGAACAGCATCAAATCCACTGTGTGGATTCCTTGATTCATCAGCGCCCCGCCGCCATCGAGCGACCATGTCCCGCGCCAGCGCGAGCCTGAGTAATACTCGGGCGGCCTGTACCACTTGACCGACGCCGAAATCAGAATCGGCTTTCCCAATTTTCCGGCGTCGATCAACGTCTTCAATTTTCTAATGTCCGTGGCGACGCGATCCTGAAAGAAGACGCCGAGCTTCACGTGAGCTTGTTCGCAGGCAGCGATCAAAGCGTCAGCGCGGTTGGTGCTTATGTCGATCGGCTTTTCAACCAGCACGTGAATACCTTGCTTCGCTGAAGCGATCCCGTGTTGGGCGTGTAACCCCGACGGCGAGCCGATCAGAACGGCATCCATTGGGCGGTGGCTCAAGAAAGCGTCGAGGTCCTGATAGCCGGCCGCGCCGGCAAAGCCTGCCAACCGCGCGGTCTTCTCGTCGTTGTAGCCGCACACCGCTACTACCCGCACGCCGGGGACCTCCAAAGCCGCCCGCATGTGGGTCTGGCTGATGTTACCGCCCCCAAGGATTCCAACGTTTAAACTCACGCCTGTTCACCAGCTATGCATAGTGCCATCGAGCTTTCGGTTCACCGGTAGATAAGCCGGTTGATACGGGTAAAGCGCCGCAAGCTGCTCATCGATATCGACCCCTAATCCCGGCGCGTCGCCGGGGTGCATCATCCCGTCTTTGAAAGTGTAACTATGCGGAAATACCCGATCGGTCTCTTCTGCGTGGCGCATATACTCCTGAATCCCGAAGTTGTGCACGCTCAGATCGAAGTGAAGCGCCGCAGCCAGGCACACCGGACTCAAATCGGTAGCTCCGTGCGCACCGGTAAGCACGTGGTACAGTTCGGCAAGGCTGGCGACCTTGCGCAAATGGCTGATACCTCCGGCGTGTACCACCGTCATTCGAATGTAGTCTATGAGCTGCTCGCTGATGAGTTGATGACAATCGAAAATGGTGTTGAATACCTCGCCGACTGCTAACGGCGTGGTGGTGTGACGGCGAATGATCCTAAAACCTTCCTGCAACTCGGCAGGCACCGCGTCTTCCAACCAAAAGAGATGGTACGGTTCCAGGCTCTTGCCCAGGCGCGCCGCCTGAATCGGCGTCAGCCGGTGATGAACGTCGTGAAGCAGATGCAGGGTGGGACCGAATTCCGCGCGCAAGCGCTGAAACAGTTCCGGGACGGAGTTCAAGTAGAGTTCGCTGCTCCAGACATTTTCCGGAGGCAAGCCCTTCTCGGCCGGTTCGTAATACATGTCGCCACGGCCGACGCCGTAAGTACCCGGCAGCCCCGGAACGCCGCTCTGTGCGCGTACCGCTTTGTAACCTAACTTTAGATAATTGGAAACAGCCGTGACCGTATCATCGATGCTCTCCCCGTTCGCGTGTCCGTACACCAGGACCGATTCACGCGACGCGCCTCCAAGCAGCTGATACACCGGCGTGTTGAGAGCCTTGCCTTTGATGTCCCACAGCGCCGTGTCTACCGCTCCTATCGCGGCCATAGTGACCGGGCCGCGCCGCCAATAGGCGCCTTTGTAAAGGTATTGCCATGTGTCTTCGATTCGCCTTGCGTCCCGGCCTATAAGCAGCGGGATAAGATGCTCGTTCAGATAACTGACTACAGCCAGCTCGCGGCCGTTTAACGTTGCGTCGCCCAAGCCATGAATGCCGTCCTCGGTCACCAGTTTCAGCGTCGTGAAGTTGCGCCCAGGGCTGCAAACAATTACTTTAGCGTCGATAATTTTCATTGATTCTCACTAAAAGGTATGACCAATTTTGCCCGGGCAATAATAGCACAAGGTGGAGGCTGCGCAGCTAGCGCCGCAGCTTGACGTCCTGGGTGCACCGGAACACGCCCCGATCATCCTTCTCGAGCCGCCGGAGCGAAAACCCGCCCCATTCGTTACTCGCCTCTCGGCGCGTGTTCTCGGTGATAAAGGGATCACCTTCGAAGACAATCTCAAAAATCCGTTCGTTGAAACCCGCCGCGGTAACGACGTAATGAATGTGCGCGGGAACCCGGCTGTTCGGATACGACCCGGGTTTGATCGTGCTGAATTCATAGCGGCCCTGTGCGTCGGTGCGCATATAGCCTCGCAGCCGGGGATTGCGGTTATCATTGGCTCCCGGCGAGTAGTAACCTTTGACATCGGTGTGATAAACGTAAACTGACGCTCCCGCCAGGGGTGTTACGCCGTCAGTCGCAACGACCCGGCCTGCAACAGTCAACCGTTCGCCCGGTTCATCCTGATTGGCGATTGTGATCTTCGACGGGGCATTCTTGTCGGCGACGGTGGGAGCCTGGCTTGCGACGTTTGGCCAGACTGCAATTGCTAATAAAAGGCAGAGTGTCTTCATAAAGCACCTCCGGCATCGATCGTGGATAGCCCGTTGAACAGTTGCTTGAGCGACGGGTAAAGCTGTTTGTAATGATCGTGCATTCGCCGGTAGAGAGACGCGCGTGCCGGATCGGGTGACACGCGTTCAACGATCGTTATCAGGCTGGCGCAAGCAGTGTCCACATCCGGCCAAGCTCCGAATCCCACACCCGCGAGAATCGCCGCTCCGTAAGCAGCCCCTTCCGTCGTGTTCACAGTTACGAGTTCCGCATCCAGAACGTCGGCGTGGATCTGTCGCCATAGACCGCTCTTTGCCCCGCCCCCTGAAACACGCACCTGTTCGATCTCCCCAACCCCGGCGCTCGTAAGCAACTCGAAGCAGTCCCGTATTCCAAAAGCAACACCTTCGAGGAGAGCGCGCGTGAGATGTCCTCTATTGTGTCGCAAAGTCAGCCCAACCCAGGCGCCTCGCGCCAGAGGGTCGGGATAAGGGGTGCGCTCGCCGCTGAGATAAGGAAGGAAGATGAGACCTTCGCTGCCGGGCGGCGCCAACTCGGCCTCAGTCATCAACTCATCGAAACTCACATGAGGCGCGAGCGCATCGCGGTGCCACTGAAGGCTTCCGGCTGCGCTGAGCATCACTCCCATGAGATGCCAACGATCGGGCACCGCGTGACAAAAGGCGTGCAGCCGGCCTTCCGGTTCGATGAGACATGATTCGGTAGTCGTGAATACCACTCCCGACGTTCCAAGCGTCAAAGCCACGATCCCCGGACGGACAGCGCCAACGCCGACCGCCCCTGCTGCCTGGTCGCCTCCACCGGCAACCACCGGTGTGCCTGCCTTCAAGCCGGTCGCCTCCGCAGCCTGCGCGCTGACCGTTCCAGTGGTCTGCTGTCCCTCGAACGTAGGCGGCATCCATTCTCCTGGAATGCCTAGCGCATCCAGAACCTCAGCCGACCAATCACGCTTTCGCACATCGAACAGCATTGTTCCGGAGCCATCGGCCTTGTCCATCGCAAGCTCGCCGGTGAGTTTCAGCCGAATGAAATCCTTCGGCAAAAGTAGGTGACGCGCGCGCGCAAACACCTCCGGCTCATGATTCTTAACCCAAATAATCTTTGGCGCGGTGAACCCCGTCAGAGCTTCATTACCGGTGATTTGTATGAGGCGCTGTCGGCCGATCCGGGCTCTGATCTGGTCGCACTCATCGGCGCAGCGTTGGTCGTTCCAAAGGATCGCGGGTCTGAGGGCGTGCTTCCGCTCATCCAGAAGAACGAGGCCGTGCATCTGTCCAGTCAGACCAATAGCCGAAACCGCTTCGCCGGAAATCTGCGCTTGCAGCAGACACTGGCGGACGCTTGCAGCGGACGCTTGCCACCAGTCTTCAGGTTGTTGCTCGGACCAGAGCGGATGGGGGGTTGAGAGCCTATGGGGCGAAGTCGCGTTGCCGACGACTTCCCCGTCATGATTAATGAGGAGCGCTTTCGAGCCGGTGGTTGAAACGTCAATGCCGAGAAATAAGCTCATCGGGATTGGCCTCTGGGTCAACGCTTGCCGATAATGTCGATATTAACTCTGCCCAATTTCGATTCGGCTCGAACATCCTAGTCTGTCTGGTCCGGAAGCAGCAACAGTCCAACGCACCGTTGCAACCTCGTAAGAGGTGGGTCCTTGATGCTCTTGCCTACGAGCTTATGAGCCCGGGTCTCTTCCCGCTTCCGGGTTTCCATACCCACCTCGTAAGAGGTGGGTCCTTGATGCTCTTGCCTACGAGCTTATGAGACCGGGCCTCTTCCCGCTTCGGGGTTTCCATACCCA
>Ga0134127_10002202_pt1 | contig 14192 bp, 13 predicted proteins | sample KB31753_FD_96459 | JGI IMG/M metagenome (GOLD analysis project Ga0134127, IMG submission 96459) | Terrestrial soil microbial communities with excess Nitrogen fertilizer from Kellogg Biological Station, Michigan, USA - KB3-175-3 | ecosystem: Environmental > Terrestrial > Soil > Unclassified ...
AAGACATCGGCTGGCGCGATCGCCGCTGCGGCGTTGAGGGGACATTCGAACGCTCATGGACAAGGCGCTGTGGGCGCGCTTCGGCGAGACCGCAGTGTCGGCGCCCCAGCGGTGACGTCACCGAGCCGCGAACTCACGCCCCCATCTGTCTAGGACTTTGGGGAGCAGATCAATCCCATCCCAAGGACTCGAGTTCGTGACATCTATTCTCTTGACTACGCTCACTTGGGCCGCCGAGTATCGCTTCGGATCCTGCCCCTCAACGATTCCTCCATGATGAAAGGAGCAGGGATGCGCGTAACCATCACCATCTCATGCATTGCCCTCGGCTTCTGCATGGTCGCCTGCGCCACGCCCAAGAACATCAAGGACAAGAGTGCCGCCAGCGCCGCGCTGTACGCTGACCTGTCCACCGCCCACCGAGCCTATGTCAGCGCCCTCACTGACGAGCTCCAGCGGCGTGACCTGCTGGAGGCCCAGATAGCGGTTCGTACTGGAGACAAACCTCCGCAGCTCGAGAAGCCTCGGGCGATTCCGGCTGACACGCAGCAGGTCCTTCAGAGCCTTCGCGCCGTTGGTCTCCAGATAGATACCTCGCGGCTGGTGTACGGCGTTGTTGATCGCTTCCTCCGCATCGACGTGGTGGATCCCGATGACATCGCGGCCGTCACTTCCCAAGCGGCCAGCGCTTTCAAGGAGAAGTAGAGATGGCGCCTTTGCTGCTGGTGTTCTCCGTCGTGGTCTTAACGATCTCTGGCTGCGCTAGCTATAGCGAGGTCGCGCAGCTTAATCGAAGCAATCAAGCGTACCTGGAGCGTCTCGACAAGCAGCTGAGTTCTGACACGGTCACCAAGCCACTCTACGAGAAGCTCGCGTCTAGCCGGGCCGCCACCCTCAACGCCGAGGCCAGGGCTAGCCTGGCTGAGATCGAAGCGAAGTCCAAGTTCTCCGACGCCGACGCGCGGCGCATCTATCTCAATGCCGAGAACGCGAGGATCCAGACCGAGTTCAACGTTGAGGCCGATGACACGGCTCGCCGCGCAGCCCTCCTGAAAGAGCTAGATGCCAAGCTCGTGGTAGCCGTCAAGGCGCTTCAAACCAACGGAAAGGACATACAACGGTACCTTGATCTCGGCTTCTTCGAGCGTCTCTTCACAGACGTACGGGGCATGGACCCGGCCAGACTCAAGCAGATCGGTGAGGACTTAAAGTCCATCGCGCAGCGCCTCGCGCCCGGCGTAAGTCGCGCGGTCGAGGGGGTGCGATAAGCCATGAGTACTGGCTCGGACCTTGTCGCGGCGGCGAGGAAAGCACGTGAAGTCTACCAAGCAGGCAAACAGATAGTGAAGGACTTGGACGCAGAGGCGGACGTCGCCAAGAAGGATCTGGACCGTCTCGCTGATTTCGCCAAGCAGCTTGGAGCGATTCTTGACGACCTGCCAACGGACATGTCCAAACAGGATCGACGGCGCTTCATCGCCGCCACCAAGGCTACAATCAACGAACGGCTGAAGTACCAGGACACGGTCCTCGACTTTGAGGAGCGATTGAAGCTCAACGCTCAGCTCTTCACACTTGAGAACCAAGAGTTGAAGCTCGATCTCCTCGATCGGTTCGACGTCCGCAGCCTCCTCGACGCCGATGCTCTCGCGAAACTCCAAGTTGAGATCGATGACGCACTGCGCCAGATCGTGAAGCAGATCAAGGCGCGCGGGTATGTGAGACTTGCGGCCAAGCTCGCCATTCTGGCCATCGACTTGGGCGTCCTAGTGGCCAAGGCGGCGGCGTAGGCGCCGACCCCCTGGGGGGCGCGAGAACCACCAGATCACAACCCTCTCGCTCGGCGAGATCGGGCGGCTGGGGAACGGCGACCTGAGCTGTGTCTGCGGCTCCAGCGAGGTTTCGGCGTGCAGGATGGGCCGGACGGGGACGAGGGCACAGGCGTGCCGCGGAGGTCGGGTAGCCGCGCTCAGGGTCGGCCCACCGCTCGCTGGCGCACCACATCTGCCATGTCGGCGTCGAAGATCTCGCGCACGGGTAGTCCCTCCCGCTCCTGGAACATGCGGAGGGCGGAGCGCGTGAACCGTCCTACCACGCCGTCCACCGGGCCCGGGTTGTAGTCGAGATAGATGAGATAGGCTTGTATGGACCGGACTTGGAGATCAGGGAGCGAACCTGTCACGTACTTCTGGTGCGCGGCGCGGAGGCGCTCGTCATAGGAGTTTCTGGCGTAGTCCGGCCCATTGTAGGCAGCGGCGAACGCCGGCCAGTTGTGCGCGCGCAGGTGCTTGTCTGCCCCGATCGACGCGATGAAGCGCGCCATGCCCTCGAGCTGCGCGTTCTCTGATTCCACGAAGGCCTTCACCATCGGCTCGACACCCTGGAAACCCGCGGCTTTGCAGTTCTCACCCATCACCTGGCCGAGCCCCCACGAAGCGCTGGAGAGCGCGGCCACGCGGTCGAGCTTCACTGCTCGGGCCAGGCGATCGTACTCGCGCGCGCCGCCACCGTAGCCTCCCCATTGCTTGTTGCTGATATCTGGGACCTCCGCGTCGAACTTTCGCTTCGTCAGCCGGCTGAAGTAGTGACGCTCGAAGAGGATGAGCGGCCGGCGGTCGGCGAGGAAGCCGCATCCGCGCGTTTCCACGGTGAGCACGGCCCACACCTCGGCCGCATATACACTGAGCATATCGCACACGGCCGCGATGCCGCCGGCATCGATCACCAAGCCGGCGCCTTGGAATTCTGCCATGATTTACCGCGGGTCGTGTACCGCGGACACCTCATCCGCGCCTCCGAACGGCCTGCGGATAAGCAACGAGAGGCTAGGCGACATCAAGGTTCTTCCCATTCCTCCAAGCTGTGCCGGGGGACTCGCCGACAGATCGCTCCGCCGCCGCTCAGAAACCAAGCTTTCAGCCGGATCAGCGGCCTCCGATGTGCTGGCCGGCGTCCCCGCCGCGAGACCCCCAGCACGTGCACGGCGCGCCGACCGGCCCCGGCGAGGAGGTCTGACACACGCCGAACGGCGTCCCGCACGCCGTCGTGAGCCGGCCCTGCTGCTGGTAAGGCGTCTGCTGGGGCGCCTGCTGCGGCGCGAAGATCATCCGTCCGGGATCCCCGCGACCGCAGACGCACGGCGCGCCGACGGGGGCCACCGGCGCAAGGCAAACGCCGTACTGCGTCTGACATGCACTGGTGAGCGCGGGGCCTTGCGCTTCAGAGCCCGAGACGAGTCCGAGCACCGCAAGGAGCAGCGCCGGCCCGAGCAGCTTCGCAGACCACATGGCTCACCTCGCTCCGCCGGGCCCGGGTAACTTCGCGGGCTCCGCCGGCTTGGACGCGACGGGCTTTTCGGCTGGCGGCGCCGCCGCGGATGCAGCCGCGCAATCGGACGGCGTGCCCGCGGGAATGCCGATGCGCGCGGGCCGCAGCAGCGTCAGCGAGCCCTGACTCGTCCACACGCGCACCGCGCGCTGGATGTCGACTCCCTCGCCGCCGCGCTTGCGCCACGCCGCCTCCTCGTCCCAGCTCATCTGATTCTGCACGCGATCGAAGCGCGCGATGATGCCCTTCATGTTCGGCAGCACGGAGATCGTGTCCGCGGTCTGGTATCCGAGCGTAACTTTCGTGCTGCGCCACAGGCGGCGCCCGGGAATCACGATCGCGCCCGGGCGGCACGCGGTCAGCATCACCGGATCGAGACGCGACTCCATCAGCTCCGGGCCGAGCTGCTCGATGCCAAGCAGGAGCGCCTCGAGCGGCTCGAAATCCATCGGGACGTCGACGACATACTCCGAGACCTGCGCCGTCGACGGCATCAGGGTGCCGTGCTTGTCCGCCCAGCCCGTCGTGACTTCGAGCTTGGCCTTGTTCCACCACGACGGGATGGAGACGAGCGCGGAGAGCGAGTACTGCGCCGGCGTCTGCACGACCGCCTGACGGAGCCCGTCGGGCGTCGTGAGGCGCGGAGAGATCATCCAGCCGAACTCCGCGCTCGCAGGGTCTTTCGCGACGCCGGCGAATCCGACGACCGCGGTGCGGCGCTGGAGCGACCGCGACTGGACTTCGCGCCGGAGTTTTGCGGTCCCGCCGCCCTGCTGACCCGCCGGCACCTGCCCGGTCACGTCGGCGCCGGTCGAGAGCGTCAGGTCGATGCTGTCGGCGCTCTCCTTCGGCGTCACGCCGTAGGTGAAGGCGCGCACGTTCGCGCGCGCGATGCGAACGAAGTTGAGGAGCCCGACTTCGGCCGAGGCGACGTACGCGCCGCTGGACGGCAGCACTTCGCGGAAGTCGTTCTCCGAGAACGTGATCGAGTCGTCGCGCACAGTGTCGAGATGCCGCTGGGACACGCGTAGCTTCGTGGGAGCGGCGAACGCGACGATGCCGAAGTCCTCGAGCTTCTGGTTGGCGAACTCCTCGCGGATCTTGGCGACCTGGACGATCGAATCGCCGGTCAGCTTGCCGGGCTGGATCGCCGCCACGAGGAACACGCGCTGATCGACCTGGAAGACCGCGTCGTCCTTCGCGTCCGGATAGCCGTTGAAGAAAGTGAGCCGCGCAAGGTTGCGGAAGGCCGGAATGTTGTAGAACGCGCGACCGACGAAGCTCGTCTCGGGCACGACGAGCCCCAGCACGAGCTTCACGGTCTTGCTCGCGAAGAAGGAGTTGAGCCACACCTCGACGGTATCGCGCGAGAGCCGCGCGCGATCGAACTCCGACGGCGGCGGCGCGCTCTGCGCCGCGGGACCTTTCGAGAGGTATTCGCCGATCTTGGCGCCGGCCGGGACCTGCAGCGGCGCGCGGCTTGGCACGATGCTCTCCTCGACGATGGCCGCGACGCATCGCTTGCGCGCCGCGTGCTGCGCCGTGGAGAGCTGCAGCCCGCGTTGCTCCTGTCCCTGGGGATCGAGCGGCTCGCCCTGGCACTTCGGGATCTTCGCGACGACGACGTTGAGGTTCCTCGACAGGAACGCGATGAGCTGCGCGTAGTCATTGTGCGAGAACTCGTTGGCGTGGAACGCCTGCTTGAGCTCGCGGTGCGTCTCGTTGAGGCGCGAGCGGAGGCTCTCGATCCACTTGCCGTAGATCACGCGCCACGCTTCGACGTGCTCGGGGCTGCCGAGCGAGGCGAGCGACGTCAAGTGGGTCTGGCCGGCCTTCGCGGCGAGCATCGCCGGGCTCGTGAGGCGCACCTTGATCACCGCGCGCGACTGGGTGTTCGTGCCGGGCAGCACCGAGGCGTCGAACTTGAACCGGTAGAGGGAGTTGCCGTTGAGGTCGTGGCGGTCGTCGAGCTGGTTCTCGATCGTCAGGCTGCGTACGACCTCGCGGTAATCCACCTCTTCGAGAAGGCGCTCGCGGCTGGAGAGTCGCGGCTGTGTCGCCGCGCCGTCTCCGGCTCCTGCCGGTTGTGCCGGCGCGGTCGCGGCGTCCCTGGCGTCGCTCGCGCTGATCGACGCGTCCCTGCGCTCGGTGCGGACCTGTCGCGAGTCCTGGATGCCGGATGCCGGCTCGAGCTGCGCCGACAGCCACGCGTCCTGCAGGAATCGGTCGTTCACGAGCCGCTCGCGCGTGTAGATCGCGGGGCTGCCGACGACGATGGTGCCGAGCGTCGTGCGCTCGCCCAAGAAATCCGCGAAGAAGAAGGCGACACCGGCAACGAGCATCGCGCCGCCGATCACGAGCGGCGAGACGACCCAACCCGGGACGTAGGCCCACGCGCGTCCGAGGAGATCGCGCGTCCGCGCGAGGAGATTCCCGAGCATCAGCACGTCTGGAACACGGGCGGCGAGCACCGCCGCCCGGTGGAGAGCACCGCGCCCGCGCTGTTGACGATGGTCACGGTGACACAGCTCTCGACGAATTTGCCCTGACGCGGGACCTGCACGGTCGTGCCGTCGCCCCTCGGAACGGACTGCGTGCCGCACTCCTGTGGTGCCGGCAGCTCCACCTGGGCGTCGTGCGGAGCGGACACGAGCTCCTGCGTGGTGACGGCCACCGGGTCCGCGTCCGCGGCGCCGGCGAGTGCGGCAAGGAGCACGAGTACGATGCCCGCGAGAGGATCAATAGTGCCCGCTTTCGCACCCATGAGACGAACCTCGTTGGCCGGCCCGGTAGCCGGTGCCGTCCTATATCGTCGCCGCCCAGGGAGGACCAGCATGAGAAGCGTAGGAAGTTCAGACGCGCTGTCGCCATCGCGCCACGCGCCCCGGTCCCCACGCGGCACCACGATCGCGCCCCCGGCCGCCCACGTCAAGAGGGCCTAGCCCGGCTCGGACGCAAAACTCCTTCGACAACCCGACCCACGTGGTGGCGGGACGTCGAGAGTGGCGGAGGCCGAACGCCGGCGGCAGCACAGATTGGGGCGAACGCCCGGTCCGAAGGCCGGGCCGGGCGACGGAGAGGCCGGTCCGGTTACTCGGACGCGCGCGGCGGCACACCGCTTTATATGGGCCTCCTCGGTAAATCACACCGACCCTGTGAACTCTCCCTGGCTGCTGCGCCTCGGCGGCGAGCGGCCCAACCGTCAAGCCGAGAGCGAGAACAGCCGCGAGCCCGATGAGCCGCATGTGCACCTCAGGGGAGGATGGCTGGCGGGGAGTCTAGCCGACCGCGCGGTGGTGGGTTATGCGGCCCTCTCTGCCGCGTTGTCGAACTGGACGGACAGGGCCCACGGCATACCATCGCGGACGTGGATTCGCACGTTCACCACCCCTGTAAGTTCGTGGTGCGCAACCTCGGCCAGAAGGTCAAGAAAGCCACGGGCGTCAAACCCTTCCTTCTCATGTTCCATGGCTCACCTCAACAGCGCGCAAGCGCTAGCCGCTTTGGTCGAGCGCCCGTTACGCGATCACCTGGTCCGCCCGCAGCAGCAGTGACTGCGGGATCGTCAGGCCCAGCGCCTTCGCGATCTTCTCGTCAATGCGAGCCTGCTCCGCCGTCTGACGGACGGCGGGCATGCGATTCTACTGCCGTAGTGACTGTTCAATGACGGGGCAGGCTGCGGTCGAGGTTCCGCGCCGCCTGAACGGCCACGCCGTGACTCCGATGCGGAAGATTGCCCAGCCACGGCCGCGAGGAACGGCAGACACGATCGCACCGATGATCACCACGAAGAATAAGACTCCCATGTCACCCTTCCCGCATGAGCGTCTCTCGTACGGTTTTGGATCGTTACTGCTCCCTCCTTAGTTCTACGTCAACCCCGTCACTATTTTGTCCGTCGGGGCGTGATCTCAACGACGATTGGTTCGCCGACAATGCAAACTCAATGCCGCACCCAAATGAGTGAAATCAGGGCGAACGGCAATCCAGCAGTCGGGTATTTCGCCCTACCTCGGGCGCACCGCCATCCGATCGAAGGGAACTCGCCGCCTAGCTCGCCCCGGTTGCGTCACGCTGTCGAGCGAATGCTTCAGCTCACACGCACCGCTGGCCAGCGCCACGGCGAAGGCGAGGCTCTGCGAGTCTTCGTCGAGATCCATGCCCGAGCGAACCCGGTCGGCGGGCCCCCGCAGAGGAGTCCTACCGGGACGCTCTCAGCATAGCCGATCAACTCGGGACGAACCTCGAGCGCGCCGGCATCCCGCGCTCCGTGGCCATGAAGATGGTCGGCCATAAGGCCGAGAGCGTTTATCGCCGCTACGCGATCGTCGACGAGGCGATGCTCCGCGACGCCGCAGTGAAGCTCGCCGCGCGTCGAGCGCAAAGTCCTGGGCAAAGTGGCGTGGTGGTCATCGAGCCGGCGTCGTGGAAGGACGCGAAAAACTGGTGGGCAGGGACGGGATTGACCCGCCGACACCAGGATTTTCAGATCTATCCCTCGTCTTCGCTAACAGTGCGGAAGTGCAAGCGTCACGAGCAATGTTCGCCTCGGGCTCTCTGCGCCTGAGTGCTCCCAAGTGCTCCTGAATGCCCTCTATGGGGACACAATTTGGACATAGCCCAACTTCATCGATCGCGTCTTGCGGAGACGCCAGGCTCCGCGCCTCTCAAGGTCCTTTGAAGGTTCTTTGGATGAGCTCGACTCATCTCTTGATTTGGTCGAAGACTCGAAGATCGATATCCGTGTCCCAGGACAGCGTCAACACTTCGTCCTTCTCATCGAATGCTGTCTTGTACGTTCCCCTGCTCTTCAGTCGCAGTCGGCTTCGATCGAAGTGGTAGTCGGAAATGTATCTCGTCAATTCCTCGGGACTCGATGCCACCGTCCTGACCACGGTCGTACCTGGTATCACGTAGGTTAAGTTCGCTTGCCTAACTCGATCCTGTGCATCCAGGAACAGAACAAGACCCGCATAGCCGTTCTTGCCTATGTCGCGGTCATCGCGCTTGAGCAGCTTGGCCTGAGTCTCCGCGCCAATTCGCTGCGTGAAAAACTGAATCTTCAAGGCGTTCGTCCGACCGCCGAAAAATTCATTCGTGTACGTGACGAATGCGCTCCGGATTTCCAATCTGCCCGCGCCAAGTTTGAGGACCGGCGACTTCTGAACCACTAGATCGAATGAGGCTTTCGTCTGAAAGTCTGGCGCGGCTAGGTTGGACTCGGCAGAGACGTCCGTCGGAAAGCCGGCGAAAAAAAGCGCGGCGATCCCGACAATCCAGGCACGCACGCTGGTCCTCTTCACTCCTATCTTCACCTTGAAGCCCTCCTCTGGCTGCTAATACGCAAGAGGAAGGCCAGTACGCGGGATCCATGAATCGCGCACTTCGAAGACATCCTGGGCACCTGGGCTACGGATTTGACGAAAATGATCGAGCGCCGACAGACGAACCGCGACACTACGACGATACATATCCAATGCCCGGTGGTCGATCGCCGCGAAGGTGAGACCGACGTGTCCGTCGATATCAGCAGGTGCGGGGAAGGTACATCGTTCACGCTGCCGGGGCAACCACGGGAGTCGACTGCTCTTGCCCCGCCGGGGATCCGCCTCTAGAATCCGGAATACTCGATGACGGGCAAGGCGATCCAACCCAGCAAACGGCCCGCGCCGGCTCGGAGCCGAGCCGCCGCCAACCGTTCCCAAGAGTGGCGCCGTCACGCGGTGACCGCCGAGCGCGCCGTGACTGCGATTCGGCCAGGCGACCGCGTCTTCGTGGGCAGCGCGTGCGCGACGCCTCGGACACTCCTCCGCGCGCTCGAGTCGATGGCCACGCCGTTAGCCGGCGTTCAGCTCATTCACTTCCTGACCGATGGCGCCTGCACCGAACGGGATGGCGGTTCCCGCAGCGCATTCCGGCATCGTGTCTTCTACGTCGGTCGCGACATGCGGAACCTGGCCTCATCAGGCGAGGTGGATTACGTCCCTTTGTCGCTGGCCGAAGTGCCGCGTCTGCTGCAGAGCAGGAGGCTCGCTTTCGACGTCGCGCTGGTCCAGGTCAGCCCGCCGAACCGCGCGGGCATGTGCAGCCTGGGTGTATCGGTGGATGTCAGCCGCGCCGCCGTGCTCGCTGCACGGACGCTGATTGCCGAAATCAATCCTCACATGCCACGGACCGGCGCGCACGGTGAGGTTTCGTTCGATCGCTTCGAGCACGTCGTCGAGGTGGATGACCCGGTGATCGAGTACCTCCACGACCCGCTGGGCCCCGCCGCCCAGCAGATCGCCCGGTACGTGGCGCGGATCATCCCCGACGGTGCCACGCTGCAGATCGGTCTGGGCCGCGTGCCAAACGAGATGCTGCGCTTTCTCGAGGACCGCCGCGATTTGGGGATTCACTCCGACGTCATCACAGAGCCGCTGGTGGACCTGGTGGAGCGTGGTGTCGTTACCGGCGCGCGCAAGAGCCTCCACCGTCACAAGGTGGTGGCGAGCATGGCAATGGGAACGCGACGCCTCTACGATCTGATCGATGGCAATCCCACCTTCGCCCTGTTCCCGATCGAATATGTGAGCGATCCGTCGGTAGTCGCGCGCAACACGGCGATGGTGTCGGTGACCCAGGCCTTCGCCATCGATCTCACCGGTCAGGTGTGCGCCGACGCCAGCGGCGGCGTGGTATACGGCGGCGTCGCAACGCAGCCGGACTTTCATCGGGGCGCGATTCGCTCTCCTCAGGGCAAGGCGATCGTCTGCCTGACCTCGACGACCCCTGGCGGAGAGTCGGCGATCCGCCCTGCGCTCCTCTCCGCAGAGGCGGTGGCGATCACGCGGGCCGATGTCCACTACGTCGTCACGGAGTATGGGACTGCGTATCTCTTCGGGCGCTCCCTCCGTGAACGGGCGCTGGCGCTGATGGAGATCGCTCACCCCGATCATCGGGGGCGGCTGCTCGCGGCCGCCGTCGAGGGCGGACTGCTGCCAGCCGGGCGGCAGATCCGCAGCCGGAGCGCCTACCCCATTCAGGAGGTCCGCGACAGCAGATTGAGGGACGGGCGGAGTTTCACCATACGCCCGGCGCGCGCCGGCGACGCACCGGGCATCCAGGATCTATTCTTTCGCTTGTCCGCCGACGATGTGCGCACGCGATTCTTCCGATACCTCCGCTCACTTACCGATGAGATGGCCCAGCATCTGTGCAACGTTGACTATAGGCAGGAGATGGCATTCGCGGCGGTTGTCGGCGACGCCGAGGCGGAACGCATCGTCGGCACCAGCTGCTACTTCCTCGATCCACAGACCGGTCTCGGGGACGTGGCCTATATGGTGGATCCCGAGTGGCAAGGCGTGGGCCTCGGTGGATTGCTGCAGACGCGGACCATCGAGTATGCCCGCGCCCATGGAGCGCGAGGGTTCACGGCAGACGTACTGGCCACGAACATGGCCATGCTCGCGGTGTTCAGACGCGCGGGCTGTCACATGACGACCCGTCTCGTCGAGGGAACCTACGAGGTAAAGATGCTCTTCCCGTCGGCAGGCGACGAGGCCATCAACCCGCGGTCGGCGCGGGACAAACCACGGCCGGCCATTCTACGCACGCCGGCGTCAGGTAGTAGTTGACGACCGGCAGCATCGAGCGACGACTTAAAGAAGAATCTCCGATCGTCCTCTGGCACGCCGTCGGGATTGTGGAGGCCGAAATGCAGCATCGCCGTATCGTCAGCTGATTAGGAAGGCTTGTGCGTCGTGCAGGTCCGGTGTGTCGAAGCCCTCAGTGGACCAGCCGTAGACTTCAGGCAGCAGACGGAGAGCGTCCTCATACGTGCTGCGCCACTGACAGGGGCGGCTCAGACTCATGATGGCCCGTAGTTCGAAGGACTTTGTTTGCAGGCGGCGAGCGATCACGATCGCTTCTGGAACGATGTCTCTTCGCCGCTTCGTCTCGCTCAAGCCGCCGCGGAAGCAACTCGCCTCTCAGGCGAAGCGCTCGGCCTGACAGAAAGACCCGGGGGGTAATCTCTGGGCACAAACCCGGCCACGCCGGCCAGAAATACCTCAGACCGGTCCAGTCGTTGTGTGGAAACTATCTGAAAAACCTGGTGGGCAGGGACGGGATTGAACCGCCGACACCAGGATTTTCAGTCCTGTGCTCTACCAACTGAGCTACCTGCCCACCAGACGCGTGAGGATAACAGACGGGCGCCGGGCGCGTCTACATCACGGCGCGGGGCGGGACGCTACTCGACGGAGGAGACGACGCCGACCGCGCCCATTCGCTCGAAGAAGAGCGTGACGATGACGACTTCGCCGGCCTTCAGCTCGCGGGTCAGCTCCGAGAGCGCGACGCGCTCGGCGCCGGCGCGCAGGCTCAGCATGCGGGTGGGCGGCACCGTGAGCTTCTCCACCGGCTCACCGCTCGCGCCGAGGATCTGCGCCCGCTTGGCGACCGGCATCTCCACGCGGACCAAGAAGTCCTCCGAGATGCCGGTGTTGGTGATGTCCACGAAGAAGAGCGCCCCGTCGCCGTTGCGGACGACGCGGCCGCGCTCGGGCGACAGACGCGCCCCGCCGATGTCCCCGACGGTCGGATAGTAGACGCAGCCGGCGAGCAGAAGCGCGAGCGCGACGACGAGCGTCCGCGTCCCGACGGCGCGGCGGCGGGGCGTCATGCGCCCTTGAACGCGCCCTCGGCGGCCATCGCCCGGAAGGCTCGCTCGTACGACTTCACGGTGAGCTCGAGATCCGCGTCGCTGTGGACGGCCGAGATCCAGCCGTGGTTCATCGAGCAGTCGACACCGTTGTTCAGGAGCGCGCACCGCAGGAGGTGATAGAGGCCCGAGCGCCGCGGCCGGTCCAGACCGGCGAGGCCCGGCTTGCCCTCGAACGAGACGTGGACGATCGACGCCTCGCCGTAGCAGGTGCCGGGCACGGCCGTCCGCTTCATCGCCTCCGTGAGACCGCGCCGCAGCTCGTCGCCGGCCTTGTTGGCGCGCACCTGCAACGAAGCGTCCGAGCACAGCTCGAGCGTCGCGATGGCGGCGGCGGCGCAGGTCGGGTTGGCGTTGAACGTGCCGGCGTGCGCCACGCGCTGGCTCCGGTCCCAGTCGGGATCGCCGCGGAACGCGAGCATCGACATGAGCGGGCGCTTGCCGCACAGGGCGCCGCCCGGCAGGCCGCCGGCGACGATCTTGGCGAGCGTCGTGAGATCGGGCGTGACGCCGAAATAGGCCTGGGCGCCGCCCGGCGAGTATCGGAAGCCGGTGATGACCTCGTCGAAGATCAGTACGACGCCGTGACGCGTCGTCAGCGCGCGCAGCTCCTGAAGGTAGCCCGGAATGGTCGGCGTCGTTCCGGACTGGCCGCCCGCCGGCTCCAGGATGACCGCGGCGACGTCGCCGCGCTCGAGCGCGATCTGGACGGCCTTGATGTCGTTGGGGGGGCAGATCACGAGCTGATCGAGCGTCGCGCCGGGGACGCCGGCGGACATCGGCACCTCGTACGGCGGGTTCACGCCCGCCACCGCGCCGTCGTGCCAGCCGTGGAAGTGGCCCGCGAACTTCAAGATCTTCGAGCGGCCTGTGAAGGCGCGGGCCACGCGCATGGCCAGGTGCGTCGCCTCGGTGCCCGACATCGTGAACCGCACCATCTCGGCGCACGGGACCAGCCGCGTCACCAGCTCGGCCCAGCGCACCTCCAGCTCGTGACAGGCACCCAGATGCGTGCCGCGCGCCACCTGATCCTGCACCGCCTTGACGACCGCGGGATGGCAGTGGCCGAGGAAGAGCGCGCCGTGGCCCATCCAGTAGTCGACGTACTCGTTGCCGTCCACGTCCCACTTGCGCGTGCCGGCGGCGCGCTCGACGTAGGTCGGAAACGGCGCGAGGTGGCGGATGTCGTGGGTGATGCCGCCCGGAATCGCGCGCCGGGCCCGCTCCCAGAGCGCGGCCGAGCGTGGATGCTTGGCGCGATACTCGTCGTGGATTGTCATGATCGTTTTCGTCTCCCGGCGCGGCCGCCTCCCATGATACCGGAACGAGACGCCAATCGAAGCAGGTCGACGACGCCCGCGTGGATGTCGGCGCCGAGGCTGTCCACGGTCGGCTCGCAGCGCCGCGTCACCCCGTCGCAGGCGCCGGCCGACACGCACGCCTCGATGAGCCGCCGCTCGATCTCGGGCGTGTGCAGAAGGTCGAGGCCGGTGAGCCGGCCAAGCGCGGCGACGATCCCGTAGCTCCCCCAGTTCGAGACGCCGGCGACGACCAGATGGTCGACCGGCACCACGCACGCAATCCGCGCGCGCAGCACGTCAAGCCGCGCGAGCCTCGACCGCACGTTCCCCATCCCGATCTCGTTGCCACCGTCGCCGATGCCCACCGTGACCGGCCTCGTAGCCTTGCCCTGACGCGAGCTCGCCATGAACAGCTCATCCAGTGGCTGATTCCACGCGGCGACCGAATCGCCACGCATATTCAAGTAATCGCCCGCGGCATTCCGGCCGGGGCGCTCGATCGCCACCAGATGCGTCGGCTCCTCGTCGGCGAGGAACCGCGCGGCGCCGCCGGCGTGAGCCGGATAGGCCGCCACGCCCGTGGGCTCCTCGAGCGTCTTCAGCACCGCCTCCACGAGGGGCACGTTGGCCGCGTCGGTGACGTGCGTGACGCGGGCGCCGAGCCGCCGCAGCGCGCGGCCCAGCACGGCTGCGCCCGGCGGCCCGTCGGTCTCGGGCATGTCCAGCTCGACCGTGAAGCCGGTGATGATCAACACCCGGCGCGCGCGGCGCAGAGCGCGGGCCGCGTCGAGCGCCGCGCCGGGATTGAAGAACGCCGCGATGTCGCGATGGCCGGGATCGAGGGCGAGAATCTGGTC
>Ga0134127_10002204_pt1 | contig 14190 bp, 11 predicted proteins | sample KB31753_FD_96459 | JGI IMG/M metagenome (GOLD analysis project Ga0134127, IMG submission 96459) | Terrestrial soil microbial communities with excess Nitrogen fertilizer from Kellogg Biological Station, Michigan, USA - KB3-175-3 | ecosystem: Environmental > Terrestrial > Soil > Unclassified ...
CGCCACACCCGCCTCACCCGCCCTACCCGCCTCACCCGCCCTACCCGCCTCACCCGCCTCACCCGACACACCAACCGACCGTCTCCATTCATCGAACACATCGAGGACGTCGGCCTCGCAGAACTCGATACGCACCGGCCGACGACGGGCGCCTTTGGCGTAGTAGCGCTCGAAGTAGCGATCGATGCCGCGCATTGCCAGTTTCAGCGGAATCCCGCGCGTCGCCCATCCGCATACCTGCTCAAATGCCGGACCGACGATTCGAATGAGATGACCGTCATTCTTGCGACACAGATAGCTCTCGAGCTGACGGCAATAGTCTTCCTCGGGACGCGATCCGGGATCCGGGATCCGGGATCCGCTTGGTTCTTGGGATTTGGGATTTGGGATTTGGGATTTGGGATTTTCGTTCACGACAGCCAGCGGACTTCACCAGAGATTACACGAACGACTTCCTCACCGACGCGCACAAGGAGCGCGCCTGTCGCGTCGATATCCTTCGCACGGCCCTGACGCGATCTACCGTCGACGTCCCACTCCACCACTCGTCCCATATGAGTAGCGGCACGCCTCCGCCATTCGGCAATCACGTCAGCCGCGCCGTCGTGCCGCAACGTTTCGTATCGATTCGACAAGGCGGCGAGACACTCGGCCAACACCAATCCTCTGTCCACCGGGCGGCCAAGCTCGCCTTCTATTGAAGTCGCGCGGGTGGCAACGTCGGGAGGGTACGCGGCTCGGAGAATGTTGATGCCAAAGCCGAGGACGACATGGTCGACCGCACCTGCCGACGAGCCCGCTTCCGCAAGAACGCCCGCGAGCTTGCGCGAGCTGACGTGCACGTCATTCGGCCACTTGACGGAGGTGTCGAGGCCTGACGCGGCATGAACGCCTTCCGCGATCGCTGCGCCGGCCGCAATCGTCAGGAGGTGAAGCGCCGCTCCAGCAGGGCGCAACACGACGGAGACGTACAGGCCGGCGCCTGGCGGCGACGACCAGCGTCGGCCCATGCGTCCGCGACCCGATGACTGAGTATTCGCGGCGACCACGAGTCCTTCTGGCGCTCCCGCTTCCGCCGCGCTGATGGCGACGTCATTGGTCGAGCCAATCTCGTCGTACCAGCACAGCCGCTTCTCGAACAGGCCCAGTCGTGAACCCACACGCGCGAGAGCGTCGGTAATGTCAGCGGGAGCGGTCACGGAGATTATTCTTTTCCAAAAAATGACCTCCGTGTTCTTGGTGCCCTTCGTGGTTCGTCGTCGACGAGGGCCGTCAGGCTGGCTCGATCTCGAAACTGAGATCTACGGCAGGCGCCGAATGCGTCAAGGCGCCCACGGAGACGTAGTCGGCGCCCGTCGCGGCAAGTTCGCTCATGCGCGGGAGCGTCACGCCGCCGGAAATCTCGGTCCGGGCGCGGCCGCTGCAGCGCTTTACGGCTTCGATGATGTCTTGGGTTGAAAGGTTATCGAGGAGAACGATCTCGGCGCCGGCCTGGAGCGCTTCATCGACCTGCGCAAGGTTCTCCGCCTCGACCTCCGTCGGCATCTCACGGTTCGCCTTCCGCATCCGTGTCACCGCACCACCGACGCTGCCGGCAAGCCGGATGTGATTGTCCTTGATCAAGATGCCGTCATCGAGGCCACTGCGATGGTTCACGCCGCCGCCGGCGCGAACCGCATACTTCTCGAGCGCCCTCATGATCGGCGTCGTCTTGCGCGTGTCGAGCACAATGATGCGCCCGCCGGCCGCATCGACGAACTGGCGTGTGAGCGTCGCGATGCCCGAGAGCCGCTGCAGAAAATTCAAAGCGGTGCGTTCCGCGGTCAGTAGCGCCGCAGCCAGCCCACGTACCTCCGCGACCTCCGTACCACTCTCGCAGCGCGTGCCATCCGGACGAGTGATCTCGACCTGCACCGCGGGATCCATCTGTCGAAAGGCCTCAGCCGCGATATCGAGACCCGCCAGAACACACGGTGACTTCGCGGTAATCACGCCTCGTGCTTTCTGTTTGCGATCGATGATCGTCTCCGTCGTCACGTCGCCCCAGCCGAAGTCCTCGGCCAGCGCGCGGCGCACCAGTTCTCGATAGAGTCCGGGATCGAGCGGTTCGAACGGAACCGCCTTCACGCGGCTGGTTCCTCTGCGAACTCGAGCTGTGCCTCCGCGACGTCGCCAAACTGGAGGTCGCGAATATGCGTCGCCGCCTGAAAGTCTCGGGCCGCCGGCGTCAGGCCTGCGAACGCGGCCGGCAGCACGGCGCGTGCGATTACCGCCTTCGTCGGTTTCTTGAGCAGCGATTTGATGCGCCGCACCTCCGCGAGAGCCCCCTGCGTCGCCTCGCGCACGGCGAGCGCCTGATCGTCTCGGCCACCAATGACAGCGACCACTTCCTCGGCGGAGGGCCAGGTTGTCGCGTGCACGGAACCAGGCCGCCACCACGACCAGACCTCCTCGGTGACAAACGGAAGAAACGGTGCGAACAGCCGGAGCAGCGTCGACAGCGCGACGAGCATGGCGCTGTTCGCCGAGGCGGCGGCTTCGCTGCCGAGGTCGCCGTAGCGCCGCGACTTCACCAGCTCGAGATAGTCGTCGCAGAACGCCCAGAAGAACGCCTCCGTCCGCTCGAGCACTCGCGAGTATTCGTAGGCCTCGAGCTGACGCGTGCAATCCTCCGCGAGATCAGCGAGCGCGCTCAGCATTCCACGATCCAACGGCTCGTTGATCGCGCCGCGTGGCTCGCTCTGCAGCAGTGCAAATCGCGCGGCGTTCAGGATCTTGATCGCGAGCCGCCGGCCGATCTTCATCTGGCTTGGCTGCGCCGGATCGAAGACCGTATCGCCGCCCGGCCGCGCTGACGCTGCCCAATAACGCACGCCGTCGGCGCCATGCTCTTGAAGCAGACCGAATGGCGTCACGACGTTTCCCTTGGACTTCGACATCTTCTTGCGATCGGGATCGGTGATGAAGCCGGAGATTGCCGTGTGGCTCCACGGCAGCACCTGGTGCTCGAGTTCCGCACGCATGATTGTCGTGAAGAGCCACGTGCGGATGATGTCGTGCGCCTGTGGACGCAGATCCATCGGGAACACGCGCGAAAACAGGTCCGGGTCCTCGATCCAGCCGCTGACGATCTGCGGCGTCAGTGACGATGTGGCCCACGTGTCCATGATGTCGGGGTCGCCGGCGAATCCGTTCGGTTGTCCGCGCTGGTCCGCTGTGTATCCATCGGGAACGTCCGTTGAGGGATCGATCGGCAGACGCGATTCCTCCGGGAGAATCGGCCGCTCATAATCGAGGCCGCCGTCAGCGCGAATCGGGTACCACACCGGGAACGGCACGCCGAAAAACCGCTGGCGGCTGATGCACCAGTCACCCGCAAGACCGTTCACCCAGTTCTCGTAGCGGTGTCGCATGTACTCCGGATGCCACTGCAGCTCGCGACCGCGTGCGAGGAGCTGATCGCGAAACTCGACCGTCTTGATGAACCACTGCCGGCTCGTGATGATCTCGAGCGGCCGATCCCCTTTCTCGTAGAACTTCACCGGGTGCGTGATCGGCCTCGGCTCCCCGATCAGATCGCCGGACTGCCGCAGTTGCTCGACGATGACGCCTCGGGCTTTTGCCGGTTGAAGATTCGCAAGCTGGTCGTAGAGCTGCTGTGCGCGCGCCGCATCGCGCGAGGCCCAACCGGCCTCGCCAAAGCGGACCTGCCGGAACGCGCCGTTCGGCAGGATGACCGCTCGCACCGGCAGCGACAGCTCACGCCACCACGTGACGTCCGTGATGTCGCCGAACGTGCAGATCATCGCCATGCCGCTTCCCTTTTCAGGATCGGCCAAAGCATGTGCCTTCACAGGTACTTCGATGCCGAATAGCGGTGTGATGACGCTTTTTCCAAACAGTGCTTTGTAGCGCTCGTCATCCGGATGCGCGACAAGCGCGACGCACGCCGGAATCAGTTCCGGTCTGGTCGTCTCGATCTCGACGTACGGTCCATCTGCCACCTGAAATCGGATGCGATGGTACGCGCCCGGCTGTTCGCGATCCTCGAGCTCCGCCTGCGCGACCGCCGTGCGAAAGTCGATATCCCACAGCGTCGGCGCTTCCAGCTGATAGACGAGGCCGCGCTTCAACTGCCGCAGAAACGCCGTCTGCGAAACTCGCTGAGACTTGCGGTCGATGGTTGCGTAGGTCATCGACCAGTCGACCGAAAGACCCAGGTGACGCCACAGGCCTTCGAATTCCTTTTCGTCCTCGCCCGTCAGCCTTACGCAGAGCTCGATGAAGTTTGGCCGCGAGACAGGGATCGGGTGTTTGCCGGGCTTGTCCGGCGGTTGAAATGCCGCCTCGTAGGGCAGCGACGGATCGCAGCGCACGCCGAAGTAGTTCTGAACCCGCCGCTCGGTCGGCAGCCCGTTGTCGTCCCACCCCATCGGATAGAACACGGCCTTGCCACGCATACGATGAAAGCGCGCGATGATGTCGGTGTGCGTGTAGGAAAACACGTGGCCCACGTGCAGCGATCCGCTGATCGTCGGCGGGGGCGTGTCGATGGAGAAAACGTCGGCGCGGGAGCGGCCGCGATCGAAGCGGTAGGTGCCGGCTTCCTGCCAGCGTGCCTTCCACTTGTCTTCCAGACCTTCGAGTGCCGGCTTTTCCGGCAGATTTATGGGATGGTTCTCGTCAGCTCCGTGGGGCATTCCTACGGATTCTATCGATTTCCTCGCGCACGAGCCTCTCAGCGACGGCTGAGACGATCTCTTTGACGATCGTCTGCATCTGATCGGACGAACCGAGCGCCAGCTTCTGAATGACACGGCGTGCAACGTCGTCGATCATCGGCTCGGTGATCTCCAGGGATCCGTTGCCGCCGAGACGAACGGGGACGACGCCGGGTTCGCCTTGCTCGATGGCCAGCAGCGCGCTGAAGGCATCGGCAACGATGCTGCGCCCCGTTGCCGAGGGCGCCTCGAGCGGCGCGGGTGCCGCGGTCAGCGTGGGACTCGTTTCCGGCGGCGCGACCGCAACCGCTGCCTTCGGGCCGGGCGACATTCCCGCGAGCAGATCGTCAAGCGTCGGAACGTCCGCGTCGTCGGGCCGAATAGCGTCCAGACCTCTGAAGGGATCGACCGTGCTGGCGGAGCGCGCATCGGGCAGCGCGTCCAGCGGCGGCAGCTCGTCGAACGAATCCAGCTCGCGTTCGAGCACCGGCCCTTCACGGCGACCGGCGCCGGGTGCGGGCGATGCGGTATCGAGTCCGGACGTGGTGATCGTCGCGAACCCTTCGTCGAGCTTGTCGAAATAGTCGTCCAGCGAATCGTCCAGGCCGAGCGGTGGCACCGTACTGTCAAGAGACTCGACGGGCGGCAGGAAATCATCACCCGGCAAAAGATCCTGCGTGGACCGTGGGCGTCCACCGGTTGGAGGCAGCAGATCCTCGGCGCCGAACTCCATCAAGTCTTCCAGAATCGCCGGTCTCTGCTCGCGCTTCGGTAATTCGACCGGCCTCGGCGCCGTGAGCGCCGCGGCGGGGCGGGGAATATTCGACACCGCCGGCTGCGTTGGGCTCCCCTTCGCGCCGCCGATCAGCTCACGCACCCGCGCGATCACCTGCTGCGGCTCGAACGGTTTGACGAGCACGCCGTCGCAATGCACCTCCCTCGCCCTCGCATCGTCAACCGGTTCGAACGCGCCGGCGAGCAGCAGGACTGGAATGTGCGACAGCTCGGGCCTTCCCTTCACGAACGCCGACACGTCGTAGCCGCTTCGCTTCGGCATGCCGATGTCGGCGAGGACGATATCAGGCTTGTCAGCGGCTATGCGCGTGACCGCCTCCTCGCCATCGCTCGCGGTGAGCACCTGCACGTCTTCGCCCGAGAAGGTGAGCTCGATGACGCGCTGAATGGTGACGCTGTCGTCGGCGAGAAGGAGCTTTTTCGACATGGATTAGAAGCCGACCCGGGAATGCGTGTTTCGCGTGATGAACTCCACGATCTCCTGCATCGGGGTGCCGGGCAGGAAAATCCCTTTGATGCCGATCGCGTTCAGCTTCGGGATGTCGACGTCCGGAATAATGCCGCCGACGACGACGAGCACGTCATTGAGGCCTTTTTCGTGCAGCAATTCCATCACACGCGGGCAGATGTGCATATGGGCGCCGGAGAGAATCGACAGCCCGATGGCGTCCGCATCCTCCTGGAGCGCCGCGGCGACAATCTGCTCGGGAGTCTGCCGCAGACCCGTATAGATCACTTCCATTCCGGCGTCTCGGAGCGCCCTGGCGATGACCTTGGCGCCACGGTCGTGCCCGTCAAGTCCAGGTTTGGCAATAATTACGCGGATTTTCTGCACTGAGGCCCCTGATCCCTCAAATTATCGGCGTTTCCTCGTATTCCCCCCAGACTTCCCGCAGCGCGTCGCACATTTCCCCGACGGTCGCGTAGGCGCGGACGGCCTCGATGAGCAGCGGCATCGTGTTGGCCGACCCGCGGGCGCCTTGTTTGAGGGCGTCCAGGGCGGCACGGACGCGGCCGTTGTCGCGCGTCTGGCGCACCCGATTCAGCTTTGCCAGCTGCCGTTCCGCTGTGGTCTCGTCGATGTATAGGATGCCGATAGGCTCTTCCTCCGGATTTACGAAGTCGTTCACGCCGACGATGATTTTGTCGCGCTGTTCGACGGCCTGCTGGAACTTGTACGCGCTTTCCGCGATTTCGCGCTGTGGGTACCCGGTCTCGACAGCGGCAACCATCCCGCCCATGCGATCGATGGTGTCGAAGTAGGCCAACGCTTCTTCTTCGAGGTCAGCCGTCAGCTTCTCGACGAAGTACGACCCGCCGAGCGGATCGACCAGGTTCGCGACGCCGGTTTCGTGCGCGATGATCTGCTGCGTCCGAAGGGCGAGCGTCGCCGCTTCTTCCGTCGGCAGCGCCAGCGCCTCGTCCAGTGAGTTGGTGTGCAGCGACTGGGTACCGCCGAGCACGGCAGCCATCGCTTGCAGGGCGGTTCGCACGACGTTGTTGTACGGCTGCTGCGCCGTCAGCGAAACGCCGGCGGTCTGGCTGTGGAACCGGAGCTGCCAGGAGCGCGGGTTTTTCGCCTTGAAGCGGTCGCGCATGACGTGCGCCCAGATGCGTCTCGCCGCGCGATACTTTGCGATCTCCTCGAAGAAGTCGCTGTGCGAGTTGAAGAAGAACGAGAGACGCGGTGCGAACGTGTCCACGTCGAGCCCCGCATCGACGCCGTATTGCACGTACTCGATACCATCCCGCAGCGTGAACGCGAGCTCCTGTGCGGCGGTCGCACCCGCTTCGCGAATGTGATAGCCGCTGATGGAAATCGTGTTCCACCGTGGCACGCGCTCCGCGCAGAACGCGAAGATGTCGGTGATGAGCCGCATCGATTGCCGCGGAGGATAGATGTATTCCTTCTGCGCGATGAATTCCTTCAGGATGTCGTTCTGGATCGTCCCCGACAGCGACTCCCAGGCGGCGCCCTGTTGCTCTGCGACCACGAGGTACATCGCGAAGATCATCGACGCGGGAGAATTGATCGTCATCGACGTCGTGATGCCGCCGAGATCGATGCCGTCAAACAGCGTCTCCATGTCGGCGAGCGACGTCACGTTGACGCCGCACTTGCCGACTTCACCGAGCGACAGTTCGTGGTCTGGATCGCGCCCCATCAGCGTTGGCAGGTCGAACGCGACGCTGAGGCCGGTGCCACCGGCCTTGAGCAGCTGTTTGTAGCGCTGGTTCGTTTCCTCGGGCATCCCGAAGCCCGCGAACTGCCGCATTGTCCACAGCTTGCCGCGATAGCCGTTTGCGTGAATGCCGCGCGTGTACGGGAAATCGCCCGGGTCGCCGAGGTCGCGGGCGTAATCAAGCGAGGCGATGTCCGCCGGTGTGTAGAGCTCGTTGATCGGCCGACCCGAAATCGTGGTGAAGCTTCCGCGTCGTTCTCGAGAAGCCCCGGCAGCGGGGCTCGCGGCTTTCATCGTGATTCCATTGTAAGTCCTTGGGATTTGGATCTTGGGATTTGGGATTTGGGATTTAATACGGACCATGGCAGAGCACGGAGCGATCTTCGGGGCGATGCTTCAGGAGTTCAACGAAGCCGCGCGCATCGTCAACCTCGAACCCGGTATCTGGAACATCCTCACGCATCCGAAACGGCAGATCATCGTCTCGTGTCCGGTGCAGATGGACAACGGCGAGATCGAAGTCTTCACCGGATACCGCGTTCAGTACAACATCACGCTCGGTCCCGCCAAAGGCGGCATCCGCTATCACCCCGATGTGTCGCTCGATGAAGTGACGGCTCTGGCCGCGTGGATGACGTGGAAATGCGCGGTTGCGCATATTCCGTTCGGCGGCGCCAAGGGCGGGATCGTCTGCGATCCGACGACGATGTCACGACGCGAGCTCGAGGCGCTGACGCGGCGATACGTCGCGGAGATCGTCGACAACATCGGCCCTGAAAAGGACGTCCCCGCGCCTGACGTCAACACGAACGACCAGATCATGGCGTGGGTGATGGACACCTACAGCATGCACGTCGGACATACGGCCACGGCGGTCGTCACCGGCAAACCGATCGAGATGGGCGGATCGCTTGGCCGCCGGGAAGCGACGGGGCGCGGGGTCATGATCGTCACGCGCGAGGCGGCGAAGCATGTCGGGCTCGACATCACAGGGCTGCGCGTCGGCATCCAGGGGTTCGGCAACGTCGGCTCCGTGTCGGCGGATCTGCTGGCGAAGGCAGGGGCGAAGATTGTCGCGGTGACCGATTGGAAAGGCGGCGTCTACAGCGAGCGAGGCCTCGACATTCCCAAGCTGCTTGAATATGCGGCCACGCACGACAAGACGGTTGACGGTTTTCCTGACGGCGATCGGCTCTCGAACGACAAGCTGTGGGGCCTCGATGTCGATGTGCTGATTCCCGCCGCGCTCGAAAACCAGATCACGATGGAGAACGCACCGTCAATCAAGGCAAAGATCCTGACCGAAGGCGCCAACGGGCCGACCACGCCGGACGCGCATGCCTATCTGCACGGGCGCGGAGTCTTCATCATTCCCGACATCCTCGCGAACTCCGGCGGCGTCACGACCTCGTACTTCGAGTGGGTGCAGGACCGCTACGGGTATTTCTGGGAGGAGAAGGACGTCAACGACCGGCTCGAGAAGAAGATGTGCGAGGCGTTCGAGGCGGTCCTGAAAACCTCGATCAAGTACGAGGTCGATATGCGGACCGCCGCCTATATCGTCGCCATCCAGCGCGTCGGCACGGTGACCAGGATGCGCGGGATGTACGCCTAGTGCGTTTATTCGCCTAGGTCTCGTGAGTCGAGCGACAGGGGTCGCTGGGGCCGCTATTCCGTCACCGGGTCACATTGATCGGTTTCAGTTCAGGCTGAGTGCCATCGGCTACGGGATATTGATCGACATTCAGCATCATCGACACGATGCTGTACCACCCGGTGACCGCGATGATATCGACGACGCCTTTCTCGCCGAACGCGTTCTTCGCAGCCGCGAACGCCGCATCGCTCACCTGCTTCGTATTCAGCAACTCCGAGACGAAGTTGTAAACCGCCTCCTCGTCCTTCTGCATCGACGCAGGGCGGCGACCGGCGGCAATCGCGTCACAGATTGCCGCACTCAAGCCGGCCTGAAGCGCTGAACGATGATGAGCCTGCCACTCATACTGCGCGGTCCAGTGGCGAGCGGTGACGAGAATCGCCAGCTCGTAGAGTCTCTGTGGCAGCGACGACTTGAAGCGCGTGGAGGCGCCGAACTCCTGACCGAGGTCGCCAATCTCGGGGCTGCGCAGCAGCACGTTGAACGGACCGTTGACGCCGCCGCGCGGGCCGGCAATCAGATGCTCGACCATCGTCTTTTGCGCCGGCGTCATCTCATCGTAGGTGAGAGGCTTGAAGCGATTGCCGCGGAGCTTGATGCTGCGTGGATCTGGACGCTGGGCCGGCGCCTGCGCCACCACCGTTCCCACCAATGTGAACGCACACGCGCACGCGAACAACAATCGAATCATGGCGCCCTCCTGTGGGCGTGAATGATACTGCCGTCGCGCAGGTGTCAGGTATCAGGTTTCAGGGATGGTCAAGGAATCAAGCAAGCAGGGCCAGCGCGTGAGTGAGGAGTTTTTTCCAGCGGGTGGCGTGGGGAGACCCCGCGACAGGACCCGGGCCGCTCGACTCACGCGAACCATTGCATAGGGTATCGGGCAGTGGGCGGCCCGTACATCAGGAAGGCGGACCTGAAGGTCCGCCTCTACATCCCGCTACCGGACCTGAAGGTCCGCCTCTACATCCCGCGGGTGTCGCTGGATTTAGCCGACTACTCGGAAAGCGACGAGTTCCTTCGCAGTATCGCCTGTCGCGCCTTTCACCGTGATCTCGATGACGTACTCGCCGGCCGGGATGGTGGCGAGACTCATATCGATCTGATGTGTGCCGCCTGCCGAAGCGGCCGCGACCGGCACGTCCGTGAACTTCTGGCCGTTGCTGTTCAGGAGCGCTGCCGTCGGAACCGGCACTTCGTTGCCGGGTCCGTAGCTGTCGAACCGAATCAAGAGCCGCATTGTGCGCGAGAACTCGCGGTTCGCTGGCGGAACGGCTGCGGCGTTGCCGGCAATCGCCTGAAATTCGCGCGGCGTCCGAACGGCGTAGACGCGCGGTGTGCTCAGCGCCGGGCGCGCAGCGGTGAGATCGGGGACGGTGATGGTGCGGATTTCCTGATCGAGCACGCCGCCGCCGGCACCTTCGACCGTCATCCGCAGCTCCAGCTTGCCGGGAGCAGATTCAAACGTCAGCGCCTGCGGCGCGGGGGGCGTCGTCGCGCTTGCGGAAAGCGAAGCGCTCGCGCCCGTCGCCTGCGGACTCGCACTCGCCAGCTGTCCGGCATCAGGCGTTCGGCCGCGGAAGACGAGATCGCCCTTCTCCGTCGCGGCAATCACCGACACGCGTCCCGGCGACGGATCGTTGCGGAGGTTGCCACCCGGCGGCTTCGGCAAGGGTTCCCACACGAGCGGACCTTCGTCTTGCCGTTCTCACCTCGCTCTGTGCCGAGCCACGTCCGCACGTACTTCGCCGATTGCACCGGCGCCGCGATCGTCGCGAGGGCAGCCATCACCGGCTTCGCCGTATCGGGTACCCCCGGTCCGGTCGCCTTCTCCGCCTTCTTGACGTCCTCCATCGTCGCGGCCCAGTAGCCGCGCCGGGCACGCACCTGAAGACCGCGCTTCTTCGCGGCCGCGCTCAGCTGCACCTTGATCTGGTGGAACTTGCCATCGACCGGCGCCTGCGCCGAGGTATAGCCAATCAGGTAATAGGCGGTTGAATCCTGGAGTGCCTGCTGCAGCCCTTTCGCCAGGTCGTTGCGACCGACGATGGCGCGACCGTCGGTTTCTTCCGCGATGGAGCGGAGCGTATTCGTCGATGCCGTCAGCATCGACTGGTCCTGCTGCGGCCCGACGTTCTCGTCGATGTCGAATTCGTTGGTCGCCAGACCGCGCGGGTCAAGCGTATAGATCGCGGTGTTGTTACGCGTCGCCGCGATGAAGACGTCTCTGAGCTGTGAATAGAGGTCCGCGGTGGCAAAGGTCTGTGCCGTTTGCTCGCGCGAATCGTTCTCACCCGCCAGCGGGTTGAACGCCTGCGGATTGCCAAGCTTGCCCATCGACGCGTCGGCGCTGCGCATCTGCGGCGGCAACATCGCCTGCAGACCCTCGCTCACATAGATAATCGACTTGCGCCCCTCGCGAATCGAGCCAAGCCGGACCGACAACCCGCGCAAAGCGGTCATGACGACCTGATTGCGGATCTGTTCGACAATTTCAGTCGGCGCGCGCTGGTACTGCTCCTCGAACAGGTTGCGCGGCTCGTATCGGTACTTGCGGCCCTCGAATTTCTGGATGGCGCCGATGATGCGCTCGTGGTTTCGCGTGAAATCCACGTCGGTCACCGGCGTCAGCGGATACATGATGGCCACCAGGTCGAGCGGCCTGAGCTGGTTCTGGATGAACTCACTCAACGGCTGCCGCACCGCCAGCGAGCTGCCCAGACGAGTGTGGTAGTCGTCGAGGAAGATGACGAAGACGCGCGTGTCGTCGCGCGCCGCCTCCCGTTCCTCGTCGTCGCGGTTGCGGATCTCCTGCGGCGGTGGGGCACCGGGCTTGGGATTGCCGTCGACTTTGATGAAACGGAACTGCTCGATCTTCTGGGGCTTGTTGTCTTCGAGGATCTCGAAGTCGGTTTGCTTCAGATCGGTGATCGGCTGCCCCTTCGAATCGGCGACGTAGGCGTCGACGGTCACGAAGTTGATGCCCGACCGGAAGGTGAGGTCCGTCTGATCAGCCGCCTGCTGTCCGCCGGCTTGCGCCGTGGCTGCCTGCTGTGAGCCGGCCTGTTGACCGGCAAGCGCGACCATGGCGGCCGCCACCAGCATCAACGTGAGAATAAATGCGGCAAGAATGCGCGTACGGCTCATGGTGCCTCGCTTCTGGTGATCCTAGCAGGTATCAGGTATCGGGCACCTGATACCTGATACCTTTTCGACGCATGCAGCAAACCGACAGCCTTCCGCTGCCTCTGTCCCATCTCAGCCAGGACGAGGCACTGTTTCGCGACAGTGTCTACGAGTTCGCGGACCACGAGATCCGTCCGCTCGTCCGCGAGATGGACGAGCACGCAAAGATCCCGCCGACTCTCCTGCCGCGCCTGTTCGACCTTGGCGTCATGGGAATTGAGATTCCCGAGGCGTACGGCGGCGCCGGCGCGACCTTTTTTCATTCCGTGTTGGCCGTCGAGGCACTCTCGCGCATTGATCCTTCTATCGGCGTTCTCGTCGATGTCCAGAACACGCTCGTCATCAACGCGCTGCTGCGATGGGGTACGGACGCGCAGAAGGCGGCCTATTTGCCGAAGCTCGCCTCCGCCACGGTCGGAGCGTATGCGCTGTCGGAAGCGGGATCGGGCAGCGATGCGTTCGCGATGGCCTCCCGTGGTACCGAGCGGGGCGATGGGTTCGTCCTCAACGGCCGGAAACTATGGATCACCAACGCGAACGAGGCGAGCCTGTTCATCGTCTTCGCCAACGTCAATCCGGAAGCCGGCTACCGCGGTATCACCGCGTTTCTCGTCGAGCGCGGCTTCACGGGATTCACCGTCGGCAAGAAGGAGGACAAGCTCGGGATCCGCGCGAGCAGCACCTGCGAGCTGCTGCTCGAGGATTGTCACGTTCCACGGGCGAACGTGCTTGGCGAGGTCGGCAAAGGTTATAAGGTCGCCATCGAGACGTTGAACGAAGGGCGCATTGGCATCGGCGCGCAGATGATTGGGCTCGCGCAAGGCGCCCTCGACGCGACGATCCACTACGTCAAGGAACGGAAACAATTCGGCAAGCCGATCGCCGATTTTCAGGGCGTCCAATTTCAGATCGCACGCGCCGCAACCGAGCTCGAAGCGGCGCGGCTGATGGTCTACAACGCGGCGCGTCTGCGTGACGCCGGCCAGCCGTTCCTCAAGGAAGCGGCGATGTGCAAGCTGTTCTCGTCAGAGATGGCCGAGCATGTGAGCTCGCTCGCGGTGAATCTCTTTGGCGGGTACGGGTTCGTCAAGGATTACCCCGTCGAGAAATTCTTCCGCGACGCGAAGATTGGTCAGATTTATGAGGGCACGTCGAATCTGCAGCTACAGACCATCGCTAAGCAGCTTCTCGGCTAACGGACTGTAACCACGAAGGCGCTTCGCGCCAGAGATCACGAAGTCTTGAGAATAATTCTTCGTGTTCTTCGTGACCTTCGTGGTTAACAGTCCTTCGTGTGCTTCGGGGATCCCGCCTTCGTGGTCTACACGTGCGGCAATTCCGCATCGGCCACTGCTTCACGCAATGTCTCGGTGCGCCCGGCGAACAATTCGATGGCGCGTACGTCCTGCGTCAAGCGCTCGACGACGTGGCCACGGCGGAAGCTGTCGACGCCGACGACCTGCGTGGCACGCCCAACCGCGGCCTGTGCCGCACTGGTTGCGGCGAGCTTCGCCTTCGAGGCCTCGGCGAGCGACACCTCGTGGCCCTGTGCCGCCGCTTTCCAGGCCAGCATCCGTGCTGCTTCGAGCTCTGTTGCGGTGTCCGCGAGCAGACCCTGAACGGTCTGTTCGCCGCCCGCGCCGCGCTC
>Ga0134127_10002207_pt1 | contig 14183 bp, 13 predicted proteins | sample KB31753_FD_96459 | JGI IMG/M metagenome (GOLD analysis project Ga0134127, IMG submission 96459) | Terrestrial soil microbial communities with excess Nitrogen fertilizer from Kellogg Biological Station, Michigan, USA - KB3-175-3 | ecosystem: Environmental > Terrestrial > Soil > Unclassified ...
GACCGAGGTGATCGAGGATCAGCTTCAAGCGCGGATGGCGCTGGGCCACCTCCGCCACCTTCGGAAGGAACCCAGCGGCCATCAACGCGATGGGCAGGCTGGCGCGCTCCGCGGCCGGCCACAGCCAGTCGACGGTACCGTCCGTCAGCCACGCATTCTGAGGCGGAGGGAACGTGAAGCGCAGGCCGAGCATCCCCGGGCGCTGCTTCCACGTGTCCACGAGCGCGCGGCTCTCCTGCTTGTCGAGGGGGAAGTTGCCGAGGATGCAGAACCGATCCGGATGTTGCCGCGCGGCCTCGATGGCCAGCTCGTTCGCGTTCGGATCCCACGGCGTGTGGGGCGTGAGCACCGCGGCGTCGACACCGCCCGCGTCCATCTCGCGGAGCGCGTCGGCCTTGGTGTAGGCGGGAATCTGACGGTGCCAGGGACTCGTAGGGTTGCCAGCGTTCCAGAGGTGGATCTGGGCGTCGACGATCAGCATGTAGAGCTCCTTGTGCCGGCGTGCATGACGTCGGAGCGCTGATCGTAGCGAGCGGCCCGCGGCGCCGTCAAGCGCGCCGGCTCGAATGGGCTCCGTCAGTCTAGGGCCCCGCGACCAGGATCGCCACGGAGCGCGGTCCACCCGATAGCTGTGGCCGGTCACCGCAGGAGACCTGGTGGGGCGTCCGAGGCGCCGCGCCGAGTCTCGCCGCGCCGCCTCTATTTCGGACGGTTATCACCGCGCCAAGAACTCGCGGATGCTTTGCGCAATCTCCTTGGCGTGCGTTTCCAACGCGAAATGCCCGGTGTCGAAAAATTGAACCACCGCGGCAGGATTGTCGCGGGTGAAGGCCTCCGCCCCGACCGGCAGAAAAAAGGGATCGTTCCGCCCCCATACGGCCAGCAGCGCCGGTTTATACGTCCGAAAGTACTTCTGGAAGGTCGGATAGAGCGCGATGTTGCTCTGGTAGTCACCGAAGAGATCCAGCTGAACTTCATCCGCCCCGGGTCGTGCGAGGTAGAAGTTGTCGAGGTTTTGGCCGTCGGGCGAGACCAGCGTCGTATCCCGCACGCCCTGCGTGTATTGCCAGCGCGTCGTCTCGGGGCTCAGGAAGGCTCGCAACACTTGGCGATTCTTTTCGGACGGGTCCTGCCAATACGCGCGAATCGGCTTCCAGCCATCACTGAGCCCCTCCTCGTAGGCGTTCCCGTTTTGCGAAATGATCGCAGTGATGCGATCCGGATGGCGAGCGGCAATGCGGAAGCCGGTGGGCGCGCCGTAGTCGAAAACGTAGAGGGCGAAACGATCGAAGCCCACGAGCTCGGTGAATCGATCGATGACGTTGGCGACGTTGGCGAACGTGTACGAGAAGCGGGTTCGGGACAGCATATCCGATTGCCCAAAACCGGGAAGATCGGGAGCGATGATATGAAAGCGATCGGCCAGAAGTGGAATCAGGTCCCGAAACATGTGGCCGGCGCTCGGGAAACCATGAAGCAAGAGAAGCTTCGGCGCATCGACCGATCCCGCCTCGCGATAGAAGATCTTGAACCCATCGACATCACCCGTCCGATACTTGATTGACGTCATCACCCTATTCCTTTGTGCTTGCGACGAGGTTCGATTGACTCCTCACCTCGCGACGACATCTCGGGCGGCTTCGACGATGATGCCGACGACTGCCGCAGGGGCTGTCACGCTGGGTGTGTGGTCGAGCGGCTTGGCATGAACGCGCGCGCCCATCCGGTCCGCCATGAAGCGCTGCGTCTCCGACGGGATCATGCGGTCACGCTCGGCAATGAGAAACCACGTTGGTAGGTCCTTCCAGCGTGGGCGCGAGACGGGAACCGTGGTGCAGTCGGCGGCCAGGGGACGTTGGGTAGCGGCCATTATCCCCTGCTCTTCCGTCGTTGCGTCCGGCGCGAACGCCGCCGCAAAGCTCTCTTCCGGGAGCCACAGGAGCCCATTCGAGTCCGGGGCCAGCTTCGGCGCCCGAGGATCGGGCTCTGCTCGATTGAACACGTCACCGACCGTCTCGCCTTCGTCGGGGGCCAACGCCGTCACATAGACCAGCGCCCTGGTTTTCTCGGAGCGGCTCTCTCCGATCACCGCGCCTGCGTACGCGTGCCCCGCCAGCACCACCGGCCCATTTGCCCGCGCCAACGTCCGATCGAGTGCGGCAACGTCCCCTCGAAGCGAGGTCAAGGGAAGGGGTGCCGCCAAAACCTCGAAGCCGTGCGCTTTCAGCGGTCCGATCACTCGCGCCCAGCTCGAACCGTCTGCCCAGGCGCCGTGAACCAGCACCACCGTCGTCTTTACGTTCGACATTTCAGTTCCTCTTCGTGAGCCATTCGTCCCCCGAAACGCCCACCGAGGCCCGCGCGAACACAGCAACGGTCACCAAGCCTATCGCGGCTCCAGCGAGCCCATCGAACAGTCGATCGATCCCGCTCGTATCACCCGGCACGTACAACGTCGCCACCAGGATTGCTGACAGCGCTGCCTGAACGTTGATCACCGCCCGGCCGTTGAGTAACACCGCGACCGATGTGGCCAGCGCCACGACCACCGCGATCTGCCATGGCCCGGCACCGATCGCGGAGACCAGCAGAGCGCCGACACCGACGCCGACACTGGCCCCAACGATCAGCTCGATCGCTCGGCGCAACCGCTGGCCGAGGGTCGCATCGATGGAGACGATGGCCGCAACCGGCGCAAACAACGGCGCGCGGTGCCCGAACAGGTGTACGGCCACGAACCAGGAGAGGCCGGCGCCCAAGGCCGTCTGGACCACCGGGACGGCAACGCTTCGCCAGCAGCTCACTCGCCCCGTAAGGTGCCCGCCTAGGCGCGACCAGCTCGCGGACCTGATCGACATGCCATTGGGACGGGTCGGACACTTCTTCGGTTCCGGTCCAATGCGAGGGATTTTTCCGGTCGATGCGAAACCGCGATCCGGCCTGCGGCTTCTTACCAGCGAAAGGGAACGAGTCGTATCGGCGGCGGCTACTAACAAACAGCGGCTACTAACAAAGAGAGAAGGAGAAACAAGCATGATCTCCGCGGCGTTTCCGTACAAAAAGCAGCAGCGGCAGGTCCTCGGCAGGCAGATGTCGTACGTGGAGGCGGGAGAGGGCGACCCAATCGTGCTGCTGCACGGTAATCCCACCTCGTCGTACCTCTGGCGCAACGTGTTGCCGCACCTGCAGCCACGAGGCCGCTGCATCGCCCCCGACCTGATCGGCATGGGCGACTCCGACAAGCTGCCTGACAGCGGCCTCGGCTCGTATCGCTTCGTCGAGCACCGCCGCTACCTGGACGCCCTGCTCGAGGCTCTGGGTGTGCGCGAGCGGGTCACCTTGGTCGTCCATGACTGGGGCTCGGCCCTCGGCTTCGACTGGGCCAACCGTCACCGCGAGGCCGTGAAGGGTATCGCGTATATGGAGGCGATCGTGCAGCCGCAGGGCTGGGATCACTGGGACACGTTGAACATGCGTCCAGCCTTGAAGGCGCTGCGTTCCGAGGCCGGCGAGGCGATGATCCTGCAAGACAACTTCTTCATCGAGAAGATCCTGCCAGGGGCGATCTTGCGCACCCTCTCCGCCGAGGAGATGGCGGAGTACCGACGGCCGTTCGCCGAGCCCGGCGAGGGGCGACGGCCGACGCTGACGTGGCCCCGGGAGATCCCCATCGAGGGCGAGCCAGCCGACGTGACGGCGATCGCGGCCGCCTACGCGGACTGGCTGGCGACGAGCCGTGTGCCCAAGCTATTCGTGAAAGCCGAGCCCGGGTTGCTCGTTGCCGGCGGCGCGAATCTCGACTTTGCCCGCGGGTTGCCAGCGCAGACCGAGGTGAAGGTCGCCGGGAGTCATTTCCTCCAGGAGGATTCGCCGGACGAGATCGGGCGGGCCATCTCGGATTGGATGGGGACATTGGGCCGCGCCCGGGCGCGAAAGGCCGGCTGATTCCGCTGAGCCTTTCAACATGACCTACGTCGCCATGCGGGGCAGCGTCACGGCGAATGGCGTGAGCCGCCTCCATGGCGACGTGAAACAGCTGATCGTCCAGATGGTCCTTCCCCGCGACCGGACCGCCGAGGTTACCCTCACTCGGGGGTCAACGCGATCCGGTGCGGTGCGCCAGCGGCCGCACATTCGACAAGAGGGCGCCGAGCCCCTCCGCCATGGTCAGGTGCGCCAGCACGGCGTCGCGAAGCTTTGGATAGGGCAGCTCGGCCAGCATGGCCGCCTGAACCGCCGCCATCACCTCACCCGCCTCGGGCCCGAGCATCGTGAAGCCGAGGATACGATCGTCACTTGCGGAGACGAGCACTTTCATCAAACCGGGCCGCGCGTCCACTGCCTGCACGCGCAGCACGTCGTTCATGGACAGCTTCGCGACGCGAACCGCCATCCCCTGGCGATCTGCGTCGCGTTCGCTCAGTCCAACGTGCGCCAGCGGCGGATCCGTGAACACACAGTACGGGATCAGCCGGTCGCGTGTGCTGCGGTTGCCACCGGCGAGATTCTCTTTGATGATGCGGAAGTCGTCGACCGAGGCGTGCGTGAAGTGTGGGGTCCCGGCGCATTCGCCGATAGCCCAGACGTCCGCCGCGGTCGTCTCGAGCCGATCATTGACACGTACGTAGCCCCGAGCGTCGAGCTCGACGCCGGCCTGCTCGAGGCCGATCCCGCTCGTGTTGGGTGTCCGCCCTACGGCGATGAGGATGTCGCTGCCTTCAATCCGTTGCTCGCCGGCGGCCGTACGCACCAGGACCGTGACGCCCGTTCCCGACCGACCCTGCACACCGAGCGTCTGGACTCCGACATGGCATTCGATGCCTTCAGCGCTCAGGATCCGCTGCACCTCATGGGCGATGTCGGGATCTTCCTGGCTGAGAAGCTGAGGGTCGTGCTGGATGACCGTCACGCGACTGCCGAAGCGACGGCATGCCTGGCTGAATTCGAGGCCGACGTAGCCTCCGCCGAGCACGATCAGGTGCGGCGGCACGTGGTCGAATTCCAGCGCTTCGATGCTGGTGAGCGGGCCGGAAGCTTCCAGGCCGGGAATACTGGGAATCGTCGCGTGTGTACCGACGTTGACGAAAACATTGTCTGCGTGGAGGACACGCGCCCCCCCGTCGTTCAGACGCACCTCGAGTGTCTTCGGAGCGACGAAACGGCCCATCCCCATGATCAGCTCGGCGCCGCTGTCCTTGTAGGCATGCAGGTGCGCGTCCACTTGCCGGTCGACCATGTCGCGCTTGCGCTGGCGAACCTTCACCATGTCGACCGCAACGCGATCGATCGTCGCCCCGAACTCGGCGCCACGGCGTGCGAGGTAGGCGACGTTCGCGCTCCATATCTCGTTCTTGCTCGGCATGCAGTTGATGTTCGGGCACGAGCCGCCGATCCACCGGCGCTCCACGACCGCCGTGCGCCGGCCCGATCGCGCCAGGTCCCACGCAAGGAGCTTCCCGCCTTGTCCACTGCCGAGCACGAGTGCGTCATACCGTTCCGCTGCAGTCATACACTCCCTCCCAGCCCGAAGGTGTTTCGGATGTCAGCCTTGTGATGAACCGGTCGGCACTTCGGTTTCGGAAGGCCTTCCGCTTTCCATGAACAACCAATCACCAGCGGCCGAAATGAGAGCCGCCATCGACATACAGGATGTGACCAGTGACCGTCGCCGCCTCGGTCAGATACATCACAGCGTCCGCGATCTCTCTAGCCGTCGAGGGACGCCCCATCGGCGACAGGCTTTCCATCACTTCCCTCGGAGTGTTCCGCTGAAGCGGCGTATACACGACCCCCGGCGCGACGGCATTCACTCGGATGCCGTCTCTCGCGTACTCCATCGCGAGGTGCTGGGTAATCGTTTCCAGACCGCCTTTGGTGATCATCGGAACTGCCGCCGTCACTCCGCGGATCGGATTACGCGCCAAGGAGGCCGTGATCGTGACGATGTCGCCGCCGGTCTTCTGCGCGAGCATTTGCTTGATGGTCAGTTGCGTGAGGTACAGGAAGCCCTCGATGTTCGTCGACACCAGCGCTCTGACGTCCCCGACCGAGTAGTCCGTGAACGGTTTGGTGAAGAAGATGCCGGCGTGATTGACAAGTATGTCTATCGCCTTGAAGCGAGTCGCTGCCGTCTCGACGATCTCGGCGGCAGTTGCCGGCTCACCGATGTGGCCGTCCACCACCGCGACCTGGTCGGAAGCTCTAACCCCGGTCGATCGGCTCATTGTTCGGGAGTTGGCGACCACATTGAACCCCCGTTCGACGAACGCTCTCACGATCTCCGCGCCGATCCCCTGCGAAGCCCCGGTAACGATGGCGGTCTTCGGTCGGTCGCTCATCTCTGTCTCCTGGAGCCGACGAGGCTCTTAAGCCCATAATCAGGCGGCCGGGCGCGAGGGCCTAAGCGATCGCCCGACGAAACCACCGTTGCATTCTTCACGACACTCTCGCCTACACGCGAAGGGCCGGCGCCGCGAGGGTTCGGCATTGATTTCTGTTCTGCGATCCATGCTGAGAGCGCGCGGACGGCCGAAATCTTGGCGCGCGATCGTCGGGCCCGATCGCGCTGGCCATGAACACCGATAGACGTTTGCGCAAGAACAGCCGCGCTCGGTGCGTGCGAATCTTTACCGCGGCCACCGTGGTCCGTACGCAGCCGGCCACCTCTCTCACCGACATGCCTTCCACGTCGCGCATAACGATCACGGCGCGGTAGTGTGCGGGAAGATCGCCAATCGCCGAGATCAACGCGGCCCGAAGCTCAGATTGCACGGCGGGGTCGTGGATGCTCGCTGACCAATCGCAGATCGCATCCGCGTATCTTCCATTTTCGTCGAACAGCGGGAGGACCTCGTCGAGCGAGATCTCGTCACGTCGGCGCCGGCGACCGCGCAGCTTCTCGTACGCGGCGTTGGCCGTGATCCGATAGATCCAGGATCCGAGGGACGAGTCCCGCCTGAACGTATCGATCTTCCGGACCGCGCTCAAGATTGCGTCTTGGATGACTTCCTCGGCATCCGCCGTGTTGCCGGTGATCCGGGCCGCCAGGCGATATGCGCGGTCGCCGTATCTCGCGATGAGCCGTTCGGCAGCGGTGGGGTCGCGCCGCCGCAATGCATCCACGAGCTCCCCGTCACGGTCGGTTCCGACATGGGCGGCGGTCTCGAGGCCGGTGAACGAAGTACCGATGGCGCTCGTCCTTCGACGGTCCATGCCGACTCTGTCCGGCCGCCCGTGATCTACAAAAAGTCCCCGCATGCCGATTTCTCCCAGGAGCGCGGCCTTACGCTCTTCCGCGATGCCGTTCTACGGCAAACGACACGCCAACAGAGGCCACCCAGTCCGAGTCACGGCTGCGGCGATCATTGCTCTGGCTTTCCAGCAAGATGCCTTGGGCAGAAAGCTCGAAATCTCGAGTCCGAAGGGACGAACTCGTGACGAATGCCCGACAATGGCGGGTTTTGGTCGCCGTTGTTGCCACGCGAGCGCCGAGTCCAGCGAAAGGCTGTCGGCGGAGTGGCTACGCCGACAGCCTCACCGCTGCCCCTCACGATAGCTGTCGACTGACCAGGGACCTGGACCAATCAGCACCAGCGTGACGATCGATGCGATGTAGAGAAGATCGCATTCGTATCCGGGTGCTCCGAACTGTGCCCTACCATCGCTGACGCCCAGCAGCTTGATCGAGCTGAAACCATACGGCAGATGAACCGTGAGGATTGCCACCACGAGCAGGATGATGCTCGGGACGCTGACGATCGAGACGAAGCCTCCGATCAGGAAGGCAATGCCACCCAGAATTTCAGTGGCGATCGTCAACCAGGCCATCCATTGTGGCGCTGGAACGCCGATAGCCTGGAGGATCGCCGCAAACGCTTCGGGTCCCTTGTGCCATTTCGCAAGGCCGTGTTCGAGAAATCCATAACCAACGATCAATCGAAGGGGGACCGCCACGTAGGGTGCACACTTCGCCCGTACATTCCGCCAGGCCCATGTGCCTTCGACGAGCATCCGCATTGTGGGCTCCTTCAGAAGGCAAGCGGCGCGCCACCAAGGAATCGGTCGAACCGACTGGAGGCATCTCGTTGAAGATGCTCACCCGAGCGCAGCAGCCGCACCGGGCCGGCACAGGCGAAAGCGTGTCGAATCTCCGCCACTGACGAGTTCTCGTCGCGAGAACTGTCGCGGGATCATGACGGACGATCAGTCATGGCCTGCGGGACTCTTGCCTGTCTTCTTACCTGGGGGAGGACGGCCGGCGAGTGATATGAAGCTTCTTCAGCCTGTAGACCAACGAGGTCCGCTTCATTCCAAGCCGCGCGGCCGCACCATTCCGACCGCCGATAACCCACTCACTTGCTTCAAGTGCCTGGAGAATATGGTCCCGTTCCACCTGCGCAAGACCGCTCAGTGGCGCATTAAATTGCCTCGGCGAACCAAACGGCTCCAGCTCGGACGTTGGGGCGCGCAATACGCAGCGAGGAGACAGAATTACTGCCCGCTCGACAAAGTTTTGCAGTTCCCGAACGTTTCCCGGCCAACGGTATCGCACCAGCGCATCCATAGTCTCCGAAGGGACTTCGTCGATTCTCTTGTTCATTCGCCGCCCGTACAGCGCCGTGAAATGCCAGACCAGTTTCGGAATGTCTTCCGTGCGCTGCCGTAAAGCCGGCACGTGGACCGGGAATACTTTCAGTCGATAATAAAGGTCCTCGCGAAATGTCCCCTCCTTCACCATGGCGACCAAATCACGATGCGTGGCCGCGATCAGACGCACGTCGACCTTATGCGTTTTGATGCTCCCGAGCCTCTCGAATTCCTGCTCTTGCAGGACGCGTAGCAGCTTCGCTTGAAGCTCCAGAGGGATGTCGCCGACTTCGTCCAGAAACAGCGTGCCCTTGTCTGCCAGCTCAAAGCGCCCCGTTTTGTGCGTGATCGCCCCGGTGAATGCGCCTTTCTCATGACCGAACAGCTCACTCTCCAGAAGTCCAAGCGGGATCGCGGCGCAATTCAATTTGACAAAGGCTCGTTCCCGGCGACTGCCCAGATTGTGGATTGCGCGCGCGATGAGTTCTTTACCCGTTCCGGTCTCGCCCAGGATCAGCACGCTGGAGTCTGTCGGTGCCACCACCGAGACTAGGTTCAATGCTGTCTTCAACGCGGGGCTGTCTCCGACGATTTCCCCGAACTCGGCCCGGATTTCCTCCTCGAGATAGAGTCGTTGTCTTGTCTCTTTGTCCCGGTCCTTTATCGCCTTTTCGTAGTCCAGCGCGTTCTCGACAGCAATGGCTACCTGGGCCGCCACCTGTTCCAGAAAGGCGACATCATCCTTGGAAAAAGCTCTCTCCGACCGCTTCAGAGCGGCCAAAACGCCGACGACGCCGCTTCTACCGACTAGCGGCAGGTCGCAGCCCGATATCAAGCCCTCCGCCATGACACGTTGGTAGAAGAGGCGGCCCACGCTGTTGCCGAAGCTGTCCGGGTCGTTGCGTACTTCCTCGAAGTGATTGAAGTGTTGAGTTTTGCCGGTCCAGAAAGCTTTGCCGCAGACCGAACCACGGACGGGTATGATCGTCCCGTCGCAGAGGAAACCTCGCGCTTCCGGGTTGTACAAAGTCGTCACGCGTAATCCGTTACCGTCGGCATCGGGAAGAAGCAACGCGCAAAAGTCACATCGTGTCACGCCCAGGAGATTCGTCGAAAGCGTCTCGACCAAATGCCGAAGATCCAGGTTCGAGGTCATGCTGTTCGTAATCTCCAGCAGCAAGCGCAGTCGGTCGCGTTCATGCCTCAGTTCGTCTTCCAGGCGCTCCCGTTCGCTCTCGTCCTGGCGTAATCTTTCTTCGGTTTTCTTCAATGCATCAATGTCGGTCGCTGTTCCGAACCACCAGAGAACCTCGCCCGACTCGTCTCGCAGCGGGTGGGCGCGACACAGAAACCAACGGAACGCCCCGTCGTGGCGACGAAGGCGCGCCTCGAACTCCCATGGCTTTCCGGTCTCCACCATCTCCAGCCAGGTTTCCATCAGCTTCGGCAAGTCGTCGGCGTGAACAGCCGCCTGCCAACCCCAGCCTCGCGCTTCGTCCGAACTGATGCCGGTGTAGTCGCGCCATCGTTGGTTCGAAAAGTCGTTTGCGCCATCGGACAGATTGCTCCAGACGATAGCCGGGATCGTATCGATGACCTGCCGAAGCTTGGCTTCGGATTGCCACGTGGCCTCGGGACCGCGGCCGGCTGGTTCCTGGGCTACTGACGGAGCCGATTTCATTGCCATCTCCTGGCGGAGGACGTCACCCGCGGTACGCGCTCTTCGGCCAGGCTAGTTTGGCGGGCGGGAAGCGTCTACCCGACGTTGGTAGGGTTCACCCACTCCCGGCGGCGGGGAACGCCGAGGCGAGAGACCCACCACTGTTTCGCGTTCTTGCCGAAACGGTATGACCGAGCAACATCCACCAGGCCATCGGCATCGGAAGAGCTGGGAGGACGACGTCATGGCGATGACCCCACGGAGAGTCGATGCCGAGCGCCATCTCGCGAGATCGATCCTGTACGTGACGGCGTTGCTTGGGGATCGACCGCGCCAGGTCGACGGGTACATCCACTACTTCGGCGAGACACCGCGATGCGCCAGCGACGCCGGCGCGTGGTCATCCCGCGTGGGTGGCCGAGCGCCCGCCCGAGGCACCTGCGGCGGCGCGGCCAGCACGGGAATCCGGCGAGAACGAGGTGGTGGACCATGACCTGGCGGTCAAAGATTCGACGGTGGGTCGCGCGGTGGGTAGGGGCGGCGATCTTCATGGCGCTCGCTGTCGGACTGTTGTGGGTCGCGCTGAGGAACATGGAGAGAGCGGGCGACGCTTCGTCCACTCCGGCGGTGGGTGAGGCCATGAGCAAGGCGGCGCGCCAGCGCGAACTCACTCCCTGAGGTACCGAGTGAGAGCCTCGTGGATCTGGAGCGTCACGGCCCCGAAGTCGGCGCTCGCGCGCGACGCGATCGTGCGTGGGCGCGGCAGAGGCACCGGCACGATACTCGCCACCCGCCCCGGCCGCGGCGTGAGCACCACGACTCGATCCGCAAGGAAGACCGCTTCGGGGATCGAATGGGTGACGAAGACGATCGTCTTTCGACGTTCGTTCCCCTCGCCCCACACGCGCAGGAGCTCCAGATTGAGCTCGTCGCGCGTCATCGCGTCGAGCGCTCCGAAGGGCTCGTCCATGAGCAGCAATGGTGGATCGAGCAGGAGCGCCCGGCAGAGCGCGGCGCGCTGCTGCATGCCCCCCGACAGCTCGCGCGGGTACTTGTCGGCGAACCCGTCGAGGCCGACGAGACTCAAGAGCTCGCGCGCGCGGGGCTCGTAGCGGCGCGAATCGAGGCCCGCCAGCTCGGCGGGCAGTAAGACGTTGTCGAGCACGCGCCGCCACTTCAGGAGGACCGGCGCCTGGAAGACCATCCCGACGGCGTGCAGAGGACCGTCGACGGGGCGGCCTCCCACCCCTACGGTGCCGCTGGTCGCGGGCCGCAGTCCGGCGATGATCCTGAGCAGCGTGGACTTGCCACAGCCTGAGGGCCCGACCAGCGCCGCGAGCTCACCGGCGCCGACGCCGAACGAGATCTCCCGCAGCGCCTCCACCGCGCCGCCGTCGGTCGAATAGACCATCCCCAAGCGGTCGAGCGCGATGAGGTCGCCCACGCGAGACTCGGTCCGCCCGGAGGCGCTCAGCGCATCGACTTCGGAAGCTCGATCTTGGTCAGGAACTCGTTGGTGTAGACGTCCTTGCAGTCCACGGGCTTGGGCACACCCATGTAGGTGTTCACGAGCTCGACGGACGCGCACATCTTCTTGTCGTCCATCCAGCCGATACCGTTCTTCGCGTACCGCTCGGTCTTCATCAGCTCGAGCCCCATCATCATGTTCGGCTCGATGATGCTCAGGTCGATCTCGGGCACGCGCTTCTTGAAGATCTCGAGCGCCGACTTCGGGTTCTCCATCACGTCGCGCCAGCCCATGTACGAAGCCTCGAGGAACGCGCGGAGCATCCCGGCTCGTTCCTTCATGGTCTTCTCGCTGGCGATGATCGACATCGAGTACATGTCGAACCCATGGTCGCTCCACGGCATCATCACGGCGTTGCCCTTGCCCATCGCCTTTTCGTAGAAGGGCATGCCCGTCGTGTAGTCGGCCACGGCGTTCACCCGCCGCTCGGCAAGCGCCGGGACCTTGGCGGCGGGCTCGATATTGACCCACGTGACCTTGCTCTGATCGAGTCCGTGAAGTCGGGCGAAGGCCGGGAACACCTGCCGCTGGCCGTCGCCCGGAGGCGCCCCGACCGTCTTGCCTTCGAGGTCCTTGGGCCGGGTGATGGGCGCGTCCTTCCAGCTCCACACGTTGAGCGGCGTCTTGTCGAAGACAAGGCCGACAACCTTGGTTTTCGCCCCGCGACCGACCGCGGCGATCACCACCGCGCTGTCGGCCAGCCCGACGTCGGCGCGGCCGGTATCGACCTTGGCGATCGAGTCTCCCGAGCCCTTGGAGTTCTGCATCTCGACGTCGAGGCCCTTGGCTTTGTAGTAGCCGCGGTCCAGCGCGACCCAGTACGCGGCGTGGTCGCCCACCGCGAACCAGTTGAGCGCGAAGGTCACCTTCTGCGGCGACTGCGCCTCGGGCACCAGCGGCCCGCCGGCAAGGAGCAGCGCGAGTCCGAGCGCGACGATCGACAGTGCGCGTTTCATGGACGCGTCTCCTCTTACTTCGATGTTTCGGCCCACGGCGCGATGCGGCGCGCCGCGAGCACGACCGCGCCGTACACGGCGAGCCCGATTACGGAGATCCACACCAGCGCGGCGAACGCGACCGGGGTGTTCATGCTGCCCTGCGTGGTGATGATGACGTAGCCCAGCCCCTTCTGGGAGGCGACGAACTCGCCGACGATGGCGCCCACCACCGCCGCGGTGGCCGTGACCTTGAGCGCGCTCAGAATATACGGATACGCATTGGGGATGCGGATCTTGGCGAACACGCGCCACTTCGGCGCGTTGAAGACGCGTCCGAGGTCGAGCATCTCCTCGTCCACCTGGGATACGCCGACCGCGGTGTTGATGACAACGGGAAAGAAGCCGATCAGGGCTCCGATCAGCATGTTGGGGACCACGCCGTAACCCAGCCACAAGAGAAAGAGCGGCGCCACCGCGACCTTGGGCAGCGTATTCACGAACACCAGGAAGGGCACCAGCGCGTTAGCCAGCACCGGCGACCACGCGATGGCAATCCCGAGCGCCACGCCGGCTACGCCCGCCACGATGAACGCGCCGACGATTTCGAGTGTGGTGATCCAGACGTGACCAGCCCATGGAATCTCGCTCCCGCCGAGCGCGCGCAGCACCACCAGCGGGCTCGGCAAGATGTACTCGCGCACAGCGAACACGCTCACCGCGAGCTGCCAGGCGCCCAGCAATGCCGCGAACAGGACGATTGCCGGCGCATTGCGCGCGAGCCAGCGCGCCATGTCAGTCGGCCGCCAGGTTGGAGCGGCGCCCTTCCCCGCGTCGCCGCGCGCGCGCCTCCTTCGTCTTCACGTCGTCCACCGTGGCGCCGTCCGCCGTCAACACCACGCCGAATGCCTCGAGCGCCAGCGCCGGCGAGACCTTGCCGTCGAGCACGTCGGCCCAGACGGCCGCAGGGTCACGATCGAGCGGGTCGCCGTAGCCAGCGCCGCCCGCGATGTACTCCCAGAGCTGGTCACCGGGGTGGAGAACGATCATCTTCTTGGAGGGCAGCGTCTCGCGCGCGCCATTCGCCCGCACGATGTACGCATGCGCACGGACACCCGGCGCGCCGCCCTCGAGGCCCCAGGGAGACGACCCGAAGCGTTCGCCGCGGTGGGAGACCATCACGTCGGTCGTCGTCGCCTCGAACACCTTCTCGAGACCGAGGCCACCGCGGAAGCGTCCGGCCCCGCCTGAATCGCGCCACAGCCGCGCGCGCTGAATGCGCAGCGGAAAGTTCATCTCGATCGACTCAACGGGGATGTTCATGCAGTTCGAGACGTCGGTCTCGATGACGTCGATTCCATCTTTATCAGGGCGGGCACCCATGCCGCCGGCGGCGAGCTCGCTGGCCACGAACGGGCGGCCGGACTCGGGGTCGTGGCCGCCGAACGCCATCACCAGGAGCGTGCCGGAGCTC
>Ga0134127_10002210_pt1 | contig 14171 bp, 16 predicted proteins | sample KB31753_FD_96459 | JGI IMG/M metagenome (GOLD analysis project Ga0134127, IMG submission 96459) | Terrestrial soil microbial communities with excess Nitrogen fertilizer from Kellogg Biological Station, Michigan, USA - KB3-175-3 | ecosystem: Environmental > Terrestrial > Soil > Unclassified ...
GGTACAAGGTGATGGCGATACCCGTGCCGGGCCTGACTCCTGAAGGCATCGACTTGTCGCCCGACGGCAGCGAGCTCTGGACGGCGACACGCGGTGATGGCGCCGTGTCGATCATCGACACGGGCACCAGGCGGGTGAAACAGTCGTTCGGCCTGAGGCTCGTCGACGCCAACCGGCTGAAGTTCACGCCCGACGGCAGCAAGGTACTGATTCTTGACGGCGGCACCGGTACGCTCATCGTTCTGGACGCAAAGTCGCACAAGGAAATCAAGCAATTGAAGGTCGCCGATCGCGACACCGGCGACGGCGGCGTCTTCGTGATGCCCGACGGTTCGCGCGCGTATCTTGGCTTACGCGACGACCACAGCGTGGTCGAGGTCAACCTGAAGACGCTCGAGGTCGCGAAGCGCTTCCCGATGGGCGCCGACTCCGGACCTGGGTGCATCAACTGGGCTTCTCTGAAATAGCGGAGGGCACCGCGATGAGAATTTCACACATCGCTGCGGCAGCGCTCATCGCTCTCGTCGCGGCCGGCGCTCCCGTCGCGGCGCACCATTCCTTCGCCGCGGAGTTCGACGGCAGCAAGCCGGTGACGCTTCGGGGCACCATCACCAAGATGGAGTGGACGAACCCCCATGCGTGGCTGCATATCGACGTTAAAGGAGCGGACGGGAAGGTCGTCGCCTGGATGATCGAAGGAGGTGCGCCCAACGCGCTGCTCCGACGCGGATGGAACAAGGAGTCTGTCGCTCCTGGCGCGGCCGTTGTCGTTCAGGGATTTCGCGCCAGGGACGGTTCCAACAGGGCGAGTGGCGGTGATGTCACGCTGCCGGACGGCAAGAAGTTGTTCATCGGATCGACCGGCACCGGCGCACCAGGCGATGCGGGAGGCAGGAAATGAAGACACTCACCGCGATCGTGATGCTGATCGCCGCGTTCGCGGCGGCGGCCGCGCAGCAGGAATCGTCGAAGAACTGGGCGCAGCCACGCACGCCGGACGGTCAGCCGGATCTGCAGGGCATCTGGACCAACTACACGAGCACGCCGTTCGAAGTTGCCGACGAAAGCGACAAACCTGATTTTTACGCCGGCGATGTCGACGGAACGGGGCGCGGCACCGGTCCCTCGTCATTCCTGACCGACACCAGCGATCGCAAGCTGACGAAGGCACGATCGCTTGTCGTCGACCCGCCGAGCGGCCGGGTTCCGATCATGCCGTGGGCGGAGGAGGTCCGCAATTACAGGCTCACGCACATCCAGGACGACTGGGTGAACTTCACGCCGTGGGAGCGGTGCATCACGCGCGGGGTGCCGGGCGGGATCTTCCCGGCGGGCTACGGGTCGGGATACCAGATCCTGCAGGGTCCCGGCTACGTCGCGATCGTCTACGAGATGATCCACGAAGCGCGCATGATTCCGATTGACGGGCGGCCGCATCTCGGTCCGAGCTTCCGTTTGTGGAACGGCGACTCGAGAGGACATTGGGAGGGCAACACGCTCGTTGTCGATATCACCGGCTACAACGACAAGGGAACAGTCGCGACCAATGTCGCCACGCAGCGCGTTCGTGCGATCCCGCAGAGCGAGCAACTGCACGCGGTCGAGCGCTTCACACGCGTCGACGAGAACACGATCAATTACGAGGTGACCATCGAGGATCCGAAGGTCTTCACCTCTCCGTGGAAGGTGGCAATGCCGCTGCACCGGGAACCGGACTACCAGCTCTTCGAGTACGCCTGTCACGAGGGCAACCGCGCCGTGCCCAATACGCTCAGCGCCGGCCGCGCGCGCGACCGGGCGTCGCGGGCGTCCAACTGACCGCCGGGGAGATGCGATGCAGAACTGGCTGAAAGGCGCCGCCATCGCGCTGGTGTCCATCGCCGGGACGATTGCGATTTCGCAGATGATGCGGTCGCCGGTCGAGGGACGCGCGCCCGATGTCAACGTGCTGCGAGCCGCGGACGGGGAGCCGGATCTCAACGGCATCTGGCAGGCCGTCGGGTCGGCGAACTGGAATCTGCTGGATCATCAGGCGCGCAGCGGTCCCGTGCTCGAACTGGGTGCCGTGCTTGCGGTCCCGGCGGGGCTCAGTGTCGTCGAGGGGAACGAGATTCCGTATCAGCCGTGGGCGGCGGCGAAGCAGAAGGAGAACTACGAGAACTGGTTGAGCAGAGATCCAGAGGTCAAGTGCTACCTGCCCGGGATCCCACGCGCGACCTACATGCCGTATCCGTTTCAGATCCTGCAGACCGCGAACAACGACATCCTCATGTCGTACGAATACGCGAGCGCCAATCGCGTGATCAAGATGGGCAAGACGGAGCCGCCGCCCGTGGACACATGGATGGGGCAGTCGGCAGGGCATTGGGAAGGCGACACGCTCGTCGTCGACGTCAGCGGCCTCAACGACCAGACGTGGTTCGACCGCGCGGGCAATTTTCACAGCGAGGCGCTGCATGTGGTCGAACGATTCACGCCGGTGAGCCCGGACGTGCTCCAGTACCAGGCGACGATCGAAGACGCGAAGGTGTTCACACGGCCGTGGACGATTCAGATGCCGCTCTATCGCAGGCACGAGCCGCGCGCCCAGCTGCTCGAGTTCAAGTGCGTCGAGTTCGTCGAAGAACTGATGTACGGGGAGCTGCGCAAGAAGAACGGCAAGGAGCCGAAGTTCAGCGCCGCCCGTCTGCGCTGGCCCTAGGAATATGAAATCTCCTTCTCAACAGATCGACGCGAGGATCAAGGAGCTGGACGACTGGAGGGGTAAGACGCTTGCCCGTGTGCGCGCTCTCATCAAGCAGGCGGACCCTGAGATCGTCGAAGAGTGGAAGTGGCAGAAAGCGTCTTCCCCGGGAACTCCCGTGTGGTCGCACGACGGCCTCGTCTGCACGGGAGAGACGTACAAGAACGTCGTCAAGATGACATTCGCGAAGGGAGCGGCGTTGAAGGACCCGTCACGTCTATTCAACTCGAGCCTCGAAGGAAATGTCAGGCGCGCGATCGACATCCACGAGGGCGACAAGCTCGATGAGCCGGCATTGAAGGATCTCATTCGCGCTGCAGTGGCGCTCAATCTGAAGGGCAAGAGCAAGCCGAAACCCCGGCGAGCCTGAGGGCCCGCGATCTCCCGTGCGCGCATTGTTGGCGGCCGTTGGAACGCGCGGCGATGTGCAGCCCGCGCTCGCGCTGGCACTCGAACTCCGAAAACTCGGGCACGAGGTGCGGTTGTGCATCTCGCCGAATTTCGTCGACTGGGCCAGGGGCTTCAGACTCGAAGCAGTGCCCATGGGTGTCGAGATGCGCATGCCTGGAAAAAAGTCCGGCGCGATGCCAACGCTCACTCCCGAGGAGCTGCGTCGGCTGCGTGAGTCAATGCCGGACCTCATCACCGATCAATTCGAAACCATCGGCGGCGCCGTCGATGGCTGTGATGTCATCGTCGGCGCCAACGCGCATCAATATGCCGGGCCGTCGATCGCCGAACACGCCGGCATTGGGTGCGTGACGGCTGTCTACGCTCCGATTGCGCTTCCCTCGCCCGACCTTGCGCCGCCGCCTCCGCCCGGCCACGCGGTCGATCCTTCTCTCGCCATCGCCGAGCAGTGGCGCAACACCGCCAGGACCTGGAACGAGCGTGCGCTCGACCGGATCAATCACAACCGCGGCCGGCTCGGCATGGGCCCGATCGATGACGTACTCGATTACGTGCTCACCGACCACACGTGGCTCGCTGCCGATGCGATGCTCGCGCCGCTGCCTGCCACACCAGGCCGTCAGGCTTTTCAGACGGGCACGTGGGTGCTCGCGGATCGCACACCGCTTCCCGAGGAGCTCGAAGCATTCATCAAAAGTGGCGAACCGCCCATCTTCGCCGGCTTCGGCAGCATGCCGGCTGCAGGCGATGCGACCCGTCTGCTGATCGGCGCTGCCCGTGCTGCTGGCCTACGGATCATCGTCTCGCGAGGTTGGGCCGACCTCGATCTGATTGACGATGCACCTGATTGCATTGCTGTCGGCGATGTGAGCCACGACGTTCTGTTTCCGCGCGTCGCCGCAGTCGTCCATCACGGCGGCGCCGGCACCACCGCGGCTGTGGCGCGCGCCGGCGTTCCCCAGGTGATCACACCGATGTTCGGCGACCAGTTCTACTGGGCCAGTCGAATCGTGGATCTCGGAGTTGGGGCCACGACACCACATTCGATGATGACGAAGGAGTGGCTCGCTGGCGCACTTCGGGAAGTACTCGATTCTGCGGTCGTCATTCGCGCGCGCAGTCTCGCCGAGCGAGTCGGATGGGACGGAGCTGAGGCTGCGGCGAGACGTCTCGAGGCCGAGTACGGCAGCCGATTTAGCGGGCGTCTCGCAGACGCGCACACGTGAGGTCCGTCATTTGCCGCCACGTCGCAACCTCGATCGGCGCGTGTTGCGGCTGATCGGGAAACCGCAGATCGTAGCGCAGGAATGGAAACAGCGCCGGATGGCTCTGCACGATGGTGTCGATGTCGACAAGTCCGCCTGGCAAGCGGGGCTCCACCCGCATCGCCTCGACAATCCTCGGTCCCGTCGCGCCGTCCACCTCGTCGACGAGAGTCACATTTCCGCTGTCCAACGAGAGGGTTTGATCCTGGATCCGCACACGGCCAGTTCCTGGATCGAACTGCACCTCCAACCTGAGATGGCCAACACCAATGAAGACAGTCTGCGGCGCAGCCCGCCCGTCCGGCGAACCTGTCGACGTCGCGCCGCCAGACTGACTGCCAGGATCGCCGGCGGTAAACCATCCAGGGCTTCCGCGCCAGAACACCGCATCACGGCTAGCCTATGCCGATTCGCTTCCCTGACGAAGCTTGGTGAGATCTGGCGAGGCGCCGCTAACGACGACCGGACGCGTTGTTTGTACGCAATGCCTTACGGGCGGCGTCCGATTTGCGAATCGCCGCCCGGATGAAGATTGTCGTTGCGGCGGCAGCGGGCTGATTGGCTCCCTCGGCGTGGCGACATCCGGTTCGAAGAGTGGCTCGCACGCACTACAGGAAACATACACATGAGCACGATTACGGTGAAGGATGGCACGACGATCTATTACAAGGACTGGGGCAAGGGTCCAGTCGTAACCTTTTCGCACGGATGGCCGTTGAACTCCGATATGTGGGACGGCCAGATGCTGTTTCTCGCACAGCACGGGTTCCGAGTCGTGGCGCACGACCGTCGTGGCCATGGACGATCCAGCCAGGCGTCGGCAGGCAACGACATGAACGGATATGCCGACGATCTCGCCGCACTGATCGAGACGTTGGATCTCAGGGACATCACGATGGTCGCCCACTCGACCGGCGGCGGTGAAGTCGCCCGTTACATCGGCCGGCACGGTACGAAACGTGTCTCAAAGATCGTGCTGATCGCCGCGGTGCCGCCTGGCCTCGTCAAGTCGCCGACCAATCCCGAAGGTTTGCCGATCGAGGCGCTCAGCGGGATGTTGACCTCGCTCGTCGACGATCGCGCGCAGTTCTACAAGGAGCTTGCGATTCCGTTCCACGGCGCCAACCGTCCGGGGGCCACGGTCTCGCAGGGCGTCCTGGACCAGTTCTTTCTCTGGTCCATGCAGGCGGGCCTCAAGAACTCGTATGAGAGTGCAAAGGCCGTCGCCGAGACCGAGTTCCACGACGATCTGAAGAAGTTCGATGTCCCCACTCTGCTCATGCACGGGGAGGACGATCAGATCGTGCCGATCAACCTTTCGTCGCGCCGGTCGGCCAAGCTGATCAAGGGCGCCGTCGAAGTCTACTATCCGGGCCTGCCGCACGGCCTCACCGCGACGCATGCGGATGTGGTCAATCGCGACCTGCTCGCGTTCTGTCAGAGGGGCAAACTGAAGGCGGCCTGAACGATCGCGGGCGCCGTCCTTGCGGCGCCCGCGCGGGGTGTTTATTTTCTCGGTTCAGGTGGCGGCGGTGGGGTGTCATTCAGGGCGAGTGGCGATGACGCCCCGCTTCGAGCAGTGCCGATCACCTGATCGGAACGGCTTACCTTCAAATGGTTGTTGACGTCGCGTACCCCCATGACGTGTTCGACCACGTCTTCGGCGTAGCGTTTTTCCTCGCGGCTACGCACGCTGCCCCGGAGCGTTACTTCCGCGCCTTTCACGTCGACCTCGATGTCGCTCGCATCGATGCGCGGATCGACGGTCAGCCTATCGCAGATATCCTCCAACATGCGCGCGTCGGATCGCTGATAGCCGCGCGGGCCGCGACCCCGGTAGTCCGGCGCGTTCCAGTCACGGTCGTACGGACGATTCACGCTTTCGCCGTAGGTTGTGCCTGTCGACGGTGTTGCGTAGCGATCGGCGGTCGCGTACCGGCTCGTCTCGCCGAAGCTGCGCGGCCGGTCGTCGTCGTTCCATTCGGAGAGACCACGGCGGCCGTCACGGTCGCGGTCGGTCATGTCCCGAACGGTGTCGCGTGTACGATCCCACGTCCGCTCGACCGGATGACGGTCGCGATCGGTCCAGCTGCGGTCGCGGTCGGTCCTCGTTTCGTCGAGCCTGCGACGGCGCGCCGCCTCTTCGTCTCCGAACCACGACCGCACTTCATCTCCCGCTCGTTCCATCGGCCCGCGCCGGTCGTGCTCGCGGTCGTAATCGCGCACGTCCTCACGGTTGCGGTAATCCCAGCGTTCTGGCATGCGCCCTCCTCGTACGGTGATTCAATTCACGACGCCCCTGAAAGCTTGTAATGAGGGAGAAGCAAGCCGGACGCCGGGCGCGGGTGCCGACAGCTGAACTGGAATCAGAGTGCGCCGAGCGGATCAGAAGAAGCTGCCGAGCACGGCTTGTGGGCCACGACCTGCCTGTCTGCGGCGAGCTCGACGATCACTTTTACACCAGCCTGGCGAACGATCCGAACGATCCGAACGACTTATTTGGCCGCCGGATTCGCAAACAGCTGGTTGTATTTCGCCGTCTCCGAGGGGACGCATTCCTGCTCGGGGATCTCGAGGCTCGCTGACTGCAGCCGGTACGGGATCTTGTCGAGCGCGACCCACGGCCGCGTGTAGTACTTCGGATCGTCGATCGTGATCGTCTTCTCGAGATGCTCCGCATCGACGCGGTGATACGTCTCGATGATGTGCAGCGCGTCGCTGTGCGGACGCCCCGCGTTATCGAGCCAGGTGCGGTCGTCGAAGCCGTTGGAGTCCGCGACGAACGTGTAGTCATCCACCCATCGGCCGACCGAGTAGCCCCAGAAGCGGGCTTCCGGCGGCGGCGAGTCTTTGATCTCCCACGCCGGCACTTCGGGATTGCTCGGCAGCTTCCGGCCATCCGTCCAGATCGAGCGCCATTTCTTGTTGAACTGATAGAGGATCACGACCTGCGTGGCGGTCTGAAGGATCTGCTCGTGATGCGCGTTGTGCAGCACGATGCGCGGAAAGCCCTGCGGGTCGCAGCCCGGCATCGGATCGTTGGTGAGCGCCGACGCCACCTGCGTGATGCCGAATGTCGGCTTGTTGGCCATGAACGCCTTGCGCCCTTCCGGCGTGAATGGCAGTTCGTGCTCGGGCTTCCCATCCGACGGCATCGCCTTCGCCCCATCGGCCTGGATTCCTTCGGCGCCGCCATTGGCGAACTCCCAGATGCCGGAGATATCGCGCCGCGGAGCGGGCCCTGACTTCTTGCCCTGGAAATCCCTGTCGTAGACCGCCCCGGGTGTGCGGCGGAAGCCTTGCTGACCGCGAATCACGGGCGCGAGCAGCGTCACGATCGAAATTGCCGTGACCGCCGCAGTGATGGTCCGGCCGTAGAGGCGGACCTTGCCGTGGAGGCGGACCTTAAGGTCCGCCTCTACGTAGGTCCCGGATCCCGGATCCCGGATCCCGGATCCCGGATTCACTGTTGCGCTCCGCCAGCAGGGATCGCCGGCGCGCCGGCGACGAGCGTCTTTCCATCCGGCAGCAGCACCTGAAGGATCCGGCCGAGCGGCTGCCCGTTCTTCACGGGTTCGAGCGTCACCTTCACCTGATCGCCGACTGCGAAGGACTGCTTCGACCAGCCGAATGGCGTCATGTTTGGCGGCGCCTGCGTCTCGGCGACCCAGTGCGTCGTCTCACCGGTGTCGTTCTTGACGTCGAATCGCAGCAGGCAGTGCGGGTTGGCCCAGAACCACTCCGTCACCGTTCCGGTCAGCGTGAGCCGCTTGCCGAGGTCGAAGACGGCGGTTGCGTGATGCGCCGTCAGTGCGCTCGACAGAAGGGCCACGCCGCACGCGACCGCGACAAGCATCCGTCTCATGGGATCACCTCCGAATCGGGATGTTCACCTTCTGATTCAGAAAACGCTCGCGGAACCGCAGTTCGTCGGAAATCGTGTAGATGTTTTCCGACATCGTTCCGTCCGGCGATGGCCTGAAGATCAAATGCGCGGTCCACGGTTTCGTGAACGCGCCCGGATCCTCGAACGTAATGTCGAACGCGAGGTTCTCGCCCATGCGGTGGATGCGCTCGACGAGGTGGAGATCCTGCGTGTGCGGCAGGCCGCGCGCATCGAGCCACGTCGAGTCTTTGTAGCCGACCGAATCGACGACCAGCGTATCGCCTTCCCACTTGCCGACCGCGTTGCCGTACCACGTGATCGCGGGATCGGGATCCTGCGGCACGTTCAACGCAATCTGCCGCCAGTTCTGGTTGTATTCCCAAAGCTGGTAGACGAAGTCGTCGGTCTGAATCATCTTGAACCGCATCGGATGCAGCGAGATGCGCGGATAGCCGTTCGGATCCGCGTACCGCAGCGACGGGTCGGTCGTGTTGGCGAAGTCCTGATTGTCGCCAGCCGCCGGCCGCTCGGCCTTCAGCTTCTCTGCGGCCCAGGGCGTGAGTGGAATCTCGTTCAGCGCCGGCAATCCCCCCACTCCCTGATCGCGGAGAGGGCGCACCCACGAGCCGGACAGATTCGGATGTGCCGGCGCCGCGGGTGCTGCCGCTGGCTTGGAACATGCGGCCGCCGCAAATAACACGGCGGCCGTTGAGAGTACGAGCAGATGCCGGATCACGCGCTGAGCTCCTTGCCGTCCGCCGTGATCAGCTTCATGACCACGCCGATCTTGGCGCCGCGGAGCCCGGGATGGAACGTGACCGTCACCACATCTCCTGCCTTCACCGTGCGGCTCGACCAGCCCCTGTTCCTGATGTTCGGCGGCGAGCCGAGCTCGAGCAGCAGCTCCGTCTTGGTGCCGCCGCCCGTCGAGACCCCGAGCTCGACGTGCGGGTTGGTCCACACGAATTCGGTGACCGTCGCCTTGATCGTCGTCTCCTTGCCCATGTCGTAGATCGACGCCGCTCCATGATGAGCGAGCGCCGTCGAAGAGTTGAGCAGCGCGGCCACGACGAAAGGTCCGGCTAAAGCCGGACCCCACCGGCGTTTTTCCGCTGGATCGCACCGGCGTTTTCCCGCCGGATCGCACCGGCGTTTTCCCGCCGGATCGCAACGGCGGCTCATTTCGTGCCTCGAGTTGCTGCCGCCTCCTCCAAATTAAAGGCGGTGAGCAGGTTCTTGTACGGCACGACGCGGCCGTGCACCGGAGCAATGCGGTCCGGTCTCAGCTTCAACTCGTTGACCTTCTGCACCAGCTGCGCCGCATATTCGGGTCCGCGCTCGGGCGTGCGAATCTCGGTGCCCGCGGGCGGGTTGTAGGCGTCGCCGTACATCAGGATGCGCTCCTTCGGCAGATAGGCGATCAGCTGTCCCGAATGATGCTGATGTCCGGCGAGGTAGTACAGCTCCACGGTGTGCGTCCGATCGGTGAGCACGCGCTTGTCGCCGACCGTCTCGATCATCGGCTTGTTCGTCGTCGGCGCCGTATCCTCCACGGTCCGCGGCCTTGCCCACGCCTGCTCGTAGAACGCCTTGTTGCTCTCGTGGGTGATCACCGTGATCCCTTCGGCGACGTATTCCCTCAGCCCGCCGGCGTGATCGTAATGAGCGTGGGTGTTGACGACGTACTTGATCGGCTTGTTCGGGACCGTCATCCGCACCAGATCGTTGGCTGCCTTCGACCGCGCATCGTTCGTGGGGCCTTCGAGCATCACGATGTGATCGGCGAATTCCACCGCGGTGCTTCGCGTGCCGGCGCCGTTCACCGACCACACTCCATCGGCGACCTTTTCAATGGTGACCATCGGAGTTGCGGCGGGCTCGGGTGCTGAGGCTACGTTCTCCGGCACCGGCAGCGAGACGGCCGCATTCGGCTGCACGTCGCTGACAGTGATGTCGAGCGTGGGGAAGCCGTCCTGCTTCTCGACGATGTGCTTCGGGAACTGGATGTTGCCGAACTGTGCGTAGTCGGAGTACGTCACCTCGACCGGCACGTCGCCGACGACCGAATTGGTCGTCAGGTATTCCGCCTTCTCGACGAGATTCTGATCGTTGAGCGTCACCTTGACGTCACGTCCCTCGGCTTTGACGAGGAAAGCTTTTCCCTCACCGGCGACGTTGCTCGCCATCGCCGCTTTGACGAGGCCGTGCGGCGTCAACCAGATCGCACGCCGGCGCTCGGTCTCGGCGCCGCGATTCGGCGCGGGCTGTGCGCCGCCTTCGCTCCACGCGTTGGTTCCGTTGACGATCTGAATGGTCCGCTGATCGGTCGCGAACGGCTGGGCGCCGCCACCCTTCGGCGGGTGCTCCCCCTGCGCGCGCAGCATCTCGAGCCGCATCGCGGGCGTTTGGTAGTCCACCGCCGCAATGTAGTTCTTGACCTCGAACCGCGGCCACGCTCCATTGGGGGTGTAGGCCTGCCCGTAGGCGTAATTGGTTCCACTCCCGGAGAACTGGATGGTGTTCAGGTTCGTCGCGCCCATCGCGTCGGCTGCGGCGGCCACGCCGGTCTTTGCACTGCAGCCGGCCATCGCGACCACCAACGCAAGACCTGCCACCACGGCTGTCATGGTTCGCATAGAGACTCCTTGTTGTGAACGGCGCAGGCGCGCCGGATGGGACTAGCGGCCGGATATTACTGCGTCGCCCGGGCTGCGCGGTAGAAAATCCTCGGCGTGCTCATCCGCCCACTGCCGGAAGGTGGCGGCGGGCGTTCCCGTAAGTTCGGCGACAGTTGAGGTCACATGAGCCGGGCGACCTACGGCCGCGGCATACGCGCGCAGCAGCATGTCCGCAATCGACGGTGGCATCATCGCGAGCATCGTGTTGCGACCCGCCTCCTCTGAGATCTCTTCGAAACGTAAGGGCCGGCCGATCGCGGCGCCGATGATCTCCACCTGCTGGCGCTGTGTCACCGGCTCTGGGCCGGTCAGCACGTAGTCGCGCCCGTCGTGACCCTCTTCGCAGAGCACGCGGGCCGCGGACCGAGCGATGTCGCGTTCGTGAATCGGCGCGGTCTCGGCGTCCCCGTGCGCCCATCGGACGACGTCGCCGGTCGCGATTTGCGGCCCCCACCAGTTGATGCAATTCAGCGCGAACACGCCGGGCCGAAGCACCGTCGAACGCAGGCCAGACGCTTCGATCAGCTGCTCGAGGCCGGCGTGCACGCCCCGCAGTGCATTCGGCTGCTGGAAAAACGGATGGTCGGTGCGATGTGGCGACGACAGCAGCACGACACGTTTCGCACGTGAGGCGATTCGGTCAATCGCGGCGCCGGCGGCGGCAAACGGCGCGACCCACACCAGAAACACGTCATCAATGCCCTCAAGACACGCGTCCAGCGTATCTGGTGCGCTCAGATCGCCGGCGACGACTTCGACGTCATCCGGCAGGTGGGCAGATTGAGGATTGCGTGTCAGCGCGCGGACGGCACGGCCGCCCGCGCGCAAGTGATGCACGAGTTCCCGCCCGACGTTGCCGGTCGCGCCAGTGACGAGAATCGGCGTCAAGACTTGGGCCGATGCGTGAGGATCGATCTATTTCTTGTTGCTCAAAGGACCAATGACCTGCTTCTGGTCCGCGAGCCGAAACTGGATCGACAGTCGAGGCTCCTTGCCGACGTTGGCTGTCGTGTGTCCCTTGCCCGTCAGATCGTCGATGTACTCGATCGATCCCGCGGGGAGATCGACCTTGCCTTCCGCGACCTGGAGTTGTCCGCCGCTGGTCAGATTGATGATGTACCGGCGTTCGGGGCCGACGTGATAGTCGCTGAAGCGTCCCGGTTGCGACACACTGACCTGTGCTGCCGTGACTTTCTCCAACACCGACTGCGCGTTCAGCTCAATGTTTTCCACATGGGAAAGACCATCGGTACCCGTATAGATCCGCTGCATCATGAACGGCTTGGCAGCGGCTTGGGCCTCGACCACGTTGTGATCGACGTTGACGGCCCACCCGAGACCAAAACCGACGACGAACGCTCCACCGATCAGGAATCTTGTCGTTGTTTTCATCGCTTCACGTTCTTTCCGATCCAGTTGTAGATGACGTCCGCGATCTCGAGGTTCTTCTTGTCGAGCATCATCATATGCGTCACGCCGAGGATCCCAATCTCGTCGAGCTTGAGATAGTCCGCCCTCGCGGCGCCATGCTTCGATGCACGGCGCGCGTTGATCGCGTCGACCGTCTCCTGGCACACCATGCTCGTCGCCGTGTAGTCGCCCTTGAGTGCCATGTAAGGGATGTTGTCGAAGTCGGCCGCGGTCAGTCCGCTGTTCGGCAGCGAGCACGATCCTTCGAGCGTCACGAGGCCCTTGAGGAGATTCAGATGGCCGCGCTCCTTGAGAATCCGCGTCATGTGATGCCCCATGATTCCCGCCTGCGAGTGCGTGACCACGACGGCGCCGCCCAGCTGTTCGACGAGCGTCGCGAGATTCTGCGGCGTCCACGTATTCGCCGGCGAGAGCTCCTTCGGATCGCAGCTCTCGCACGTCGAGCCCGGTAGTGTCGCTTCCCCGTTCGGCACCAGCTGCTTGTAGTACTCGTCGACTGCGTCGAGTGGAAAGAGCGGTGGCACGTGGTCGAATTTGTCGGGATGCGGATCCGGATCCGCCGGATCGCCGTGCGGAATCAGATGTCCCGTGCGGATCGTCGAATTGGCCGGCACGAGGTGCCCGAACCAGTTCGTCCACGCGCCATCGTCGGTGATCCGCGCGAGACCCGGACCTTTGCCTTCATTGAAGACCGATTCGTCGAAGCCCGAACGTCCGCGTCCTGACTGATCGACGACGTAGCTCGGAACGCCTTTGCGGACGAAGTACGGATACCAGCCCTCGCGGCCGTCAGGCGTCGACTCGAGAGCCGCCGCCGTGTGCGACGATCCGTGCACCATGATCACCGGCCAGCCGCCGTACTTTCGAGCGGGAATCTGGAACTGGACATACATCTGACCGATCGTGATCTGATGCGGCGCGTCAGGCGGAGGCGTGGGAGCGGCCGGCAGCGGCGGCACGCTGGCGTAATCGGTGATCTTCTTCACTCCGCCCACGAAGAAGCTGCCCTGGTCTTCAATCGTCAGCGGTGCGGTGAGAAATTTCTTCGGCTTGGCCTGTCCCGACAGCGTGACCGCTGTGATGACGAGCAGCACCGCGGTCGACATATGTGCGCGTTTCATGACAGCCTCTCAGTTCGACCGGATTATAGGCGTATAATCCGCGCGCGCGTTGACAGGAGGATTCTGCAATGCGACCTCGCCTCATCGTCTTCATCGCAACATCGGTCGCGGTTTTCGCGGCGGCTCTTCCGCTCGCCCAGATGGCGCCCTGGAACAATGCAGGGTTGTCCGGGCCGCCGTCAGGACCCTCAGGGCCGGCGCCGCGGCGCGACCTCTCCGGCACGTGGGATGCGGGGTTCGCCGGCGTTCAGCCGACGGGACATACTGCCGCGCCTTTCACCCCGGTCGGTCAGCAGATGGCCAACGCCAACAAGCCCGGAAATGGAACGCGACTCGTGCAAGTCACCGACGACAACGATCCGTTGTCGACGATGGGCGATCCGACAGGGTTTCCGCGCATCATCCTCTACGAACTGCGGCCGTTTCAGATCGTGCAGACGTCGAACCAGGTGCTGATCCTCTACATGTTCGAGAAGCGGTGGCGCGTCATCTGGACCGACGGCAGGGCGCTGCCGACCAATCCTGACCCGAGGTGGTACGGCTATTCGGTGGGTCGCTGGGTAGACGACACTACCTTGGTCGTCAACACCGTGGGAACCGATGATCGAACGTGGCTCGACAACGCAGGCAATCCAC
>Ga0134127_10002214_pt1 | contig 14159 bp, 14 predicted proteins | sample KB31753_FD_96459 | JGI IMG/M metagenome (GOLD analysis project Ga0134127, IMG submission 96459) | Terrestrial soil microbial communities with excess Nitrogen fertilizer from Kellogg Biological Station, Michigan, USA - KB3-175-3 | ecosystem: Environmental > Terrestrial > Soil > Unclassified ...
ACGAACCGGCAGATGCTCGCCGCTGCTCAGCATTGACGACCTTCTCATCGGCGAGAAGCGGCATCTGGCAGAGGCACACGGAGTCATCCCGAAGGGCCGCTATTACGAGCAGATCCAGGCCTATCTCGAGTACTTCCCCCGGGAGCAGTTCCTGTTTCTGTTGTTCGAGGAGGACGTTGTCAAAGCACCGCACGAGACCCTCGCGCAAACCTGCCGGTTCGTGGATGTCGATCCCGGCTTTCAGTTCGGGACCGTGAATCAGCCCGTTAATGAGTTCAATCGTTCGATCGCGGGTCTCGCGGTCACGTACTATTTCAAGAAGGCCGAGCGGCTGGGCGGATTCCTGGACCGCCACCTCTCCCATCAACAGAAAAGGCCAAAGTTCGAAACGCTCGCACGGCTGCACGAGCTCTTCGCCGAAGAAAACGAGAAACTTTTCGCATTACTTGGGCGCCGCAGCGAGGCGTGGGTCGCACCCGAGCCGGTGGCTCCAGTCCGTCGTCCGGCCGCGCTTGCAACGGCGGCCCGCCCCCGTTGGACGGTGCCGACAAGCCGGCTGGCGGCAGCAGCAGTGCTCGCGATTGCCGTTCTCCCTATCTCGTATTGGGCTCTCCGGCGCAGCCCGGCACGCGAGGTGCCAGCGCCTTTGGAGACTGGCATGGTGCGGGCCAAGCTGACGGCGGCACCGCTGATTGCGACGCCGGCCGCGGAGGAATCCCCGGCGTGGTCGCCGGACGGCAGCCGGCTCGCCTACGTCGACAACGAAGACGGCCACAAGCGAGTTTTTGTGCGGCCGGTCGCGGGCGGTGCGGCGCGTCCACTGTCCCCCGACTCGGCGGATGAGTCGCAGCCAGCCTGGTCGGCCGATGGACGCAAGGTCGCCTTGGTCCGCGCCAGTGCGGGGAGCGAAGGTTCAGATAGCGCCGAGGCTCTTCGTCAAGGCGACATCTGGGCTGTCGATGTCACTTCGGGCACGGAGCGCAAGCTGGTGGACAGCGCCTTTTCCCCTGCGTATTCGCCTGACGGGCGGCAGTTAGCGTTCGATGCGTCGTGGGGAGGCCCGCGCCGGATCTGGATCGCAGATGCAAATGGAGCCAATGCACGGCCGGTTACCCGCGTGGAAGGCGAGGACGTAGTGGATGCCGACCCGAGCTGGTCCCCCGATGGGACCAAGCTTGTGTTTCGTCGGACGGAGCAGAGCCAGACCGATATCGTCGTAATGGATCTGGCGGTCGGTACGACGGTGAAGCTGACGGATGACGATGCGGTTGACCTGGATGCCGTGTGGTCGCCGAGCGGTCGACAGATCTACTTCAGCTCGTCCCGTGCAGGTGGCATGGATCTGTGGCGCGTGGAGGTGGGCCCCGATGGTCGCCCCGTCGCCCCGGCGGAGCGGCTCACGACGCGAGCCGGCGACGAGATGAACCCGGCCGTGGCTCCGGACGGACATCGGCTGGTCTTTGCGGCCCGTGACCCTGTTCCGCACCCCGACAATTCGCCGCAGTCGGACAGGTTTGCCTCTTTCGGAAACACTCGAGATGGAGGGGACATCTGGGTTCTGGACGGGATCTAGGCGCTACATTTCCCGCATGAGGCTTGCGCTCGCCATCGCCCAGATACGCCCCCGCAAAGGCGCGTACGAGGACAACCTCTGCCGGCTGGGACGGATGTTCCACGAGGTGGCGGGGTGGGCGGAGCCGCCGGGGCTGGTCGTCGCCCCGGAGAGCGCGCTGACCGGATATTTCCTCGAAGGAGGTGTGCGCGACCTCGCCTTGCCCGCGGAGCAGCTCTTCGACGACCTCACGAAGCAGCATCAGGACGCCGGGGCACCGCCTTTCGACATTGCGATCGGCTTCTACGAAATCTACCAGAACCGGCTTCACAATTCGGCTCTCTATGCGACGTTGGGGGGCCGGGATGCGGGCATCCGCCACGTGCACCGCAAGGTGTTCCTTCCGACCTATGGCGTGTTCGACGAGGAGCGCTTCGTCGAGGCCGGCCGAAGCGTCGAAGCGTTCTCCACGGCGTGGGGGCGCGCGGCGATCCTGATCTGCGAGGACGCCTGGCACTCGATTACGCCGATGCTGGCAGCGCTGGACGGAGCCCAGGTCATCATCATCCCTAGCGCGAGCCCGGCTCGCGGCATCCAGCCGGTCACCGGCACCAGCCGCCCGGTCAGCGTGTTGCGGTGGGAACACATTGTCCAGGACATCGCGGGCGAGCACGGTGTTTATGTGGCGTTGGCCCAGCTGGTGGGCTTCGAAGGCGGGAAGGCCTTCGCCGGCGGATCGTTAGTGGCTGGGCCGCGCGGCGATCTGATCGCGGAGGGCCCCCTGTTCGACGAAGGCTTGGTCCCGATCACACTGGACTTCGAGGAGATTACCCGGGCTAGGGCCGATCTCCCGCTGCTGTCGGACCTGGAGATGAGACTGCCCCACCTGCTGGCCTCTCTGGGCGACGGGCGGAAGCGGGCGGGACTAGACGAGAGCACGCAGGATCGGGCGGAGGGCGACCACACGAGGGCAGGCGGCTTATCCTCCAGCGTCGCGTCCGCTCCCGTCCGCTCCCGCCCGCTGGCTGCGGCTCAGGCCCCCTTGGCAATCGACCCCGGTCTCGCCCGCCGCTGGCTGGTGCACTTTCTCAAAGACGAGGTGGTCCGTCGACGGGGCTTCGAACGAGTGGTGATCGGCCTCTCGGGAGGGGTGGACAGCTCCCTGGTCGCCTATCTCGCCGTCGAGGCCTTGGGCCGGGACAACGTGCTGGGTGTCCGGATGCCGTATCGGACCTCGAGCCCGGAGAGCCTCGAGCACGCCCAGCTCGTGATCGACGCGTTGGGGATCCGCGGCATCACCGTGGACATCAGCTCAGGCGTGGACGGATTGGTGGCCGCGATCGGCGAGGACAGCGATCCTGCGCGGAAGGGCAATATCATGGCGCGCGCGCGGATGATCACGCTGTTCGATCTCTCGGCCGGCCATCGCGCGCTCCCCCTTGGCACCGGCAACAAGACGGAGCGGCTCCTGGGCTACTTCACCTGGCATGCTGATGACTCGCCGCCGGTGAATCCCATCGGAGATCTCTTCAAAACGCACGTTTGGGCGCTCGCACGTTACGTCGGCGTGCCCGAAGTGATCGTCGAGAAGCCAGCCAGCGCCGATCTCATCAAGGGGCAGACCGACGAAGGCGATTTCGGAATCTCCTATCACAAGGCGGACGGGATCCTGCACTGGCTCCTGCTCGGCTATCGTCCGGAGGAGATTACGGCGTTTGGGTACACTGTGGAGGAAATCGAGCTGGTGCGCAACCGGCTCGAGTCCACCCACTGGAAGCGCCGGCTGCCGACGGTCGCGATGCTGAGTCAGACGGCGATTGGGGAGTTCTATCTCAGGCCGGTTGACTACTAGGAACTACGTAAACAGTGAACAGTAAGGAGTGAACAGGGGACTCCGATGTCGCGCGGAGGCGCCTGTTTACTGTTCACCGTTCACTGTTCACGCTCCATCCCGGAGTTCGCATGCGCCCTGACTCCCGTCCGATGTCCTACTCTCGCGGCGAAATCTCGACCTGGGTGATGCCCCACATGCAGAACGTGCTCGGCGACCTGTTTGGTGGGCACCTGATGTCACTGGTCGACCAGGCGGCGGCGGTGGCGGCCATCCGACACGCGGGCGGTCCTGCGGTGACGGCGAGCATCGACCGGGTGGACTTCCGTGAGCGCATTCCGGTGGGCGCGCTGGTGACCTGCGTAGGAATGGTGGACTACGTGGGGAATTCGTCGATGGAAATCACGGTCGAGGTCTACGCGGAAAATGCGAGCACGGGAGAGCGGCGGCACACGCACACCGCACACGTGGTGTTCGTCGCGATCGACGACCGCGGTCGCCCCAGGCGGGTGCCGCGGCTTATCCCAGAGACGCCGGAGGAACAGGCGCGGTATGGCCGGGCGCGGGAGCACCGCGAGCGGACGCGTCGAGTGTGACCAGTCCGCGGGTGGTCGCGCTCTTGAGCGGAGGCGGCGCCAAGGCGGCCGCGCACGTCGGGGCACTTCGTGCTCTGACGGAGGCAGGTCTTGCGCCGGCGCACATCGTCGCCACGTCGATGGGCGCCGTGATGGGGGCTTGCTTTGCGGCCGGACTCGCGCCGGACGAGATCCTGGCCCGGTGCGAACGAGTCGGAGGGAAGGGTATCGTTGGCTCGCCGTGGGCACCGTGGGGCGGGCTGTGGCTTCGGTCGCTGCTCAGGGGCGAGCCGCTGCGCTCCGCGATCGGCGAGCTGGTCCCGGTACATGCGTTCGATCAGCTCACGATCCCGCTCACAGTCACTGCCGTCGATCTCGACTCCGGCAGGTTGGTGCTCTTTGGACCCGGAGGGCAACCCGCCTCCTTGATCGACGCACTCTGGGCGTCCTGTGCTCTACCGGTCTTCTACCCCCCTGTCCTCATCGGCGGTCGCCGCCTGGCGGATGGCGGCCTGCGCGGCGTGGTGCCGTTCGGAGCGGCGGCGGGTGTCACCGCTGACCTGGTAGTGGCGATAGACGTCGGGCCCGGCTTGGATGAGGCCGAGGCTCCCCTGGCGGCGAGATATCCGGCCCTGATCGAGGCGCACAACCGAACTACCGGTGTCCTCATGGCGTCCGTCACGATGGCAGAGCTCGCCCGCTGGAGGGCTGAGCCGGGGCGGCCGGAGTTGCTCTACGTGCGGCCTCGGGTCGAGCGCGAGGCGACCTTTCGCATCGATCGCGCCCGTGAGTACGCGGACGACGGTTATCGCGCCACAGCGGCTGTGCTTGCGAACCGCGAGGCCCGCGCTCGCACTTGACCGGTCCTCGGACTGCCCCAAATTGCAAACCCCACCCTCCGACCGGGAGCTTCCTTGCGCGCGAGAGACGTCATGGTTGCCGATCCCCACGTCGCCGTCGCAGGCGCCATGGCCAGCGAGGTTGCGATCATGTTCAAGACGAGGAACATCTCGGTCGTACCGGTGGTCGACGATCATCGGACGCGCCGCTTTCTCGGCACCTTGAGCGACCGTGACTTGGTCACCCGCTGCCTGGCCGAGGGAAAGCACCCCTGGCACACTCGGGCCGATTCGCTGATGCGGACCAACTCGCCGGTCGTGGGGCCGGACGAGGAGCTCGCGGGATACGAGGTGCGCATGGACCTCGTGCCCGGGGAGTCGCACCTGCGTCCGACCATCACGGTGCTCGATCAGGGGTGCGTGGTGGGATTCATCAGCCACCCGGAGCTGGTGGAGGGGGTCAAAATCGTGTGGAGGGACGAACAGCGTGAACAGTGAACGGTGAACAGGCGTCTCCGTGTCGAGCCGGAGCTCCCCGGTCACTGTTTGCTGTTCACTGTTCACGCTTTAGGCCAATGCCGGATTTCAAGCTTTTCACGATCGACGAGGCCAACCGCACGCTGCCGCTGGTGCGTCGCATCGTGCACGACTTGCTCGACGAATACCCGCGATGGCGACAGGCGGTGGCTCGCTTCGAGATCATCACGGGTGGCGCCCGGGCCGATTGGGGTGAAACCCGGGATCTCGTCGCCGCCCGCGATGCCGTCATCGGGCACGCTGCGCGGATCAACCAATACCTGCAGGAGCTGGAATCGGTTGGCTGTGTGTTCAAGGGCTTCGACGCAGGGCTGGTAGACTTCTACACCCTGCGTGAGGATCGCGTCGTCTTCCTGTGCTGGCGACTGGGTGAAGACCGGGTGACCCATTGGCATGAGTTGGATGCCGGGTTCGCCGGGCGCCAGCCCATCGACTCCACGTTCTCCGGAGTACACTCGTGAGCCGGCTCTGGCTGTTCCTGCACTTTCTGGGTTTTGCGATGTGGCTGGGCGGCGGATTGGCGTCCATGTTCGCCGGCATCGCCTCCAGGTCGGAGACTCGGAGCGGGCTGGGTGCCGTGGTGCGGGCTCAATCCGCCATCCAGCGGATGATCATCGCGCCCGGCGCCCTCCTGACGATCCTGTCCGGGCTCATGCTTACCTTCGCCTTGGCCGGGATGGGGAGCGCCAACGTGTGGCTCATGGTCATGCAAGGCGCAGGGCTCGTGGCCGGCCTGCTCACGCTGTTCGTCGCTCTCCCGACCGCCACCCGCCTCAGCAGGCTGGATCCCTCCGGCGAACAGGCTGCCTATTTCGACGAGCTGCGCAAGCGGCAGAAGGTGGTGGGGATGATCTGGGGTGCGTTAGGGCTGCTGGCCTTGGTCGGCGGGTCGCTGGTGAGATAAGCGCAGGAGAAAGGGAGAAACGGCTTTTCCCTATTACCCCTTTCTCCCGCTCGCGCACACCGTCCGTACCGGACAACGCCCGCACCTGGCCTCCCTCGCGGTGCAGACGACTGCGCCCAACTCCATGATCGCTTGATTGAAGAGCCACGCCGCTTTGCCATGGCGCGGGACCAGTGCTGCAGCGGTGGCCCAGATCCGTCGATCACTGCTGCCGTTGCCAGTCCGGGGGTGGAACGCGCGCCGGATGACCCGTGCAACATTGGTGTCCACCGCTGGTGTGATCCGCTCATACGCAAAGCTTGCCACAGCGCCCGCGGTGTAGCGGCCGACGCCAGGCAGCTGGACCAGCTCCGCTGGGTCGGCCGGGATGACGCCCTTCCGCCGGGAGACCACTTCACGGGCCAGGCGGTGAAGATTCGCGGCGCGGCGGTAGTATCCCAGCCCCTCCCAGGCTTCCCGCACCATCGGCGGGGACGCCGTGGCCAGATGCCGAACCGAGGGGAACTGCTTCAAGAACCGGGTGTAGTAAGCCTCGACCCGGGACACCTGGGTTTGCTGCAGCATGATCTCGGACACCAGGACCCGATAGGGGTTGCGAGTGCGCCGCCACGGCAGGTCGCGTCCATGCCTGCGGTACCAGCGGGCCAGCATGCGGCGGAAGCGAAGGTATCGCTTGGGGGTAGCTTTTGCGGGCATGGAGGGCCAAGATACGGCGAACCTCGCTATCCGCTATCCGCTAACCGCTATCCGCCGGTAGCAGATCGGATAGCACAGGCATGCAGCGGATAGCGGATAGCGGATAGCATCCATGGCCTCCCGCGCTCTCGGCATCGATCGCCTCATCGGCAACCGGGTTCTCGACGGCGCCTCCCACGTAGGCCGGCTTACCTACTTCGTCCTCGATGCGATCCGCGGTCTCGCCGAGGTGAAAATCTGGTGGCCGCGCGCGATGGTCGAGGCATGGAACATCGGGGTAGGCAGCCTGTTCATTGTGCTGCTCATCTCGTCGTTTGCCGGCGCCGTGACGGCCCTGCAGACGGGCTATCAGTTCACCGGCCGTCAGCTGCCCTATTACGTAGTCGGGACGCTCGTGGTCTCGTCGATCGTGTTGGAGCTGGGCCCGGTGCTCACCGCGCTGATCCTCGCCGGGCGTATAGGCGCGCGCTACGCTGCCGAGCTGGGCACCATGCGGGTAACGGAGCAGATCGACGCACTCGAGAGCCTGGGCCGCTCGCCGTCATCGCACCTGGTAGTACCTCGCGTCCTGGCCGGGCTCATCATGATCCCTACGCTCACCATTCTGGCGAACGTGACCGGTATTCTCGCCGGCTGGATCTCGGTCAAGCTGGTGTTGCCGGTGACGGACGCGGACTTCACCTACGGTGCGCAGTCCTACTGGCGACCTTGGGACGCCTGGTACTCGGTTATCAAGTCGTTCTTCTTTGCCGGCTCCATTACGGTGATCTCCTGCTACATGGGATTCAGCACTCAGCAGGGTGCCGAGGGCGTAGGCAAGTCCACCACCGGCGCCGTAGTCATCAGCTCGGTGCTTATTCTGCTGCTCGACACCGTTCTCACCCGGCTCCTGCTCAACCAATGATCCAGCTCCGCGGGGTCAAGAAGCGGTTCGGGTCTCAGATAGTTCTCGACGGCGTCGACTTCGATGTCGCCGAGGGGGAGACCGTTGCGCTCATGGGGCCCTCGGGAACTGGCAAGAGCGTGCTGCTCAAGCACATCATCGGGTTGATAAAGCCGGATGCCGGGACGGTGATCGTGGACGACAAGGACGTGAGCCACCTCAAGCGGCGGGAACTGGCCGAGCTTCGCGCACACATCGGCTACGTCTTCCAGAACGGCGCGCTGTTCGATTCAATGGACGTGTCGGAGAACATCCGGCTCGGCATCTCGAACGAGGATCAGTACAACGACATGGACTACGTGCGCGAGCGGGTGAAGCAGTGTCTCAACCTGGTGAACCTCCAGGCCGACGTGGTCGCAATCAAGTACCCTGCGGAGCTGTCGGGCGGCATGCGGAAGCGGGTGGGCATCGCCCGCGCCATTGCAGGGCAGCCGAAGTACCTGCTGTATGACGAGCCTACGTCAGGGCTCGATCCGGTCAACGCCGACATCATCGATAGCCTGGTCCAGCGGCTCGCAGCCGAAATCGGCGTCACCAGCGTGATGGTGACGCACGACGTCCGCGGTGCCTTTCGGGTCGCGCATCGTCTGGCGCTCCTGACAGCGGGCCGCATCGTCATGCAGGGGACGCCGCAGGATTTCCTCGCCTCCCAGCACCCCCAGGTGAAGGAGTTTCTGGAGCGCGACTTCGACAACCCTTCATTCGCCGCCTGAGCCCATCATGGACATGCGCTATGGACGGGAAGCGATCGTGGGCGCACTGGTCATCGCGGCCATTGTCATCTTCGTGCTGGGGACCATGTGGCTCAGCGGACGGTCGCTCGGTAACCGGCACCTCGTCCGGGTTCAGTTCTCGCACGTGAGCGGGCTCAAGCGCGCCTCCCCGGTCACCATCTCCGGGGTTCAGGTGGGGCGGGTGGAGCGCATCGATCTCGAGGATGTGGGGAAGGTGCTCATTTCCATCAGCGTCCCCCACAAGATCACCCCGCGCGTCGACGCCTCCGCCCGCATCTCGGCAGTGGGGCTGGTGGGAGACTACGCCGTGGACTTCAACCCGGGGAATGACCCGCAGCCGCTGCCGGAGGGACGGGTGATCATTGGCAGCATGAAGAGCGGCTTCGAGCAACGGGCGGCCAGCCTGGGCGATCGGGCTGATAGCCTGATGGTCGGGCTACAGGAGTTTGCCAACAAGGAGACCGCGCAGGATCTGCGAAGTGCGCTCCAGTCGTTTCAGCAGACCATGAAACAGATGGAGCGCACCCTCAAGGGCCTGGGGGACGAGAACCATGGGGCGACACGGGAGCTCACCCAAACCATGCTGTCGCTGCAGCGGCTGAGTGCGCGGCTCGACACCACGCTGGCCAATCCGTCGATCGCGTCGTTGGTGCACAATACCGACACACTCACCAGGAACCTGGCCCAGATGACCAACCAGCTCACGTTAGCGAGCGCCCGACTCGACACGCTGCTGGGCGGGGTCAACCAGGGGCGGGGCACGATCGGAAAGTTCGCCACCGACTCGACGCTGTACTACGAGCTGCGGGACCTGACGGCCGCGATGAAGGGATTGGTGGCAGATCTGCGGAAGAACCCGGGCAAGCTCGGGGTGACGGTGAAGGCCTTCTGAGCAAACGCGTGATCAGTGAACAGTAGACAGTGAACAGGGAGTCCGGTGATGAGCCGAGGCGCCTGTTCACCGTTCACCGTTCACGCAGTACTTTCTAGACATGCCCACCTTCGACAAGAATCACCAGCTCTCGGCGCGGTTCGACCGGGCGTTCAGCTACGCCAGCCACCTTCACGCCTCCCAGACCAGGAAGGGGAGTCGAACACCGTATATCGCCCATTTGCTGGGCGTGGCGTCCTTGGTGCTGGAAGACGGCGGCAGCGAGGACGAGGCGATTGCCGCGCTGCTGCACGACACGGTGGAGGATCACCCGCGCGAAGGACATACGGAGGAAGAAATCCGGTTGTTGTTCGGCGAACGGGTGCTCAAGATCGTCCTCGGCTGCACCGACGCTTTCTCGCACCCCAAACCTCCCTGGAAAAAGCGGAAAGTCGCCTACCTCGACCATCTCGCATCGGCTCCGCCCGATATCAGACGGGTCTCAGCCGCCGACAAGCTGCACAACGCGCGCGCCGTCTTGCACGACTATCGCCACCAGGGCGAACGCCTCTGGCGCCGCTTCAACGCCGGCAAGAAGGATCAGCTGTGGTATTACCGGAGCCTGGTGGAGGTGCTCAAGAAAGGCCGGCGGCGGCAGAGCTCGCTGGTGCGTGAGCTGGAGCGGGTGGTGTTCGAGCTGGAGCAGGCGGTGAATGGGAGATAAGGCTGTTCACTTTTCATTGTTCACGACTTTCCGGCTACCTTCCGGCCCATGTTGTCCATCACCTTGCTCGGCACCGGCGCCGCGTGCCCAAGCGTGGAACGCAACGTCGCGGCGCTTGCGCTCGCCCGTGAGGGCGAGACGCTGCTGTTCGACTGCGGCGAAGGCACCCAGCGCCAGATGATGCGCTACGGGACCAGTTTCGCATTCCGAGAGATCTTCTTCACCCACTATCATGCCGACCACATGCTGGGCGTCACGGGGCTGATGCGCACGATGGGGCTGCAGGACCGGACCGCCGGTGTCACGCTCTATGGCCCACGCGGCGCCGGCCGGCTGCTGGGTGCCGCGATTGGGCTCGGCATCGAGCGGAACCGGTTCCCCATCGACATCGTCGAGCTGCAGGCAGGCGACCGGATCCGGCGGGACGAGTACGACATCCTGGTCTTTCCGACCGACCATCGCGCGGACACGGTCGGCTACGCGCTGGCGGAGCACACGCGCCGCGGCCGGTTCAATCCGGAGCGGGCCCGCGAGCTAGGTGTTCCTGAGGGGCCGCTGTGGGGACGACTGCACCGGGGCGAGAGCGTCGAGCTACCGGATGGGCGTCGCATCAGCCCTGCCGATATGGTTGGAGAGCCGCGCCGTGGCCGGACGGTGGTCTACACCGGGGATACCCGCCCGTCGCTCGCAGTAGTCGAGGCGGCGCGGGGCGCAGACCTCCTGGTGCACGACTCGACGTTTGGCGAGGAGGAGCGAGAACGAGCCATCGAGACCGGGCACTCGACCGCCGCACAGGCGGCTGAAGTTGCGCGGGAAGCGGGAGTCGGGCAGCTCGTGCTTACCCATATCAGCCCCCGCTACACCCGCGACGCGCCGGAACTATTGGCCGAGGCGAAGGCGGTATTTCCCGACTCCATCGTCGCCCGCGACGGACTGACCATCGAGGTTCCGTTCAGCGAATGAGGTACGAGACCGGCCTTCTCGCGCTGGTCGTCGCCGTGTTGATCTGGTCCGGCGTCAATCCCAGCGACCGCTTTACCTGGCTGATGGAGGTGTTTCCGGTCGTCATCGCCGTTCCCGTTCTCATCCTCACCTACCGCCGTTTTCGCTTCACCCCCCTGGTGTACACCCTCATCGCGATTCACGCGTGCATCCTGATGGTTGGGGGCAAGTACACCTACGCGGAGGTCCCGCTTGGCTTCTGGATGGAGCGCGCCTTCGGGTTCGCGCGCAATCACTACGATCGGATCGGGCACTTTGCCCAGGGGTTCGTGCCCGCGATGGTCGCGAGAGAAATCCTTACCCGGCAGTCGCCGCTCCGAGGAAGCCGTTGGCTCCCATTCCTGGTCGTTTGTTTCTGCCTGGCGCTCAGCGCGTGCTACGAGTTCATCGAATGGTGGACCGCGCTCGCGACCGGAACTGCTGCGGACGCGTTTCTCGGAACCCAGGGCGATCCCTGGGACACGCAGTGGGACATGTTCTTCGCCCTTGTCGGGGCGATTGTTGCGCTGGTCACGCTGAGCGGCGTGCACGACCGCGAGCTGCGCAAGGTCTGATTGGAGCGGAGAGCCCATCCGACTACGTCGTCCCTTGCTCGCTTGCCCCCTTTCCCCCTCTCTCCCGCACTTCGGCTTCAAACGCCGCCGTTTCCACGTTCCCCTGCGTCCTGACCTGCACCCAGATCCGGTACCGGCCCGGTCGCGGAAAGGCGTATGGGAAGGAGACCGTGCTGATCGCGATCGTGTGGGCCATGCCGGCCATCGCCGAGTCATCGGCCGCGATGCGGCGCCCAATTTCACCGGTTACGGTGTCTCCCTGCTGCCGAATGGCAAACGTCGCCTGCGAGGCTGCCGAGACCGTACCCATCGGATGGAGGTGGATAAAGACTGTGCCGTCGTCACGCAGCACGACGGCGTGCCCGGCCATCCCGAGATACGGTTCCAGGACCGCCGGAGCTCCTCCTGCCTCACGAATGGAGAACCGGAGCGGGGCGGGCGTCCCGGCCATTAGCGGCTCCGTTCCCCGCTCCCAGACCACGGTCCCTCCGTCGGCCAGCTTCGCGGTATCTCCGGGAGCAGCGCCACCGAGATAGACCGCATCGTCCTGACTTAGGGTAGGCGCGTTGCCGCCGGTTGGACGAGAGAAGTCGCTGTTCTCGGGAACGTCCACCGTCGTGACCATCGTTCGAGCGAAGCCGCTCTCGTGCACGATGTCGCCGAAAACGCGGTAGCGGCCTGGCGGCAACGGCGGCAACGGGTTGGTCCAGTGAACCGAGTCTTTGGTAGTTGGATGGAGATGGGCGAGCGCACCCATGTCCGGATCCCGGACCAGGAAGAGATGCATCAGCTTGGCGTGATCCGTGACCAGCGGGCTCCAGGTATTCTTGTCGTGCTCGCGGAGCCACATCGAGTCACCTCTCATGACCCATGCAGAGTCGGTGATCTCGAACTGGAGGGCACGGCTCTGGCCGGCACCGGCGATCGAAGCCGCGCTCGAGAACGGTCGGTCCATCGCGTCCTGGAAGGCTTGATCTTCCGCGTCCCACCACACCTTGCCGCCGAGGAGCAGGAGGCCGACGAACGCGGCGCTCCCGACCATAGCGCCACGAGCACCCCAGATCCGCCGCCGGGTCGGCGACTCGCCGGGGCGCAGCACGCTCTCTCGGACTGCAGCGCCGGTAATCGTGACCAGCCCCGCGAACAGGAAGACGCCGAGTCCGGCGAGGATGCCGCCGAGCGAGCGCTCGAGCGGGAGTCGCCGATTGGCCACGGCGGTTACCGGAACCACTACGGAACCGGCCCCTTTCGATCCCTTCACCGCGACCGTCACGCTGTTGGAGCCCGGGGCCATGATCCAGAGTGGTGCCCGATACCAGCCGCCACCGCCAGGAGCAGGCTTCGCGACGTCTGGAGGCGGACTGCCGGCGCTTGCATTGAACAGGTTCACCATGGCGGTGACCTGGTCGGGGACCGCGCCGACGACCTGGATGCTGATGTCTGCGATGCCGGGGACAACACCCGGCATCTGCACGTAGACCACGACGTGATACGGGCCCGCAGCTCCCTCGTACCACACATCCGGACTTCCGACGTGAGCCGAACAGAGCAGCGTGATACCCGCGACGGCAGCAATGCGGCCGATTCGACGGCTCACCGCATGACCCGGGACATGCCGTTTCCCCACCACAGTCCCAGTCGCGAGGACACGATCCCGATGAGCGTGGCGATTCCGAGCCCGCGGGCCATTGCGATGGGATCGACGTTGCCCAGGGCGTCCTTGGGCACGCGCCAGAAGCTGTAGCGCCACTCGCCCAGTTGCGCCATGTAGGCCCACTGATCGCCGGCGAAGAAATAGTTGCGGGCTGCCGGCGAGAGGAGGAACTCGCCGAAGAACCACTGCACCGCGAGCAACAGTCCCACGAAGAGCACGCCGAGCGCAACCGAAGCCAGCCAATCATGGCGGCGGCCCAACCGGACCAGCAGGAGGTCAATCGCAAGCGCGGGTACTACCAGCACCAACGGGAACGACGGCGGCACCATGTGCGTGACGGCGACGTAAATGGGCGCAAGCCTGGGCTGGGCGGGGAAGAGCTGCAGGATCCAGATCGTCGCGAGCATGATCACCGTGTACACTGCGGCGGCGGTAGTGGCCGGGAAGCGAAGCCGGCCGGCGCGGGCGAAGGCGACGACGAAAAGCGGGAAGGCTCCCGCGGCTACCTGGTAGAACCGCGGGCTATGCATGTGGTTGGGCCGCGCGGCGTACTCGGAGATCAGGGTCGCCACCATGACGACCAGGATGCCGCCGGCGACGGCGTAGGCCCAGCCGAGTTGCTTGACCCGGGCCGGGTCGGTGGCGCGGTTCTGCGCGGCGAGCACCATCAGCATGGCGCCCAGCTCGACGGAGATCATGCCGAGCGCGAGCACCATGTGGGGCGGGCTCACGATCTTGACGTC
>Ga0134127_10002216_pt1 | contig 14153 bp, 12 predicted proteins | sample KB31753_FD_96459 | JGI IMG/M metagenome (GOLD analysis project Ga0134127, IMG submission 96459) | Terrestrial soil microbial communities with excess Nitrogen fertilizer from Kellogg Biological Station, Michigan, USA - KB3-175-3 | ecosystem: Environmental > Terrestrial > Soil > Unclassified ...
GACGCGGGTGAAGCCGCTCGGCGGCCGGCGGTACATCATGCCCGACGGCGACGAGCGATTCCTCGTTGACGAGGCCTATGTGATGGCCGCCACGGCCCGCCACGGCGCGACACTCGTGGATCCGCTCAAGACGAGCGTGGTCCAGAACACCCGGTCGATGATGACCTGGGTGGCGCGAAGGGATTGACCTCGCCGCGGCCGTTTGCACGTCGCCTAAGGCAAGCTCAGCGCGGGCTTCAGCTCGCCGCTCCCTTGAGCCCTTCGCTGGCCGCGAGCGACCTGGACATCGCGAGCTGACGAACGGCGTGGGTCGTGGGCATCCAACGTTCGTTCGGCCCTCCGGGGACGCCAGACAGCTGTTGTGGAATCCGAAGATAGGGGACACGTGCACCGGAATCTCTCTTCGTCGGGCTAAAATCTTCGCGGAGGTGCGTAGTGAACGTCAGAGCCGCCGTACTCGTGCTTGTCGTGGGACTCGTTTCGTTCCCTGTCTCGATCTCGGCGCACCACTCGTGGCCCGTCAGCTACTCGAAGCTGGTGACGGTGAAGGGCACTGTCACGGCCGTTTCATGGATGAACCCGCACCCGATGATCTCGCTCGACGTACCGACCACCGACGGCAACATGGAGAAATGGAGTGTGGGCGGTCCGGCCCTCACGCAGATGGAGCGCAACGGATGGTCGCCGACGACACTCAAAGTGGGCGACGTGATCACCGGCATCGGCTACCAGTTCGGTGACGGTCAGAAGATCATCCGTCTCGAGAAGGTCGTGTTGGCCGACGGCAAGGAGTTGCGGGTCTACGGTCGCTGAGGGACCGCGACGCCCGCAGTCCCTCCAATCCTCGAAACCACTCGACTTCCGAAGCCGATAGACAGCCCGACCACCAGCGTCGAGCACCCGGCTGCGTATTCGCCCGCCCGGTCGTCACCGGAATTCTGCCGTCCCGATGTACCGGAATCGCCTGCTGAGTTTGCAAACTATTACGAACGATGTGTCACGAACGGCGGCTTCTTCGTCGTATGAACCTAGTGGACCCGTCTTAGGACCAGCACCATGCCCATTATTCCCATCTCGCGCAGTGCCTTCGATCAGTTACACCCCAATCGTCCCCCACGGTGGATGCAAGAGGAAGTCGAGTGGTTTGTTGAACGATCCCGAGCGCTGATCGGATTGATCGCCAAACATTTCGAATCTGAGCGCGATCTGCAGTACGAGGATTGGTCAATCGTGATTGAGGGGCGCGACGAGCGAGGTCAGTTTCATCTCGTCGATTCGCAAGACCATCTCGCTAGTCAGGGTGACGCGCGCGCGTTGCTGGAGAAGCGGATGAACGATCTGTTGGCGACCGGCCTGAAGGTGTTCCCCAGACGCGCAGGCGTCGGCGCGCGCTGACGTGCGCCCTCCTCAGCTTTAGCTGTTCAGTCGTACTCGTAGACCGTCGGCTGTTGCAACGAGGCGACAGCCGAACGGTGTTTCCCGCGTCTCGCGGCGTCGTTTTCCCGCGATCGAGTACGGCATCGAATTTGGTGCACCACCGCTGAAACCTACAACCCATTCCCGGCCGTCATGCGGCGAATCCGGGAATCAGCTGGTGGTGAGATGGAACACCGTTGTCCGCAGTGTGCCTCGTTGCAAACGACCCGCGTCCGCGATGGCGCCTTCGCGCTCGAATGGCGATGTGCCCGCTGCGGACACCTCTTCGCCGATCCGGTGCTGTCTGTCGTGTTCATCGACGACAACGATGGCCGAAGACAGAAGCTCGTGAAATGCCTCGAGCGCGAGGGGATTCCGGTGATCGCCGCCAGTACGGTGGCCGAACTCGAGGGCTGGCCGATCGGCAAGGTGCTCGTTACGCATGCCGCCTCGGTGACACCACTCTGGTTCGACATGGGGGCGTCGCACGTCGTCGTTCTCGCGGATTCTGAAGAGGAGCGGGCGCTGGCGGCCGCAATCAGCCATGAACGCGCGACGGTCGCGAACGGTGACCCTGCGGTGCTGCTCGCCAGCCTTCGTGCCATAGCGAAGTCGAACGCAGCCACGCCGCGCAACCCTATACCCGAGCGGCGGACCGGGGCCGCCGAGCGCCGACGGCACCCGCGACGAGATCGACGGTCATAAACCGCTTCGGATACGGCCCGTTTCGGTCCGCTGATAGAATCACCTGAGTTCTGGTTGGTGGTTGGTAGCTGTCTGCCTTCCACCAACCAATAACCACTAACCGCGAACCGGACCGAGGCACATGAAGACCAAGCATCGTCGAGAGCTGAAACAGAACGACGTGGCCCAGATGGTGGCTGCTGCGCGGGAATTTTTAGACGCAAACGGTCGGCAGCTGACCTGGTCGGTCGCCGCCATCGTCGTTGTCGCCGTTGCCGTCCTTGGGTTGCTCTCGTATCGCAACCGGGAACAGACGAAAGGGCAGGATCTGCTCGCGCAGGCGACGGTCGTGCTCAACACGGCTGTCGTTCCGGTGAACGCGGAAACAAAGCCTGGCGATGCGCCGGCAGCGGCGGGGATCGGTGCGAAAGGGACCTTCTCGACCGAGACGCAGAAGCTGAATGCCGCGCTGCCAAAGCTGCGCGCCGCCGCCGACGCGTATCCGGATACGGCGGCTGGCATTCAGGCTCGTTACCATCTCGCCGCCTCGCTCGCTGCGCTCGGCCAGCAGAAAGAAGCGATCACCCAGTTCGACGAGGTCGTCCGGCGCGCGGGAACCGAGAGTCTCTACGGCAGGATGGCGCAGCTCGGGAAGGCGGATGCGCAGCTCTCGTCCGGCCAGAGCGATGCGGCGATCACAACCTGGAAGGAACTGGCAGCGAGGAAGGATGCGAACCTCCCACAGGACGCGATCCTGATGCAGCTCGCGCGCGCCTATCAGGCGAAGGGGAACACCGCCGAGGCGAAGAAGACCTTCACCGACATCGTCGACAACCATCCGGATTCGCCGTACGTCGCGGAAGCCCGGAAGGAGCTGGATTCTCTCAAGGGCTAACCACCCTTGACGACGTCCTTCAACGATTCGAAATTACCAACCGCATTCAAGTGCAGGCCTGTCAGCGTCGGCTGTGCGACGGCGACGTTCGTGCGGTTCCAGATGCTGATGTAGGGCGCATCCTCGGCGACGATCTTCTGCACATCGCCGTAGTACTTCTTCCGCTCGGCTTCGCCCGTCGCCGCTCCGGCGAGGTCGAGGAGCCGATCGACTTCAGGATTGCTGTAGCGCCCGCGATTGAAGCCGGCGGGCGGCGTTTGCGTCGAGTAGAACACCCGGCGCAGGATGTCCGGATCCACCATCGCTCCACCAACCCACTGAAGGCTGAACATCTGGAAGTTCCCCTTCAGCACGTCTGCATACATCGTGGCGAACTCGTAGGAACGGACGTCGAGCTCGATGCCGACATCGCGGAGCTGCTGCTGGATGACGGTGGCCTGGAGTCTCGTCTCCTCGGCGTTTGACACCTTCAGTGACAGGTGAAGCCGAGGCAGCGGGCCGTCGCCGTCCGGATCCTTGTAGCCCGCTTCGTCGAGCAGTTGCCGTGCGCGATTTGGATCGTAGGTGAACTGGAAGATGTCCGGTTGGTACGCCCACGCCTGCGACGGGATCAAACCGGTAGCCGGCCGCGCGAGTCCGCGCCGCAGGTACTCGACGATCGCACGACGGTCGATCGCATACCCGATCGCGTGCCGAACCCGTTTGTCCTTGAGCACCGGGTCGAGCATGTTGATGCCCAGATACGAGTAGTCGAGTCCGGGCGCCTTCGCGATATGAAAGTCCTTGCCGTCGAACTGATGCACGATGTCCGGCGGCAGATCGTTGACCACCAGATCGATTGAGCCCTTCTTCAATTCCAAGCCGCGCATCGTGTCGTCAGGCAGCACTCGAATCACGATGCCGGCATTCTTGGGTGGGCCGTTGAAGTAATCGGCGAACGGCGCCAGCACGACCTGATCGTCAACGGCGAAACGCACGAACCGGTACGGACCGGTGCCGATTGGATGTTGGCCGAAGTCAGGCCCGGCTCCCGCCGGCACGATAGCAGGCGGGCCCGCCAGCTGATTCGGAAACGCGGTAAACGGTTCCTTCAGTTTGAATTCGATGTCGTAGTCATCGATCGCCGTCACGCTTTTGAGCGCGCGAAACGCACCCTTCGCCGGCGACACGAACGACGGATCGATCATTTGAGAATAGGTGAAAACGACATCTTTCGCCGTGAGCTCGCGGCCATCGTGAAACTTCACGCCCCGGCGCAGAGCCACGCGATAGGTGAGCGGATCGGGATTCTCGAGCCGCTCGGCAAGGATCGGCTTCGGGCGAAGGTCGTCGCCGATCTCGAACAGCTGGTTGAACATCAACTGCGCGACGCGCGCAGAGGCTTCGTCGTTGGCGAGCCGGGGATCGAGGTTGTTTGGACCTGTGCGGACGCCTACGACGATGGCGCCCGCCGGAGCACTGGCTTGTGGCTCGGCGCAGCCGATCAATGCAAAATTCAAAATGCACGATGCAAACACTACGTAGATCGAGACCGCACTGTGGAAAGCGCTGCGATATTCACCTCGTTGTTTCAATCCACTTGCTGTTTGCATTTCGAATCTTGCATTTTGAATTACGTGTCTTCCGCCAGCTTCTTCAGGTCCGCTAGGAGCTCCAGTGCTTGTCGCGGCGTCGTCTCGTCGATGTCGATTTCGCGGAGCCGCTTCGCAATTTCATTATCGACGCTAGATCCCTCGGCGAACAGCGTGAGCTGCGGGGATCGCGCATCGTCAGCGGAGCCGGAGAGGGTAGGCCGTCCGCCCCGTGACAGCTCATCGCGCTCGAGGCCGGCGAGGATGTGGCGTGCGCGGGTAATGACCTCGGATGGCAGGCCGGCCAGCCGCGCTACCTGGATACCGTAGCTGCGGTCGGAGCGGCCGGGGACGATCTTGCGGAGGAAAATGATGTCGTCCTTCCACTCCCGCGCCGCGACGTGTGCGTTGACGACGCCCGGAAGTGAATCCGCAAGATCGGTCAGCTCGTGGTAATGGGTCGCGAACAGCGTCTTCGGCCGTGCTTTCGCGTTGGTTGCGAGGTATTCGGCCACTGCCCACGCGATGCTCAACCCGTCAAACGTGGCTGTGCCACGACCGATCTCGTCCAGCACGACGAGACTGCGTGACGTCGCGGCGTGCAGAATCGCGGCGGTCTCCTGCATCTCGACCATAAACGTCGACTGGCCGCGCGCGATATTGTCCGAGGCGCCCACGCGGGCAAAGATGCGATCGACGACAGGGATCTTGGCGTCCTTGGCAGCGACGAACGAGCCGATCTGCGCAAGCAACGGCAGCAGGGCGGTTTGTCTCAAGTAGGTTGACTTGCCGCCCATGTTCGGCCCGGTGAGGATCACGAGCTGTCGCACGCTCGCGTTCAGATCGACGTCGTTCGGAACGAACGCCTCGCTCGCGAAACGCTCGACGACCGGATGCCGGACATCGATGGCGACCAGTTCATCGCCGTCGTGCACATGCGGCTTCGTGAAATTACAGATCGCGGCGGTGTCCGCCAGGCCCGCCAGCACATCGAGCGCCGCGAGTGCCCGTGCCGTGTCTTGAATACGCGGCGCCTCCGCGGCGATCGCCTTGCGGAGCGACTCGAAAATCTGCAGCTCGCGTTCGAGAATCCGCTCGTCGGCGCCGAGAACCTTTTCTTCGTACTCCTTGAGCGCCGGCGTCGTGAAGCGCTCGCCGCCGGCGATCGTTTGCTTGCGCTGATAGTCCGCCGGCACCGCACGGAGGTTCGACTTCGAGATCTCGATGTAATAGCCGAACACGCGATTGAAGCGGACCTTGAGAGAGCTGATGCCGGTGCGCGCGCGTTCGCGCTCTTCCATCTCGGCGATCACCTGGCGGCCGGACCGGCTGATTGCCTTCAGCTCATCCAAGTCGGCATCGACGCCATCGCGCGTGAAGCCGCCGTCGCGCGCGAACGCCGCAGGCTCGTCGATGAGCGTGCGTTCGATGAGATCGCGGATGTCGGCGAGATCATCAAGCTCCGCCAACAGACTGCGGAGCAGCGGCGCCTGCACCTCATCGAGCATCGAGCGCAGGCGCGGAATCGCGGCAAGGGACATCCTCAGCGCGACGAGATCTCGCGGCCCCGCCGTTCCGAGTGCCACACGTCCGACCAGCCGCTCGACGTCGTGGACCGTCTTCAGGACCTCCCGGAACCGCCCGCGGTCCGTCGCCCGGAAGGCCAGCTCCTCGACGGCATCGAGCCGATCGCGGATGCGCTCGAGCGAAATGAGCGGCCGGAGCAGCCATGAGCGCAGCATGCGGCCGCCCATCGACGTCACGGTGCGATCGATCTCGTTCAGTAGCGATCCCTGCAAGCCGCCTTCGCTGCCGGTGAGCACCTCGAGGTGCTTCAGCGTGATCGGATCGATCAGGAGGCATTCAGTGGCCGTCTTGTAGGTGACGGCGCGCACGTGGGCCAGGTCGGCCTTTTGCGTCTCACGGAGGTATGCGACGAGCCCGCCCGCCGCCTGGATGGCGGCGATCTTCCCATCAAGGCCGAAGCCGTCGAGACCGTGCGTCTTGAGCTGGTCGAGCAGCGCCCGACGAGCCGCCTCGGGCTCGAAATTCCAGGCGTCCGCGCTGGTTACCGGAAGCTGGAGCCGTGAGATCTCGGGAAGGCGCTTGGCGATATCTGATTCCGCGGCCACAACGATCTCTCGCGGGCGCAGCGTCGCGACTTCGTCCGCAAGCGCCTGCAATCCTTCGGTGCCGTCGTACTCCGCGGTGGTGAACTCGCCGGTTGAGAGATCCAAGAGGGCGACGCCGAAGCGCGGACCTGACGAGGTCCGCGACGCCGACGTCGGGGTCCCATCCACGATCGCCATGAGAAAAGCCGGTTGCCGGGCATCCAGATAGTTGGCGTCGGTCAGAGTACCAGGCGAGACGACGCGGACGACTTCGCGCCGGACCAGCCCCTTCGCCTTTTTCGGATCCTCGACTTGCTCGCAGATCGCGACGCGAAATCCCTTCTTCACCAGCTTCGCCAGGTAGCCATCCACGGCATGAAACGGCACGCCGCACATCGGGATGCCGTTGCCGCCCGAGTCCTTCGAGCGTGACGTCAGCGTGAGATCGAGGGCGCGCGACGCCACGAGCGCGTCTTCATAGAACATCTCGTAGAAGTCGCCCATGCGGAAGAACACGATCGCGTCGCGGTGCTGGCGCTTCGCGTCGAGGTACTGACGCATCGCGGGCGTGGCCGTTGATTCGGTCATTGGAAAGCGGACGAAGACACGAAGGGCGCGAAGAACACGAAGAAGAATATTTTACCTTCGTGCTCTTCGTGACCTTCGTGGTGAATAAGTCTTCGTGGTGTTTTACTGACCGCGGTCGTTCAACTGAAACGGCGATTCGAAGAAGAATCCGTCAATCTGCAGGTCGATCGGATCGTCGATGCGCACGCCGACGACGCCACCGATCTTCTCCGTCACGGTAAATGAATTGCCGGCGATGGCGGAGCGCGTGGGCGTGGCATCGACAACGGCCCCGTTGACGAGATACGAAACGGCGGTCGGCGCGACCTGCACTTCGAGCGTGTTCAGGACCTTACCGCTCGCATCAGGCTTCTTGATCGCGTAGTGCAGCGACGTGTCCATCTCATCGACCTGCGTCCCCGCGCGATGGCGAATCAGGAAGCTGCCGTCCTGCGCGATGCCGAAGTAGACGTACTCCGGCGCTGCGTCCATCTGGTTGCCGCCGAAGAACAGCCCGTAGTACGTCTTCTTTGCAGGCGCCTTCAGCTGGGTGAACGTCGCGCGCACGCGGTAGATCGGCTTGACGGTGTTGGCGGGATTCCAGAAGAGGCCCGGTCCACCCGTCAGCTGGAACCCCTTCTCGGTCGGCATCACGCTCAGCGTGGCATTCGTCTCGTCCGGACGCACCTTCCAGCCGGCAGGGCCCTGGGCCGCGACCGGGATTGCCGCCACTGCGATCAGCGCAACGAGCAAGGCACGTTGAAGCATCGCGACTGTCCTCCACCCCGCGTCTTTGACCGCGTGAGTGCCGATATGATATCCCTTCGGCGCTCGAGACAAGAGTGCCAGAACAAATTTCCACTGACGACCCGACGCGTCGCCGTTTTCTCAGCTCGATCACCAGCGGCATTCTGACCATCATCAGCGGTGTGCTCGCCATTGTGGGCGGGGGCGCCGTGCTCTCCTCGACTGTCCGCCGGCAGGACGAGTGGGTTCCCGCCTCGACGCTGCTCGATCTTCCCGAGCACGAGCCGACCCCTGTGACGCTGACCATGAGGCGATTGGATGGTTTCAGGGAGGTCATCGATCGCCGCACCATCTTTCTCGTGAAGACAGGGGAGTCGGATGTGGCGGCGTTCAACGCGACGTGCACGCATCTCGGCTGCCTTGTGACGTGGGATGCGGGCGGGCAGGTGTTCAAGTGCCCCTGTCACGGCGGCGTCTACGACCGGACCGGGGCTGTGAAAGAGGGTCCTCCGCCGGCGCCGCTTGCGAAAGTCGCCACGCGCGTGGACGGCAACAAGATTCTCGTCCAGGCATAGGAGAAGGGTCGCACCATGCGCGACTGGCTGGATTCCAGAACAGGCTTCCGATCTCTGCTCAAACACATGCTCGACGAGCCGCTGCCAAGCGGCGTCGGCTGGTGGTTCGTCACCGGCAGCATCGTGCTGTTCCTGTTGACCGTGCAGCTGGTGACCGGCGTCCTCCTCGCGGTGTTCTACTCGCCCTCACCGGATCATGCGTACGACAGCGTCCGCTTCATCATGGAGCGCGTCACCTTCGGGCGCGTACTGCGCGGCCTTCACTTCTTCGGCGCCAGCTTCATCGTCGTCGCCGCGATGGTGCACATGCTGCGCGTCGTGGCGCTCGGGTCCTACAAGACACCGCGCGAAGTGAACTGGATCGTCGGCGTGCTGCTGCTGCTGATCATCCTGGCGTTTGCGCTGACCGGGTATTTGTTGCCGTGGGATCAGAAGGCGTACTGGGCGACGACCGTGACGCTCAACATTGCGCGAAGTGTCCCATTCGTTGGCGAGGGGATCAGCAGCCTGTTGAAGGGCGGTACCGATCTCGGCGCGTTGACCTTGATGCGGTGGTATGCCGCGCATGTGTTCCTCCTGCCCGCGTGCCTGATCGCGTTCACGATCGCGCATATCTATTTGATGCGGCGGCACGGCATCTCAGGTCCGATCAAACCCGTCCCCGGACCCGTGACGCCGTTCTATCCGTACCACGCGATCAAGGACACGATTGCGATCGCGGCAGTCTTCGCGCTGCTCTTCACGTTCGCGATGGCGTTCAATGCACCACTTGATGCGATAGCAGACCCGACGGATGCGACCTACGTCCCGCGGCCCGAGTGGTATTTCATGAGCCTGTTCGAGCTCCTGAAGCATTTTCCGGGGCGCTGGGAGCCGGTCGCGACGATGGTGATACCCGGCCTTGTTGTCGCGTTGCTGTTTCTGTTGCCCTTCCTCGATCGAAGGCCGGATCGCGCGCCGACCAAACGGCCCGTCGTCATCAGCAGCTTTGCCATCATCCTGACGAGCATCGCGCTCCTGACCTATCAGGGGTTCAGGACCACGCCACCGCCGTCAGCACAGACAACCCAGGCGGCGGCGCGGCAAACCGCGAACGCCGCTGGCCAGCGCGGCCCTGTCATGGTCGAAGACGTGTTCAAGAACGTTCAGGCCCTGAAGGGAATCACCGTCGACGAGTTCATGGGAACGATGGGCATCATGTCGGCATCCCTGGGTCTCTGCTGCAACGATTGCCATCCCGGCGCGGGTACCGACACGGTGGTCTGGGAGTCTGACGAGAACCCGAGAAAAGTCACGGCGCGTCAGATGGTGCAGATGGTGCAGGCGATTAACCGCGACAACTTTTCCGGACGGCAGGAGGTGACGTGCTGGACATGTCATCGGCTTCGCCTGACGCCGCTGCTGACGCCACGACTCGACCAGTTCTACGGAGAGGCACAAACCGAATTGGACGACGTCATTACCAAGGCAGAAGGCGTTCCCTCGCCGACACAGGTGCTCGATAAATACCTGCAGGTGCTCGGCGGCGCCGACAAAGTGTCGGCGATCAACACCATCACCGGAACCGGCAAGGTCGTCGCATTCGGCAGCTTTGGCGGCGGCGGCAACTTCGAATACTTCGCCCAGTCACCTGACAAGCGTGCCATGCTCAGCCACCTGCCGGACGGGGAGAGCAGCAGGACGTTCGATGGACGCGCGGGGTGGTTCGCGATTCCGCTCGCCGTCGTGCCGAAGTATCCACTGACCGGCGGGGAACTCGACGGCGCACGAATTGATGCCCATCTGTCGTTCCCCGCCCAGATCGCGCGTACGTTCACGGCGTTGCGGACCGGGCCCGTCGAGGAGGTCGACGGCAAGGAGACGTATCTCGTTCAAGGGAACGGCGAGCGAGGGTCTTTCGTCAGTCTCTACTTCGACCGTGAGTCAGGCCTGCTCATTCGAACGATTCGCTACACGCCGTCGGCGATCGGCAAGGTGCCGACCCAGGTTGACTACAGCAATTACCGCGACGTCGGCGGCATCAAGTTTCCCTTCAAATGGATATTCACGTGGCTGGACGGTCGCGATGAGTTCGACTTCGCGGATGTGAAGTTCAACGTTCCGATCGATCCGGCGAAGTTCGGTGAGCCGGTGTTGACGCGGCCGACGACGACGCGCGCGGCGCGCTGATCACGGACCACGGAGACGCGGAGGAGTGCCTCCGTGGTTTGCCCTCGGACTATTTCGGAATCGCGTCCTTGTACTTTTCGGTGTCCTGATCGAAGCGGCAGTCCCACTCGAACACTTCAGGATTTCTGTCGATGATCCGGTAGAGCGGCATGCTGATTTTCCACGGCCGCGTGAACACGCCCGGGTCGTCCATCGTCGCCTCGTACTGGATGTGGTCGCGATCGATAGGGGAGTAACGCTCGACGACGTGCAGGTTTTCCGTGTGGAAATTGCCGGCGTGATCGAACCAGGTACGCTCGTCCAGCTTCCGCACGTCGACGACGAGCGTGTCGCCTTCCCACTTGCCACGTGAGTCGCCCATCCAGAAGTCGGGCCACCCTTCCAGCCACTCGCGTGACTTGCCCGCGAGGTCGATGGTGCGCACGGCCCGTGCGAACTGATACCGGATGCCGACCGTCTGCGGGTTCTGGATGATCTCGAAGGGATACGGCATGTAGGTGGCGCGCGGGACACCGGGCAGATAGCACTGCGCGAACCCAGGATCCTCGGTGTCGCGCTTCTCATAGTTCTTTTTCTTCTGCGCCAGTGCTTCCGGCTTGTACGGAATCTCGTTGCCTTCGACAACGCCTTTGCCGGGCGGCACGCCGGAATGGCCGTCGAGCGACGCATTGTGATCCTGGATGTCCCACGCGGCGGAGTTCAACGCCTGCCAGATGCCGCTGAAATCAGGCTTGCCGTCGGCCGTGCGCGGCATCGGATTGCCTGTTGCAGCGGGGCGCGGCTGCGCGCCGCCGCGTCCCGCCGACGCTGGTGTCTGGCCAGCCGCCAGCAGGAGACCTGTCGCGAGCACAACGGCGATACCGGTAACGAAGAGAGAGCGCATCCTGATTACCTAGAATCCAAAGATGTTCTGAAGCTGATAACTGCCTTCGTGACAGCTGAACTCCGGCGCCAGTTCCTCGTCCTCATCTTGCGGGTACAAGAAGCCAGCGACTTTCACCGGTCGCGTGAACGTCTGCGGATCTTCGTACGTCATCACGAAGGTGATCAGCTTGTCCGACACGACCGTGAACCGCTCGGTGATGTGCAACTGCCGGCTGTATGGCGCAAACGTATTGCCGACACCGTAGTACGCACGCCCATCGAGGTTCGTCGTGTCGACGAGCAGGTCATTCCCTTCCCAGTGGCCTGTCGAATGCCCGCCGAAGAAGATCATGCCGGGGCTCGGATGCGGACGGCCGTCCGTGTGGATGATGCGCGTCTGATGATTCTGTTCGAACAACAACGCGATCTCGCCGGGACGCTGGAAGAGGTGAACGCCGCCGCCGGCCCACGGCTGCGGAGGCGCGCACCGCACGCTGAGTTCGAGATACTGGAGTGACTTCGCCGGGCAGCACATGTTCTTCGCGTAGTCCATCCGCTTGGCGCGTGCTTCGGTCGTGTAGGGAAGCTTCCTGTCGGCCGGGTCGATGATTCCGGCCGGCGGCCGTGGACTCGGCATGTATTTCGGTGGCTTGGCGTCGATTTTTCCTCCCTCCGGACCGGCGGTGACCAGTCCCTGCCCGAATCCCTGAGGCTCGGACAAGACACCGAACGCCTTCAGCTCGCTCTCCGGCGGGTTCGCTTCATTCATGCCGCCGCCCACACGCACCCACGCCCCGCGGATGTCCGGCGTCCCGTCCGGCAACCGCTTGATGGCGGCGGCTCGCTGCGACACGTTCTGTACGGCTGGCTGTGCGTTCGCTCCGCCCGCCCGGCCCTGGCGGCCCTGTGCGCCGATCGACACGGTCAACAACACACCGACCGCTGCGGCAATCGCCGCGCTCGCGACAACGTGCTTTCTCACGGTCAGACCCCTTTCGGACGGACTCTACTTCCCGTCGGCAGCGTCCTTCAGCGAGGAAGCCGCGAACAAATCGCGCCCGTCGGCCAATCTGACCTGGTAGGCGTTACCGACCGAGCCGCCCGAGCGCGCAAGGAATCCGCTGACGGTCACCTGTGTGCCCGGTTTGATATCGGTTTTCGACCAGCCAGCGCGGAGCAGCGCATTCGGCGCGCCCATCTCGAAGCGCCAGGTGACGACTTTGCCGTCTGTCCCCTTCGAGTCGACGAACAGCCACGCGTGCGGATTGGTCCACTCGAGTTTGCTGATCTCACCCTGAACTTTCACGGGCTTGGACTGATCGAATTCCGCCGAGAACGCGTGATGCGCGAGGGAGATCGCCGGCGTGATCGCGAGCGCCAGCGCCACCAGCATTGCCGTGCCAATAGCCTTGCGTGTCATTACGGCTCCTTTTCGAACCAACTAAAAATCTATCTGAGTCCCGATCTGGAAATACCGCGCCTGCAGGATTAACGTCGGCCGCTGCCATCGGTTGGCCGCCGCGTTGGAACTGAACCTCGTGGTGATCGTCTGCCAGTCGTTCGAATTGAAAACATTGTAGACGTCGAGCGACAGACGGACACGCGTCTTGCCAGCTGAGGTCAGCAGTTTGCCGACGCGGAAATCGAACTGCTTGCTGTGCCCGCCATACAGCGCGGTCGGCTTCAGCAGCTCCAGCGTCATCGTTCCGTTGGTTCCAGCGGCGAGATCGCGGCCGAGCGTCGGACGGATTTCCGCGTTGGTCGCCACATAGTCCGCGGTAATCGCGTTGAGGGCGCCTCCGGCGGCCGGCTGCGGAACCGCCTGATACGTCCCGCTCACACTGAAACCATACGGCAGCTGATAAACGCCATACCCCTTGTACTGCGTCAGGAACGGCGGCACGACCTCGCAGTTCGACATCGGACTTTGGGCGTTCGTCGCGGTCGCCGTCGCTGGGCTGACCAGGGGCGTCGGCGTCAGGTACACCACCGGCGCATCGACGACGAAGCACTGGCTGGCCACGGTGCGGCCGGTGGTCGCGCCGGCAAACAGCGTCAGCCCCTTATGTCGCCAGTTCACTGAGTAGTCGAGGCCGTTATACACCTCCGACTGATCGCCGTAGTGCTTGGCGAGGCGGACGAGATTTTGTGACAGTCCGTTCTTTGCCGGCTTGATGTCGTAGAAGCCGCAGATCTGCTGGCCTGCCACCGGCAGCCGCGGGTCGTTGCTCGGCGCGGTGACGCAGAACTGATCGAAGTCCTGCGGCGTCACGAGCTGGTTGTCGACGACGGTGAAGTTGCCGTACCAGCGACGATAGTACGACACGTCGATCGACGCACCGCTGCCAATCTGGCGTTGGACGCCCGCGCTGAGGCTCCAGTTGTACGGCCGCACGCCCCACCCCTCGAGCACTTCCTTGTCGAACTGCGTCGCGGTCGGATTCACCTTCCCGAAATTGAGATTGGACAGCGGCCCGCATTCGCCGTTGGCCAATGGGTTGCTGAAATCGCAATCGGGCGCGTAGTTGCCGTTGTCGGTCCACGTGCGCGTCGC
>Ga0134127_10002217_pt1 | contig 14144 bp, 15 predicted proteins | sample KB31753_FD_96459 | JGI IMG/M metagenome (GOLD analysis project Ga0134127, IMG submission 96459) | Terrestrial soil microbial communities with excess Nitrogen fertilizer from Kellogg Biological Station, Michigan, USA - KB3-175-3 | ecosystem: Environmental > Terrestrial > Soil > Unclassified ...
CAACAGTTTCAGTGGAACTTCCACTACGCGGGCAAAGATGGCGTCTTTGGTCGCACCGATCCCAAACTCATCGACGACTCAGCATTGAACTTCATCGGCATTGACGAAGCTGATCCGAATTCGAAGGACGACTCAGTCCACAGCGTCCTGGCAATTCCGGTCAATCGTCCAGTCGAGCTGGCGTTGCGTTCGAAGGACGTGATTCACAACTTCTGGGTGCCGCAGCTGCGCTTCAAGCAGGATCTCGTCCCGGGGATGGTGATTCGAGTTCACTTCACGGCCAACACGCCAGGGAAGTATGAACTCGCGTGTGCTGAGCTTTGCGGTCAACTCCACTTCAAGATGAAGAGTTATCTGCTGGTATTGCCGGCGGAGGAGCACGCCGCCCTGGTTGCTTTGCCGCAGGATCAATTTCAAACGCGGATGACGGAGTTGCTGGCGAAATACCAGTTGCCGGCGTATGGCCAGTAGTCTAGGTAGGTTGCTCTTTCGTTCAGGTTCTCAGGCCTAATCACGAGGAGATTAAAGTATGTCAGGTGAAACTCACGGAGAAGTACACCGGCACCCGGCGCCAACGGGCTTCATACGCAAATACATTTTCAGCGTTGACCATAAGGTCATCGGCATTCAGTACATCCTGCTCGCGCTGACTGCAGTGCTCGTAGGCATGACGATGTCCGTGCTGATGCGCATGAACCTTTCGTGGCCGGGAACCAATTGGCCGATACTCGGCACCCTGTTTCCGGGAGGTGCTCCCGGCGGCATGATGACGCCCGAGTTCTACCTTTCCCTCGTGACGATGCACGGGACCATCATGGTCTTCTTCGTTCTAACGACCGCACCTCAGGGCGGCTTTGGCAATTATTTTCTGCCGATTCAGATTGGCGCTGAGGACATGGCGTTTCCGTATCTGAACATGTTGTCGTTCTGGGTCACTCTCGTTGGTTTCATCGTCATTCTCTCGGCCATCTTCTTCTCTGGCGCCGAGTCGACGGTAGGACCCATCGGCGGCTGGACGGGATATGCACCGCTTAGTGCCCTCGGCCAAATCGCCGGGCCGGGACAAGGCATGGGAATGAATCTTTGGATCATCAGCATCGCGATCTTCTGCGTGGGTTCGCTGCTTGGTGCTCTGAACTTCATTACGACTCTACTCAACATGCGTACGCGCGGAATGTCGCTGATGCGCATGCCACTCACGTGCTGGGCCTGGTTTACGACCGCCGTGCTCGCGTTGTTATCGTTTCCAGTGTTGCTCGGTGGCGGCATCCTTTTGCTGCTTGATCGCCTTGCGGGAACAAGCTTTTTTATTCCCGGCGGGCTCTATATCAGCGGCCTGCTATCAGGAACTGATCAGCGTTTTCCAATTCACACGGGCGGATCGCCGATTCTCTGGCAGCACCTTTTCTGGTTCTTCGGGCATCCCGAGGTTTACATCGCGATTCTGCCCGGCATGGGCGCTACATCGCACATCCTGGCCACCTTCGCCCGCAAACCTGTTTTCGGTTATCGCGCGATGGTCTTTGCGATTTTTGCAATCGGGCTCCTCGGTTTCTTCGTTTGGGGCCACCACATGTTCATTAGTGGCATGAGTCCCTATTCGGCGATGACCTTCTCGATTCTGACGCTGTCGATCGGCGTACCGTCCGCAGTGAAGACTTTTAACTGGTTGGGGACGCTCTGGGGTGGGCGAATTCGTTTCACTACTCCGATGCTGTTTGCCATCGGTTTCGTTTCGCTCTTCGTAGCGGGCGGCATCACCGGGTTGGTCCTCGGTCAAACCTCGCTCGATCTGCCGATGCACGACACGTATTTCGTGACGGCCCACTTCCACCTGGTGATGGGCGTTGCTTCGATCTTCGGCATGTTCGCCGCGACCTACTTCTGGTTTCCCAAGATGTTTGGCCGGATGATGAATGAGAAGCTCGGAAAGCTTCACTTCTGGATTACGTTCGTCGGCGTCTACTGCATCTTCGTTCCTATGCACACGATGGGAATTTCCGGAATGCCGAGGCGGTTCGCGCAGTTTACTGAGTATGAATATCTCAAGACCCTGCACCCACTCGTCGTGTTCGTGTCGATCGCTGCGATCGTAACGGTCCTGGTGCAGATAATCTTCTACTTCAATCTTTTCTGGAGCATGTTCAAAGGAGCGAAGGCCTCGGCAAATCCCTGGGACGCGACGACGCTCGAATGGAACACGACTTCACCGCCGCCGCATGACAACTTCGCCGGCGTGCTTCCGACTGTCTATCGAGGACCCTATGAATTTGCCGTCCCGGGCGCCGCGAACGACTTCGTGATGCAAACCGAACCGGAACCTTCGGAGAGTCCTGCTGGCAAGGGAAGCGGAAATGGCCACAATGGTCACAAGCACTAAACAACTGCCTCAGCGAAAGGCCGCCGGTGGTCCCGGCGTTCCCGGACCGAATGGCCGCTCACGTAAGGGTAACGGCCATGATGGACCGTTTCCTGGTTACGATTCGACTGCCAACCGCTATCGCGTTGGAATGTGGGTCGCCCTTGCGTCGATCCTGATGTTGTTTACGGCGCTGACCAGTGCCTACATCGTGCGGGCCGCGTCGTCGAGCGATTGGAAGTCGCTGCCGATGCCGCGCATCCTTTTGTTGAGCACAACGCTAATCATCGTCAGCAGCGTCACTCTCGAGTTTGCGAAGCGGCAGCTGAAGTCCAGGGTTGAAGGCTCATACAAAAGCTGGCTGCTGATCACGACGGTGCTCGGGCTTGGATTCCTTGGATCGCAGCTTTGGGCCTGGCGGCAACTTGTGAGGCAGGGCGTTTACGTCGCGAGTCATCCTCACAGTTCGTTCTTCTATCTTTTGACGGCAACGCACGGAGTGCACCTGATTGGTGGGCTGCTGGCACTTCTCTATTTGCTCCTTCGCTCGCGCAAGCCGCTCGATGACGAACGCTTTCAGTCGAAGCGAGTGGCGGCCGCCGGAGCCGTGGGGCTCTATTGGCACTTCATGGATGTTTTATGGATTTACCTGTTCTTGCTTTTGTTCTTTTGGCGCTAAGTCTTGAATCGCAGCCGGCGCCCATATCGGGACGCATCTATAACTAACGGAGGTAACAGGTGAGTACTGAAGCACGCACAGAACATTTTCCCGCCGCGGATTGGGACGGAGGTGTGCTCCCGTATCGCGTTGGTCATCGCAAGCTGGGAATGTGGTTGTTCATCGTCTCTGACTCGTTGACGTTTTCAGCGCTGTTGATTGGGTATAGCTACCTGCGCGCTTCAAACGTCTGGCCGACGCCCTTCCCGTTCTATCCCAGCATCGTTTTCTCTTCAGTGATGACCTTCTGTCTGCTCTCGTCGAGCTTGACGATGGTCTTCGGCGTCTCGGCTTCGAGCCGAGGTGATAAGGAGAAGGCGCGAAAGTGGATCCTGGCCACGATCTTCTTCGGCGTAGCATTCATCGTCCTCCACTTGATCGAGTGGAACCACCTGATCTCTGAGGGACTGCGGCCATTCAGTCTGCCCGAGCATTGGGTCACGGTCTTTACGACGACAGACGGCACACTACCTTCACCGTTGTTCGGCGCCACCTTCTTTGCCATCACCGGACTCCACATGTTTCACGTCGCCACGGGCGCAATCTATCTCAGCGTGGTTGCTGCGCGGGTGAAGAAGTTGAAACACGAAGATGTGGAAATCAGCGGGCTCTACTGGCACTTCGTAGATCTCGTTTGGATGTTCGTCTTCCCGCTGATCTACATCATGTCCGTTGACGTCGGTGGACACCTGGCACGCTAAGCAAAACCATTGGAGAAACAATTATGAGCGCACACGAAGAACACTTCGCCGGCAGTAATAAGTTGTTTACTTCGATCTGGGTTTGGCTGCTGCTGCTGACGCTGGTCGAAATCTTTCTGGCTTACAAGCCGATGCCGATTCACTTCATGCTGGTGATTCTGCTCGGCCTCTCAATCATCAAGGCGGCGCTGATCGTTGCGTACTTCATGCACCTTAAGTTCGAACGTCTCAGCCTGATTCTGACGATCGTTCCCATGCTCGTAGTCTGCATCTGCCTGCTGTTTGTATTTTTCCCGGACAGTTTCAGGTCATCGAACCTGCGTTATAAGTTTAAGGAGACGCCTCCGGCGCCGACTGCCGAGGAGCACTGAGAATTCGGATGAGAGCGACACGAATCATCCTTGTTGTAATGTTCGCCATGCTGGCGGTGATGCTCGTCGAGGTATCAGGCCTGGCTCAATGTGCTATGTGTCGCGCTTCGCTCGCGGGCTCAAATAATGCGTACTTTATTAAGAACTTCAACATTGGCGTTCTGGTGCTCCTGACGCCGCCCGTTGCGATCTTCTGTTCGATCTTTGTCATTCTCAAAAGACATGGCGGGCGCGGCGACGAGAAATTGGAAGACGAACCAGAAGAGTAAGACGACCACGAACAGATCGCAGTAATCAGAGTCGAACCGAGCCTTTATGTCCGAGGACAACCCGCTAGCAATTGACGTTGAGGTGCGTACGACGCGTGGCCGCTCCTGTCCTCAATGTGGTGGCAAGATCATTCCCTCCGATCGGGCCGTGTATCAGAACACAGCTGATCCCAACGGAGTCTTCGCTGTGTGGCAATGCGAACGGTGCGGCTATGAAGAAATGTCGGAACGTCCCAAGGCGGCGGGCAAGGCGAAACACTAGTTAAGGTGCGATTGATGAGGAACGAGGTCGGCTTACTAAATGTCTTCTGTATCGTGATAGGTCTTTTGTTCATTGCCGCAGCTGCAATGACGGCCCTTTTCTATCCCCCGCTACTCAGTACCGACAACCTTTTCATCATCATGGTTTGTATGGTGATGGCTCTAATGTTCATCTCTAACCCGCTCCTGCAACTGCATTCAGAAGGCCGGTTGCCAATTCCTTTCGCCAAGCGTCTGGGACGTCAGCGGCCCGTTGCGGCGGTAGCCGGTTCCTCCAGCCCGCCCTTGCTCGACGCCAAAGGACGCGCCGTCCCGCCTGACGTCAAAGCGATGATGGCCGGCATGACACAGAAACGGAAAGAGTAGCTGGCCCGCACGGCGTTACTTTTCAAGAATCATGAAAGACCTCGAGAAGCGAGTGCTAACAAGTTTTGGGCACTGGGAAAAGGACTCTCTTGATCTGCATACGCTTTTTGAGATTGGCGGCAACGATCCTGACGCCCGCACGGCAGTCTTCGACACAGTCGAGCGGCTCGTGAAGGAAGGGTTGCTGGAAGAGCAGGGAAATGATTTCTACGGGCTAACAGAGAAGGGCAAGATTGCGGCACGTACGTGAGGACTTGCTAAGGACGGAGCTGATTTGAGTCTGCGAAGCAGGTGAAAGCTAAAGCTTGGGGCATAAGCCCCAGGTACGTTCGCAACAACTCGTTGAGCCGGCAAAACCGGCGGCAGCGGGATCATCGATCAGGCTGTCGCCCGCTTCACGGGCTATGAATCAATTGCGATCGTTGGCCTGGGGCTTACGCCCCAGGCTTTATGCTTTCACCTGCTTCGCAGGCTTCAGAACGTACCTTTTATTCGATTATCGATCTCATGTCTGACTACATTTCCTGTCTTCCCCATCTCAATGCCATCCTGAACAGTACGAGTGCGATCCTGCTCATCGCCGGGTATCTTTTCATTCGGCAAAGACGAATCAGTGCCCACAGAAACTGTCAGGTAGCCGCTTTTATTACGTCAGTATTCTTCCTGATTTCTTACCTCACGTATCACTATCACCATGGTGATACGAAGTTTCCCGGGCAGGGAATTGTTCGTCCGTTCTACTTCACAATCCTGATTACACACATTGTGCTTGCCATCGTCATAGTTCCACTCGTTCTGATTACTCTGACTCGCGCAGCGCGCGGCGACTTTGTGCGCCACCGTCGGATCGCTCGCTGGACCTTACCGCTCTGGCTTTACGTCTCGGTCACCGGCGTGATTGTTTACCTAATGCTTTACCATCTTTATCCTGGTGGTAAGTAGGCAATGGCCGATCCGGATCCGAACGTCACAAGCAACGGCAACAAGCCTGAATTGAAGGTCGCAACGCCCGAGGTGAAACGAGTGCGGGCCGCGGGCCCGATCCTGATTCTCGCGGTGCTGTTTGTCGTGGGGGCCTTTCTCACCTGGTACTTCACCTGGTTTGGCCGCAATCTCTCGGATGCCGACATCACCAGCTATCTCTCTGACCAAGCCCATCCACGACGTGTGCAGCACGCCCTTTTGCAGGTGCAGGAAAGAATTGCTCGTGGCGACGCGAATGCGAAACAGTGGTATCCACAGATCGTTAGTCTGGCCGGGTCTCACGAGACCGAGTTTCGTCTCACTGTTGCGTGGCTAATGGGCTTCGACAACAAGACGGAAGAGTTTCACCAGGCACTGTTGAAGTTAGTCAACGATCAGGAACCGATTGTTCGCCGCAACGCAGCGCTGGCTTTGGTTCGTTTCAACGATGGGAGCGGTGGCAGAGAGCTGCGCGCTACGCTTCAACCTTATCCCCTGGCGGCTCCAGCCAACGGAGTTGTTGAGAGCACTCTGAAGGAACATGCTCAAGTGGCGCGGGGCACCTTGCTGGTGCGACTGCGTCAGACGAATAACACAATCGAAGAAGTACGCTCGCCACTTCCGGGAAGAGTTGAACAGATCGCGGTGCCGCTCGGAGCAACGATTACTGCCGGACAAACGCTACTCACAATCTCGTCGGATGAGGAAAGTATCTGGGAAGCCCTTAGAGGGCTTTCTTTGGTTGGTGAGGCAGATGATTTGAGTGTGGTTGAGGCGTACGAAGGTGGTTCAGCAACAGGGCCGGCCCGTTCTGACCGCATAAAAGAACAAGCGGCTCTGACAGCGAAAGCTATCAAGAGCCGCGTCGCGGAACGTAGTCAGACTCCTAAGCCGTAGGCGGCGCCGGCGGCGCATCGGGAAGCGAAATCCCGTGAAGCCCTTCCCAATCTTCTGTGGGCACCATCTCAATTGCATCCCACGGACAGCCATCGAGGAAGGCACCGTCAGGACCCTTGCTGATGCATTTCTGACAGCCAATGCAAAGGTAGGGATCAACTTCAATGCGGCCGAAGGGCGGGTGATCCTCATCGGGCACCCAAAACATGCAGGCTTCGATCGGGCAATACTCAACGCATGCCGGTGAACCGGAGCAGCCAGTGCAGCAGTCTGTGGTGATTGCCAGAATGCGCGGCTTCTTCTTACGCGTCGCTTTGCCGTCGCCTTCTGACATGGGCCAATGTTTGTCTACGATGTCGTACATCATGTTCACTGACTACTGACTCCTGTCTACTTTCTACTGCTTTCAATCTAACATAGCAATGCTGTTTTCCTCAACAATTTGTGTCGTTTGCCTCTTGCGCTTGTTCTCACTCAACTGCAGGAGTCTAATGAGAGAAACAAACACTCAGGGAGGAAAACGAGCATGGAAACGGTGACAGGAATCTTTAGTTCACGTGCAAACGCGGAGCGCGCCGTCCAACAACTCCAGGCTACTGGATTGGCAAACGACCGGATTGCTTTTCTAACGCCGGGAACAAGCGACGCGGACATCGAAGCGAATGTTCCCCTCAGCGACACCGAAGAACCCGGAATGGGTAAAGCCATGGGGGGCACCGTTGGTGGAGCGTTGGGGGCAGCTGGCGGCGCAGGAATTGGCGCCGGCTTGGCGAGCTTGCTCGTGCCTGGTGTTGGCCCGGTCCTGGCGGCGGGAATCGTTGGGGCTGCGATTCTCGGTGTGGGTGGAGCGGCAACCGGAGCAGCTGCGGGTGCTGCGCTAGAACGAAACCTGGCTGACGGTGTGCCCCACGACGAGTTGTTCTTGTACGAAGACGCTCTACGCGGAGGCCGCACCGTGGTGATCGTGTTTGCCGATGAAGAGAAGGACGAAGAGCGAACGCGAGAAGTCTTCGCTGAGATGGGGGCGGAGAGCGTGGATGCAGTTCGCGAAGACTGGTGGCGCAGATTGCGCGAGGCCGAAGCGGAAACTTACAGAGTCGAGGGCAGGGATTTCGCTGCTGACGAGGCCGACTATCGCCGTGGGTTTGAAGCGGCGCTCCACGCAAAGCTGCGCGGTCGCTCTTATGATGAGGCGGCCCCCGAACTGATCGTCTTCTATCATGAGGCAAGGTCGAATGCGGCGTTCAGGCGTGGTTATGAGCGCGGCTATGCCTACTACAAAGCTCTGCGAGAAGAACATCGAACTTGAAAGAGATAATTCTCAACCTTGCTGTGCTGATCGGAATACTGGCGCTAAGCGCAATCATCACGCAATGGTTTGCCCGGACGATGTACCTTCGCTGTTTGGCGTGCGGTACGCTGAACGCCAGACGCCGGGTCAATTGCCGTTCCTGTAACCGCGAACTAAGATCGCCGTAAACCAATCCCTGGATACCCTATGACACAAGAACCCCGTCCTTCTGTACCTCAGGAGTGGCAAACCCATGCCGAGCGAACTAACTACCGCGAGACCGCGCGATATGAAGACACGGTAGCCTACGCCCGGCAGCTCGCCTCGGGTTCGCCGTTGATTCGTTATGAGAGCTTTGGACGTAGTGGTGAAGGCCGTGAGCTACCGCTCCTGATCGCTGCGGAAGGGGAAACGACGACTGCCGAATCAGCGCGTCTTGCCGGGAAGGCGGTGGTGTTGATCCAAGCGTGCATTCACGCCGGGGAACCCGACGGGAAAGATGCCGGCTTTGCTTTGTTACGCGACATCGCGATTACAAAAACTCACCCCGACCTGCTCCGCAATGTGGTGGTTCTTTTCATTCCGATTTACAACGCCGACGGCCACGAGCGATCCAGTCCATACAATCGCATTAACCAGAACGGCCCGGCCGACATGGGTTGGCGAACAACCACTTCGTATCAGAACCTCAATCGGGACTACATGAAAGCCGATACGCCAGAGACTCGTGCCTGGCTCGAGCTCTGGAACCGCTGGCATCCCGATCTGTTTATTGATTGCCACGTCACCGATGGTGCCGATTATCAATACAACATCACTTATCAGTTCGAGCATCACGATGGGATCGCGCCGAGCGTGCTCGCCTGGGAACGCGAAGTGATGGACAGGAAGGTTTTTCCAGCAACTGAGGCAGCCGGCAATGTTGTCTCGTGGTACCTCGAGTTTGCGGACAATCGCGACTTCTCGAAGGGGATTCGCGACTTCAATGGTAGCCCGCGCTTCTCGACCGGGTATGTTCCGTTAAGGAATCGACCGGGCGTCCTGATCGAAACACATATGATCAAGGATTATCGTTCGCGTGTGATTGGCACCTACGACTTACTGCGTTTCACGCTGGCGGAGGTTAGTCGAGATCACCAGAAGTTGATTGAAGCGGGGCGAATCGCCGACGAAGAGTCAATTAGCCGCGGCGGAAGTTTTGATCCGGAACGAAGTTATCCGATCGATTTTGAGTTGACTGACCAGCCAGTGCCCTACAACCTGAAAGCGCTTTCGTCTCGAACCGAAATGAGCGATGTCTCGGGGGAAACCCGCGTCGTCTTTGGCGCTGAGCCTGTGAATATGACCGTGCCGATGTACAACACCTTTCGAGTTCGAAAGGCGATCGTCCCCCCACTTGCGTACATCATTCCGCCGCAGTGGCGTGAAGTTGTCGAAGTGGTTAAAGCCCACGGCCTTCACTACGACGAGACGAGTGAAGCCGCTGAGATCGAAGTTGAGAGTTACCGATTTGTTGAAGTGAGCTGGCCTGGCGGGCCATTCGAAGGACGGTTCATGCCGCGGGTGAAGGCAGAGCCTACACGCGAGCGCCGGACGTTTCCCGCAGGCTCGGTAGTGGTTCCTTTGGCACAGACGTTGGCTAAAGTTGCAATCAATCTGTTGGAACCCGAGGCGCCGGATTCGTTACTGGCATGGGGTTTCTTCAATGCGACCTTCGAACAAAAGGAGTATGGCGAGCACTACGTTCTTGAAACACTTGCACGGGAGATGATGGAGAAAGATCCTGCGTTACGTCTGGAGTTTGAGAGGCGGCTTACGAGTGAGCCAGGCTTCGCGTCGAATGCTGCGGCAAGACTTGAATTCTTTTACCGGCGCTCGCCTTACTGGGATCAGCAAATGAATCTTTATCCTGTAGGAAGAATTACGTCACGACAACCATTGAAACTTGGCTCGCAGAATCAGTGAGCCATCGCATCAGGCCGCTCAATTACTTCCTTTGCTGCGCGGCTGCGACCACGACGAATCACCACGCCCACGCCCACAAAGATTAGAACGCACGCTATCAGCGTCCGGAAACTAAGTTTCTCTCCGAGCAGCCATGGCGCCAGACCGAATGCAATCAGCGGCTGCAGGTAAATGTATGTGGCAACAGTGCTCGGAGTAACACGCACCAGCGCCCACGCGTTCAGGTAATACGCTGCCACTGTTGGCACGAGGATAATGTAAAGCACGGCGACCCAAGCCCAGACTCCCACAGTGCTCAACGAATCCTGGCTAAGTGCGTAGCCGCCGATCGGCACTGTCACCAGACAAGCAATCGCAAACATCCAGGTAATGACATTCAGAGCGCCGTAACGTTTGAACAGGTCCTTTGAGATGGCGATGTATGCCCCGTAGGACAAGGCGCAGAAGACAATGAGCAAATTGCCTGTGGTTGTCTGCGAAGAGAAATCTGCGCGCAAGGGATCCACCAGATAAACGACTCCCCCGGCCGCCAGCAAGATGCCGATTGTGCGTCGCAGCGAAATCCGATCATAACCGAGGGCGATGCTGACAACGAGCGTGAAGACCGGAATCGTCGTTCCCAGCAGGACCGAATTGATTGCGGTCGTTAAGGACAGTCCCTTAACAAAGAGCAGTTGATTGATTGCGATTCCCAGCATGCTGGAGATTGTGAGCATCGCGAGATCTCTTGCCGGCAGCTTTCGCAACTCGCCGAGTTTTCCCTGTAAGAGGAGGAACACAATCGCAGCGCCGGCGACGCGAAACGCGACGAGTCCGGAACTGGACATCGCGCGCAGAGCTACCTTGCCAACGATGGGCCAGGTTCCAAAGATCAGCTGAACGGCGATTAGGGCGAGATGAGGCGCAATGCCGCGATCTCTGATTTGAACTTTGGATGTCGTGGGCATAATTGTAGGGGTGGCCTCAGTGGCCACCCCACGTAGCATAGACCTGGATGTTAGTAGCAGTGAGGGGGCGCTTCACTGCTGGGCTCCACAGCCGAAGGCCGACGCTTTCTCGCGACCCCAACGTTTAACTGGTCACTCCTTTTTGAATTCCACCCAGAAAGGCAACCGAGTGAAGTTTTTCGCTCCCGGATGCGGGCGTGTTGTGACTGAACCACTGAGGGCCGGGCCGCGAAAATAGAGTTCGAAATCGAGATCGTATGGATCTGACCCCGTGTCTTCATCGGTGCCCAGACTTCCGCTCATCCTCCCAAACAGTACCCCCTTATCGAAACTTGCGTTTTTGAGCAGCACCGGAGATTCGCCACCCAACTGCGCCTGCACCTCACCCTTCGCTGAAATTGCGAATTTGAGAGGGATGTCTCCGCGGTATGTCCTGATCAATCCCTTCCAGTTTCCTACCATTGAAGAGGAAGGGGAGGCATTCGGACTCTGCTGATTTTTGCCGGTATCTTTCGCGCGTTTCTCGCGATAGGACGGCAACAGGATCGAGAGCACTTCGTGGATGAAATCTCCCGGCAAGGTGGTTCCCGTGTTTGCGAGTGCCACAACGACAATCCCCTCAGATGGTATCAGTTGAAGCGACGCCGAAGCATCGTTCGTTCCGCCCTGGCCGAGCGCGCTGCGATACCCATAGAGGTCTTCATTGATCCACCAACCGAGACCGTATCGTGCGGAACCTTCAATTACCACAGTTGAGTTTTGCATCAAGTCTATCGTCTCGTCCGAAAGGACAGCCTTTCGACCCGGCCCGTGGAATTTCAAATGAAACATACCAAACTTGATCAGGTCGTCCGCGCTACAGTATGCCGTCGAAGCGCCAGGACTCGCTGAAACTGCACCGGGCCGGAAACCGAACGCAGAGTCGTATCGTTTGGCCGCGTGCTTTTCATTTGCGACAGAGATGCCGATCGAGGCGTCGTTCATTCCGAGAGGACGAAAAATTTCGTCGCGCATGAAAGCGCCGTAGCTTTTGCCTGATACGCGGCTAACCACTTCGCCGAGAATTCCGTATCCCAGGTTCGAATAATCAAAATGGTCGCCGGGTGGCCAGAACACAATGCCGTAACGCTGGATGATTCTGTCCTGCGGAAAGCTGAAGTTCTTCGGAGCGCCGAAACGGTTTTGGACAAACGTAGTCAACCCCGCAGTGTGGTTGGCTACGCGACGCACGGTCGCACCATCAACATTCCAGAGTGGACTGCTGAGTCGCGCAGGGCGAAGATAGTTGTTGACTGGGCGGTCTATATCTAATTGCTTCCGCTCATGCAAGACCATGATGGCAGTCGCGGTGATGGACTTGGTAACAGAGGCGAGGTAATACGGGGTGTGTGCGGTAGCTGGAATCTTGTTCTCACGATCTGCCCAACCAAAACTCTCCTCCCAAAGTATCTTTCCCTTGCGAGCCACAGCGATAGAGAATGAGGGAATAGACTCAGCAGCCATTCGATCATTGATGAGTTTCCGCGCAGTTGCGAAGTCTGGAGTGTCTTGCTTGGTAGTGGAACCCGTTGACTGGCCGAAAACTGGCCCAGCAACCAACAGCAACACTTGAAGCAGAACCAGAATTTTTGATCCAGGGTTTTTCACAACAACTCTCCCGTTATTTCATCGCCGGATAGCCGGCGACGCCGCTTGAGATTGGACATCTGGATCTCCTAAATAATAGAAGCATGATTGAGAAAGTCATGCAGTGTTAGCTCACAACTGGGAGGCGTAAATTGTGAAGCGCTGGACTGAGGGATGATTTCCGTCGAGACGCTTGCCGGCAGGTGATCAAACCAACGTGCTAGACCACGAGGTAGAGCGGGTTCTCAAGGATCCTTTTGAACGTTTGAAGGAACTTCGCGCCGGTGGCGCCATCGATTACGCGATGGTCGCAGGACATCGTAACGCGCATCATTTGTCGCACAACGATCTCGTTTTCGCGCACCACTGGCTTCGCTGACATTGCACCGACTGCGAGAATTGCGCCTTCCGGCGGATTGATCACGGCGGTGAATTCGTCGATGCCGAACATCCCAAGATTGCTTATGGAGAAACTTGCGCCCGTGTATTCCTCGGGCTTCAATTTTCGTTTGCGAGCGCGCTCAGCGAGATCTCGGACCTCCTGGGCAATCTCACTTAACGACTTCTGGTCGGCTGAACGCACCACAGGTGTAATTAAACCCTCTTCAATAGCTACCGCGACGCCCACGTCGGCCCGTTCATAGTAGCGAACGTTCTTGTCCTGGAAGGAGGCGTTTACTTGCGGATGAGCAATTAGGGCAGCAGCAGCGACTTTGATGATGATGTCGTTGACGCTGATCTTCAGTTCCGGATCGAGCTCCTTAATGTTGCGACGCATCTCGGCGACCCGATCCATCTCGATTTCCGTGGTGAGAAAGAAATGGGGTATCGGCCCCAGCGACGTGACGAGACGCTTGGCAATGATGCGGCGCATTTCGCTGGCTGGTTCGTCGCGATACGGTGAAGCTTCAGTGATCCCTGCTTGCCTAACGGGAAACTTCACAACCGCTCCTGTCGCTGCCGCTGTCGCAGTCGACTGTTGCGCCTGCATTGCAGCCTCGATATCACGCTTGACGATGCGGCCACCTGGACCGCTGCCGCTAAGAGAACGCAGATCAACCCCCGACTCGGCCGCCATTCGCGCAGCCAGTGGAGAAACGATCAGACGTTCACCTTGCTTTCCTGCTTGGGCGCCGTTTCCTGGTGTGCTGACTGACTCAACAGTAGCTACCCCGGCTCTTTGGATTGGCGGACTCGATGCGGCTTGTCCTCCAGTAGGGGCAGCAGGTTGAGTGGCATCTACCTGTGTTTGCTCGGGCTCTTTTTCGGGCGCCTTTGTGGCTGGCCGTGCCGGCGCTGCAGCACTACCGAGCATCGCGGATATATCTTCGTCGGGTTCACCGATGATTGCGATTATTTGTCCGAGTGGAGCTGATTCACCTTCATTGATGATGATCTTGCGCAGCACAC
>Ga0134127_10002219_pt1 | contig 14139 bp, 32 predicted proteins | sample KB31753_FD_96459 | JGI IMG/M metagenome (GOLD analysis project Ga0134127, IMG submission 96459) | Terrestrial soil microbial communities with excess Nitrogen fertilizer from Kellogg Biological Station, Michigan, USA - KB3-175-3 | ecosystem: Environmental > Terrestrial > Soil > Unclassified ...
GGCAAGTAGTTGCCAAATGTCTCGCGAATCTTTGCCTGCACCCTTCGTTCGATGTCACGGCCGAAGTGATTGCGGTATGCCAGATCGACTCCTCCACCCATTTCGCCGTAACTATTCGCCGGCGAAACCACGGCGCCGCGCGCAACCTCCAGGATGCTTGCCTCGAAAACTCGCACTTCCGGATGAACTGAGAAGGCCGACCGCCACGCGCCAACCATTCCAGAGGAGACGTCAACAAGGTTCAGCTGCGGGCGCATCGTCGCCTAACGCCGCTGTTCAGCGGCCGCGCGACGCCGTAGGTGTCTTGGCGCTTTGTCCATCACAGCCCCCTGCAACTGCTTGTAGGCGCTTGCCACGACATTGATTGGGACTTCATGCCGGGCGACTCATTCTTCTAGCCGCCGTACGCGTCGCCCGCAACGACCAACAAGACCGTGAATGCCGCTACGCCGGTCAGCCGCAGCCAGCGCCACCGGCTCGGGTCTCGTAGTGTCAGGAACAATGCGCCCAGCGAAGTCGCGAGGCCAATAAGCACAACCAACATCAGCAGAACGGCGCCGCCGTGCACACTGTCGAAGTCGCCCCAGCCCATGAATAGGAAAACCAACTGGGCGAGCGCCGAAAGCACCAGTAGCGACCACTCAAGGCCCGAGCCTTTCACTCGATCTGCCGTTACCAACATAGCGACGACCGCGGCAATCGAGAGGACGATGAATAGAGGCGTCACGGCAATTTAGCGCCTACCGCCGCGGGAAGCCCTCGCTTACAACCTCAAGCTCGGCGGTCAGTAGCGCGTTTGGCGGAATAACACCGGGCACGCCTTCGTCGCGAAATGCGAGATGCGGAGCAATTCGCAACTTCCGTTTGCCTCCAACGTTCATCCCCTCGCAGCCGTAGAAAAGCCCAGCTATCAGAAACTCGCGATCGATGCGCACGTACGTCACGAGCGTGGTGCCATCATCCTCAAGTCTTGCGGGTTCCGTTCCCCACGGCGCATTCCACCGCACGGGATCCCCTTTGTGAAGCCACATGTTGAGCCTGATCTGGTACCACTCATGGCGCCGCACGGCATTCCCCGCGCCGGGTTGTTCGGAGAGCAGATCGATGCCACTACGCATGAGTGTGACGTCTAACCGTAGTTCAGCGGCGGCGCTGCCCTGTGCTGCGACGCCGTGTCACCGTCCGCTGCAATTGCTCGTTAGGCGGCTGGCACAACGGATCTATTGGACATGAAGCGATGCGCGAACTACCTAAAAGAAGTAGTCGCGGTCGGAGCCGTCGAACTCGCCGGTGAGCATGCAACAGCGTTTGAAATCTGCGCCCTGACCCGCACGGACACGGATCATTGCGACCGAGCTTCTCGAGCAGTTCCTTGCGGCCGCCCACTACTCGTTCGCCTCGCTTGACGTTGGTTTCCGACGGGAAACCCTTGCGACGCTTACTAGTAACCTCGAAAGCAGTCGGCTTCGAGGTGGTGTTTGTTCTTGCGCACGGGACACCTCCGACAGACTGACGAATGGGGACGCGCATGTTACCGACGCTGCCGAAAAGTTGCCATCGCGCTTTGACAGAACCAATGACTGCGGGGTGTGGCGCCTAACGCCGCAGTTCAGCGGCGGCGCGCTGCCCCCTGCTGCCGTATCACCGTCCGTTGCAACTGCGTGTTAGGCGGCTCAACAGAAGAATTTGAGATTGACATTGCTGAACTCCAGGACAGTCCAAGCAACTAGATCGAAGGCCAGTGAAACGGCTACACCCATCAGGATCCAGGCGTTTGCACGGACGCCAAACGGCAGCTCCCTAGACGCGCGAAAGAACAAGAACAGGAGGAGCCATTCTAGGTAACGCGTGGGAACAAAGCTGACCGCATAATTCAGGAACACGGGAAGGCCTGCGTCTTCGGCCATTGCGAAAATGAACGCGATCGGAACGCCGGCGGCGATGCCAATGAGAAGCCGAGCCGCGCCCCAACGAACGCCAAAGCTAACTGAGTTGGGTTCCGGAAACGCAAACCACCGAGGCGCTTGCGCACAGAACACGGAATACGCTGCGAATTTGGCAAAGACGAACAGAACGATTGCGCCCATGTCCGCCGCTCACTCCCGAAGACTCCGCAGGGCTTGCAGCATTTGAATTGACTCTGGATCCGCAAGTGAAATCCGCAATGCGCCGCCACAATCCATTGGCACGTCTGGGCCGTCGGCAAACACCAAGTACATTGCACCGACCGCAACTTCCGGATGAGCTCCGAGCTCGGTAAAGACGAGCTCGGTGGGCGGATCCGCGCCTTTGTACGATTCGAGCACACGAACGCTTGCCCTCACTCTACGGTAGAGCGGCTCGCGGCGGGTGGCTGAGACGGTGATGTCCTCCGTTGTCTTTCCCGGAATACTGTCCGGGAAACCTTCCGACTGCTCGATTCGCGCGGCGACTATCTCTACGAGCAGAGCGTAAGAATTCGCTCGAAGTCGTTCAGAAACGATCGGCTTATCACACGTCAGTGCGGTCGCCTTACACATGAAGGCAACGAGGAACATGGCGATGGCGCTCCGCATGTGACGCAACTGTTTATTAGCCGACATGCGCGCTACTTGAGCTCAAGACGAACTTCCACTCGTGTGTCGTTGGGTCCGAGCTCGGCGAATATCACGCCATCCGGTGCCAGGCTAGATGCCTGAGACACCGAGCCTGTTGGACCAAACGTCATCGTGGGGTCCGCGCGAAGTTGTTGCCCGGCGGCCCTTGCCGATGGGCCACCGTAGTGCCACTCAACAGCCTGGACCCGCCCCGCGGCCACATGAACCTCAGCGTCATCGGCGGGTCCTCCAGGGCCAACGAGTAGTTCGGATTTCGAACCCTGAACCGTGTACCGAAGAGTGTAGTGACTCACGGCCGGGCGCTTCTTCCACGTTGCACTCCACTCGGCCCATGGAAACGTCGACAGCACCTCATCGGGCGGCCCGAAGGCAGCGATGAGCTCGGCCTCGGTCGTGACCGCAGGCTTGATGCTCCGCCAATCTGCGGCGTGCACCCCTGACGACAACACCGATGCAATGATTAGTGCGACGAGTGTTCGCACGTCCGATCACCTCTGGCAATGTCGGCTAACGCCGCAGTTCAGCGGCCGCGCGGTCCCGCTGCAACTGCTTGTTAGGCGACGTTTCCACTGAACTCGCGGACCACCCTGATGACGCCGACGATGTGTTGATTGAACGTAGCCAGTTCCTCCGCTGGCACCCACAGCTCCGTGTGCTCGCGACCACCAACCTGCTTCACCTCGAACTTGGCAACGTACTCCGCATCAACATCGAACGCCGTCACGTATCCAGCACCATTCTCGCGCACGTTCCACCGCTCAGCGATTTGTGCAGCGTACTCCTCGTTCAGCACGGGGTAGAAGATCGGTTGCTCGGGCAGCCGCGGCGGAAAGCTTCGCCATCCGCTTGCCGCGATGAGCTCGAGCTCTGCTGGGCCGACTGGACGATAGAGTGTCGTCGTTGCCACCGCGCTTAACCAAATGGCGCCTAACGCCGCAGTTCAGCGGCCGCGCGCTGCGCCGTCAAGCGACCCTATCACGGCCCGCTGCAACCGCTTGTTAGCCGCCTGGCACACGGGTCAAGGGTGTTCTTCAACCGGAAACAGGTCGGTGAACTTGCGCCGCAGATCATTCGCTCCCGCTGACGCGCGGCGTACTCGCGACAAGACTGCAACAACCTCGCTCTCGATCGGCCGGGTGATTGATTGCGCACGAAGTAGCCGTACGAAGTCGAATGGCGTTTCCATCGCGTCCAGATCGGCGTCCTCGACGGTTACACCAAACGCTCGTTCTAGTTCGATGGCCATTTCGATCCTGGCGACGTACGCATTCCACTCCGTCAGCTGCGCCCTCATCTCTCGGCCGACCGAATCAAGAGGCGCCTCGCAGTGCTGACACCGAGACCGGAGCGATACGAGTGCGCGCGGATGATATCCACCGACCTTGGCGCAACTGGGGCAGGTGACAGCGTAAGGATTGGCGAATTGCATAGAGTTGGCGGCTAACGCTGCAACGGCTTGTTAACCGCTGGCACCACCTTTCTCCAGAATGTCACGAACCTTGCGACACAGCCGTGCTTGTCACGCGGTGCCTTCGCTGAAACACAAGATATAGCCATCGATGTCCTCAACCCAGAAGTCTCTGCATTGCCAAGGCTGATCCTCCAACGGCTTCGTTACCTTTGCGTTTCTCGCCGTAAGGTCCGCGAAGAGCGCGTCGACATTTGACACATCAACGTACGCGTCCAAATGATCGTTATTCTTCCGGTGAGCTCGATCGTCAATCGTCTTCGGAGCGCGCTTCAGGTGAATCGACGCTCCATCACGACTCACCCCCGCATAGACGGACTGGTAGACAAAGTCGACATCGAATCCGAGCTCACCACGGTAATACGCGATGGACTTTTCCAAATCGTCGACGAGGAACTGTGGCGCAATGCCCTTGAGCCTTGGAGCGCGAGCGGATGATGTCGGTGTCATCTGTTCTCCCTACGCCGCGCCGGCGATGCCGTGTCGCCGTCCGCTGCAACCGGTTGTCGTGCGCCGGCCCGCACGCTTAGCGGCAGCTCTTCACTTCAACCCTGTATGGAATGTACAACGTCAATTCGGAAACGTCCGTGCGTTCCCACTGCACTCGACCCTCCAGCCCACCGACCGCCACCTCGCACTCGTTCCCTAATGCCGCGCCCAAGCGCCGGTTCTCGGCTGCGATCTGCTGAATGATCTCGTATCGGTATTGCTCGGGTCCGACGATGCTGACACCGATATCCCCGAGCGCGTCAATCTCTGTTCGGCCGATTCGCTGCGCCTTCGATATGAAATCACGCAGCGCAACAATCTGATCCCTCGCGTTCCGCTTTTGGTCGAACTGGACTTTGGCAAATATATCGACGTAGCTAGTGTCGACCCGTTGTCTGTCCGCGATTAGCTGGAGCGCCTCCCCCGTGAGATCGATCGGCTCCAGGAACCCGGTCCCATAGGACAGTGCCATCCCCCGTACTCGTTCCGCCTCAGCGAGCATGCGTTCGATGGTTCCGAAGATCTCTTGTCTTCTCAGCTCAGGAGATCTGCTGTCGTTGATTAGCCGGATGTTCTGGACAAGAAAGTCGGCCTGCTTTGCGACTGCGACGGCCGGCATGTCGTAGGAATCGACGCGAGCACCTGTAACAACGACCTCCTCCTGCAGCTGTGCCAATGCGCTTTGCGAAGAAAACGACGCTGAGAGAAGAGTGACTAACCACCACCTCATGGGATCCTCCTCGGTTCAAAGGGAATAACGCCGCGCATCAGCGACGCGCCGATGCGTTCACCGCATAACACGTTTGTTCATAACGCATGTTCGCTGCACGCTTGTTATACGCAACGCGGTGCCCTCGCCACGTGCTTGATCGGCACCGTGCACCCAACTATAGCTCTGGTCAAAGCGTTGCGGAGTTGCTCCACGGGATCCACTTGAAAGCCACGTCAGAGGCTTCGATTAGCCATCGCCCGGTTTCGCTGACGGCGGCCCACTCGATCTCGTGAATGAGCCGACCGCCTTCGGTCACGCGGAACTCGTCATAGCGCCAGTCACCGTGTCCTCGGCCCGCCTGTGAGGCAGCGACGTCGTACGCGCTCACCTTCGGGTAGACGAGCTCAATGTAGCCGTCGTGATACGCGCCGAGCAGCCGAACCGTCAATGTCAGCGAGCGGATCTCGCTTCGAGCTCCGGTGGAGAGTTCGGTGAACGTAGCAGTTTCGAGCCACGCGTCATGCGGGCAACGGTGGTCATGAGGATTGAAGTACCACTCCGACGTTGCCAAAGCGTAAGCAGATGGCGGGAAGTGGCTTGCGTTCTCGCTGAGATAGTCTCGGTACGAGCGAAACGCTGCGACGACGTCTTCATCCCGTTGCTTGCCGAGGACGTAGGGCATGACGCCTAACGCCGCAGTTCAGCGGCGGCGCGCTGCCGTGTCCAGCGATCCCGTGCCACGGTCCGCTGCAACTGCTTGTTAGCCGCTGGCACGACGCTCAGCTGACGAAAGAACACGAAGGTAATCGCGAACAGCATGCTGCAAACCGACCTCGAGGGAGTAGGAAACCAAAGCATGGCCGATCGACACTTCCAAGACATGTGGTACTGCCGCGCAGAAGGCTGGAAGGTTATCCAGACTGAGGTCGTGGCCCGCGTTGACTCCTAACCCAATTTCGTGGGCCTTCTCGGCCGCTATGGCGAAACGTCTCAGCACGTGTGCTTCGCCGTCAGTACCGTAAACGCGCGCATACGATTCCGTGTACAGCTCAACCCTATCGGCCCCAAGTGCTTTTGCCCGCTCGATATGGTCTGGCTCCGGTTCGAGAAAAACGCTGACCCGAATACCGGCGCTTCGCAATTGCTCCACGATCGGGCCGAGCTCCCTACCCTGTGCCTCCAGGTCCCAGCCGTGATCGGAAGTCAGAGCGTCGGGCGGATCTGGAACGAGTGTGCACTGGGTAGGTTTTGTGTCTTGCACCAACTCGAGGAACCCCGGTGTCGGATTGCCTTCGACGTTGAATTCTGCAGTTGGAGTTGATCTGACCAGCTCAGCAAGTTCAACGACGTCGGACGCTCGCGTGTGGCGAGCATCTGGACGCGGATGAACGGTGATTCCGCCGGCTCCCTCGGCAAGACAGATGGCCGCAGCTTGTAGCACGCTCGAATTGGCCGCGCGCCGAGCGTTGCGCAGCAATGCGACCTTATTGAGATTCACGCTGAGCATGGGCATGTGGTTCATCCAAAAAGGCGGCTAAACATTCGTGCGATCACCGTGTGAGTGTGGGCACGAGACGACCAAGAACGTAACAACGCTCTGCGACTCGTTCATGAACTGATGCGGTACGCCGGGCGGTATTTCGAGACCTTGACCGACATCAAGATCGAACCGAGAACCGCCGACCTCCAAAACCGCCTGACCCTGTAACACGTAAAAGAACTGCCGCGCTTTCGAATGAAAATGGCGACGCTCCCGGTCCCCCGGGGGCACGCGTTCTTGTATTACGCTCAGTTCAGGCCGATTGAGCAGGTGCCACCCCTCGCTCGCCAAACCCCACTGATAGCGTTCGCCAGATGTGATGTCGACGACTCGAAGCACGATGCCTCCGAATATGGCGGCTAACGCCGCAGTTCAGCGCTTCCAACGACCAACTCGAACCGATCTCCAACGACGATCAGGCTCGGCGCGTCATGCTGCGAAAACGTTACGCGGACCGGCCCAGCAACTTGGAAGCCTACCGGTAGAAAGCACGCTCTGGATCCGTGCACGTACTCCACCGTCCAGTCCTCGGTTTCCAGTGGCAGCACTGCGTTGTTGAGCTCGATCACCCCGTGGTGAATGTGCATCTCGCATGCGAACGAAACCACATGCGTCTCCTCCTCGGAGTACGACGGTTGGCTCGGAAACACAAGCACGACCTTGTCCGACCGCTGCTCGATTGCTGCGAGCCGCGCCGGCTCGAGATCGATCGTTCGATTGGTAGTGTTCACCATGGTCTGTGCCTAACGCCGCAGTTCAGCGTACGTGACGCCGATCACCGTCCGCTGCAACGGCTTGTTAGGCGGCTGGCAGCCAACGATTTTGTAGGTAACGTACACGCTTGCTGCGCCAGAACGGGACGAAGAGAAGGCCAGTCTTGCTGTCCGGTATCCAAGTGCCATCGCGCGCTGCCTCCACAGTCCAACTTACCGGCATCGCGCCGCGATAACCGACCCGCAAACGACAGCTCTCGGAAAGACCGAAAGCGAAGCAGTTCAAGGCTTCAAACTCCGCCTTGAAATGCTCATGCCACCCTTCGAAGCTAACCACGATTTCGCCGGCGCCTTCATGAAGCCCGACAGTAAAGCCGTTTTCGTCGGCCGGACGCACTTCGATTGAGCCGCTTGTCTCCGCGTAACGCATGTGCGGATATTTTGCGAGCTTCTCCCTGACTTTCGCGACTGCGCTCAAGCTGCCGCCCAACCCCGTAGTTCAGTGGCCGGATGATGCGTGTCCAGCACGGCGCGTGTCCAAGCTGTGCAGTCACTCGAGAGAGACGATTTCATACGACCATTGACGCTGGCTCTCTACAGGCACAGCGCGGACGCGCACATGCGCGTTGCCGCGTGAACCCGAAACCAAGATACCGTACTCGCGATACCAGCCTTCTCTCGCGACCGCATACTGCCGGCTATACACGTCCGTTGTCGGCTCGGACCCGACACGGCGCTTTACCTCGGGTGCGGACACAGCAAAATCGAGCGCGCCCGGCAACACCGTATCCCTGGGCTGCACATACGGAAGGCCGAGCCAAATGGCAGTGCCAACGACGAAACCGAGAGTGACACCTAGGGCAACGCGGTTCACTGGAACGCGCGCCGACCTCGTAGCGCGTGAATAGACGACGTCAAATCGACCACCCGACTGCAATGAGAGGAATGCAGACGACTGTGGACCATAGCAGGCCTTTGGCTAGCTGCCGCTGGGACGTAGCAAAATCTGGGCGATCGGCGCTCGCCACGTAGCTCTCGGCGATGCGACGAAGCGGCGGCGCGGCCCGAATGATGAAGTTCGCGAGCAACAACGCCATCGGAATCCAAAGGAAAAAAATTGGCAATGCGATGAGTATCCCGTTGAGGTCTGGCACGGCTCGGATCGGAACGTCGTGCGATGCAGCGTAAGTGCTGACCGCGAGATACACGAAAACCACGCCGAGCAGCAACAACGGAAGGATTACGGCGAGATAGATGCGCGGACGACGCATTGAGCTTGGCCCTACATTTTGCCACGCGTGCGCTGCAGCGATTTGTTGAGTGCCATCTTTGGCACGCCGATCAGAGGCACCTCGTCACCTCCGACTTGCATACGGGCGCATCTCCCGCGGCTTCGCGTTCTTTCCACGTGCTGTACCCAGACTCAAACGTCTCTGGGTACACGGAACGCTCCTCCGCGATATCGATGATACTGGCACGCAGCGCGGATTCTGTAAGCGCCATGTGTGAGGCTAGAGAGCGAAACTTCCAAGGCGGGCTCTGAAGCTCTCGTTCGAGCACCTGAACATGATAGAGCCCCGTCGTACGACCTGCGTCGAGGTCGTGAATCTCGATCCAGCGGATGGTGCCCGCGGGAGATTCGATGCGCCAATACGGCGTCGCAATGGCAGCATCCCACGCTGCGCGCGCGGATCCCAGGACACCGAGACAGATCAGAATGGCAGGCCCGACACGCATGATTGCCGCGTGCCGCGTCACGCGGTAAAAAGCCACGCGATTGCTCCTACTCCAAGCACAATGACGCAGATACCGCTCACAACGAGCCAAGAAGGAACACGCTCACGCAACCGCTCGCGGCGACTTTCGCGACCGTAACGCAGATACAAAACGCCGATTGCAAGCGGTATACCCAGCAGTAGTTTCGCGTCACCGTTGACACCGACGTGCGCGAACAACTGCCTCTCATATGCGCCCAGCGTGTTGGCGAAAACGATCCGAAGCACGACAACAGCGGCTGCTAGCACCACCAGGAGCTCGACCAGCGTGAATAGTGGCTCGCGTTTCACTCGGTGTCGCCTAACTGGCCCATGGCTCGCTCCACTCACCTCCTAAGAACTGGCTTGCCGGGCTCGCCCGTTTCAGGCCACAGATATCGGCCGTCGCGAACGTAGTACGAGCTCAGCGAAGGCAGTTTGTGGTGCCGGAAAACCGCGGGAGCTGCCTCGAATCTCGCTTCGTAGATAGCGACGGCCTTCAGTCGGCGAGTGCGCCAAAGAAATGCTGGCTTGCCACTCTTTCGCGCGTGATCCTCTCGGGTCGCGAAACGCTTGATTAGTCCCCTCAGCTGCCCGGGCTCCGCTCGCTGCCAATAGCCAACGCGAAGCAGCTCACTTCCCGCTGAGAGGCGATACTTACGGTGAGATGGACCGATACGCATAGCGCGGCGCCTAACGCCGCAGTTCAGCGGCCGCGCGATCACATGCGCCGACCAGTGAATTCGGTGCCCAATTCAACGAAGCACAACTCGTTGCCATCCGGATCCACGGCGTAGAAGCTGCGCTCGCCCCAAGGCCTGACGACGATACTACCGGCGGGTGCGCCGTGGACTTCACCCTGGGCCAAGCACTCCAACTGGGTTGCTCGAGCATGTACCGCCTCCAGGTCTCTGACCGAAAAGTAGATATCGTCGGGATTCGGCCGCGCGGCCCCTTCCCCGGGGCCCACCAAAGCGAGGATGACGGGACCACAATCGAAGTAGTACCGAGCGCCCCGAATCGACCTACCGTCAATGCCAAGCAGGGACGAATAGAAGCGCGCCGCCGCCTCGATGTCCGTCACCTGCAAGGCGACGCGGAATATTTCTGGCGATTCTGGCATTGCCGGCCCCATGGCGCCTAAACGTGCAGTTCAGCGCGGTTGCGCAGCTTCCCATTTCTCCAACACCGCGTTGAACCGCTGAGCTTGCTGTTCCTGTAGATCCAGTAACGCGGCCTGCCTTCTCATGATGTCTTCGCCGCTGTCTAGGAGCACCTTCTGGCGCTGTAGCAACTTTGCTGACTCTTCGATCTGAGACGCGGTCCGCCTCTGTTGCTCGGAAACCCGCTCAAGTTGCTCCGCATAGTCACGTACATACTGGTCGTATTGTGCATCGGTAGTCGTCGCTGGGCCGTTACGCTCGCAAGCCGAGCAGAGCAGCGATCCAGCGAGCATCGTTACAATAGAAACGCGAAACACACGCCCTCCTCTAGCCGCATACCACCGCAGGTCAGCGGCCGCGCGCGAATGCGCGATGCACCATCCCCTACTTCCCGGACATCTTGCGCCATCCCAACACGACGAGCGGAGGCACCAGTGCAGCTACCAGCGCAATGACGAAGCCCTTGGCGCCTACGACCGGCTCGCCCTCGACTTGAACGGCGAGGATCCCAAATAGCGCCGCGACTCCGCAAATCAGAAAGAGACCACTCAATAGTACGGCTGCCCGCATGACGTGTTTCGCCTATCGCCGCAGTTCAGCGGCGGCGAGCCCGCAAATCACGCGAACGGCTCCAAAAGAGTCTCGAAATGCCTCCGGAAGGAATTGCGCCGCAGTCGCCGCATTCTGCGCAAGACATCGGCCGCGCGCATCTTCGCCGCAGAGCGCGCTCGTGGTTCAGATGCCGCGTATTGCCCAAGCAAGACGGCGAAGTGCGCTCTTGGATGGGTGTTCGAGTAACCCAGCGCGTCTAGTGAACTGAGCGCTTTCTTGGCGATGTTCCACGACGCGCCCCGCTCGAGGCACTGACCACAGTACATTTCTGCGCAACGACGCCGTATCTCTCTCTGAATCCCCGACGCTACATAGGCTGCTAGCAAATCAGCTTCGAGAGCTATTACTCCGCGGCGAAATTCTGGTAGAGGCGTCTCGAAGTTGCTCGCCAAGTACGACTCAAGCCGCCGCGCAACCGACAGCGATGACCGAGAAGAGCGCTTTGGCGCGACGGGACGCATTGTTAGGCGCCACCGACAACGATCATGTAAGCGAGCGCTCCTGGAGCGAGGAACGGAAGCGCCACTGAGAACCACAAGCCAAGATTGTAAGCGACGGCCCGGTATGAACTTAGTTTCGCAGGCTTGACCACACGCTCTGACAGGGGCCCAAGTAGGTAGCAGACGTTGGCCACCACCATCGCCATGACATAGCCGATTGCCTGGAACGCCACCGTGAACGCCGTGATTTCAACTTGGTTGAAGCGATCTTCGAACGACCAAGCCAACACGACGTACAGGATAAACGCGCCGAGACCAGCTAGAGCCAACGCCACGTTATAGCGAAGCCTTCGTGCGCCCCACCACTGAGCAGCGGACTCGGTCATGGCGTCACGGTCCACTGTGTTCGCCTAACGTTCCGGTTCAGCGGCGGCGCGCCCGCGTTGCCGTATCACCTTGCGACCGAATCGAGTATTTGGGCAATGAAGTCTCCGGGCTACTCCAACAAGATCGGCACCAGGTCAAGCCGCTCACCGCGGCAACTGCGCACACTAATTGTTCGAAATTCGCCCTTCTCGTCGTACTCGAAGCGGATGTCGGGCTGTGCCGCGTCATACCACTCCCTCACGATCGTTATCGATTCCTGACAATAGTCAAACTTGGCCGGCGTGTGCCTTCGAATGGCACGGAGGTTACCGTCGCTGTCAAAGAGGATGATCGCCGTGTCGGGCAGCCCCCTGTTCGAGATCCCAACAAACACGCGATTGTCATCCGATGCCGCTAGGACCTCAAAGCTGACTCCCCGGTATAGAGCTCGTAATTCGCCCGCGCGATAAATGTGGATGGCCCAATCGGGATACTGATCATCCCGTCGTGCGTCCCGACTCCGAATGATCTTCACATCGCCAAAGGCGTACTCGTCCGTTGTCAATTCCTTGGGGAACTGCCATGTGTCCGCGCGGAGCTGCGTGTCCAGCACCGCGAATAGAACTACGGCAAATACTGTGAGTGCCATGCCGAGCAACATCGGAAAGGATCTGCTGCTCATGGTGCTGGCCTCGTGCACCTCTCAGCCGCCCAGCTGCCGCCGATCGGAGTGATCCGGCTGAGGACGTCCATGCGCACACTGAATCGGTTGTTACTCGCTGCGATCCAGTTCTTTGGCATAGCGTTGACTCATTGCCGCCAAGATGCCGCCAAAAACAATGAATGCGCCCCCCATGACCGTGCCGAGGTTTAGAGCTGTGCTCCCGTCACTCCCCCAGATCAGAAGTGCGGCACCGATGACCAAGAAAAAGATAGGTCCGAAGAATCGATTCCGGCGCTGCGTTCGCAGCGCGATCGAGCCCTGAGCGACTTGCGAATGAAGTAACTTCGCTTTCTCTTCGCAGTTCCCTCGGCAACAGATCGAGTGCCCCAGATCGGAGGTGCATTCGCGACAGATCCCTTTGTTGCACGCTCGACACGTACCTACCGCCTCAACCTCATGATGAACGAAACAGCGCATAGCTCCTCCGGGTTGCCGCCTCTTCCGGCGCTAGGCCGCCGCTCGCGTCAAGTAGTTGGCCAATTCTCGGGCTTGGCTTTTAGTGAGCCGGTGCGGTTGCATGCTGGCACCCAAGGGCGCCTTCGCAACGAACACGAGGGCCACGAAGCCTTCCGCGCCGCCGTCCGCTCGCATCGAATGCACAGCCAGCGTTTGAGTGGTGAACCCGGAGGACAAAGTTATCTCTCCGACCGTGCGATCGATGCGCCCCTTGAGGAGCGAACCCGTCCAACTACCGTGCTTGATGCGTCCATACAGGAATCGTCCTGCCACGCCCACGAAGATCGCGACGAAGAGGAACGTTGGCAGATCCATGCGACCCCCGGGAGCGGCGGCTGGCACCACATCGATGTTCAGGCTGGAGAGCGCCGACGGTTGAGCTTATAGACGATTGACACGACAGCGAGGGCAACTACGGCAACGAACGTGACCGCCGCGAACTTGAGCGGGACATAGAAGTACGCTGGTTGGTCTGTGCCATCAAGCACGCGGCACCCAAGCAGCAGAGCTGCAGCGTACGCAACCGCGAAGCCGAGACGACGCCGAGAGTACGGAAACCGAGCGGCCGGAACAATTAGATAGAGGCCTGAGAGGAAGAACGTCAGCAGCACGCAGACCCACGCGACCGGCCAGTACGGATATGACCAAGGGCCACGGTCGAAAAAGCCAGGATATTGGCCTTGATGCACCGTGAAGAGCACGAAGGCCAGCCAGTAAACCACGAACCCGATCTGAAGCCCGCGCGCCGTCACGTTGGTTTCTCTGGTTGCGCCAAAGGCTGACGCCCAATGAGCGTAAGCCAAGATACGCCATATGTAACTCCAAACAGAGCGTAATAGACGTACACGTTCCATGCGCGCCCAACCAAGTACTCCGCGTCGAGCGGAGCGCGCTTGAGCAGAGTGAGATGCGCCGTTGCCATCAGGATCGCAAACAACAGCGCGACGGATACGACCACTGCACCTCGAACCGCGGAAGGCGAGAATCGACTGGCGAAGGACAGGCTTGGCGCGAGGGCGACTGACGCGAGCAAGGAGACAACGAATGCCACCGCGTAGAGCTCGAGGATGTCGTTGGAGAAGCCGACGCCAAACGAATACCAGCC
>Ga0134127_10002224_pt1 | contig 14110 bp, 13 predicted proteins | sample KB31753_FD_96459 | JGI IMG/M metagenome (GOLD analysis project Ga0134127, IMG submission 96459) | Terrestrial soil microbial communities with excess Nitrogen fertilizer from Kellogg Biological Station, Michigan, USA - KB3-175-3 | ecosystem: Environmental > Terrestrial > Soil > Unclassified ...
CAGGATTGATCGCACTCACGCTTCGCGACCGCCCAGGGCTTGCGGTCATGCTGCTGGCGTTCGGGCCCTACGCCGCGTTCCACTTGCTGTTTCAGGAGACGATCACCGTCAGGTACTCGCTGCCGACGCTGCCGCTGGTGGCATGGCTGGCCGCGGGCGGGTTCAACGTGGCTCGAGGGTTCGCGCCGCTGGTGGCAACCGGGCTCGTGGCTGCGTCACTGATCGTGTCGGTGCCGGTGGGGCTGGCGTTTGGTGCGGCGCCCCACCCGGAATTCCTGGCCATCGCCGCTGCCCGCGAGCGGGCGCGGACGGCGTCTCCGGCCGCGATGTTCGCGCACTACAGCCTGTGGCGCGCGCTCCAGGCCGACCCGGCCGGCTTGCCGCTCGTCGAGCCGCGCCGTCAGTACGAATGGATGGGGCCGGTCGAGTACTGGAAAGGCGGCGGAGTCGGTCCCGTCTGGTTTCTCGCCGATCCGCGACGGACGGATCTTGCGCTGATCGATCCCCTGGCGCTGCAGGACGTCACGCGCTTTCCCTGGGCCGTTGCCGGCCGGCCGGAGCTGGGCGGCAGCCGTCCGCTCGGCGCGGACTGGTATCGGTTGACGCCACCAGGGTGGTTTGCCGGTGAAGGGTGGGCGTTGACACCGGAAACGGGGGGCCTCGCTCAAGCCTCGGGGGCGGGTCCCGATCACCGCCCCATCGAGGCATGGGTACAGCGCCGGCCGGGCCCTCTGCATCTCGTCGTCGGTGGCCGTCATCTCGGTGAGCCGGGCGATCCGGCGGCCGACTTCGAGCTGGCGCTCGACGGCGTCGTGCGTGATCGATGGACCCTCACGTTCGATGAACGGAATTTCCTGCGCTTCCTCGACATTCCCGGAGGGCTGACCGGCACTGGGTATGGCCGGCTCACCCTGTCGTCGCACAGTGCCGGCGGCGATTCGCGCCGGGCCCCCGTAGGCGTGCGGCAATTCGACATTCAGGCGGCGAACCGGATGCTCTATGGGTTCGCCGAAGGCTGGCACGAAGAGGAGTTGGATCCCATGACGGGGCGCCGCTGGCGCTGGACGAGCGAGCGGTCGGTCGTGCGGATCAAGGGAGCCGCAGGCGCCGTACGGATCGCGATGAGAGGGGAGTCTCCGCTTCGCTATTTCGATGCGCCGCCGACCGTGCGCGTGACCGCGGCGGGACAGGTCGTTGCGCAGTTTCGGCCCGACGCCGACTTCGACTGGACGATCACGGTACCTGCCGACGCGCTCGCGCGCGCTGACGGCGACATCGTGATCGAAACGGCTCCTGTCTACCTGCCGGGACCCGCCGAAGGTACCGCCGACGAGCGGCATCTCGGCGTGCGCGTCTACGAATGTCGCGTATATCCGGTCACGCCTTGATTGACATGCGATCGATCCGCGCGTAAGCTCGACGCGGCTTCACAACGCAATGATTCGCAGGAGAATCCGCTGATGAAACTGCGCCGTTCGGTGCTGTTGATAACCGTTGCGTTACTGTTCGTCGTGATCATGGCGAACTGCTCGAGGCGCACGCCGCCTCCAGCGCCGCCGCCGCCCGCACCACCGCCTCCCGCTGCGACGCCACCGCCACCGCCGCCGCCTCCACCACCGCCGCCGCCGCCACCTGCGCCCGCGCCGAAACCGCTGACGGAGGATGAGATCTTCCAGCGCAAGACCCTGGCGGAGCTCAATGCGGAGATGCCGCTCGGCGATGTGTTGTTCGACTACGACATGTCGACGATCCGCGCCGACGCCAGGCCGATCCTGCAGAAGAACGCGGATTACCTGCGCCGCTGGACGACGACGCGGGTGTCAATCGAAGGCCATGCGGACTCGCGCGGCACCAACGAGTACAACCTCGGGCTGGGGGATCGCCGCGCGGCTGCCGTGAGGGACTATCTGGTAAGCCTTGGCATAACCGCCGATCGGATGATGTCGGTGACGAGAGGCGAAGAGAGTCCCCAGTGCACCGAAGAGACCGAGGGGTGCTGGCAGCGCAACCGCCGCGGACACTTCGTCTTCACCGCGAAGTAATCGCATTTCATCGATCACCATGTGGGCGGGCCCGATCGGGCCCGCCCTGCTTTTTTGTAGGGGAGAATTCCGATGAGACACCTGATTCGGCGGACGATGCTCAAACGGGCGTTGATCGTGGTTGTCGCTCTGGTGGCCGTCGCGGTAACGGTGTCCGGTCAGTCGTCACCAACCGGCACGTCGCTCGTGGGAGCGTGGCGGGTGACCGAATTCGCTGATGCCAATGCGGCGCCAGTGACGAATCCGCAGCCGGGGCTCTACATCTTCACCCGGCAGCACTACAGTTTTGCGCGCATTCAGGGCACGAGGCCGCTGCCTGCGTATCCCTCGAATGACAAGGCGACCGACGCCGATAAGGTCGCGGTCTTCAACGCGCTCTACCTCAATACCGGCACCTATACCGTCACCGGGAACATGCTGGCCACGAAAGCGATGGTCGCCAAGAGCGCCTTTGCCATAGGCGGCGGAAACCAGTACGAATTCAACGTGACCGGGAACAACCTGGTGCTGACGCAAAAGCCGTCAGGCGCCGTGATTCGGCTCGTTCGCCTCGAATAGCGCATCCGGGCTGTATGCCCGGCGGCCCTTTGCCGACACACAGGGTGTGCGAGCAACGCTTCCAGCGTGGGTGCCACGGGCCTGGACGTTTCCGGCCCGCAAGGCTCGCATCCATGCCTTGATTCTTGCGGCGATCCTGTGGGCCTTCGCGGTCGTCATCACCTTCGCCGGTCCCTCCAATCGCTCCATTGCAGGGCCGATCAAGGGCGCTGACTTCGTCCACTTCTATACGATCGGGGATCTGGTCCGCACGGGCCGATCGGAGCTCTTGTACGATTTCGCCGGGCAACACAAGGTGCAGGGTGAGCTGGTGCCGGAAGCCGCTGACCTGGTGTACCTGCCCGTCTATCCGCCTCAGGCCGCCATCGTCTTTGCGCCGTTCAGCGCGTTCACCTACCAGCCGGCGATGCTGCTGTGGCTCGCGTTCACCATTGTCTGCTACGCCGCGATCGCGTGGGCAGCGTGGAGGCCCGTGTCATCGCAGTTGTCCGACCCTGTCTTCGTGGCGGCCGCGGCCGCGGCGTTTCCGCCGTTCTGGCAACTGGTGCTTCACGGGCAAACCACCATCATCGTGCTGGCCGCATTCTGCCTGGGTTGGCTGGCCCTGGAGAGGCGCCGCCCGTTTCTGGCGGGCTGCGCCTTCGCACTCATGGCCGTCAAGCCGCAATTCGGGCTGACTCTGGCGGTCGTGACGCTGGCACGGCGCGACTGGCCAGTCGTGCTGGGTGCCGCGGTCTCGATCGCGCTGCAGGCGGGGATCGCCTACGCACTGCTCGACGCAACGGTGTTTCCGGACTTTCTCCAGATGGCGCGAGTGGCGGCGGAGCGGTCGGACCTGCTCGAGCCGAAGTCATTCCAAAGCCATTCAATCCTCACAGTCGCCCGTCTGGCGCCGGCGGGATTGGAAACGGTGCTGTGGATAGGCGCGAGTGCGCTGGTGCTCTGGACCGCGGCGCGCGTGTGGTGTCTGCCGGCACCGCTGCGTCTCCGGCTCTCGGCCGTGATCATCGCGTCGGTTCTCGTCAGCCCGCACCTGATGGTTTACGATGCCACCGTTCTCGCGCTACCGCTGATCTGGATGAGCGCTGCGATGCGCGACATGAGACAACCTGAGGAGGCCTCGTGGGCCTGGGCAGCGATCTACCTGCTCTTCGCCACACTGCTTGCGCCGACGGCCGCGATTATCGGCGTGCAGCTGTCAGTGCTGCTTCTGCTGGGCCTCTTTGCGCTCGTGACGCGGCTCTGCCATGAATCGTCGGCGTTCACGCCCGTGCTAATTCCTCAACAATCTCCTCAGCGGCTCGGCGCGGGTCTGCCGCTGCGATGATCGGGCGTCCGACGACGATATAGCTCGCCCCTGCACGGACCGCATCCGCCGGGCCCATCGTCCTCGTCTGGTCGTCCGCCGAGGCGCGGGCCGAGGCGCCGCGAATGCCGGGTGTCACGATCAGGAAAGTGTCTCCACAGGCGCGTCTGATGTCGGCTGTCTCCTGTGGCGACGCGACGACGCCATCCATGCCGGCCTCTTGCGTCATCGTCGCGAGCGCCACAACCTGGTCGATCATCGACCGGTGCACGCCGATATCGCGCAGCACCGCGTCGTTCATACTGGTGAGCACGGTGACCGCGATCAGCAGCGGCGGCCGCTGTCCGAGTCGCTGCGCCGTCTCGCGCCCCGCCTTCACCGCCCCCTGCATCATCGGGATGCCACCTGACGCGTGGACATTGATCATCCACGCGCCGGTGTGGACGGCCGACTCGACGGCCTGCGCCACCGTGTTGGGAATGTCATGGAACTTCAGGTCCAGGAAGACGCGGGCGCCCCGGGCAACGAGCTCCCGGACGAGGGCGGGACCCTCGAGCGTGAACAGCCGCGTGCCGATCTTGAATCCGCCTGCGAGGCCGTCGAGTGCGGACGCGAGTTCGAGTGCGCGCTGGCGCGTGTCGACGTCCAGCGCGACTAGGAGCTTATCCACTGCTTCTCGCGCGACGTCGTGTCGATCGTGCCGGTGAGCGCGCTGACGTGCGCGATGCCGTGGCGCTCCAGATACTCACGGATCCCGTCCAGCAGCTTCGTCCAGATGAAGGGGTCGACGAAATTCGCCGTGCCGACCTGCACGGCAGTGGCGCCGGCGATGAGGAACTCGATCACGTCCCGGGCGGAGGCGATGCCGCCCATACCGATGACCGGAATCTTCACGGCGCGCCGGCACTCGTACACCATGCGGACCGCAATCGGCCTGATCGCCGGTCCGCTCAGGCCGCCGACGATGTTCGACAGCACGGGCCGCCGGGTTTCGATGTCGATCGCCATGGCCAGGAAGGTGTTGACCAGCGAAACGGCGTCGGCGCCCGCCTCCTCCGACGCGCGCGCAAACGAGGCCACGTCGGTCACGTTGGGCGTCAGTTTGGGAATCACCGGCAGGCGAGTCACCTTCTTGACCGCGCTCACGACCTCGAAGGTGCCGTTCAGGCTGCAACCGAAGGTGATGCCCCCTTCCTTGATGTTCGGGCACGAAATATTCAGCTCGAGCGCGGCCACGCCCTCGGCATCGGACAGAATCCGGGCGAGCTCGACGTACTCGTCCAGCGTGCTGCCGCAGATGTTGACGATCACCGTGGCACGGCGGTCGCGCAGCTCCGGCAGCTTTTCCTTGATGAACCGGTGAACGCCAATTCCCTGCAGGCCGATCGCGTTGAGCATCCCGGCCGGCGTCTCGACAATTCGTTCGGGCGGATGCCCCTGGCGTTCTTTGAGGAAGAGGCCCTTGACCGCCACGCCGCCGAGCAGCGACAGATCGACGACATCGGCGTACTCGACGCCGTAGCCGAAACAGCCGCTCGCGGCAATGAGCGGATTGGCCAGCCGTAACGACCCAATGCGGACGGAAAGATCGGGTTCGCTCATCCTAGTCCCACGCGATCTCGTCGCCGGCAAAAACCGGCCCGCCAATGCACGATCGAACGTAATGATGGCCTTCGGGCCCGTTGCGAAGCGGGATCACGCAGCTATAACAGCCCCCCAGCCCGCAGCCCATCACCCGTTCAACCGAGACCTGCGACGGACGGCCGTATTTCGCGGCCACGCGCGCCACTGCTTCCAGCATCGGCTCCGGACCGCAGGCATAGACGGTGGTGTCGTTTCCGGCGGCCGCCCGCAAATGCCGCTCGAGCGGCATCGTCACCCGTCCATGGTCTCCGACGCTTCCGTCTTCGGTCGAAAGCACCAATCGCACCCCGCGAGTCTCGAACCAGTCGAGATAAAACAACTCGCGGCCGCTCCGGGCGCCGTAGAACAGCGTGGCAGCTGTTCCGCGCGCGCGCAGCGCCTCTGTGAGCGTGGCGAACGGCGCAAGGCCCACGCCGCCGGCCACCATCCAGGCTTCCGCTGGCGGATCGACCGGCTCGAAGGGGCGGCCAAGCGGTCCGAGGCACGACACGATGTCGCCTTCGACTGCCTCAAACAGCATGTCCGTTGTCACGCCGACGCGTTTGCTCAGGAGCGAGATGCCGTCGACGCGGTCGCCGGTGCGAAGAACCTCGAACACGGAAAAGGGGCGGCGAAGCAGCGGAACGGACCCTCGGCCCAGCTTGACCATCACAAACTGCCCCGGAGCGGTGACTGCGGCAATTTCGGGAGCGGCGAGAGCGATGACGTTGTAATCGGGGGAGAGGCGCGTGTTGCGGATGACCCGTGCCTCGACGTCGACGGGCATTGAAGGCAGTATATAATCGTTCAACTCTTTAATTGCGGTCCGGTGAGACTGCAAAGAGGTGCCACATGCCAGTTGTCATGGATGCGGATCGAATTGCCCGCACCCTCACCCGCATCGCCCACGAAATCGTCGAACGAAACAAAGGCGTCGATGATCTTGCCTTGGTCGGCGTCCGTACCCGCGGCGTTCACCTCGCTCGGCGCCTCGCGCGCACGCTCAAGGAAATTACCGGCGACGAGGTCCCCACGGGGGCGCTGGACATCACGCTCTATCGCGATGATCTGATGCGGCACGCGGTCGGTCCGCAGCCATTGGTCCGCCGCACCGAAATTCCCTTTTCCATCGACGACCGCAAGATTCTGCTCGTGGACGACGTCCTCTATACCGGCCGGACGACGCGAGCCGCGCTCGACGCGCTGATTGACTTCGGGCGGCCGCGCGGCATTCAGCTGATCGTCCTGGTCGATCGGGGGCACCGCGAGCTGCCGATCAAGGCCGACTACGTTGGCAAGAACCTGCCGACGGCCCCGGACCAGAGCGTCCAGGTGCGCCTGCAGGAGAGTGACAACCGCGACGAAGTGGTTCTGGAACAGGGAGGTGCCGCATGAGCGCGCCGGTCATCACGAAAGTCGACGAAATCCCGGCTGTCACGTCGCTGCGCCGGAAGGACCTCCTTGGCATCTCCGACATGGCCGCAGACGAGATTACGCTCGTGCTCGACACTGCGGAGGCGATGAAGGAGATCGGATCGCGCCCGATCAAGAAGGTGCCTGCGCTGCGCGGCAAGACCGTCGTCAACCTGTTTTTCGAGCCGAGCACCAGGACGCGGACCTCGTTCGAGATTGCGGAAAAGCGGTTGAGCGCCGACACGCTGAACATCGCCATCGCGTCCTCGAGCGTGGTCAAAGGGGAAACCCTCGCCGATACGGCGCTCAACCTCGAAGCCATGCAGCCCGACATGATCGTGCTGCGGCATTCCTCGTCGGGCGCCTGTCACCTGCTGTCGCGGATCTGCCGCTCGGCGATCATCAACGCCGGAGACGGCATGCACGAGCACCCGACGCAGGCCCTGCTCGACGCGTTCACCATCCGCGAACGCAAGAAGCGGCTCGAGGGGCTGAAGGTCGCCATCGTCGGCGACCTGCTGCACAGCCGCGTGCTCCGCTCGAACATCCACCTGTTGACGAAGATGGGCGCGGACGTGTGGGTGTGCGGTCCGCCGACGCTGATTCCCACCGACATCAGGAGGTTCGGCGTCCGTGCGACCAGCCGGGTGGACGAGGCCGTGGCGGACGCGGACGTGATCATGCTCCTGCGGATTCAGCTCGAGCGGATGGAGGGGGCGTTCTTCCCCTCGCTGCGCGAGTACTTCAACGTGTTCGGAATGACCGAGGCGCGGCTGCGGCTGGCGAAGCCTGACGTGATGATCATGCACCCCGGGCCGATGAACCGCGGCGTTGAAATCGCGTCGGAGGTGGCCGACGGTCCGTACTCGGTGATTCTCGACCAGGTGGCGAACGGCGTCGCGGTGCGCATGGCTGTCCTGTACCTGCTGGCGGGCGGAGCGGAACATGAAACGGCTGCTTAAGGGCGGCCGCGTGATCGATCCCGTGAACGGGATCGACGGCGTGCACGACATCCTGATCGACGGCGACCGGATTGCGGCTGTCGGGCGCGATCTGCCGGCCGACGGCGCATCGGTGATTGAAATCCCCGGGGATCTCGTCGTCTGCCCGGGTTTCATCGACATGCATGTGCACCTGCGCGAGCCGGGACAGGAGCACAAGGAAACGGTGGCCAGCGGCACCGCCTCCGCAGTCGCGGGCGGCTTTACCGCTGTCGCCTGCATGCCAAATACGGCCCCGGTCAACGACAACGCGAACGTCACCGCCTACATCCTGTCGAAGGCGGCGGAAGCCAACCTGGCGCGCGTGCATCCGATCGGCGCCGTGTCGCGCGAATCGAAGGGCGAGCTTCTCGCAGACATCGCCGAATTGAAGAACGCCGGCTGCGTGGCGATCACCGACGACGGCCACCCGGTGAAGACGGCGATGCTGATGCGGCGCGCGATGGAATACGCGGGCATGTTCGGCATGCCCCTGATCGAGCATTGCGAGGACCCGTCGCTGAAGGGCGACGGCGTGGCGCACGAGGGCTACATGGCGGCGACGCTTGGGCTCAGGGGCATGCCGGGCGCGTGCGAAGCGCTCGGCGTCGAGCGCGGCATCCTGCTCTCCGAGTTGACCGGGTCGGCATTCCATGTCGCGCATATGAGCGCCCGCGCCTCGCTGCGGGCGGTGCGCAAGGGGAAGGAAGCCGGCGTGCGGGTGACCTGCGAGGTCGCTCCACACCACTTCACCCTCACCGACGAAGCGCTCGGCTCGCCGATTCCCTACGACACCAATACCAAGATGAATCCACCGCTGCGCGAGGCGGCGGACCGCGATGCGATGCTGAGCGGCCTCGCCGACGGCAGCGTCGACGTCATTGCCACCGACCACGCGCCGCACCACTACGACGAGAAGAAAGTCGAGTTCGATCGTGCGCCGTTCGGCATCATCGGGCTGGAAACCGCGATCCCGTTGTCGCTCGACCGTCTGGTCCACTCGGGTTTGATCCGGCTGCCGCGGCTCGTCGAGCTGTTCTCGGTGAACCCGTCGCGAATCCTGGGCATCGCCGGGGGCTCACTCTCCATTGGCGCGCCCGCAGACGTGACGATCATTGCTCCGGATCTGCGCGTGCGCATCGACGCGTCACGGCTCCGCTCGCGGTCGAAGAACACTCCGTTCGACGGATGGGATCTGCGCGGCGGCGTCGCGGCGACGCTGGTCGGCGGCCGGCCGGTGTTCGTCAACCCGGAGGCGCACCTGGCCCTATGACACGGAAGGACGAAATCCGCGAAAAGGCGATCAGGGATCTCCAGCAGTACGAAGTCCTGATGCTGAACGGGCACTTCGACTTCGGCAACGGCTTCCACGGCACGCTGTACTTGAATCCGCACCAGCTGTTCCGCTACCCCTCGACCATCTGGCGGTTCGCTCAGGATCTGCTCGACGTGCTGCCGGCGTCGATCGTCGAGGCGACCGAAGTGGTGACCGGACCGGTCACTGGCGGGGCGCTTCTCGCACACACCATCGCGGGGCTGCTCGACAGCCGGCGCGCCATCACCCGGCCGCCGACGCTGTTCGCCCCGTTCACGCTCGACGCCGATTGCCGGCACACGTTCACGCGGTTCTACAGAAACCTCGTCGCCGGCCGCAAGGCGCTCGTGGTGGACGATGTGCGGAACACGGGACAGACGCTTGTGCGATGCGTCGAGCTGGTCAGAGAAGCGGGCGGCACCGCCATCGCGACGGCGGAGATTTACGACCGGATGGAATCAATGGTCGAGACCGGCGTGCCGAACGTCGCCCTCGCCGAGTACAAGGCGCCCGACAACTATCCGGCGAACGCGTGCCCGCTCTGTCGAGCGGGCACGCCTGTGACCACGTTCTAAGTTCTAACGTCCGATCCAGTTCGTCATCGTTCCGAGTGAGCAGCCGAAGCTGCGCTCGCCCGCTTCGGCCGTGCCGGTGCGGTCGAGGATCTGCTCGCACGAGCAGCCGCTCGTGTCGGCAATGCTGAAGGACGGCATCGAGGAGCTCCGTCCCTTCGGCGCGACGGTATCGAAGACCCCGTCGCCGTCCACGAGGGCGTAATGGTTCGGGTTCAACACCCTGGTCGGCACGCCCTCCGGGATTTTCGTTTCGGCGCACGCATCGAGGCTGTTGGGCACCCCGTCGCCATCAAGGTCGGTGATCAGGAACAGCACCGTCCCGTCGTGATCGGACGATCGCAGCGCCGTGTTCCCGTCGCTGGCGAAGGCGAATGGCGCATCGGCATTGCCGCGGGCGTGCTCGGCGCCGCGGACATGCTCATCGAGCGCCTGAGAGGTGATCGCGTGGTCGAGGCTCTGCGCCGTGCCATCGAAGACGAACGAGTAGCGCTGGTCGGCGGGCATGTTGAACGTCTGGTTGGTCAGGTCCTGGCTGATTTCATCCGTGGCCGGCAGCAGCGCCCCGGCGGCGTCGGGCTTACCCGTGACCTGGCCCATCACGTCGACGTAGCCGTCGGTGAACTCGAAGGCATTGAAGTCGCCGATCCCCACCAGGTGGATGCCGGGGTCCGCATCCTGCAGCGAATCGATGAACTGCGAGAGCTGCAGCGCCTGGGCATGACGCTTCGCGCGGATGCGGGCGCCGTCCCCGCCGTCGATGCCGCTCAGCGACCGCTGGTGCACGTTGATGACGGTGATTGGGAATCCAGTGCCGCCGCCGCCGACATATGCGCCGCGCAGCACGAGCGGCGGGCGATCGTTCAGCGGAGCGTCGTCGGCTCCCGGGAAGGTGAAGATCGTGTCCTTGCCCACCTGCTCGATCGAGTCGATCTTTACCGTATCTCTCACGAGGAAACCGACGTCGATTCCGCCGATGTCGTTCCCTTCCATCAGCCGCGCCGAATACACAATCGACGGATCGTCGTGTTTGATTCGGTCCACCAGGTCCTGCAGCGCGGTCAGGTTCTCGACCTCCTGGACGGCAAGCACGTCGGGCGCTCCGAGGGCGTTGCGCACCCACCACGACAGCTTGTCGAGACGCAGGTTGTACAGCGCCGGGGACGGGGTTTCATCGCTCTTGTCCGGGTCGTCGACCAGGTCGAACAGCCGGAGGAGATTCTGGCTGCCGACGGTGAACTCTCCGGGGCGCCGCGCCCGGACGGGCACAACCGCTATCGGTCCGGTTATCTCGAGCGCGGTGGGCCAGATTTGATAGTCGCTGAACGAAAAGGCGAGCGGACCCTGAGCAGTCACCCTGGCTCCCGCGGGAATCTGCAGGTGTGGCGCGCCCGCGTACAAATCGGTGTCGATCTCGAAGATCTCGGGATTGCCGTCCCACACTGGGAGGCCGGGCAGGCCAGGGTAGGCGATGCCGGGTTCGCGGAACGCGCGATGATCCGTCGCCACCACCGACGCTTCGCCAAACTGGTTGGTCGGGCTCGACACGGTGCCGTTGACCACTTTCACGAGCATCCCCTCGAACCGCTCCATCTCGTTCGCGGGCTGCGGCTGGTTCGGCGAAGGGGTGGAGGCGTCGAATGTCACAGGCGTGGGCACGGCATGCCCCGAGCTCATCACCGTGACCTGAGTGGCGTCGAGCTCGGTCATCTGGAAGAACTCCGCCACGCCGCCGACGACTTCCACTTGGTCGCCGACCGCGACTGCCGGCGCGCCGCCGGTGAAGACGAACAGGCCATCGGACGTCTCGGGGTTGCCGTCCCCGGTCGCGGCCTGGATGAAGAATCCATTGCCAGTCGGAAATACGGCGGTCACAACTCCTGTCGTCTTGCGCGTGAATCCGACGTGCGGTGACGACAGGCCGCTGCCTTGAATCTCCCAGATTTCAGCCGTGGTGACCGGCGGCGGTGGCGGCGGTTCAGCGATGTGCGAGCCGAGACCATCGAATGTGTCCTGCGCAAATCCATCCCACTCGCCGGCGGGATCGAACGGGTTGCTGCCATCGGTATCGCCGGCGACGACCGCGGTCTTCCGGCGCAGCGTGTTGTCGGCTGTCGACACGACGCCGCTACCCCATTCGAGTCCCGGGTCGACGCCAATCTGCCCGATCACGTCGATGATCGTCGCGCCCTTCCGGAGGACGATGGCGTCGTCACCGTTGAACCAGGGTGAGGCGTTGGTCTGATCGGCCTGGGCGAGGATCACAGCCGATGCAGCCGCCTGCGCCACGACGAAGACGTCGCCGGCGGCCACAGTCCCGACCAGGCCGAACGACAGCGTCGAAGTGCCGCCGTTGAAGGACATCAGGATGCTGTAGCCGCCCGTGGCCAGGTTCACGGCGGCGCCGGTGCCGTTGTAAATCTCGAGTGCCTTGTTGTTGCCGGATCCCTCGATGTACTCGGAGAAGAACAGCTCGGTCTGCGCCGATGCGGGCGCGGGCGCGACGAAAGCGCCGGCGACAAGACACACGAATAACGCAACAGGAACAGCAATGCGGGGGGGCATGTGCACTCCTTTTTTTGGGATTCGTAACGTTAACATAGGCTCAAGGCCTCCATGACGGACATTCAGATCCAACCGGCGACCGAAGCCGACGTGCCGCTGATCCTCCAGATGATTCGGGCGCTCGCAGAGTACGAACGGCTCGGTCACGAAGTCGTTGCGACCGAGTCCACGGTGCGGGAGTCGTTTTTTGGCCCGACGCCGCACGCCAGCGCGCTCATCGCTCGCATCGGCGGCGACCCGGTTGGTTTCGCCATCTGGTTCTCCACCTATTCGACCTTCCTCTCGAAGCCGGGCATCTATCTGGAGGATCTGTTCGTGCTGCCCGACTGGCGCGGCAAAGGGATCGGGCGCTCTGCTGCGGCACCTGGCGCGCATTGCCGTGGAGAAAGCGTGCGGCCGCATCGAATGGTCGGTGCTGGACTGGAATGAGACAGCCATCCGTTTCTACAAGAGCATCAGTGCCCGTGCCATGGACGAATGGACCGTCTACCGGCTCACCGGCGACGCGATCACAAAACTTGCGAATCTGTGATGCCCGATTTGGGATGTGCGATGTCCGATCTGTGATGCTCGATGTGTGACATGCGATGAGTCATTTGCGCACACCGCTCGAGCGCCTTTACAAGACGTTCGATCATCCGGATTCCGCCAGCGATCCCGTGCGCATCGTCCGCCGCTATCGCGACCCCGCGGATCGGGAAATCGTCGGTTTCTGCGCCGCAGGGTTGGCATTCGGACGGGTCGCGAGCGTTCTCAACTCGATCGAATCGCTGCTCGAGATCATGGGGCCGTGCCCGGCGGCGTTCGTGCGCGACTTCGACCCGGACAAGGGGCGGGTCCGGCTGGCACCGCTGGTTCACCGATGGATTCGCGGCAACGACCTCGCGGCGCTGATCCTGATCCTCCAGCGGATGCTGCGGGAATCCGGTTCGATCGAGCGCTTCTTCCTTGTGGGCGACGACCCCGCCTCGCCCGATGTGGGGCCGGCGCTCGATGCGTTCTCAACCCGGGCGCTGGCAACGGACGTACGTCCCGCCTACGGCCGCGTGCCGAAGCGTCCAGGCGTCTGCTACTTCTTTCCGCGTCCGTCGGCCGGCAGCGCCTGCAAACGCCTGAACCTCTTCCTCCGCTGGATGGTGCGGAAGGACGTCGTGGATATGGGTGTCTGGACCACCGTCTCGGCTTCCCGGCTGATCGTGCCGCTCGATACGCACGTCATCCGGCTCGGCCAGTGCCTGCGGCTCACTCGATACCAGAGCCCCGGCTGGAAGATGGCGGCTGAGATCACCGCCTCGCTGCGCGCCATCGACCCGGCGGATCCTGTGCGCTACGACTTCTCGCTGTGCCACGTGGGCATGATGAACGCGTGCGGCTTCAACCGCGCGCAGAAAGACTCGCAGTGCCCGCTCCGCGGCGTGTGCCGGCCAGCCGCGCGTAGGCGGCGGCGGTCTCCTCGACCATCCGCTCGACGGTGAACGCCTCCCGCACTCGTGCCAGCGCGGCCTCGCCCATGCGCTGCCTGAGCGCGGCATCTTTCAGCAGGACGACGAGGCGCGCAGCCATCGCCGCGTGATCCCGCGGCGGCACCAGGAACCCGGTCTTGCGGTCCACCACGACCTCCGCAATGGCGCCCGCCTCCGTCGCGACCGCCGCCTTGGAGGCCGCCATCGCGTCGATCAGCGCGACGCACATCCCTTCCGTCACCGAGCTGACGGCAAACAAATCGAAGCCCTTCG
>Ga0134127_10002226_pt1 | contig 14106 bp, 7 predicted proteins | sample KB31753_FD_96459 | JGI IMG/M metagenome (GOLD analysis project Ga0134127, IMG submission 96459) | Terrestrial soil microbial communities with excess Nitrogen fertilizer from Kellogg Biological Station, Michigan, USA - KB3-175-3 | ecosystem: Environmental > Terrestrial > Soil > Unclassified ...
ACTGCGGTTGCTGCGGCATATCTGAAGATCCCCTGCCGCGCCAATGGCGTAAGCACCGTGCGATCCACATTGTAGGTCTGAGGCAGGCGAAAATCTTCGTAGTTGAAGAAGAAGAACGCCTTGTCTTTGCCGTTGAACACTTTCGGTATTGAGATTGGGCCGCCGATGTTTCCGCCGAACTGGTTCAGCCTCATCTTGTCGCGCGGAAGGCCGTCAATCGAGTTGAAGTAGTAGTTGGAGTTGAGCGCGTCGTTGCGGTGTTGCCAGAAGAGCCCGCCCCGATAGGCGTTCGAGCCGGACTTTGTAACGAATTTGATTTGGGTAGCCCCACCTCCCGCGCTCTCCGATCCGGGTGTTGCCAGCGAGACGCTTACTTCTTCGATTGCATCAGTGCGAACCTGCGTGCTGGTGAAGAAGCCATCGCTCGACTTCAAATAATTATCCTGAACGTTTGCGCCGTCCAGGGTCATGTTGAGCGACTGTTTGGGCAGTCCGTTGATGGACGATGTACGCGGAACTCCCGGCGTTTGAACTCCGGGCAGCGTCAGCACCAACTGTAACGCCTCGCGGGTTGTGTAAGGCAATTCGCCAATCTGCCGGCCCACGATTGTGCTCGTGACCGTGGCGCTTTCGGTTTGAATGACGGCAGCCCCGCTGGTGACGAATACCTGCTCGCTAGCGCCGCCGACTTCGAGGGCCGCGTTTACCGTCGCCGTCGTTCCAGTATCCACTTTCACATTTTGCACGACGGTTACTTTGAAGCCCTGCACGGTTACGGTAACGGTGTAGGTCCCATTCGGAACGGACGGAATAGACCACCCGCCTTCTGAGTTTCCCGTGGTCTTGAACTCAGCTTTCGTCTCATCGTGCACTGCGACGACCTGAGGTTTGGAAATGACTGCTCCTTGCTGGTCGGTTACGTTGCCCGTAAGCCTTCCAGTAATTGTGGTCTGCGCCGGGACCATTGAGGTGACCAGCGACAGCACGACTAACACCAAGCCTAGACGGCTTGTGAAACTGGTTCTCATAGAATCCTCCTCCGACCTGTAATGCGCCAGGTCCGTTTCTTTTCCTTTGGTGAGTGAAGAAACCGAGTGCCACCAACTCGAGCCCAACCCAAGCGATGCTGCCTTCCAGGAACCAGAACGCCCTGGGAAACCGGTTGGCCTCGAGGTGGATGGGCGAAATCTACAACGCACGACCGAAAAATACAAGCCCGTTTGAGTAAGTTCGATTGCGCTGCCGTCAGATGGTTGAACCACGGTTTGCAATGCTCGGCAAATGAAGGGCTCGGAAGCGTCGAGCTGTGGCGCGAACAGGCAATTGCGCTTCGCGCTTTAGCTTTGCCTTTTAACCGCCGTCTTGTTACTGTGGCTCAACAGACAGGTCGCGCCTTTGAGAGGAGGTGCTCAATGCGCCCAATCAATCCACGTCGCGTGGTAGCAGCATTACTAGCTGTTTTCCTTGTTCCCGTTCTCGCCAAGGCTCAAGCATCCCCTTCCATTCAGTTCTTCATGCCGAACGGCAGCTATCCGCCGCGCGAGCTACGCTTCGAGATGTCAATGGATAATGGCCGGGTCGAGACGTTCTTTACCGATTCCAAAGGCAAGTTCCTGCTGACGCGAGCCCTGGGCTTGAAACCCGATGCGGAATACCGGATTAAGATCATAGGTGATGGGGTCAGTTTCGATACCACCACATTTTCTTTCAAAGAGTACGGCGTGTATTACATCCCCATTTACTTGAAGCCGTTTACCGGGCCACCTACGCAGCCCGCAAAGCTTGTCGATCTCGCCGAGTTCGACGCCGGGGTTCCGGCTGAGGCCAGGCAGGCGTACGAGAATGCGATGCGGTCCTTCAAAGAGGCCCAGAGGGATGACGCGATTAGCGGCCTGCAACGCGCGCTTGAAATCTATCCCGATTACTTTCGTGCGCTCAATGATCTCGGCGTGATTTACATGAAGATAAACCGGCTTGATGACGCCGCGAGTATGTTCGAACGGGCCTCAAAGGTCGCGCCGCGCATTTATCACCCGAGGCTAAACCTTGGAATAATTTTGACCCGCCGCGGCAAATACAAGGAAGCTGTTGCGCACCTCCAGGCACTCTACAAGGAAAACCAGGCGATTTCTGAGGTGCGGATCGCATTGGCCGACGTGCTGATTGCGCTGAACAGGTTGGACGAAGCTGAACCGCATTTGCGGACGGCTTTGCTTGATTCGAAGCTCGATCGCCCAACCAACGGCAATGCTCATTATCAACTTGGTTTGTTGCTTAACAAGAAACAGAAATACGATTCAGCGGTAATCGAGTTGAGTCAGGCTGCTGAATCCATCCCCAGATCCGCCCGGATTCATCTGCAGCTTGGCGGCGCCTTATTGCAGCTCGGGCGTCTTGATGATGCACAGCGGGAATTATTGTCTGCTTATCAGCTCGGGGGCGCTCAAATGGGAGGAGCACAATTGATGCTCGGCCAGATTTATTTTATCGAGAAGAAGTACGAAAGCGCACAGCGCGCCTTCGAACAGTATTTGGCCGATGTTCCCAATGCACCGAACGCGAATGAGGTTCGAGCATTCATCGCCAGGATAAAGGGGGTGCTAGGCAGGAGTTGAAAGCATCAAATTTTGGTTTGTAACAAAAGGCCCTCGGCTGCAATCGCAGCCGAGGGCCTTTCAACGTCGAGAGGATCGAATTCTTACTTAGAAATTGAATCTAAGCTGGAACTCAATCAACCGACCGCCCGGATCATTTGTACCCGACACTGTGGGATCGCGATAGGCAGCGCGGGTTTGACCGAATGCGCTGTCATTGCCTGCGATGGTTCTCAATGGGCTGTTTACGCTGGCGATGCTTCCGATGAAGAAATTCGCCCGGTTAAATGCGTTTAGGAACTGAACGCGGCCCTCGAAGTTGGTCCGCTCGGTGATGGGAATGCGCTTCATGATGTTAAGGTCAAAGCGCGCTGTCATCGGGCCGTACAGGACCAGACGGTCACCCAGCTCGCCGGGCTTGGTTGGTGGTCCTAGATACGGAGCGTTGACGTCCAGATCCTTAACGGTCTTGCCGCCGACTTCAAACGCCGCAAGCGTGTTTTGGATAAACGCATCAGGCAGCCAGAACACAACACCGCGACAATTAGGATCGCACACGGTTGTCTTGCGAATCTGTATCAAGTCTTGCAGCTGCTTGTTCGAGATGTTGTACAGGACGACGCCCGCGTCGTTCTGGTTGAACGTAGCGCGCCCGCTGCTGAACAGCATTGACGGACCCGATTGAATACGAGCCACGCCGCCGAACTGCCAGCCTCCGACGATGCGACTGATGATTGGGTTGTTGGTGCTGGCGAATTGCTTGCCAGGGCCAAACGGCAGCTCATAGATCCAATCCACCTTGAACGCGTGGCGGAGATCCCAGGGCGAACCGGCGTTGTCAAGATCCGGCCTGCGCAGGGTTCTTGGATTGCTGAACACAGAGTCCCCGGATGCGTACACATTCGATAGCGCCTTGCCGAACTGATAGCTCCCCTGAACCAGCAACCCACTCGACAACCGCCTCCTGAACTCAATCTGAAGCGCATTGAACAGGGTATTGACGCCGTTAGTCATCACAAACGCCCCACTGGCTACCTGTGGGTTGACTATGAAGAAGTTCGACACCTTCTGACCGTTCGGCAGAGTTACTGATGGGACCAATCCTGCGTTTATAAGATTGGTCATTCGCGAAGCGGTAAACGCGATGCTGTTGGCGACCGATCCGGCCTGGCCCTGGATGATGCGCGTAGCTGTAGTCGAATCTGTCGAAGAGCCGATCGCAGTTGTAATGAGCGGTACGTTAACCTGGCCGGGGAGACCCGTGTTACCGTAGTTGCAAGTGCCCGAAACGCTCTGAACTACGGTCCCGGTGACGATGCAAGTGCTACCAGGCTGCCTGGCGAAAATCAGCATGTTGTTGCGCGCGGCATTGAACGCACCGAGGAAGCCATTCTCAAAAATGTTCACCTCGTTGTATTCCATTTGCCGCCACAGATGCGTACCGTGAGTTCCGACAAAACGGACTTCCACCGCGGTGTTCTTGTCAATTTCGCGCTGGATACCGAATGTCATCGACTGGGTGTACCCGGCCTTCAGCCCCGGGTCGAAGTCGTTGGCGCTGACCGCTGCGAGTGCGCCCGGCGTCAGCGGGAACGCGCTGGTATCGGACGGCGGAGTCAACGCAGGCAAGTTCGGACGGTTGCGGTAGAGCACGCTGCCCGCCGGGAAGATGCTTGGCGTGGCCGTCGGGCTAACAGTCAGTGACAGCGTCGGGCCGTTGTTGGAACCAAACATCGCTGTAAAAGCACTGAAGCCCTCGCGGGTGTAAGCTATGGAGTAGCCGCCCCGGATGACGGTTTGGTCACCGCGTCCTAGGATCTTGCCTAGCAACCCACCGTTGGCGCTCGGACTCCACGCAAAACCAAGTGATGGAGCGAAGTCTTTGTGACGAGTTCTGAATGCCTTCTCGCCTTCCTGAAGCAAGCTGAACTGAGTCGGCTTACCGCTGAACACTCCAGGCTGGAACAGGTTTCCGTTCCCGGAAACACCGAAGATACCCTCGATATTCGTCCGGGTGTAAACCTGATTGTCATTGAGCGGAGACGGTTGAATCTCCCAGCGCAAGCCGTAGTTGAAGGTCAGGTTCGGACGCGCCTTCCAGGCATCTTGAACGTAGACCGCATACTCATTCTGGTGATTCCGTTCGGTGAAGGGAACGAAGTCGAACCCTCGCGTGTCCTCATTGAGCGTAGCCGAACGAGCTATTTGACTGACTCGCCCAGTTAGCAGCGCGTAGAGATTGCCGGCTTCAGTCCGTTGCGCGGCGCTCGAGTTGGGGAAGTTTCCTGAGGTGAATATGCTGGTCGAGCCCGTGTTGACGGGATCTCCAGTCGCCAGGCCGAATGATAGTTGCGGCACCACCTGAGTGCTTACCGCCTGCGTGAACGACGCAACTCGAATGAACGAAACGCCAAAGTTGAGGGTGTGTGAACCGCGCAGGTAGGTAATGTTATCGGTTAACCCCTTGACCGGCGTGTTGCGCCGCGACTGACTGGTGCGATTGCGGAACGCCCCGGCATTCAGGAAGCCACCGCCGTTAACCGCATAACCGTCCCAGAAGTCGTACAGGCCCGGGGCAAACTCCCTGGTGAACAGCGACGTGCCGTTCCCGGAAGACGTGGCCCGAAGCTCGTTGATGACGCGGTCGTTGACCGTCCAACGATGCGCTCCCACAAACGAGAACGTGTTTCGTTGGATCGAGCCGGTAACGCCGGGATGCCCTACGATGAGTCCCGATCCCGGATAGACGTTGATCTGCCCGTTCACACCATCCGGATCCGAGAAATAGTGTTGATAGTTGTGAATGAACTCCAGGTGATGCTTGTCGCTTAAGTTGGCATCGAACCGGATCGTCGGGAACCAACGAATGTTCTTGCCCGGATCCTGGAACTGATAATCCAGACGATTGAAATCGTTATTCGTCCCGACACGGCTCAGGAGCGCGCCACCCTTTGTCACCGCATCCGCAATAAGCCCGAGGCCGGCAGCGACCGTTGGGTCAGGGGTGCCCGTGAATCCCTTCGAGCCTGCCAGCGTAAGAACGTTAACGCTTCGAGTCGCGCCGGTTGAGTCCCTGTAGGTGTAAAGCCCCGTGCGGGCGCTGTCCGTCATAATCAGTGAATTGCCAACAACAGCAAGCGAGCTGTATGCGTTGGGCAACGTAAAATACTCGTAGTTGACGAAGAAAAAGACCTTGTCTTTGCTCTTCAACAGTTTCGGGATTGTAATCGGCCCGCCGATGTTGCCACCCCACTGCCTGAGAATAAAGGCGTCGCGAGGCAGACCATCGATGTTGTTGAAGTAGTAGTTCGAGTTGAAGGCTTTCGAGCGATACTGCCAGAATGCTCCACCGTGATACTCCGGCGAGCCTGACTTGGTAATGAAGCGAACCTGTACCGCGCCCTCGCCCCCGCTTTCCGCGCCGGGCGTCGCGGTCGTAACGGTGACTTCCTGAATCGCATCGGACTTCGCCTGGATGCTGGTGAAGAACCCATCCGAGCTTCGCAGGAAGTTGTCCTGAATGTTCGCGCCGTCCAGCGTCAGATTCACTGAGCCCTTGGGCAGACCATTCAGAGATGAAGTTCGCGGAGTGCCCGGTGTCATAACGCCGGGCAGCGTCAGTACCAATTGCAACGCGTCACGCGTCGAGAACGGAAGCTCGCCAATCTGACGGCCTTCGATCGTGGTCGCGACCGTCGAGCTTTCAGTCTGGAGAACCTCGCCACCACCGGTGACAACCACTTGTTCGCTTGCACCTCCCGTCTCCAGGGCTGTATTAAGCGAAGCAACTTGTCCGGCGTCAACTTTTACTTCTTTCGTTACAGTGGTCTTGAAGCCCTGCGCCGAGATTGTGACTGTGTAGGTCCCGTTTGGGATAGATGGAATCGTCCATCCACCTTCCTCATTTGCGACCGCTTTGTATTCCGTTTGCGTCTGATCGTGTTTCGCAGTGATCTGAGCCTTCGGGATCAACGCGCCGTTCGCATCTGCTACTACGCCTGTGAGTCGCCCTGACGTTGTGACCTGCGCTGGAACCGAAGTAGCAATCAGCGACAGCATCACCAGGAGCAAACCAAGGCGGCCTGTCAACCGCATTCTCATGGGAATCATCCTCCTCCACCTGTGTGCAACAGGTATTGTTTGTTGAATTGTGAGCGAAAATAACTAAAGTGCCACCAGAGCAATGCCGACTACTCCTGGACTGCGCCCAGATTCAGGAGACTCAACGCGTCCGACTTGTCCTGGATGTGCGTGAATTTACGCCGTTGCGCCGGAAATTACAAGCCCAGGAGTCGCGCCAGCCCAAGAGTTGCGAGAGCCGCGCTTGAGTAAGTTCAATTGCAATGCCGAAAGGAGGTTGAACCACGATTCGGAATGCTTTTTTCAGTCATGAATGGTTATGGACTTCCTCGAAGCTGCCGAATGGCCTTCTTAACCTGATCTCGATTTGGAGCGTTCGGGAGATCCCGGAGATACGCCTCAAACGCTTCAGCTGCTTTGGCGTAATCCTTCTTGCGGAAGTAGAGTTGCCCTAGCTGCAACTGCGCGCCTGGCATCCTGGCTCCCTCGATTTGATAAGCCCTGCGTAACGCCTTTTCGGCTTCGTCGAGATTGTCGCTCTCCAGAAGTGCGGCGCCCAGGTTGAACTGCGCCAGCGCATTGTCAGGCTCGGCTGAAGTTGCCTCGCGAAAGGCGGCCACCGCCGCCGCGATGTTACTCTGCCTCAAGTTGACCATGCCAAGTTTGATCTTCAAGTCCACCGTGTCCACGCCTTTCAGGGAAAGCGCTTTTTGTAACTCCTTTTCTGCTTCCGGCCATTGGTGCGCTTCTATTAATGCTTCGATAAGCGGACCGTGAATCGTTGGCTGGTCCGGGTGTTTGGTTGCAAGCTCGGTGAGCAACTTCGCTGCCTCCTGGTGCTTACGCTGGCGGTTGAGAACCACCCCGAGGTTGAGCTGAGGCAGGTACCAGCTGTCATTGAGCTTTATCGCGTGCAGGAGTGTTTGTTCCGCCTTGTCGAGTTGGTTCAGCTTCATATAAACCGCGCCAAGATCGTTGTGCGCCATTACATAGTCTGGCTGGAGAGAAATCGCGCGCTTGAGCAATTCCGACGCTTCAATGTATTTCCCGGCTTGTAGCAGCGTCGTCGCATCGTCATAAAGCTGCCTGGCCCTGGGAGATATGTTAGCGTCCACAACGTCGGCTCTAACCATTCCTGGTTTGGAAGACCTGGCAGCGCTGAGCGGCTTCAAATTAACCACTATGTAATTACCTGCGTGAACCGGATTGAATGACACCGTAGTCGTATCGTAACTCTCTCCGTCAGTCTCAACCAAAATCGTATATGGTGAGTTGATTCGCGGTAGCGCAATTCTGCCGTTCGAATCCGTATAAAAGATCTCAGTTCGCATTCCGTTGTCTGTGAGCAAAGTGAGTCGCGTCGGCTTTTGGACAGGCGCCACGTTGGGCATGAATATCTGACCTCTTATGCCCAGTTGAGCGTGGCCAGCTACAACCAGCAGGGAGATACACAAAAGGACGTGTAGCGCTTGACTTGTAGGGAACCCTGGCTTCATACGAACATCCTCCAGGTGTACCGGAGACTGTCTATTCTGCGTTCAATGTACCGTAGACTGTCTAGTCTGCGGCTGTTCGTAACCTCTCTGTTCTGAAGATCCGCAGACTAGACAGTCTACGGTACATTGTAAAAAGCGGGAGCGCCTCGGGCGCGCTCCCGTTCCCTGTCTTATTCTTGACCGTTTTGCTTAGAAGTTGACCCTCAGGACGAGCTGCATCAATCGCCCGCCGGGATCATTGGTGGTTGAAAGGTCCCGGTAAGCGTGAGTGGTCTGTCCAAAGTTCAGTGAGTTAAGCGTTACCCTGTTGGAATCAGCGTTGGCTACATCACCCGCGCCAACATTGCCGATCAGGAAGTTGACGTTGTTAAACGCATTCAAGAACTCTGCGCGGAACTCTACATTCGCGCGCTCGGTTATTCGCGTCTTTTTGACTATGCTCAAGTCGGCGCGGAAGAACTCCGGGCCATAGAGGAAGAAGAACGTGCCGAACTTGCCCGGCGTAGTAGGCGGAGCAAGGTACCTGCCGCTCGGCGCACCGGTTACCAGGCCGAACGCTTTCAGAGTGTTTTGAACTATGTCGTCCGGAAGCCAGAAGACCGTTCCGCGAGTTGCGTCCGCAGGCTGTTTGCGGATCTTCACGAGGTCCTGCAGTTCCTGGATGCTTATGCCGACCAGATCCACACCCGACTCAAACTGGTTGACAGTTCCAAGGCGGCCGCTGTCGAGCGGAAACACGCGACCGCTCGTCCATCGGAGGATACCATCCGTCGCCCAGCCCTCCAGTATTTTGCCGACGACATTGCCCGGACCTTTGTAGTCCAACCTATGGCCCGCACCGAATGGCAGATCATACGTGTAGCTTAGCTTGAACGAATGGCGGATGTCCCAGGGTGAAGGCCCTTTGTCCATCCCCTCGTTGCGCAGCGTGTGTGGTTGGGCGGCGAACGCATTGGTAAGCGCGTGAGCCCAGGAGTAATTACCATTGAGCGTAAGCCCATGCGAGAATCGTTTGCGCAATTCAACCTGGAGAGCGCTGTAAGTGCTGCTGCCGCTGTTTGTCGCCAGCAGAGCATTCGCACCCATCACCGCCGGATTGGCGATGAACAGATTTGCAGGAAGTCCCGCGGCTATCCGATTGGCCTGGAACGTAACTGCTCCAGTTACATTGCCCAGTCGGTTGGCGACGTTCCCGGCCTGCCCCTGGTTAAGCAATTGTATAAAGGTCGCATTCGTGAAATTGCTCACGGCAGTCCCGAACGACCTTTCGAATATCGGCAGCGGTACTTGCCCGGGAAGACCCGTGTTTCGGAAGCTGGTGCCACCGCTTATCTTCAGATTGTTCTGAGCGTTGATGAACTCCTGGAGAAAACCGCTCTCAAAGATGTTCACCTCGTTGAGGTTGTACTGCCTGCCAAGCCCTATCGAGTGATTTCCAACATAGCGAGCTTCGAAGACCATGTCCCTGGTAAGCTCGCGTTGGATGCCGACATTCCAGGACTGGACATAGGGCACCTTTAGGTTTGGATTGAAGTCACGAGCCTGAACACCTACCTGGGCCGGCAACGGGTACACCGGGTCCGGCGGAGCAGTGAAGGCCGGCAGGCCGTTTCGCAACAGGAGGCTTCCAGCTACGAAATCTCTGCCGTTAAGCAGGCTTATATTTCGACTGAGGCCGGTGTTGCCGTTCCAAATGCCGTTGTAATCGGCGAAACCGCCAACCACATACGAGATCGAGTAAGCGCCGCGTATCACCGTCTTGTCGTTTTCGCCAAAAATGGTCTTGAGCAAACCCGACTTGAAACTCGGACTCCACGCGATGCCTAAGCTCGGCGCCCAATTGTCGAGGTCGTCCTTGAACGCCTTTGTATCCTCAGTCACAAGGTCGTAGGTGGTCGCCACTCCTGGTGTCACACCTGGCTTGAACAGATTACCCTCGCCGCTTATTCCGAACACGCCCGTCGGCTTGGTGTAGACGCCGTTGTTGTGACGCGGCGATTTGGCCGCTTCCCAACGCAGTCCATAGTTGATACTCAGGTTTGGGCGGAATTTGTAGTAATCCTGGAAGTAGAAGCCATAGCCGGAAACGCTGTTGCGCTCGATAGTTGTTCCGTCCAGCGAATACTTCTTTGTGACCTCGTCAAGCTTGGCGTTGAATGCGGCTTGCGATAGTCGCCCTGTCAGCAGGGCATAGATTCCCCTGGCATTGGCAATCGTTGCTGCGTCAGCGCCGGGGAAGTTTGCAGTAGTGAATATCGAAGTGGCGGGATCGGTGGCCACCACATCAAAACTCACTTGAGGAACAAACGGGCCACCAGAATCCTGAGCGAACGAAGTTGCTTTGTTATAGGCCGCGCCAAAGTTGAAATTGTGACTGCCCCTGGTCCAGGAGAGGTTGTCATTGAACTGCTGGACAGGAGAGTTACGCCGGGAATTTGTGTCACCCGACTGAGGGTTAGAAAGAGTGCCCGGGAAAATCATCGACACATTTCCAAATGGTGCGAAGGATCCTGCGTTGGGTTCAGGGAAGAACACCACCGTCCCACCAGTCAAGCCAAAGCGGGCCTCGTTTACGATGGTCGACGTAAGCTGTGAACGCAACGCCGTTGAGAGTGAGAAACGGTTCGATGCCTGGCTTCCGAGAATTTGCGGCATCGGCTCAGGGAACGCGGGATCCCTACCATTGAGGAAGTCCACCCTGGATGCGAAATCCTGGAAGTTGTAGATGACTTCGACGTGGTGCTTGCTGGTTACGTTGAAATCAAAACGAAATGTCGGGAAGCGACGAAGCTGTCCTCCGGTATTCGTGAACGTCAACGACTGCAGGTTCGGATCGGTTTGCCCTTTAAGAGCACCTTTAGCCGTTGCGCTGCGGATGTCGGCAAGGATCTTTGCAACGTTCGGATCGAAAGTTCCGGTGAATCCTTTCGACGCCGCCAGCGCTAACAGATTCACACCGCTCCCAGGTCCTCCGGGATAGCGGAAAATTCCCGCTTGCGCGTCGGGAGTCAGTATCGTGCGAGTGCGCACAGTCGCTTCAGGCAACCTGAATTCTTCGTAGTTAATAAAGAACCACGCGCGGTCTTTTAGCCACGGGGTGATAGGGCCGCCTGCCTTGACTCCCCACTGATCCAACCGAATCGGCGCTCGCTCAGTGCCGGTAAGGTTGTTGAAATAGTAATTTGCGTTGAAGCCCTTCTGGCGATTGTACCAGTACGCGCCGCCGTGGTAGTCGTTCGATCCACCCTTGGTAATGAACCGGATGTGTACGGCCCCTCCAGCCGCAGCCTCGGCGCCCGGAGTAGACGTTGAAACCTCAACCTGTTCTATCGCATCAATACGAGGACGGATGTAGGTGAAGAACGCATCGCCGGTTCGATTGAAGTTATCCTGTGCATTGATGCCGTCAAGGGTGATAAACAGCGCGCCTTTCGGCAGGCCATTTATGGAAGAAGAGCGCGGTCGACCTGGTGTCGTCGTGCCCGGAAGAGTCAGCACCAGATCAAGAGCATCGCGCGAGGTGAACGGCAACTCGGTGATTTGGCGGCCGGTGATAATTGAGCCGATGTTGGTTGACTCCTTCTGCAGCACTTCAGCCCCGCCGGTAATCGTCACCGATTCACTGGTTGCGCCAACTTCGAGCTTGACTTCGACGGTTGCCGACTTACCAACTTCGATTTTTACATCGGTAACCATGGTTTGTTTGAAACCTTGAGCGGTAACCGTCACGGTGTAGGTGGATACCGGTAAGGCAGAGATAACAAACGTCCCTTCCTCACTAGATTTTGACGTGTATTCCGCGCCGGTCTCGTTGTTCTTTACGACGATCTCAGCGTTTCGAATCACCGCGCCTTGCTGATCCGCCACCATGCCGCTAATTCGGCCGGTAGTAGTCACCTGTGCGCGCCCCAAATTGCTAACTGTGCCGAGCGTCAGCAGCGTTGCGAGTGTGGATATCACCACTCTAACCAGGACTTTTTTCTTTCTCATCTAGATTCTCCTCCTAAGTGGATTTGAGGGCCGCCCGAAATCCCCAAAGAAACAGGAGCATTCGATCGAACACGTTGCCCTGTTTTTGCGCCTGTGAGAATTGGTCGACCATTGGCAGATGACGTTGAGAGCGTTTGCCTCAAACATTAATGCTTGTTCCGAAAGAACAAGCAGACAGAAGTGAGCCTTGGTTCCCGTTGATCTAAGATCGGATTAGGACGAGCAACAACTGAAATGAATTCGATGATGTAATGATTGTGACGAAGCCTATTGATTAAAGAAAGTGCGAGAGTCTGGGTTCAGCAAGTACCATGCCCTGAAGAAAGCTAATTTACCCTCCATAGTAAGTCCACCAACCATACCGTTTCCACCCTAACCAGGAGAACGCCCTATGCTGGTCAAACCCGGGTTATCCAAAACATTGAACTTATATCCAAATTATCGGATTTTTGGAAGCTCTTCTTGTCGCGCTGAGATGTCAGAGGGCATGTTCCGTGATGATCAACGGTCACCGACGCGAGCGATGGTCAGGACGTTTACGCGGCTGGCGCCAGCCTGAAGCAATGCCTGGCTGGCCGCGCCGATCGTACTGCCGGTTGTATACAAATCATCGACCAACAGCACAGATGCGCCCTCGATCACGCGAGGCCTCACCACCGCGAATGCTCCCTTAACCGATCGAGCTCGGTCGCTGGCGTCCATTCCCGCGCGATGCCGCTCCGTCGGCTTGATTCGCTTCAGTGACCGATCGTCAAGCTGCACGCTGAACTCTCGAGCGATCAGTTGCGCGACGAGTTCTGCTTGATTGAATCCTCGTTGTGATTCTCGAAGACGATGGAGCGGGACCGGTATAACCAGATCGCTCCCTAATGCCCGGTCGTGATCTGAGTAGGTGCGGCAAATGATTGAGCGCAAGCGCGGACAAATGTGTGGCGCTATCTTAAGTGACAAGATGCTGGCTTCTAAGGCGCCGGAATAGATCCCGCAGGAACGCAGCGAGCTATACGGGGACGACGAGCACATGCCGCAAATTCGCGGTGGCAAGGTCTGACTGGGTGATCCTGTTGCCGGCGCCAGCGATGCTCCGCATTTGTGACAGACAGTTCCGGTCAGAATCGTAGTGAACGCCGGGTTGTTCCAGCACTCGGCACACGCCACGCCGTCATCCCACGACTCGACCGTTCCTCCGCAGACGCGACATTCTTCAGGGTACGCCAGTGCGAGCAGACCGTCTCGAATGACGTTGATGGCGTTTGGCAGCACGCCAGATCCTCCAGAAGCGACGGGGATTGAACAGCAAGCTCAGGGACGGAGGGCCGCAGGACGGGACTGGATTCTTAATGACCCTTGGCGGGCAATCTACAGATTAGATCTCCTTCTCGACCAGCAGTCCTTGCTCCATCTGTTCCTGGCATTTGATGCAATGGGGCGTCCATGGGATCGCGTCGAGCCGTTTGGGTTGAATGTCCTCGCCGCAGTTCACGCACTCGCCGTACTCCCCTTCAGTGATTCGATCCAATGCTTCTTCGATCAACCTGAGCGTGTTGCGCTCATTAGTGCTTTGAGAGAAAAGAAGCTCTTTAGTGTATGAGTTCGATGCTTTATCTGCAGGATCCTGGCTAACGTCGCGATCAGCCTCGCGACCGTAGTCTTCGGTGCGCTCTACCATCCCGAGCAATGAGCTCCTTTGCTCTGTCAGCTTGGCCTCATATTGTCTGACTTTCCTTTTGTCCATCGAATTCTCCTGATTCTTGTTCTTCGGTCCTCAAAATCCGTTTGACGGTTTCAACCCCTCTATCCGCGACGCGTCACCTTTGATACGGCAGGTTATGAATGATCGTAAACGCGCGATAAACCTGCTCGATCAACAAAACGCGGACAAGATCATGCGTCAAGGTCATCCGCGATAGGGCAAGCATGAAGTCGGCCCGATCGCGCACGGCACT
>Ga0134127_10002232_pt1 | contig 14087 bp, 12 predicted proteins | sample KB31753_FD_96459 | JGI IMG/M metagenome (GOLD analysis project Ga0134127, IMG submission 96459) | Terrestrial soil microbial communities with excess Nitrogen fertilizer from Kellogg Biological Station, Michigan, USA - KB3-175-3 | ecosystem: Environmental > Terrestrial > Soil > Unclassified ...
CGCGCCCGCCGACGTGGAAATGGCCATCGCCCGCATCACCCAGATGGCCCGCGCCGCCGGCATCCATTGCATCGTCGCCACGCAGCGACCCAGCGTGGATGTCATCACCGGCGTCATCAAGGCGAACATTCCCGCGCGCATCGCCTTCCAGGTCGCCAGCCGCGTCGATTCGCGCACCATTCTCGACGCCATGGGCGCCGACAAACTGCTGGGCAAGGGCGACATGCTTTACCTGCCGCCCGGCAGCGCCAAACTGATCCGCGCCCAGGGCGCGCTCATCCTCGACCAGGAAATCCAGGGCATCGTCGATTTCATCGCCCGCCAGGGCAAGCCGAGCTACGAACTCGAAATCCACCAGCAACTCTCCCGGCCCGTCAGCAGCTCCGACAGCGGCGACAGCAGCGAACAGGACGAGGAACTCATCGAGCAATGCATCGAAGTCATCCGCAGCGAGCAAAAAGCCAGCGTCTCATTGCTTCAGCGCCGCCTCAAAATCGGCTACGGCCGGGCGGCGCGCATCATGGATGAACTCGAGAACCGCGGCATCGTCGGCCCCAGCAAAGGCGCCGAACCGCGCGACATCCTCATCGACCTCGACGGCGGCGGCGCCGACGGATTGAACGTGGAAACGGGGACGATGGATGAGCAGCGTACGTGAGCGTTCGCGAAGCGGCGGGCGATTCAATCCAATTCTCATTGCGCGCCAGCCTCTGAGCATGGTGTCCTTTTCGCACGTCGAACCCGCCACGCGAACGGATGGAAACGCATTACCAGCACATGCTCGACGCCCTCGAAGCCGCACGCGTCGCGTTGCCGGAGGCGATGGCGCCGGTATTGCCTTCCGAAATCGTCCGCTGGACGCGCGAGCTGCCCTTCCACGAGATTCGTTCGGCCGATGCAGTGGCCGACCGCTTTTCCGAAACGCGGGTCTGGCCGGAAATGTCGAACAACGTGCTCGCGCAAATGCACCTGCGGGTCGAGGCGGCGATCGACCTGTGCCGCGGCATGCTGAAACTCGAGAAGCCGCCGATGCCCTTTCCGGAAAACGAGGCGTGCCGCTCGCTGCTCGTGCATTACTGGCACAGCAAAGGCCCGGAGTGGGTGGAATACCGTTATGGCGGACAGGCGCCGTTGGGGAAGTCGGATCCAAAGCAGAATTGATTTTTGTGGCGTGCCAACATACACAGACCTTGCGCGGCATGGCGCGAGCGAAGTAGCGCAGAGTTGCACTCTGCTGTATCGCAGATTTGCAATCTGCGAGGCGTCCGAAATTGGACAACGCGCCGGGTTCGCGTGCCCTGCCGACTTCAAGTCGGCGATACAGCAGATTGAAAATCTGCGCACGGGCCTGACTCACGGCGGAGAACTCGAATCGATGGGATACAGACCAATTTATGAAAATCGAAGGAATCAAGGGTTGCTACGAGAAGACGGGCACACTGTTTTATTTTGCGCGGATGTGCTCGAAGATTCGCCTGCACGCGGCTGGCAAGCTGCCCAAGGACTATTTCGACATGCTGGGACAAGGTTTCGATGGGCGCACGTGCCGCTACCTTTCGGTGCGCTACGAGGACGTGAAGGCCCAGGTGCTCTCCGGCAAGTCGGACCCCGAGGTACTCGAATGGTGCCAGACCACTGGCCGCCGGCTGACCGACGAGCAGGTGCTCATCTACAACAGTTTCATGAGCAAGCGCGGCTGGCGCGACGATGAAACGGATGAATTCATCCCGGAGTCGATCAAGGAATACGGCCTCAAGGACAACGGCCAACTGGTGACGGATTTCGATCTCATCGAGATGGACGAAGGCCGCTGGTATCCCGACATGTGGCGCGACGCATGGAAGTAAATGGCTGGATCCGGCGCAATCCATGTAGCGCAGAGTTGCACTCTGCTGTATCGCAGATTTGCAATCTGCGGGCCGTTCAAAACTTCAGCGCGCTTCGCGCCGACGCGCGCCCTGCCGACTACAAGTCGGCGATACAGCAGATTGAAAATCTGCGCTACGGGCGCGGGTGGGGCGCCGTAAAGGCTCGACGCCGATCCGGCACGAGGCCGGATCTTTTCAGAATCACAGCCGAGATGCCGCCGAGGATTGATCTCGTAGAAACGCCGCTTGCACCATGAACCGACTCGCGGATGACGACGACCGCGGGTTTCTCGCCGCGTTGATCGGCGACGGACGTCCCCTCCTCAGCCTTACGGCCATGGCCCTGATTCTCTCCGGGGGCTTCGCGCTGTTTCTTTCCGCGACCGGCCATTTTCTGCCACATGACGTGCAGCATCTCGGACTCACGCCGGCGCAGCTTTGCGAACGCGGTCACTGCCGGATCGTTCACTTCATGTTCCACGACCGCGCCTCATTCGGCGGCGCACTCATCGCCATTGGCACGCTTTACCTGTGGCTGGCGGAGTTCCCGCTCCGGCGCGGCGAACCGTGGGCGTGGTGGCTGTTCATCGTGAGCGGGACCACGGGGTTCGGGAGCTTCCTCGCCTACCTGGGCTACGGGTACCTCGATTCATGGCACGGAGCCGCGACGCTGGTGCTCCTGCCGCTCTTCGTCCTCGGACTAGTGCAAACACGTCGCGCGCTGGACCGGCCCGCGCCTCTTTCCACATTGTGGCAGCCCGGGGAATGGAGCTCCTGGCGTTCCGCCGCCGGGGTTGGACGCGCCTGCCTCCTGGCCACAGGCGCAGGCATGATGCTCGCGGGCGGAACCATCCTCGTTGTCGGCATGACCCGAGTTTTCGTTCCGCAGGACCTCGAATACATGCAGTTGACCGCCGACGACCTCGACGCCATCAGCCCGCGCCTCGTTCCGCTCATTGCACACGACCGCGCTGGATTTGGTGGCGGACTCGGGAGTTGCGGCCTCATCTTGTTCCTCTGTGTCTGGTGTGGCCGGCCCGCGCGACACCTCTGGCAAGCGCTGGCCATCGCCGGCACGACTGGCTTCGTAACCGCCATCGGTGTGCATCCCTTCATCGGCTACATGAGTCTCTCCCATCTGGCCCCGGCCTGCATGGGAGCAATGCTGTTTTTCGCCGGGTTGGCGTTGAGCCGGCGGCCGATGGGTTTCCGGTCGCAATCCATGTAGCGCAGAGTTGCACTCTGCCATACCGCAGATTTGCAATCTGCGGGCCGTTTAAAACTTCAGCGCGCTCCGCGCCGACGCGCGCCCTGCCGACTACAAGTCGGCGATACAGCAGATTGAAAATCTGCGCTACGGGCGCGGGTGGCGCGCCGCAAAGGCTCGACGCCGATCCGGCGCACTTGCGCTCTCGAGGTAAAAGAGGTGCTTTCAGTTGAGCTGCTTTCACGACCGCGCTAACTTGGCATCGATGCGTCCGCTCCTCCACGAAATCCAAACCGCGCATTCGCCCGAGTCGCTCGTCGAGCGGCTGGCGGGCGAGGCGGGCGTGGTGCTGTTGCGCAGTGCGCTGTTCGAGTCCCCGCAGGCCCGCTACTCGTTTGTCGCAGCGCGGCCATTCCTGACGCTTCGCGCTTTCGGCTCGCGCTGCGAATTGACGGAGGCCGGAGGAACGCGCGTGCAGTTTGGCGATCCGTGGCGTTTGCTGGACGCACTCATGGCCCGTTGCGAACTGCTCGAGGAAGTCGATCTGCCCTTCCCGCTCGGCGGCTGCTTCGGCTTCTGGGGTTATGACTTGAAGAACTTCGTCGAGCCGCGGCTGCCGCGCCGCGCGGTCAACGATCTCGAATTGCCCGATTGCCACGTTGGCTTCCACGATAGTTTGGTCGTGTTCGATCATCGGCTGGGCAAGACGTGGATTGTCTCCACCGGCTTGCGTCCGGATGGCTCGCGCGACGCGCGGCAAGCGCGGACGGCGGTGGCCTGGTGGCGGGTCAAGCTGGAGGGCGATGAGGTTGGCGAAGGGCTGCCCCCTCACCCCTGCCCTCTCCCCCTCGGAGGGGGAGAGGGAGGAGCGGTTGGCCGTCATTTGAGCTTCGAAAGCAGTTCACCACGGCCCCCCTCGGACGATCTCTCGTCCACTTTCTCACGTGACGCGTTCCTTGCCGCCGTCACCCGCGCCCAGCGCTACATCCGCGCCGGAGACATCTATCAGGTCAACCTCGCCCAGCGCCTGGCCGCACCGAGACCGGAGGACGGCTGGGGATTCTTCCAGCGCCTCAGCGCCGTCTCCCCTGCGCCCTTCTCCGCGTTCGTCGATTGCGGTGATTTCCAAATCGCTTCGTCGTCGCCGGAGATGTTCCTGCGCTTGAGCGGCCCGCACATCACCACCCGCCCCATCAAAGGCACACGCCCCCGCTCGGCCGACCCGACGCGCGACGCCCAGCTCACCTACGAACTCCAGACCAGCCCCAAGGAGATGGCCGAGTTGGTGATGATCACCGATCTGCTGCGCAATGACCTCGGACGCGTGTGCGAGTTTGGCTCCGTGCAAGTGCCTGAACTGGTCCGCCTGGAGCGCTACCCGCAGGTGCAACACCTCGTCTCAACCGTGGAAGGGCGCCTGCGCACAGGGGTGACGCATTTTGAGGCTTTCTCCAAGTGTTTTCCTGGCGGCAGCATTACTGGCGCGCCGAAGATCCGCGCGATGGAAATCATCGACGAACTCGAACCGGTGACGCGGGGCCCCTACACTGGTTGCGTCGGCTATCTTGGATTCAACCGCGAGAGCCAGCTCAATATTGCCATCCGCACCGCCGTCTGCCGGCCCGAAGCGATTTATTTCCACGCCGGCGCCGGCATCGTGGCCGACAGCGTGCCCGAAGCCGAATTCGACGAAACGCTGGCGAAGGCGGGTGGCTTCCTGGCCGCGCTGCGCGCCCCGTTGAACGAGGAAGCGCGCGGCAGGACATACCTTTCGGCTGGAAGCGGAAAGACCGAATGACCTCAGTATTGTTCCCCGTTTCCCCGTGCCACCCAGCATAGCCGCTTCGCGCCAACGCCGGCTGAAGGATGCAACACCGTTGGAGTTGAGTCGTGGCGACGCCCGGCCGCTCGCCAGGGCCGCGATTCGTCCAAACGCCGGTCACAGACCGGCGCTACAGCAGCGCACACTGTAGCGGCGCTCTGTGAGCGCCGAGTTCGACGGTCGCAGATCTGCGCTTCGTCCCATAGCTCCGTCAGGAGCGAAATCTTTGTAGAAGGTTTTACGATTGTTAATAACAAAAGGTTGAAGCTCGCTGCGCCAGTTGGTATGAAAGGAATAGCACGATTAAGTTAGCTTGTGGGCTCGTTCCGGCTGTTCCGTCTATGGCAGTCTTGACCGGTACGTTCACTTAATCGTGCCTTATACATTAGGCGCGAGTATGGGAACGAATTCGAGTACAACATATTAGGTTTTGGTTCACAGGTTGTTCACAGTCTGCCGCGGCGTTGCTTTTCAACCCAAGTCGCTCGCATTACGCTACTCCCGTTGCCGGCGTACGGTATTATGAGCCGCCCATCGTCCCGTTCCCACAAGATCCGGGCTGAAGATGCAACTCCGTTGGAGTTGAGTCGTGGCAACGCCCAGCCGCTCGCCAGGGCCGCGATTCGTCCAAACGCCGGTCACAGACCGGGGCACGCCGGTCACAGACCGACGCTACAGGAGCGCACGCTGTAGCGCCGCTCTGTGAGCGCCGAGTTCGACGGTCGCAGATCTGCGCTTCGTCCCATAGCTCCGTCAGGAGCGAAATCTTGTTGAGTCGTGGCGACGCCCGGCCGCTCGCCAGGGCCGCGATTCGTCCAAACGCCGGTCACAGACCGGCGCTACAGGAGCGCACACTGTAGCGGCGCTCTGTGAGCGCCGTGGTTTTACAAAGAGGCCGCCCCTGACGGGGCTGGCGTGCGCAGCTACGCTCGTTTCGCCCCGCATTTCCAACACGAGTCGAACTGCGGCTCCGATTTCTCGCCACAGGCCGGACACACCCATTCGGCGCCGGCAGCCTTCGTGGTGGCCTGGAAGTCGCTCTTCAATTGCAAGGCTTCGTCGAGTCGCGCGTCATCCTCGATCCACAATTCCGGCGTGCCCTCGGTCAGCGGCACCTCACCCAGGAGGCCCGATGTCGCCTCGTTGCGAACAAAGCAGGCAATGCCCGCGCTTTCGAGCACGCCTTTGAGTTGCGTGATCTCAATCAGATTCGGCGAGCTAAGAACTCTCTTCATAAGGTTGTTGGCATTGATGGCATCGCGCTCAACGGAAACGCCACAAGGACATCATCGCTGACGCCAGGGCGACAAAACTCAGGCCTGTGCGCCACCAATGCCATTTTGCCCATCGAGCCAATTGCGCCGCGACGTCCTCGGCTCGGAGACTGGCGCTGGCAAAACTCGCATTCGCCTTCTGGAAGTAAAGGAGGAATGTGGCCACCACCGCGAGTGAAACCGCAGCTGCGAGCACCGCAAGCCATCCTCCGGGATGGCCTTCCCAAAGCGAGAGAAGCCCCGCCGCGAGCGCCAGGAGCGCGGTCACGCTGGTCAGCGGTCCAAAGAAGCCCTGTAAACGCCGGCCATTAGCCGCATACCACTCGAAAAAATCCTCTGGCTTGAGTGAGCGCCAGTAGGGAACGAGGACGCAACCTTCCGTCAGCATGCCGCCCGCGAACAGTCCCAGCGATGCCGTGGACACAATTCGCGCCACTTCCGAGACGATGCTGATGGCAATCCTGGTTTCTTCCATGGGCATAAGCGTGAGGTTGGGGTTGTGACGCGTGATGGCGCCGCGGGTGGGTTTCGTCGTTTCGATTCGCTGGCGAGCGACAAGGTCGGGAGGCACGAGGGCCTTGGCAAGAGGATTTGAAGGAATTGCAGTGAGTGGGCTGGCGCGTCCGCGGGGTTGCTTGTAAACTTGGAGTGAGGCAACGCTGTTGCTTTGTAACCGCATAACGCCCGGCGCATGCTCCGCCAGTCCATTTCCGAACTCACGCTCCCGACGCGTGGCCGGGGCTTCTACGAATTCACGCAAGAGCTGGCCGAACTGGTGAAGAAGAGCGGTCTCCAGAACGGCTTGGCTTCGCTGCACCTTCAGCACACCTCGGCCTCGCTCCTGATCCAGGAGAACGCCGATCCCGAAGTGCGCCACGATTTCGAACGGTTCTTCTCCCGCCTGGCGCCCGATGGCGACCCTTTGTTCCGGCACACCGCCGAGGGGGATGACGACATGCCCGCCCACATTCGCACGGCGCTCACGACGGTGAATCTTGGCATCCCCTTCACCGGCGGACGGCTTGCGCTGGGCACGTGGCAGGGCCTCTATTTGTGGGAACATCGCACCGCGCCGCACCGGCGGCGGGTGACGGTCCACCTGCTCGGCGAATGACAGTCTTCCCTCTCCCTTGCACCTGTTTACCGTGAGCAGGGGCGGCGCGCTGCGCCGTTTGCTTCCCTCCGCGCCTGATAAACTTTGCCCCCGGTTCGCGGGCATGGTATGACATCACACATCGAGTTCGCGCGCCATGCCGCCTGACGACCCGTTCATCCTGGATGACACGCCGGCCCCCAAATCCGGTCCCTTCGGCCGCTTCTATCTCCAGGAACTCATCAACAGCGGCGGCATGGCAGACATCTGGCTGGCCACCGAAGCCAACGGCCAGCCTTACGCCTTGCGCAAAATGCACGACCGGCTTCGCTTCGATTTCCTGGCCCGCCGCCGCTTCGTCCGCGGCTGCGAAATCCTCAAGACCATCCACAACCACGATTACGTCATCGGCTACCGTGAGCACGGCAAGATTGAAGGCACCCTGTATTGCCTGATGGAGTACGTCGAATGCTCCAACCTCAAACAGCTCATGCACCGCAGCGACGATCTCCTCGCCGAGAACATCGGGAACATCCTCATCGACATGGCCGTCGCGCTCGAGCACGTCCACGACAGCGGCTTCATGCACCTGGACTTCAAACCTGAAAACATTCTGGTGACGCGCAACGGGAACGTCCGGCTCGTCGACTTCGACCTTGCCCTGCCCCGGCCCGACAAGCCGAAGAAGGCCAAGAAGAATCCCGGCACGCCCGCTTACATGGCGCCGGAACAACTGTTGCGCGAGCCGTTCGACCATCGGGCCGATATTTTCGCCTGCGGCGTGACCGCCTATGAAATGCTCACGGGGCAGAAACCCTTCGCCGGCGATACGCCCGAGGAAATCCTCCGCAGCCAGTTGAATCGCGAAGATAGCTTTCGGGCGCCGCGCGACTTGAACGGCGAAATCCCACCCGCCGTCGAGAAAACGATTCTCAAGTGCCTCGAACGCGACCCGGACAAGCGCCACCCGATCATCAGCGTGCTTGTGGTCGAACTGAAGGCGGCGCTCTACGTGTGAATGAGGCGGATGCAGGGCACGTCAGGCCATGATCTCACCCCTCACCCCGAACCCCGGTAGGGCCGACCTGCTGGTCGGCCTGGACGCGCGGCAGCGCGTCCCTACCCGGTTCAGGGTTCAAGGCGCGAAGTGATGGTTGAGAGGTGAGCACACGAAAGATCCTCCCTCGAAAAATCGGATTGCGCCCCTGGAATTGGGGCCATCTGGTTCCACACCACCTGTGAACCTCGTTGACCCCAGGACGCTCCGCGCCCGACGCGTCATCGCCTTGGTGCTTGGCTTCGGCACGTTGATGCTGTTCTGGCCAACGGGTGGCCATGGATTCATCCTGCTGGACGACGCCGGCTACGTCCGGCTCAACGTCCACGTTCTCCGCGGCCTGTCTTGGGACGGTGTGAAATGGGCCTTCACCACCGGCGAAATGAGCAACTGGCATCCGCTCACCTGGCTCTCGCACATGCTGGACTGTTCGCTCTTCGGCGTGAATCCCGGCGCGCATCACCTGATGAGCGCGGCGCTGCACGCGTTGAATTCGGTGCTGCTCTTCCAACTGGCCATCCAGCTGACCGGGGCAACGTGGCGCAGCGCGTTCGTCGCGGCGCTGTTCGCCTGGCATCCGCTGCACGTCGAATCGGTCGCCTGGATTTCCGAGCGCAAAGATGTTCTCAGTGGGCTCTTTTTCATGCTGACGTTGCTGTCCTACGTCGCGTATGTGCGCAACCCGAACGTGTGGCGCTACGGCCTCACGGCGCTGCTGTTGGTGTTGGGTCTCATGGCGAAGCCGATGCTGGTCACCCTGCCCTTCGTCATGCTCCTGCTTGATTGGTGGCCCTTGAATCGGACCGCGACGCCGTCGCCGGAGCGAGTTCAGGCCAGGGCATCGCGAGCCGCAGTCCTCAAACTCCTGCTCGAAAAGGTTCCCTTCTTCGCGCTCGTCGCGGCGGCTTCGGTGGTGACACTTCTCGTGCAACGCCAGGGCAAAGCGGTGGTCTCGATGAATGTCTTTTCCTTCGGCGACCGGCTGGGCAACGCGCTGGTAAGCTACGTGGAGTACCTCGCCAAACTCTTCTGGCCTGTAAAGCTGGCGGTCTTCTACCCGCATCCCGGCGCGCGAGCCTTCTGGCTCGTGGCGCTCGCAGCGGCTGTGTTGTTGGCCATTTCGGCTGGAGTGCTCGTCAACGCCCGTAAGCGCGGCTACCTTCTCACCGGATGGCTTTGGTTTCTTGGAACGCTGGTGCCCGTCATCGGGTTGGTGCAAGTCGGCGACCAGGCTTTGGCGGATCGCTACACCTACCTGCCGTTCATCGGCGTGAGCTTCATGCTCGCCTGGGGCGCGGCTGAGCTCGCCGCGAAACGGCCGCAGGCCGCGCCCGGAGTGGTTGCGCTCGGCTGGGCGTTGCCGGTCGCGTGGCTCGCATGCACCACGATGCAGCTGCGCCATTGGCAAGACAACGAGACGCTGTTCACCCACGCGCGCGCCGTGACACAGAACAATTACGTCGCCGACACGATCGTCGCGCGGATGCTGATGTCCAGGGGCCAACTCGAGGAAGCCCGTGCCTGTCTTGCAAGCGCGCTCCGCGCCCGCCCGACTTATGGCCAGGCGCTGGCCGCCATGGGCGAACTCCACGCGGCGCAGGGAAAGTTCGACGACGCGATCCGCTTCTTCGCGGAGGCGTTGCGGCTGGAGCCGTACCTTTCCGACACGCAGAACGCCTGGGGCGGCGCCCTCCTGGCGCAAGGCAAGCCACAGGAGGCGCTCGAACACTTCATCGTCGCCACTCGCCTCGACCCGACCCTCGCCGAAGCGGATTTCAACCGGGGCCTCGCCTACCGCCAGCTTCGGCGCCCGGTGGAGGCGGCAGAGGCGTTCCGACGCGCCTTGCGCTCCCAGCCGCAGAATCTTCCGGCGCGGTTCGCGTTGGCGGACTGCCTCGCTGAAACCGGCGCGGCACGTGAAGCGCTCGCATGGCTGCAACCCGTCGCCCAGGCCAGGCCCGGCGACATCGATGCCCTCCACCGCATCGCATGGATTCTCGCCACCAGTTCGGACGGCAGTGTGCGAAACGGCGGGGAAGCGGTCACACTCGCCGCGCGTGCCTGCGAACTCAGCGCTTACCGTCACGCCGCAAGCCTTTCGGCCCTCGCTGCCGCCTACGCGGAAGTCGGCCGGTTCGACGATGCGCTCGCCACCGCACGGAAGGCCGAGGAATTCGCCACGCGCTCCGGCGAGACCGATTTGTTGGAGGTCATCCGCCGGGCCAAAGCGACATTCGAAAAGCGCGCGCCGTACCGCGAAGCGTTGCTTTCGACTCCCGAGCAAGCCAGATAACCACCTTCTCGCAGGGGACATCTGGCCCACGATCTCACCCCTTTCCATGGACCGCTGGATAGTAGGACAGGCTTCCAGCCTGTCTCCCGGGGCTTCCAGCCCCGGCTCCTTCCGCGGGCAGGATGCCCGCGGAGACAGGCTGGAAGCCCGTCCCACTGCATCGCTCCGGCTTATGGTCCCAGTGGGTCCACCGTGCCGAGCACTGCTCGGCGCTCCGTTTCATGGCCCCATGCGCGATGCTCGAATCGTGGAGGCTACCAATTGTAGCGGCGGTCTGTGACCGCCGAATCCAATTGTAGCGGGCGGTCTGTGACCGCCGAATCGGGCCAGAATGTGCACCTTGTTCGGCGCTCACAGAGCGCCGCTACAGCTTTTGAACGGGCTGCTTAAGGCCTCTGAGGCGACGCGGCAACGACTTCGGCCCTGGATTCCATAGCAGCCGGTGTTAGGAGGCTCAAATTTTCCGGATGAAGAAGATCAGAGCCTCCTCACGTCGGCTGCTACCAATTGTAGCGGGCGGTCTGTGACCGCCGAATCGGGCCAGAGTGTGCACCTTGTTCGGCGCTCACAGAGCGCCGCTACAGCTCTTGAACGGGCTGCTTAAGGCCTCTGAGGCGCGTTCAGAATTGGAGGTCGAGGCCCCCATGAACCCCGGTGGGGACGCGCTGCCGCGCGGCCAGGCCGACCAGCAGGTCGGCCCTACCGGGGTGAGGGGTGAGAACACCATTGTTGGCCCCTTGCAAGACACTGAGATGCGCCTTCATTGTTCGTCCTTGGATTTTCCCCTTGTCGCTCCCCGGTTCAACCGCAATCGTTCCGCCATGACTCGCGAGAAAGTCACGCCGGACGAAATCCGGGCGATGAAACGGCGCGGCGAAAAAATCGCTTCCCTCACCGTCTACGATTATCCGATCACAAAGCTGGTCGACGAAACCGGCGTGCCCCTGCTGCTCGTGGGTGATTCCCTCGGCATGGTCGTGCTCGGTTATCCGGACACCACGCACGTGACCATGGCGGAAATGGAGCATCACGTCCGCGCCGCGGCCCGCGCCCGGCCGCGGTCCTTGCTCGCCGCGGACTTGCCGTTCCGCAGCTACGAGACCCCTGCCGACGCGGTCGCCCACGCCCGGCGTCTCGTGGCCGCCGGCGCCGAAGCGGTGAAGGCCGAAGGCGGACGGAGCATTCTCGGGCCGGTGCGCGCCGTGATTGACGCCGGGATTCCATTCATCGGGCACCTCGGCATGCTGCCGCAACACGTGCTCGAAGAAGGCGGCTATCACATCAAGGGTAAGACGGACGCCGAGCGGGAAGCGTTGCTGGCCGACGCGCGGGCGCTGGCGGAGGCAGGCGCGTTTGCCATCGTGCTTGAACTGGTCACCCCGCCCGTGGCGAAAGTCATCACCGCCAGCGTGCCCGTGCCGACGATTGGCATCGGCTCGGGGCCTGATTGCGACGGGCAAATCCTCGTGACGCCGGATTTGGTGGGAACTTTCCCGTGGTTCACGCCGCGGTTCGTCAAGCCGCGTCTCAACGCCGCCGAGCAGATGCGCGAGGCCATCGCGGCGTGGCAGGCTTCGCTCTGACGACGGGACAAAATGGGACGCTCCTTGAGGCCCTGTTGCCCAACTAAACGGGTTGCCAAAAGTCATTTCCGATGGGTGGCGCGCGACCTGCCGGTAGTGCGAGGCTGCGCGGCAACGCAGCCCCACCAATCGGAAATGACTTTTGGCAAACTCTATAAACAGACTCACGCGCAAGGCACGGCGCGTCGCTTCGTGCGCGCCGTGACAAGTTGCGCCCGATGAAACGGCTCACCCATATCGATGCCCGCGGCAATGCCAGAATGGTGGACGTATCGCGCAAGCCCGTCGTCCTTCGCGAAGCCGTCGCCAGCGGCGAGATCCGCGTTCAGCCCGCGACCCTCAGGCTCATCGCCGCCAACCGAATCGCCAAGGGCAATGTGCTGGCCACGGCGCGTCTGGCGGGCATTCAGGCCGCGAAAAAGACCGGCGAACTCATCCCGCTCTGCCATCCGCTTCCCATCAGCCATTGCGAGGTGTCCTTCGAGGTTCCCAAGAGCCGCGACCGCATCCTGATCACCGCCTCGGCGAAAATTGCGGCGCAAACCGGCGTCGAGATGGAGGCGCTGACCGCGGTCACGATCGCGGCGCTGACCATTTACGATATGTGCAAGGCGGTGGACAAGCGCATGGCCATCAGCCGCGTGAAACTTGTTTCGAAAACGAAGAGCCCGCCCCACTCAGCGGGGGCTTGAAAGCCGAAATCCAAAGCCGGAGTCCATTTCGTCATTCGTCATTCGTCATTCGTCATTCTCATTCACCCCTCGGCCTTCGGAATTCATTTCAGCGCGAGCTTCTCCACCTCACCGGCCGGGCTCTCCAACGTCACCATCCGGGGTTCAATGGCCGTCACGCGCCAGGCCCCGAGTTGCCCGCCGACCAGCAGCGTTTGCCCGTTCACGATCGCAGAAGACTGCTTCGAGTTGTAGAAGATGCCCTGCAGCCGGAAAGGCGGACCCGGCGTGCGCGCGGCGATTTTGGGGTCTCCGCTGGCCGCCCGCCCGCCCGCCCGTTCGGACGGCGATACGACTCTTCCATTCGCTAAGCGCCCCTCTTTTTGGACGACGGCACCCGTCGCGATACCGGCCCCAAATGCCAACACACCGAGGATGAAAACGAAGGGTGACGAGAGACCAAGCCAATGATGGAGCATGCCCGCCGAGGGATCGTCGTCTCCTTTGATGAACGCGTTGCGATACATGTTGAAAAGCACCCACCCGACGAACAACAAGATGCCAACACCCCAGAGATCCGTCGCCAGGAGCGTGCTCGGCGCCATGACGAGTCGAGTCGCCGTTATCCCGACATACATGCCGCCGCTGCAAAAGACACCGCTGAGGAGCACAGCCGGTGCCACGCGGATGATTAGCCCGATGGGAATGATCACGAACATAGGAGCGTACAGAGGCGATTGCCTGACTGCGACATGCTCCACGGGATCGGAAGTTTCGGGCCGGGCTTGAATGTGTATTTGCCGCCACTCCGAAGTCCGGCGAAGCGCTTGGACTCCTCGTAGCGCTGGCTGCCCCTCCGGAGCCAATGCAATTGGCTTTCGAAATTCGGGGCTACTTTCGGATTTCGTGCTTCGGAATTCGGGATTTCATCCGTTGAGTTTCCCCAAAAAACGGCCCGGAACGCCACTTTTTGGCTCGTTTCGCTCGTTTCGCTCGTTTGGCGCTAACACTTCCGCGCCCAGGTGTGCTTACGGTGGCGGCTATGTGTGACGCTATGTCTCACGTGCCGGCCGAACCGGAGTCGCATTCCGTGCTCCGTGTTCCATGCCTTGATCGCTGGTGGGGCGAGCGTCCTCGCGAGCCAACGGTGGGGCGCGCGCTCGCGTGCGCCGAGCGTCCGATCTTCACAGCCTTCTCCTCTCCGCGCCCCACCCGTGGC